>Ga0210394_10004384_pt1 | contig 16551 bp, 11 predicted proteins | sample IncBWC12MmetaG_FD_160121 | JGI IMG/M metagenome (GOLD analysis project Ga0210394, IMG submission 160121) | Forest soil microbial communities from Barre Woods Harvard Forest LTER site, Petersham, Massachusetts, United States - Inc-BW-C-12-M | ecosystem: Environmental > Terrestrial > Soil >... | reverse complement strand
CGAAGTCATTCGCAAAGTATTTGCGAATGGACACCGATGCGGAGCGGAAGAGCTCATTGATGTCCAACTGCGTTACAACCTGATTGTTGATTTCGAGGAGCAGCCGGAGCCGATCACGTTCCCGTGCCAGCTGCCGTTGGTATAGCTCCGCGGCATCGGTTGCAACCGCGCTCCCCAGCGCAACCGCAACATGCGATGAAACCGAGGTCATAAGTTCCACGTCGTCGGGAGTGAATTGACCTCCCTGCGCAATCCCAAATGTCAAAGCCCCTAGTTTCTTCCCGGATATCGAGATGGGAAATATGTACGCGCTGTGGGGAGTGCCAAGCCTAGCTTGCGAAGTCAGTTGAGGAATCCTTGACAGCTCGGTCTGCACGTCAGGAATGTATATCGGCTTTTGTTCGTCAATCGCTCGTCCAAGAGCAGTCCCCGCGTGCGGAACCTGAGTGCCAATTTCAAATTCATCGGCTTCAGGACCTCGGTCAAATGCTACGAGCCGGACCGAGTTTCCGTTGTCCGACACCAACAAAAGGCCAACCGAGTCGAAAGCAACGACGCTGGATAACAAACGGCGCAAACTCTCAAGGGCAGCCTTCAAGTTGGGCTGCGTTGCGATGGCGCCGGAGACCTCAAGCAAGGTCCGATACCTGCCATCCGCCGTGGTTCTTGATTCCATCTCGTCGATCGGCATACTCCTGGCTGTTCCGAGAATGTGACAACCCTCCTTCCCTGCGAACCTCCTTCTTTCTGCGAGCTGAAGGAACGCAACCGGCATACCAAAACGAGGAGCGGGACCATCGTTTCTAATCGCCTGAAAACCAAGGCAATTGAGAAGGGGTCAATGGGGAGGCGGTGTTGAAAGTCGAAAATGTTGACGCTAGCTGACACCAACTCCGGCAGGGCGAATCGGCAATTGTTAGTCGGCACCGAGTTGAAGACTCGAAAGCTGGCTCCGGCTCTCGGCATTGGTGAAAAAGTGCGACCGTTCGGCGAAATGGGTCATCTCTCCTGTTGAAGAAAACTCTCGGGGATCGCGAAGCGTGCGAAATGTATAAGCTAGAACCACAGCTCGCGCTGGGAACCGATGCTCAGGCCTTTGGAGCGCTGTTTCGCATCTCTGAGGCACTTTCCGGGTGTCGCGAACCGGAGGAACTGTCCCGCGTTCTTGCCGAACAACTGCGCGAAGTCATCCCTTTCGACCATCTCGATGTACTTGTCTTTAAGGAGAATTCCAAGGAGATCGAATGGCATGGGTGGGGAACGGGGCCGATCGCTTTCCCGGATGTCCCGATCGAGGAGACATCAAGTTGGCACGTTTACAACACCCAGGAACCGCTGCACATTGCAGACTGGAACGTGGATGGCACATTCCCGCGGTTGAAGCGAGTGATGGAAACGGACGGTGTCAAAATCGGTTCTGTCATTCGCGTGCCATTGACCACGGCGCACCGGCGCCTAGGTACGCTGGGTATAACCAGCCAGAACCGCGATGCCTACCGTTCGGAAGACGTGTGCTTCTTACAGTTGCTTTCGCGGAGTATTGCGTTGGCCATTGATGACGCCCTTAATCTGAGAAAATCCCAAGCCGCACAAGCGGAATTCGAACGTCAAAATGCGCGACTCAAACTGCTTCTCGATCTGACGAACCAGATCACCTCCAGTTTGGACCTAACCGAACTACTGCGCACAGTCTCAGGGAGCGTTCGGCAGGTTATGAATTGCGATGTCGTGGTGATTAGCCTACTGGATTCGGAGAGCGGCAACTTTCGCATTTACGCCCTTGATTTCCCCAATAGTAAGGGGCTCCTGCATGAGGAAGTAGTCACTTCTCACGACGGAGCTACTATGAGAGCTTTTGAAACGCTAAAGCCGGTCATTGTGAACCAAGTTGACCCGGCCGAGTATGGTCCCGAGGCGTCTCAGATCATACTCGGTGAAGGCCTCAAGACCCTCTGCATCGCCCCTCTAGTCAATCGCGGACGTGCTATTGGGGTATTGTGTTTAGCGCGGAAGAAAGATAACTGTTTCAGCGAACAAGATGCGGAGTTTCTTACCGAGGTAGCGGGCCCAGTCGCAATCGCCATTGAAAATGCGTTTGCCTACCGCGAGATCTCTGAACTCAAAGACAAACTTTCCCAGGAAAAGCTGTATCTCGAGGAAGAGCTTCGCAGCGAGCTGAATTTTGAACACATCATTGGAAGCAGTCCAGCCCTGAAGCAGGTTCTGGAACTGGTGGAGACAGTCGCATTAAGCGATTCTACGGTGTTGCTGCTGGGTGACACGGGTACCGGAAAGGAGTTGATCGCGCGCGCTATCCACGATCACAGCCGCCGTAAGGACCGCACATTTGTCAAACTGAATTGTGCCGCCATTCCGACTGGTCTGCTCGAAAGCGAATTGTTTGGACATGAAAGAGGAGCGTTCACCGGTGCCATCAGCCAGAAGATCGGTCGGCTGGAACTTGCCCATCAGGGCACACTATTTCTGGATGAAGTCGGCGACATTCCAATTGAAATCCAGCCAAAGCTGTTGCGTGCCCTGCAGGAACGGGAGTTCGAACGTCTGGGCAGCACCCAAACGAGGAAAGTGAACGTGCGGCTGGTTGCCGCAACCAACCGCGATTTGGGAAAGATGATCGCGGCGCGCGAATTCCGCAGCGATCTGTATTATCGGCTTAACGTCTTTCCGATTCGCGTCCCTCCGCTACGGGAACGGAAGGAAGATATTCCCGTGCTGGTTCGCCACTTCGTTCACAAGTTCGCAAGAGAAATGCAAAAGCACATCGAGACGATTCCGGCCGCAGCAATGAAGACCCTGATGAATTGGGAGTGGCCGGGAAACATTCGGGAACTGGAGAATTTCGTCGAGCGTGCGGTGATCCTCACACGCGGCAAGTCGCTTGAGGTGCCGATCACAGAATTACGCAAATCTACAGTCGACTCGTCCTTCCCGAACCACGACGGCCGGGAAGACGAGATTTCCCGGATTGTTAGAGAAACAATCAGCGAAATCAGCAAGGGGACCACGAGAAGCTCAGTCAAAGAGCATGAAGAGAAAGAGCGGCAGGAGATCATGCGCGTCCTGGGAGAGACCAAAGGGCGTGTTGGAGGCGCAAACGGCGCTGCCGCGCGTATGGCAATCAATCGGACTACACTGATTTCTCGCATCAAGAAGTTTGGCATTGATCCCCGATTATTTTTCTGAACCTCGAAACGCACGTTCGTGCTTTCATCGGCGTTATTTAGAAAAAGGCACAGCTTGTCGGAGTTGTCCAGATCTTACAATCCGCGAAGATGAAGCAAGACGCACACCATGCACACTATACAAACGAGCGCCAAACAGGCGATTGCTGCCGCGATGTCACACTCTCTGTGATCTGACTCCGTATCGAGGTACCGAATGGCAAACCAGACTTCTCGGTCTGGGATAAGTCCATTGTCCTTCGTTTCCTTCTGCTGATTGTTCCTCGGCACGTTGAATCTCCAGCACGAGTTCGCTGAATTAAGGCATTTACAAGGCAGTTTAATAGTGACATCGATACCCAGTCTCGGCTCGCCTGCCTCAGCCATTCCGAAGGCTGTTTAGCTCCCTCCAACCGTCGCAACGCAAACTGGATGCCAATGCTAAGCGAGAGACTTTCGTTCCTAATTCGCTGAAAAAAGAAACCCACCGAAAAAAGGCATTCGGGCAGAGTGTTGAATGTTGACGAGTTGACAATTTGCCGACACCCCGCAGGGACTTGCTCACAATGGAGCGCTCAGCAACTCATGAGATGAGATCCGCTGCTCGGTTTCTAACTCACCACTCCCCGAGTGAAAATGTCGGCTCGTTGAATGAGGCTTCGACAGTTTCGACTCTACAACACCTGGGTTATGCTGCTCAGCTTTGGAATAATGCACTTACGAAAGACAACGTTTGGTAGTCGATTTGCCCTTCCATGATTCGCAAAGAAAGCCGCGCGGAGCGCTGGGTGGTTCTTCAAGGGTTGCAGTTTGCCCTTCCACGATGTGCGAAGAGAAATGGCATGTTGAGGATTTCTGTCATTGACAGGCGGACAGAACGTCGGTTGGTTCTTGAAGGAAAACTAATCGGCCCCTGGGTCGCGGAGCTGAGAAAAGCATGGAAGGCAGCCAGCAGGGAGCTCGACAGCCGTGCGTTGGTGGTTGACGTAAAGAACGTATGCGTAATCAGCGAAGAGGGAGAGAACGCTCTCTTGCAATTGATGAGTGAAGGAGCAATGTTTCGTTGCGGGGGAGTACTTACCAAGCACCTGATCCAAGAGCTCAGGCGCAGAAGCAAGAGGAACTCGAACGAAGCGGGACAGGCTGTGCAATGCCGTGTTCAAGACGACCAAGGACACAAGTAAACCTGTTCGACGTTAAGACTTGGGTCTCGATATTGGGTAGTACGATCTCCGATAACTCAGACAATAAGAATCCGCAATGAGTACGAAAAGTGCGCCGCGCTAAAGCCGTTGCGACGACAACCAGCCCAGCCCCTGTTTCACAGCGCCTTAACCTGTATGGGTGTGCCCCATTTAGTGCCTTATTTTTGCGACAAAGCCGAATCAGCCAGAGGACACACATTGGCCCCGGTCTTCTCCAAACTGCCGAACTGGCCACGGTTCTGAGAGGAAGTTCTTATGGCAACCATGACGACAGCAGCGGTGAACACCCCGATCACCGTATTGCGAACCGCGAGAATGGAGCGAATCCTGGTCATCGAACACGACAAAGCTCTGCAGCAGATCATACGGCGAGCTCTCGCTTCGGAAGGTTATGAAGTCGAGCTGGTTTCGAATGGAACTACCGGTCTGGAGTTAGTCCGAGAGAAAACGCCCTCGGCTCTAATCGTTGATTTGCAATTTCCTGGATCTCCAGGCTGCGATCTGTGCCGGGAACTGATGCAAGCGGTGCCGGGGATTCCTTTTGTGGTTCTCAGTGCAAGCCCGTCAATCGTCGACAAAGTGCTTTTCTTAAAAATGGGGGCCGACGATTACATAGCCGTCCCCTTCAGCCCAGAGGAATTGGTCGCGCGTCTGCATGCACTACGAAGGCGGACATCTCAGTGCATCCCGGAAAGCCCCTTCTTTTTTGGAGACGTGATGGTGGACTTCATGAAGATGGAAGTCGTTCGCGGGCACGTGCAGATTCCGCTCGCCCTGAAAGAGTTCCGGACATTAGAATTTATGATCAAGAATGCGCGGCGAGCGATCAGCCGGGACGAACTCCTGAACGAAGTCTGGGGATACGAGAACTATCCTACCAGCCGCACCGTGGACAATCACATCCTCAGGCTGCGACAGAAATTGGAGAACGATCCATCTAATCCCGCGCATTTAGTGACCATGCACGGCCTGGGGTACAAGTTTTTGCCCTAGGTTTGAGCAACTCGTTTACATTAACCTGCCTGCTCGTCAATTCCGTGGGGAAGCCGCCGAGTTGCCGCTGCGTCGTGGCGTTGGAAACTGTTGAAGCTAACGTCGACAGCTTCAACAGTCGTCATGTACCGACGCGTTTCATCTTCGAATCTTCCTTGCGTCTCAACCGGTTACGCAATATTGATTTTCGTGAGCGTTGGCACCCGCCTTGCTCGTCTGCTCTTGAGGGGCAAATCCTGCCACACGCCTTCTGGGAGTACCGGCTGCATGCATAAGTGCAACAAAGTTGTGTCTACCAAAGTTCCTTTGTTCATTCTTTTTGCCGTCGTCAGCCTTGCGATGACAGGGTGCGGACGAACTCAGGCAGCGGCGCCGCCGCCACCTCCCGAAGTAAGGGTTGCCCCCGTCATCCAGCAAGACGTTCCGGTGTACAGCGAATGGGTGGCGACGTTGGATGGTTACGTGAACGCCGAAATCCGACCCCAGGTTTCAGGCTACATCGTCAAGCAAAACTACAAAGAAGGTTCACTCGTCCGCAAAGGGGAGGTACTGTTTGAAATAGATCCGCGGCCCTTCCAGGCAGCCCTCGACCGGGCTAAGGGCGACCTTGCACAGGCGCAAGCACAACTCGGCAAAAGCAATCTCGATGTCGAACGCGACACGCCACTCGCAGAAGCCAGGGCGATCGCCAAGAGTCAACTCGACAACGAGATTCAGGCCAAGCTCGGCGCGCAGGCGCTGATCGAATCGGACAAAGCGGCTGTAGAGCAGGCCGAACTCAACCTGGAGTGGACGAAAGTCACTTCGCTGGTGGATGGAATTGCCGGGATTGCACAAATTCAGATCGGCAATCTTGTCGGCTCCAATTCCATTTTGACGTCGGTTTCGCAACTCGAGCCTATCAAAGCTTATTTTCCGATCAGCGAACGGGAGTACGTCCTCGTACAAAAGAACAGCAATGCGATTTCGGGCAACCACGCCATCGGTTTTTTCGGAAACTCGCTCGAACTGATCCTGACTGACGGAAGCGTCTACGCTCAAAAAGGGAGAATCCTGCTGGCGGACCGGCAAGTGGATCCGAACACGGGTACGATTCGTATCGTTGCCGCTTTTCCCAATCCTGGCAACATTCTGCGCCCCGGTCAGTATGGACGCGTTCATGTCCAGACCAATATGAAAAAAGGCGCTCTGCTGATACCTCAAAACGCCGTTGTGCAATCGCAGGGAAGCTATCAGGTGGCGGTTGTCAGCAGCAATCACAGAGTTAGTATGCGCACCGTGAAGCCCGGCGAGACCGTCGGCACAATGTGGGTTATCGACGAGGGTCTCAAGCCGGGTGAGCAGGTTGTAACCGAAGGCGTGCAACGGGTCAAAGAAGGAACTCTCGTCACACCCAAGCCCGAGCAACTCTCCGGGGAAGGAAACTGATTCGTGTCGAAGTTCTTCATCAACCGCCCGATCGTCGCGATGGTTATCGCCATCCTTATGGTGATTGTGGGCGCGGTCACCATCGCGAGCCTGCCGGTGGCGCAATTTCCGAACATCGTTCCGCCGGAAATTCAGCTACAGGCCTCCTTTGTCGGGGCGGACGCGCAGGCCCTGGAGCAATCCGTGGCCACGCCCATCGAACAGCAAATCAACGGCGTGGACAACATGAACTACATGTACTCGCTGAACGCCACTGGCAACTCGCAGACCACCATGGTCGCGGACTTCGACCTGAAGACGGACCCGAACACCGATCTAATCCTCACACAGTCGCGTGAGCAACTGGCTGCCGGTCAGCTTCCGCCGGACGTTAACGCCTACGGGGTCACTATCAAAAAGTCCGTGACCGCTCCGCTCATGCTGGTCGCGCTATTTTCCCCCAAGGGCACTTTCGATACCACGTTTCTTGGCAACTACGCTTATATCAACCTCAATGACCCCATCGCCCGCCTGTACGGTGTGGGCCAAACGCAAGTTTTCGGAGCGGGGCAGTACGCGATGAGGCTCTGGGTACAGCCTGACAAACTGGCGAAGCTAGGCATCACGGTCACGGACATCGTCAATGCCGTGCAGGCGCAAAACACGGTGAATCCTGCCGGTCAGGTCGGAGGCGAGCCCGCTCCGGCGAACCAGCAATTCACTTATTCCGTGCTTGCGCAAGGTCGCTTGACGTCCCCGGAACAATTCGAAAACGTGATCGTGCGCGAGGCGCCAGACGGCGGAATCGTTCGCGTGAAAGACGTCGCCCGCGTCCAGTTGGGCGCACAGGACTATAGCATTGTTAGCCGGTTGAATGGCAAGCCCGCCATCGTTATCCCCGTTTACCAGTTGCCCGGTTCCAACGCGGTCCAAACGGCCGCAGGCGTCCGGAAGCTGATGGCCGAGATGAAGCAGCGCTTCCCGCAAGACATCGATTACGCCATATCGCTTGACCAGACGAGCGCCGTGACGGAAGGCATAAAGGAGATCGTTGTCACTCTTTTGATTGCCATCGTACTCGTGATCCTTGTGGTCTACCTTTTCCTGCAGGACTGGCGCGCTACCCTAATCCCGATGCTGGCGGTTCCCGTCTCCCTGGTGGGCACGTTTGTTCTCTTCCCGCTGTTCGGTTTTTCGATCAATACCCTTTCCATGTTCGGGTTGGTGCTGGCCGTCGGCCTGGTGGTGGACGATGCCATCGTCGTTGTCGAAGGCGTCCAACGCCACATCGACGAGGGCCTTGCTCCCAAGGACGCAGCTCGAAAAGCAATGCAAGAGCTTTCGGGTCCAGTCATCGGTATCGCGCTGGTTCTCTCGGCGGTTTTCGTGCCGACAGTCTTTATCCCAGGCATCACGGGACGGCTCTACCAGCAATTTGCCTTGACCATCGCAATCTCGGTGATCCTCTCGGCTTTCAACGCCCTCACGCTAAGCCCGGCGCTTGCCGCTCTACTGCTCCGGCCAAGGAAGGAAAGCCTCGGGCCACTCGGAGAGTTTTTTGCATGGTTCAATCGCATTTTCGAACGCGCCTCCAAGGGCTATGTCCGACTATCGGGCGGGCTGATTCGGAAGAGTGCGCTGGCGCTGGTGTTGCTTGTGGCCTTCGGTCTTGCTGGAGTTTTCTTTGGCAGCCTCGTGCCATCCAGTTTCCTGCCCGATGAAGACCAGGGCTACGTGTACATCAACATGGACCTTCCGAACGCGGCTTCGCTGGAGCGCACCAGCGCAGCGGCGAGACAGGTTGAGGAGATCCTCGCCAACACGCCAGGCGTCGAATACACCACGAGTGTCGTTGGCTTCAGCTTGCTCAGCTTTGTGCGGACTACTTACAACGGCTTCTTTTTCGTCACACTTAAGCCCTGGAGTGACCGGACAACGAGGACGGAACAGTTTCAGGAGATCAAGGCACGCTTGAACCAGCAGCTTGGCAACCTTCCGCAAGGAACCGCTTTCAGCTTCTCGCCGCCAGCAATCCCTGGAGTCGGCACATCCGGCGGATTTCAGTTCGTGCTCGAAGACCGTGCCGGGCGGGACGTCCCGTTTCTGGCTGGCAACCTGGAGAAGTTCCTGGCGGCCGCTCGCAAGCGTCCCGAAATTGGCTCGATATCCACCTCCTTTCTACCGAGCGTGCCGCAAAAGTTCTTGGAGGTCGACCGGGAGAAAGTGCTGAAGCAAGGTGTGGCCATCAGCGACGTTTACAGGAGCATTCAGGCTTTCATGGGCGGGCTGTTCATCAACTACTTCAACGATTTCGGCCGTACGTGGCAGGTGTATGTAGAAGCCGAGGCTCCTTACCGATCGGATCTTTCGAACCTGAGCCAGTTCTACGTGCGCAACGGTGGGAGGCAAATGGTGCCCCTCACCGCGCTGACCAAGTTCGAGTCGCGTGACGGCCCCGAATTTACGATGCGCTACAACGAGTACAGGTCAGCGCAGATCAATGGCAGTGCCGCGCCAGGCTACAGCTCAGACCAAGCCACGGCGGCTTTGGAAGATGTTTTCAAGAGGACGATGCCTGGCGAAATGGGCTTTGATTATATGGGCATGTCTTATCAAGAGCAGAAGGCCCGGCAAGGACTTTCTGCTTCGGTGATCTTCGGCTTCTCGCTGTTGTTTGTATTTCTGATCCTGGCGGCCCTCTATGAAAGCTGGTCATTGCCTTTCAGCGTGTTGCTAAGCACTCCGGTCGCGGTATTCGGCGCCTTTGGAGTGTTGTGGCTGCGCCGCACACTGCTCAGCGCTTTCTATCCGGCATACATGGTGCAGATCGAGAACGATGTCTATTCGCAGATCGGTTTGGTGATGCTGATCGGATTGGCGGCCAAGAACGCGATTCTGATCGTCGAGTTTGCCAAGGAAGAGTACGAAAAGGGTAAGCCGCTGGTGGACGCTGCGCTTGAAGGTGCCAGGCTCCGCCTGCGGCCGATCCTGATGACCTCTCTCGCATTCATTCTCGGTTGCGTGCCGCTCTGGACGGCCACAGGTGCAGGCTCAGTCGCGCGTCAGATCATGGGTACAACCGTAATCGGTGGCATGGTGGCCGCTACCGCGATTGCGATATTCATCATTCCGGCGTTATTCGTCTTGGTCGAGCGCTTGGCAAGCCGTCGCAGCGGCGATATACCCGGTCATGCCACGGTTCCGCAGCTACGCCCGTCGGAAGGAGACTAAGTTGACAAAACTAAGAGCCCTGTTATTGGGCCTCTCGCTAACTATGCTCCTGAGTGCGGGCTGCGCTGTGGGGCCGAACTATAAGAGACCGAGTGCCGACGTTCCTGGTATGTACCGTGGAACTTCGCCACAAGAAGCAGCGCAGCCGGCGGCGGAATCGATCGGAGACCAAAAATGGTGGGAGGTCTTTCAAGACAAGCAGCTTCAAGATCTGATCCACACCGCTCTCCAGCAGAATTACGATGTTCGGATTGCGGCAACGCGAATCCTCGAAGCCCAGGCGCAACTCGGCATCACGCGCGCCGACCAGTTGCCGTCGGTCAACGGCGAAGCTCTGGCGGTGAATGAACGCAATCCGCGGACAAAACTTTTCCGTCAATACAATACGAGCGCCAATCAGCTGGATCTTTCTCTGGCTTGGGAACTTGACTTTTGGGGGAAGTACCGCCGCGCTACCGAATCCGCCCGGGCAAATCTGTTGGCAACAGAATGGGCACGCGAAGCGGTTGTCAGCACGCTGGTGAGTGACGTTGCGACAGCCTACTTCCAGCTTCGTTCGCTCGACCTGCAGCTAGAAATCTCGCGAGGCACGCTGGCTTCGCGCGAGGACTCGTTGAAACTCACACAGACACTGGCAAATGGTGGGGCCACATCCATGCTCGATGTGCGGCAGGCGGAGCAGTTGGTGGACACTGCGGCGGAAACCATCCCCGACCTGGAGCGGCAGATCGAGCAGCAGGAAAACTTCCTCAGCACTCTTCTGGGAAACAATCCGGGCCCCATCGCGCGCGGAATGAAGTTGACCGAGCAACCGCATGCGCCGGACGTTCCGGCGGGACTTCCTTCCAGCCTGTTGGAGCGACGACCCGACATTCGCGAGGCAGAAGCCCAATTGATCGCGGCCAACGCTCAGATTGGAGTAGCGAAGGCAGCCTACTTCCCGCAAATTAACCTGACCGCGACCGCCGGGTATCAGAGCTCGGCACTTACCAGCTTGTTCAGCGGTCCAGCTGGGCTGTGGAGTTTTGGCGGGTCGTCGGTACAGCCCATTTTCGCCGGGGGAAGAATTCGTTCCGGCGTTAAGTTCAGTGAGGCTCGGGAAAAGGAAATAGTGCTGACTTATCAGCAGACGATCCAGCAAGCCTTTCGTGGGGTCTCAGACGCGCTGGTTGAGTATCACAAGGATCGGGAATTCCGGGAGTATCAGCAGCAACTAGCGCTCTCGGCTCAAGCCGCGGCGCACCTTTCTGAGATGCGCTATCGAGGCGGAGCCGCCAGTTACCTGGAGGTGTTGACCAACGAAACCAATGACTTTGCGGCCGAACTGGGACTCGCTCAGGCTCAAGCGAATGAGCTTGTAGCTCTAGTCCAGATCTATCAAAACCTGGGAGGCGGTTGGCAAGAGTGAGACACGGCGATTGAACCGTGCCTCCACCGGGGACTTTTGTTGATAACAACTATTACCAGAGTGACGCGAGTTCCTTTGCTTGCGGTGTTCATTGTTTCCGCCGTGGAGTTCATCCTGGAAAACGCGCGGATAGATCTCGCGCTTATGACCGGGGCACTCGCGATCTTGTTATGGGGCGGATTGCGGAAGCCTTGAATGTGGGGTGCTCCGATGTGCTTTGGCCACAGCCCTCCTCCTCTTCTGAGGGTAGCCCAAGCACATCGCACGCCCCGCCAAAAACTCGCGTCATTGGGAGGCGCTCGGAAAGTCAGTGGCAATGCGGAAACCAAGACCGCTGACCTGCAATTCCGCCCTGTTGATGGCCGTTTCGCCACTCTCGACACCTCGACACTCAGTTTTCCCGGACAGCCTTGGATCCAGGGACTTACGGCTCCCAAGATTTGGTTTGCGAAGTGCCCTTCCATGATGCGTGCGGTAGGGACGCAAAACTAAATCCTGAACTTGCCCGCATGGGGACGCTTTCCGCAGCGGAATTTCTTTCTCAACAAAGGACTCTCAAGAAACGAACTGAGTGGACGACCAAAAGGTGGGCGGAAAGGCCGAACTCAACCCAAGAGAATAACCGGAGTCGAATTCAAGCAGAACAACACAGCATGAGTGTTGTTTTCGGAAAGGACAAAAAACCATGGAGTGGACGGCACCGAAGTTCGAAGAAGTTGCGCTGAACTGTGAGATCAACTCTTACGCCAGTGCGGCGCTGTAATCCTCGGTAGAGACCGTAATCGCGACTTGATTCCAGGAGAAACAAAATGCAGACGTCCATGAAGATTCGCAGCGCGTCAATGCCCAATGCGGCATTGATCAGCATCCTCTTATTAGTCCCAGCATTGAGCGCGCACGGCCAATCACAGTGGCCAACCGCCGGTCAGAATCTCAACAACAGCCGGAGCCAGCCAGCAGAGCACTCCATCAGTCCTGCCAACGTCAAGAACCTGAGCCCAAAATGGGTGTTTAAAACTACTAAAGATGTTTCTGCTACTCCTACCGTGGCTGGTGGCGCAGTTTACTTCCCCGATTGGGGCGGCAATCTCTACGCCGTGAACAAGGAGAGTGGCAGTCTCATCTGGTCTCACAAGATCTCTGATTACGACGGCATCAGCGGCGCTTTCTCTCGTGTTAGTCCGGTCGTGGATGTGGAGAATGATCAGCTAATTATTGGGGACAACCCTCATGGCTTTACTGGTGCGGCGCGGGTTCATCCGACGATTACTCCGGAGATTCTCAATTCCATCAAGCAGGGCGGCGCGAACCTGATCGCAGTAGATCGGCAAACAGGGACACTACGGTGGATTACAAACGTGGACAGCCATCCGGCGGCAATCATTACTGGATCTCCGGTTGTCTTCAACGGCGTTGTTTATGAGGGGGTGTCTTCGAGCGAGGAGGCTTTTGCAGCAAGTTTTGCATATGCTTGTTGCACCTTTCGCGGCAGCGTAGTAGCTCTCGATGCGAAGAGCGGTAAGATGCTTTGGCAGACCTTCACCGTGCCAGACAACGGCGGTCTGCCAGGCGGATACAGCGGGGGAGCGGTGTGGCAACCACCCGCGATTGATCCTACCCGCGGTTCGCTCTTCGTTGGCACCGGCGATAACTACACCGCCCCTCCAGATGTGGAAGCCTGCCAGAACAAACATCCCAAGTCGCAGTGCACGGCGGCTGACGATTACTTCGACACCGCTCTTGCATTGGATCTAAAGACCGGGCAGGTCAAATGGGCGAACAAGCTGCAAGCCTTTGATACCTGGAACACGGGCTGCTTCGATAGCCCTGTACCAAACGTGAACTGTCCGGTACCCGGCAGCCCAGACTTTGACTTTGGAGGCTCAGGGCCCAATCTACTGGGCAATATTGTCGGCTTTGGCCAGAAGAGTGGCATCTATTGGGCACTCAATCCCGATAACGGCAACATCGTTTGGCACACATCGGTTGGGCCAGGCAGTGACGAAGGAGGCATGGAGTGGGGCACTGCAACTGATGGCACGCGCATTTATGCCGCTATTGCCAATCTCTACAATATCTCCTATTTCTTGGTACCCTCGGGACAGCAGATTACGTGGGGATCGTGGAGCGCTCTGGATGTTGCCACCGGCAAGATCCTTTGGCAGACAGCAGATCCAACTCCAGGCACCCCCGGCATTGGCGCGTTGAGTGTTGCAAATGGCGTCATGTATGCGGGCTCTTTTTCGGGGCAGCTGTACGCGCTGGACACGATTACCGGAAACATCTTGTGGAACTTCGCGACCGGGGGTTCAGTAATCGATGGGCCGTCAATCGTGGACGGCGCCGTCTATTGGGGATCTGGTTACGGGAGTGGGCCGAACGGAATCGCAAATAACAAAGTGTACGCGTTTACTTTGCGTGGCAAGAATTGAGGCGAACAGTCCCAACGCGGGCCAAAGCGATGGCTTGCGTTTGAAAGCGTCGCTTACCTCGCGAAACATATCGCGACTGCCCAGCCCTCGGAAGAATGGGATGACGAGTCCGGGGCAGCCGCGGCCTTTGCCTGCGCCGGCTCACCCAAAATCCCCATCGAAATCAAGTGAAGAGCGTTGCATGATTGCATTAGGCTTGGTACGTGTGATTGAACGACATTCCGACGAACTCGCGGACGAGTTGATCGCGAAACTGGAAACTTCTTCGCGCACCACCGATCTGCGCAAAGTCCCGGTCGAGGAATTGCGGCGAGGGATCCAGGAAATCTTCTGGCACTTGGGAGAGTGGCTGCTCACTAAAACCAGCCACGACATCGAGCAGCGTTATTTCGAAATCGGTGGGCGCCGGGCGTCTCAAGGGGTCGCGCTTTCCGACTTCTGCTGGTCAATCGTCGTGACCAAGGAATATATCTGGGAATTCCTACAGCGCCAGGGCTTCATGCTCAGCGCTATCGAAATTTATGGCGAGATGGAATTGCTGCGCCTGCTGGACCAGTTCTTTGATCGCGCTTTGTGCTTTGCGGCTGAGGGCTATGAACAATACATCTCGTTGCGGAACGGCTCTGACAGGCACGCCCCCGAAGCGCAGAAGGCAACGTGAAAGTGTGGCTCAGCGGCTTCCGACCGTCGTTGGCACTGCTGCCATTCGGCCCGACACTGGATGCAAGTTCAACGCCATGGTTGGCCGCATTCAGTTCGAACGTTTTGCGGTCGCGCTGGGTGAGCGCATCCTGAGCGTTCTTCCCGACTGACAGCCGAACCCGTACGCCATTCCTGCGCCAATCGAGATAGTATGCGCCCTCGGGATGGCGTTCTTCTTTGCCGCTTACGAGTACGATGTCTTGCTTGATGCGGCCATTCGATGTGATGACGGCGGGGCAGTAGCGCAGCCCGGCCTCAGTGGCCACGTATTTGGTGAGATTGACTTTGACTTTTCGCAACGGCTTCCTCCACTGGTATGAGTGTGTGGTAGGAGCCCTTGCAACTGCTAGATACAAAAACAATGGCGGAGAGGGGGGGATTCGAACCCCCGATACCCGTTAAGGTATGTCCGCTTTCGAGGCGGATCGTTTCAACCGCTCACGCACCTCTCCGCGCCGGACAGCTATTCAATCGGTGGTGTCTTCTACGTGCTAATTGTACGTTCTTTCACCAGCGATACATCTCACTCAGCCGTCAAAGTGCCACCGCGTCGCAATGGCGTACAAATTTTCAGTCAACAACGACTCTCTTCACGGCGGCTTCTGAAAAACGACTGCAATAGTTCGGCACTGCGACCCGCTAACACCCCTCCGCGGACTTCTGTCCGATGGTTGAGCCTCGGGTGATTCAGCACCTGCAGCACCGAGTGGATTGCGCCCGCTTTGGGATCGTCTGCGCCATATACGACGCGTTTCACCCGGGAATGCACCAGTGCGCCGGCGCACATGGGGCACGGCTCAATTGTAACAAAGAGTTCGCAGTCTCCCAGGCGATGGTTACCCAAGTGCGCAGCGGCTTGGCGGAGGGCGACGATTTCAGCGTGGGCAGTAGGGTCGGAGTCAGTGATATTGCGGTTCCAACCTCTGCCGATAATTTCCCCGGCGTGAACAACGACTGCGCCTACGGGGACTTCGCCCGCTTCTAGTGCGCGCTGGGCGGCGCGGAGAGCTTCTTCCATCCAGAACTCGTCGGCGGCTGCCTGTTTGTCGTTGATCATGAGTCTGTAACCGCCATTGTAGCGGGGGGCCGCACGGGCGTGGACGCCCGCGCCTACATTTGTATCGATCTGGGGTAGAATCCATTCTTGATCGCCAACCAAGCCCGCAATGTTATCGACGAGAGGTGAAGCTTGATCCGATCACGCCGTTTTTAACAGGTCCTCATTCCACGGCTAGTGCGCACCCCTGGAACTCCAGACCGTCAAAAGATTGCCACTAGAAGTCGAAAACAAATCTGGTTTGCATGAAGCCGTTACAGGCATGGTGAAAGTGAGGATTCTGACGATGGAAGTTTCGGACACGCCGCTGCCAGCACCCGCCATTTCATCCCTGAGACCGCGCCAAAAACCGTTCTACGCAAATCTGTGGGTACAAGTTTTGTTCGCCATAGGAGCTGCCATTGCGTTTGGCTATTTCAGCCCGGTGAAAGCCATCGCCATGAAACCGCTTGGCGACGCTTTCATCAGGCTGATCTCGATGATCATCTCGCTGATCATCTTTTGCACGGTGGTTACCGGGATTGCCGGCATGCAGGACATGAGGAAAGTCGGTCGGGTCGGAGGCAAGGCGCTGCTTTATTTTGAGATCGTATCCACGCTGGCGTTGTTGATGGGACTGGTGGTGGGCAACGTGGTGCGACCGGGCAGCGGTTTCAACGTAAACTTGGCTTCCCTTGATGCCAAGGCCGTAGCAGACTACGCAGGCCAGGCGAAGACACAAAGCGTGACGGATTTTCTGATGCACATAATCCCGAACACGGTGGTCGACGCTTTTGCCAAGGGCGACATCCTCGAGGTCTTGCTCGTAGCCCTACTGTTTGGCTTTGCTCTGTCGGCCGTGGGTCCGCGCTGCAAACCTCTGGTCGATGTGTTCGACGCGTTGACTCATGCGGTGTTTGGGGTGGTCAATATTGTGATGCGCTTTGCCCCGATT
>Ga0210394_10004383_pt1 | contig 16552 bp, 9 predicted proteins | sample IncBWC12MmetaG_FD_160121 | JGI IMG/M metagenome (GOLD analysis project Ga0210394, IMG submission 160121) | Forest soil microbial communities from Barre Woods Harvard Forest LTER site, Petersham, Massachusetts, United States - Inc-BW-C-12-M | ecosystem: Environmental > Terrestrial > Soil >... | reverse complement strand
GGCCGTTAACGGACGGGACGCTATCGAAAAGACACGGGAGTACAAGCCGGATCTGGCTATCCTTAACCTCTCGATGCCAGTCATGAGTGGATCGCAAGCCATACCGGAGATGCTGAAATGTGCTCCCCAGCTGAAGATTGTGATTTTCACGGTAGATGATGCAGAAGAACTGAGGCAACACGCCTTTCGGCTAGGTGCTGCGGGCTATGTCTCTAAGTCCGACCCTCCGGAGGTCCTTCTCGCCGAGGTGCGGAAGCTGTTGCGGTGAAGTGGCATCCGCAGGGAATTACCGCACTGCCCTAGCCTACGTAAATCCCGCATCTTGCAGAGGGTGCTGCCGAGTGTGATTCCGGTGACCCGTTGCAACTGCAACTACTTGCAACAGCTATCGGCGAAGAGTTCGACTACCATCATTTTCCGCGAATTCTCTGAACGCGCCCTGGCTTACTTCAACTCAAGTTTCTTGTCGGGATCGGGCCGCACAATCAGGTACGTTATGTCGCTCTCGGTGCTTGCCCAGCCATGTGGCACGCCGCCGGGGATGATGACTATGTCGCCCTTGGCGATTCGGCGGGATACACCGCCTTCAATGCCGGTGCTCGCGACGTCCGTCCAATTTCCCAGAGTTGACTGCCTCGGCGTCGCGGGCTTTTTCAGAGTGCCGCCCGCTACCAGCGTGCCGGCGCCTTCCAGCATGTAGTAGACCTCGGAAACGTTGGTTTGGTGCACAGTCGCGTTGGGCGGAGCGCTCTTCGGCCGGAAAACGCCGAATATGCCGACGCGGTAGCCTCCCGTATCGACCACGCGCATGGGCCGATCGCTATTGCGATCCTTCGGCGCATCCTTGATAAACGCCTGCACCTGTGCGGCTGTGATGTCTGTCGCCGCCATGGGCGCTTGTGCCTTTGCCGGCGCGGCGATGAGCAGCAGAAACATTCCCAGAACTATTTTGCGCATGAAAGCTTCTCCTTTTTGCGATTCGAAGCGACGGGATCTGCCCGATGCGGGAGGATAACACATCCAGGCCCACTACAACTCGCGAGCGGCTGCGGCGGGCACGACGTGCCGTCGCGTGGCGATCCAGTTCACGAACGCAACCGCGCCCGTCGCCAAAATCCACGCGAGCTCCTCGCGAGTTATGCGCGTGAGGAGAGCGATCATCAGTGCGATGCCGGCCACGGCGAAAATCCGGCCAAACGGAAGCCGGTAGGCGGCAGCGCTAGGCTGTTTGCGGCGCAAAGCCAATAAACCCGCACACACCAGCCCGTACGTAATCAGCCGGGAGGCCGACGAGAGCACTACGTTCCATCGAAAATTCCCTATTGTTGCGAGCGCCCACAGCGACACCGCAAATACGAGAATCGAAACGTATGGCGTTCGGAATCGATTGTGGACCGCGGCGAACATCGGCGGAAGGTCGCCTTGTTCTGCCAGCGCGAACGTTGTGCGAGGAACGTGCACCATGTTGGCGCTCAAATAGCCGAATAAAGCTAGCAGCGCGCTGATCGCGATGAACGCTGCACCCGCGGGGCCGAGGAAAACCTCCGCGGCCATCGCCAGCGGCCGATCCGTTTGCGCCGGATCCGGCAGCACGCGGATGACGACGATTTGCACCAGAACGTAAATGAGCGTGACGCTTAAGAACGCGATCAGCATTGCAAACGGCACGTCGCGTTGCGGATCGCGCGCTTCAGACATGGGAACCAGCGCGCCTTCAAAGCCTCCGTACGCAAAGAGTAGTATGAGAGATGCGTTAAACCAATCGGTTGCCGTGGCGACGTGCGGATTGGCGAGCGTCACGGCCGGATGAGCGAAGCCATAGAGGAGTCCCGCTACAGCGAAAAGCAGCAGCGGCGCAATCTTTGCAATCGTAAACGCGGAGCTCAGGTGCGCGCCTACCTTCACGCCCAACAAATTGACGCCGGTAATCACGACAAGAATCGAGGCGGCGAGCAGAGAGCGCTCGAGCGGTCGCTGTGCCGGGGGCCAGAAGTAGCCGAGATATGTAGAGAAAAGATTGATGGCCGCGGCCGCAGCCGTCAGCCGCGAAAGCCAATGGAGCCATGCCACCTCAAGCGCCAGCAAACGGCCAAAAGCAACGCGCGTGTAGAGGTAAGGTCCGCCGGCTTGACGAAATTGCGAGGCCACTTCGGCGAAGCAGCCCATGATCATCCCGACGCCTACTGCGGCCACGAGATAGGCGAACGGGCTTTGACGGCCCAGATCGGCGGCGACGATTGCGGGCAACCCGAAGATACCGCTGCCGATGATCGAGTTTATAACCAGCGCCGCGAGCCCCCATCGGCCAATGGCCCTTACCAGGTGCGTTGGTTCGCGTGGGCTCACTTCTGCGGGTTCTTTGGGTCGGTGGGTGGCCGCAAGCCCACGAACTTACTGGGCGGCGCGCATCCGTTGGCCGATGAGCAGTGCAGGATTCGCGCCGGGACGCGGACGGAATTTCTCCGCCCGGCCGTTATTGACTTCGGCGAGATAGAGATTGCCATCCGGATCCACGCTCATTCCGTGCACGTTCCACAAGGCGCCCGGCCAATCGCCCTGGCTACCCCAGGAATAAAGATAGTGCCCGTCGAGATCGAACTTGATGATCTTCGCCGTTGTGCCGTCGGCGATCCACACGCTTCGGTCCGCTGCCATATAGAGGTACTGCGGCGTTGAGGGCTTTCCTGTGCTCCATTGATCGAGGAACTTGCCGTTTTCGTCGAAGATCTCGATGCGATGGTCGGCGCGATCGGTTACGAACACGCGGCGCGTCGGCGGATCGAAGACGACGCCGTGCACGTCTTTAAAAACGCTCGGCCGCATATCGTCCGGCGGGTTCGAAGGCTGGCCAAAAGTCATCAGAAATTTGCCGTCTTTATCGAATTTCACCACGCGCGTATTGCCGTAGCCGTCGGTGACGAACATCGTACCGTCGGGAAGCCAGTTGATGAAGGTCGGGCGGTTGAAGTGCTTCTCATCGTTGCCGGGTTGATTGGGCGTGCCGAGCGTCTTCACCAATTGCTTGCCATCATGCGTGAATTCATAAATCGCGTGGCCCTGGTCGTCGACCACCCAAACGTGTTTATCCGGATCATAAGGGTTAATGGTGATGTAGTGCGGGCGCTTGAGCATGGAATCCCATTTCGTCCAGTCTTCAATCAGGTTGCCGTTCGCGTCTACCACGACGATGCAATGCTCCCACCGCGCGTCCACGCCAAGCTTCCCGTCCCACACGGGGTTGCCCGCGGCAGTGACCGGCCCGACCGAGGCGTTACGAAAAGGAAGCTGCGCAACAGGAAACGAGATGCTGGGGCCAACTTTGGGATAAGGGACTTCTTCGGGGCGCTTCATCGCGGGAATTTCGCCGCGTTCCAGAATGAAAACGCGATTGGCGCTTTCCGCGAAAACGCTCTCCACTGCTCCCCAGGTCCATTTTTCATGTCCCGGCAGGGAAGTGATCGGCTTGGGCCAGTCGGGCACAACTTCGTATGGCCCCCAGATGTCCTGCGTATTTTTCTCTCCCGCAATCGCGGCGCCGCTGAAGTTTGGCTTGCCCTGCGCCTCAACGCCGCGAATCTTTTTCTCCCGCAATATTCCTGCGAAGAATCCCGCTACCGTCATTGTGATCGCGAGTAGCAGTCCGCCTGTGCGCCTGGTCATATTTCCTCCTCAATTCGCCCCATGGGCGCCAATGATAGCAAGCGACTAAGCTGCGCGCATTCGTGAATATCTTGGAGGGAAGTAGAGGATAAGAGGGAAATGTTATCTAAAGAAACTCAGTCAGTTCGCCCCATCCCGAGGAGCAAAAACAAACAGCCCGTTCCCCGAGGCAATGGAGACGTATTGTTTGCCATCCACCTCGTAGCTGATTGGGCCGGCAATAATCTCGCCGCCGAGATTCAGCTTCCACAGCAGCGCGCCGGTGCGCGCATCGAGCGCCTGAAAATAGCCCTCACGGCCGCCCGAGAAGAGCAGATCGGAAGCGGTCGTCAAAATCCCGCTCACGTTGACGTCGTGCATGTCAAAGGTCCACTTCCGTTTTGCAGTATGCGGATCGAGAGCGATCACCGCGCCGCGGCCCAATGCTTCGGTGTACGTATTGACGGGACTCGACCGTTGGCCCACGGGATTGTCGGCGCCGGGAATCGGGGCGGCATTTGCGCCGCCGGTATAACGCAGGCCCTCCCTGTAGTCCACGTCGACGCCAGTAAAAACTGTCGAGTAGTTTTCCCAGGTGGACAGATAGAAGAGTCCGGTGCGCGGGCTGTACGATGGCGAATACCAATTCGTCCCGCCTTGAATGCCGGGGAAGGTCGGCTTGCCCGCGAGCTGCGGCGTGGGAATTGGTCTGCCCTTCGCGTCCAGGCCGCTCGCCCAGTTCACTTTCACGAAGGGCCCGCCGTTGAGAAACTTTCCCGTCGTCCTGTCCAAAACGTAAAAGAAGCCGTTCCGATTGCCCCATAGCATCAGCTTGCGAGGGCTTCCGTTCCAATCCATATCGGCGAGAACGGGAATTTGCACGGAGTCATAATCGTAAGGATCGTTTGGCGTGAACTGGAAATACCACTTGAGCTTTCCAGTATCGGGATCGAGAGCGACAACGCAATCGGAATAGAGGTTATCTCCGGGCCGTTGCCCCGGATTCCAGTCCGGCCCCGGGTTGCCGGTGCCCCAATACGTCAGGTTGAGGTCGGGGTCGTAAGAGCCTGTGAGCCAGACGGCCGCGCTCCCGTGTTTCCAATCATCGCCCTTCCAGGTTTCGTGCCCCGGCTCGCCAGGATTGGGAACTGTGTTGAACCGCCAAGCCTCTTTGCCGCTGTGCGGTTCGTAAGCCGCGATGAAGCCGCGAATACCATATTCGCCGCCGGCCACCCCTACGATCACTTTGTCTTTTACTACGAGCGGTGCGAGCGTCATCGCATAACCCGCGGCCGCGTCGGCCAGCTTGTTGTTCCAGATCGCGTGGCCGTTCTTCGCATCAATGGCCACCAGATGTGCGTCGACAGTAGCCATGAATAGCGTATCGCCCAGTATGGCCACGCCGCGATTCACGATTCCGCAGCAGGGGCGGGACTCTGGAGCCGTGGCGTAGTGGTACACCCAAAATACGCGCCCGGTTTTTGCGTCCAGCGCCACCACATCGTTGGGTGACTGCGTAAGGTACATGATCCCGTCGACCACCAGAGGAGTGGTCTCGAATTTTTGGAGCGATTGCGCCTGGAATGCCCATTTCAGTTCGAGATTCTTAACGTTCGCAGCGTCGATCTGCTTCAGTGGGCTGTAGCGTTGACTAGAGTACGTGCCGGAGTAGGTCAGCCAATTTTGCGGTTCTCCGGCCGCGTGGAGCAAGCGGTCGGAGGTAACCTGAGCGCCGAGCACGGCGGGAAAAAGCAACGTCAGGCACACGAGAGAAGCGCAGCAGATTTTAAGTTTCATCGCAGCCCTTTCAACGTGAGCAGGTAAGCAATCAAATCGGCCGTTTCCTGTTCACTCATTTTGTCTTTGTAGGAGGGCATGGTGGATGTCGTGAGCACGGTATATTCGCGCAGGTTCGCCTTATCCAAAGAAACCAAATGCTCTTGGTCGTCGATGAGCTGAACCGAATACGTGTCTTCGTTCAGCCGCCTGCCGCTAATGACTTTGCCGTCTTTTGTGACCGCTCGCACGGAACGGTTCACCGGCAGCATCATTCCATTGGCATCGAGAAGTTTACGCTGCAGGAAGTCCGCGCTGCGCAGCGCGCCAATTTCGCTCAAATCGGGAGCTACTCGCGGGCCCTTACCGTTGACGCGGTGGCAATTCATGCAGCCCCCCGCGCCCTCGAACCACATCCGCCCGCGATTCGCGTCGCCCAAATTGCCCGCGTGGGAATCAAAATTGCGCATGTTGCGGATGTAAGCGACGATGGCCGTGACTTCCGACGGATCAAACCGGAATGGCGGCATGGCCGTGCCCGGGATTCCGTTGGCCAGCACAGCGCGCAAATCCTGGTCAGAGGAAGCGCGGCGGAGCTGCCCTCCACCCAAATCCACTCCGCCGATTTGAGTGCCGTTCGCGCCATGGCAGGCCGCGCACTGCGCTGCGTAAATCTGCGCACCATAGCGAATATCGGCCGGAGCATACGTGACTGCGCGATCCTGAGCGCGGCCAACAAAGGCACACGCCACGTTCAGCAGCAGTGCTGCAGCACAGACGGACAGCCAGTCCCACCACCGCTGTCCGAGGTTGTAGCGGAGGCCCGCCATAAACCTCGAAGGGCCTCTAAGCCGGCCCTGGTTCAGGAGTTTCCCCGAAGCAAGCATCGTTTCACCCGAATTGCGGTCGTAATTATTGGAGTTTGAACGGCAATATACACCTGCGCCCGGTGTTTGGGAAGATTGCGGCCTCCCGCCTCAGAGCTCTCGGGCGCAGCGCGCCCTTGAACGAATAGACGCGCGCTCGGAACTATGCGAGGATACCCGGCAAGTTCGAGACAAACCGGAGGAGCCCATGCAAAGACGAAAATTCCTGGCTTCATCGCTGGCGGCAAGCGCGCTCGCGGCCTCTCAACCCGCCTCCTATTTGGGCGCTGCGGAAGACGCCACCAAGAAGAATGGCCGGGAGTTCTACCAACTGCGCCGCTATCACATCATCAGCGGACCGCAACGGAAGTTGTGCGATGACTTTTTCAGCGGCGTGTTCATCCCCGCGCTGAACCGGCTCAACGTCGGCCCGGTTGGTGTGTTTGATCTCACGATTGGCCCGGACACGCCGACGATTTATGTCCTGATGCCGGGACTTTCCGCTGAAACGCTCGCCACTGTGGAAACTCACCTCGCGAAGGATGCCGAGTACATGAAAGCTGGCGACGCCTTCTTGAACGCTCCCGCCAAGGAGCCCGCCTTCGACCGCATGGAGAGCTCCTTCCTGCAGGCGTTTGAGAAATGGCCCAAGCTCACACCGCCGGCTGCCACCAAAACGCGCAGCCCGCGAGTCTTTGAGCTGCGCATCTACGAAGGCGCTACCGACCAGGATCACAAGCGCAAAGTGGAGATGATGCAGTCGGGCGAATCGGAAATTTTCACCAAGGCCGGGGTTGAACAGGTGTTCTATAGCGATACGCTCGTTGGAACGCGCCTGCCGAATCTGACCTACATGCTGGCGTTCGATAGCCTCGCGGACCGCGACAAAAAATGGGCCGCATTTCGCGCATCAGATGACTGGAAGAAGTATTCCACTCAGCAGCGCTATGCGTTTGAGCCTATCGTCTCGAATATCACCAACGTGATCCTGACGCCGACGGCGTACTCGCAGATTTAGTACTAATTGCGGATAGCGCCACCTTTCGAAGCGCCTGCGGCTTCAGGTGTTACGACTTCAGCGGCTATGAACGGCGGCTATTTCTTGTCGCCTGACTCCTGCGAGTTGAGTTTCTCGAATTCCGTTACTTCGTCGTTTCGCGTGCAGAAATTCTCGAACAAATCCTCATGCGCGAGCGAATATGTCTGTACCGGCGAAGTCCATGGCTTCGTGAGCACCTTCGGATCTTCGATCGTCACTTGATACGTGAGCCGGTTCATGTTTGGACGGCTGATCCGCTCGACTAAATGCTCCTGGTCGCTGTGAAACCAGCCCGCCGTGTTGTTCCAGGTCCGTTCATCAAGCGCAACAACGTCGATAACCAGCGTGTCGCCGTCCCAGTGTCCCACGGCGTCGCCATTGAACGTGGGATCGGGATCTTTCTGATGCGGTCGTCCATCCGTGTGCACCAGCCGCCAGTGGTTGTCCACTTCCTCGAGTTGCACCAAAACGCCGGGCATTTGGAAAAATTGAATTGGGTGAGGGTTGAAAAGGAAAATGCCGGGATCGCCAAGCGGCATGCAATTCACGCCCGCCATACCCAGTTGCATCTGCGTCGGCGTCAAAGCCTTGATCTTGGCTGCGGCCGAAGGCTGAAAGGGAATATCTTCGTTGCCGCCTCGGCCTCGCGCTCCGCCTGGTTGCGTTCGCGAGCCCGCGTACTGCGTCTGAACTCCAGCCTCGCCGCGAATCCACACGCCGGAAAGATCCACGCGCCCATCAGCTGTACGCGGTGGCGGTCCACCCGGCGGCTCGGGAGCCGGATGTTCGTTACCGATAATATTGTCGGGAACCTTTGCCGGAGATTTTGCCTGCTGAGCGGCCACTGGAAGTGAAAGCATGCCCAATCCCGCAAGCATCGCCGCAGCGCGCGTGAGACTCCCGAAAAACTGCCTCATTTCGAGACGCCTGCTCATTTGTCACCGGTCGGCTGGAAGTTGCCCGGGAACAAGCCTTCGACGTCCTGGCCGATGCGATGCGTCGTGCCATCGGCAAACTTGATGTAATTCGCGGCGGCCTTGGTTTTATTGCCATTCTTGGCGGGGCAGCCCCTGACGGTTACTCCTTTTCCGTAGCTGTTGACGAAATCCGCTTTTGATGTCCCAGCGCGCTTCAGCGTCGACAATGAAGACGTCTCGAATGTCATCTGCAAGGTCTTGCCATCGTCGCCCTTCACGTCCATGGTGAAATAGGCGTGCGGGTTCTCCCAATCGATGTTGATGAGGGTGCCGGTGAAATCGGCGCACTTATCCTTGTCGAACTCGGCCGCAAACGCGTGATGCGCGGATGCGGGTATCGCCGCCCCTAAAAGACAAAAGGAAACTGCCGCCATCAAAGCAATAAAGTTCCGTTTCATCGGATACATCTCCTGGGAAAACTCATCCTGTTTGGATCTCGGCTCTATCGTGTTGCCGTCGGATGCTAGCATTCTTAGAGACGGCGTTTCAACGATTTAGGTTTCGACTGATGACTGCGGATTAGGATATGCAATCACCTTGACTGATAACCTGCGGCGAAACTCCTCGCTGCCAGAAGAAAGAAGGCCGTCGGTTGCCCGACGGCCTTCTTTCTTGATGCGTTCGTGAGTTGCGGCCTAGAAGTGTAGCCTCAGCGCGAACTGCCCGAATCGCCGCTCGTCGTGGTTCACGCCCTCGTTATTCCCGATGCCCAAGCCGCCTTTCTTTCCTGTGATGACGATCGGACCAGTGACCCCGTTTGCATCGGCAGCGCTGGCAACGACATACATATTTACGTGATTCAAAATGTCATAGCCCTCCGCACGGAACTCCAGGGAGAAGCGTTCCGTGAGAAAGAAAGTCTTGGCCACGGCGATATCGAAGTTCCATGCGCCCGGGCCGCGGAATTCATTTCTGGCCGTCATATTGGACGGGAACGGGCCAAAGTCCGAGATTCCCAGAACCGGGTTATTGAAGGTGTTGGCTGCCGGCAGGTTCAGGAGATTGAAGAGGTTCGGCGAGCCAGAGTTCACTCCCGCTCCCGTCGCAGTGCCGGAGATCGCTGTAGTCGGAACGTAGCGGGGAGTGAACTGAAGCCCGTTCGTACTGTCAAAGACCGAAAAAGGAATTCCCGTTCGCGCGGTGAAGATGGGGGAAAGCGACCATCCGCCTCCTACCTCGTTGAGAACTCCCTTGGGGCCTTTCAAGAATGGCTCGGTCCAAGTCATCGACAGTGCTAAGCGGTGACGGACGTCAAAATCGGCGCTGCCGTAGTCCAACCAAACGTTCGTTGGATCAAGATAGCCCAGGTTGAAAGAACCGTTTCCGTTGCTCTCTGAAAACGTGCTGCTGAGATTGTCCAGCGCATGGGCGTAGGTGTAATTCGACGTGATAAACACTCCAGTGTGCCAGAGCTCTTGCGTCTCGAAGCGCACATTCAAGGAATTGTAATGAGAGAACCCGTTCGTGCCGCGATTGTTAATGGCAGTGAAAAACGGGTTCGGACGCGTCAGACAAGGACTTGCCGTGCTGCAGGCGGGATTGGTGGGGTCGGTGGTCACCAGTGGCTGGCCCAAATAAACTTGCCCGCCCCCGATGGGATTGATGTTCTTGATGTCATAGAGATGAACGCCATGCGAGCCGTTGTAGTCGAGCGCGAGCAAGGCTTTGGCGCCTAGACGATGCTCCAACGTCGCGCCCCAAAATTGGACGGTCTCCACCTGAATGTTTTGATCGATGTTACGCGGACTCACCGGAGGTAATCCGCAACCACTCGCGACCGGGGGCGTCGCACCGCAGGTCGCCGCCGTAGGCCCCGTTCCCGCAAATGGACCGGCGTTTGGCACTACCAGCGGGGTGTTGAGAATCGTGACTGTAGCGTTGTTGGGTACATTCTGAATAACATTGAATGTCACGTTGCCAAAGTTCCTGTCGTAAGTGATGCCATATCCGCCACGAAGAACGGTTTTGCCTGTGCCGAAGATGTCGTAAGCAAAGCCGATGCGCGGTCCGGCAGTGCCCCAGCGGGGCTTCCACAACGCACCGATGGGGCTATTCGGAACAGTTTGCACCGAGCCGGTCGCCACTTGCTGGTAAAAGCTGGCACCCGGGCCAAAGTAGAAGTTGGAGTCCAGGTTGGGATTGTTGTTGTGTTGAATGCCAAAGTGCTCGTACCGCAAACCGTAGTTGAACGTAAACTTGGGCGTTAGCCTCCAGCTGTCTTCGGCGTAGAGGGCCCAATCCCTGTACCGGTCGCTACGGTTAAAGGATGGGTCTCCGATCGGGTATTTCCCCAAAAGCGTACAGTTCGGTGCCAGGGTCATATTCCCCGAGCTTGGGCCCGAATATGAGGTGACGGCGCAAGGGAACTGGCCGGCAGGACTGATGGCCTTTTCAAATTGATAAAGCTGACCGACTAGCATGTTATCGAGTCCGTTGCCAACATTGCCTTTTCCCAGCGACTCGACTGCCTGTGCGTACGCGCCATAGCCGCGGTTTAACTGGACATAGTTCACCTGGCCGCCGTACCGCATGTTGTGCTTCCCGTGTAGCCAGGAAAGGTCCTCATTGATCTGAATCGTATTCTGCGGTCCGCCAAACGGAAGGCCCCCGGAGCCCGTATTTTGAGCAAACAAGCCTGGGAATTGCACCGGCTGGCCCGCGATCGATACCGAGCCAAGATTGATGTTCCACAGAATGAGCTCGGGTGTGTTTTGCAGGGACGTGTTGAACTGATATGCCTCGTCGTCCCGGAAGAAACTCAACCTGGTCGTGCTCAGCACGTTCGAGCTGAAGGTATGGTTCACGGACAGAAGAAAATTATTGTTATAGATCGTTTCGCCGACATCATACTGCGAATAGGGACTGGCAAAGAGGCCGCCCGGCAAAGTCGCCAGGCTCTCCCGGCCATAGCGGAAGAACAGCTGCGTGTTCGAGCCCAGGTTGTAATCCAGCCGGCCCGTTAGGAAATATGTATTCTGCGGAGTGTCGCCGCCTGCGTCTTGCGGGGCAATATAGTTGACCACATCGAAAACCGGAGTTCCCGTGGGCACCGCTGTACTGAAAGCTCCGCACGGTGCGGGTGAAGGAGGCGTCGTCGCCGCGCAGGTAGCCGCCGTATTGGCCTTGAGACTTGGATTGCCTGCCGCGATTACACCCACTGGTGCGAAGGTCTGAGGGCCGTACGTTGCGAACCAGTTTTGCACGACTGGTGCCGTCAGTTTCAGGAAAGCCGGATCGGGAACGAGCGCGAGGACGCTCGCGCTGCTGCGCACGCGCAGCCACTCGGTGCTCTGGTAGAAGAAAAGCTTGTCTTTCTTGATCGGCCCGCCGATGTCATAACCGAACTGGTTGCGGGTGTATTGGCCTTTCGGAGCGCCGCTGGCATTGTTATCGAAGGTGTTGGCTGTATACGCCGAGAGCCGGTTGAATTCCCATGCATCACCGTGGTAATTGTCCGTTCCGGATTTGGTCGCGACGTTCACTACGCCACCCGCCGCACGCCCGTACTGCGCGTCGAAATTGTTCGTTATGACGCGGAACTCCTGCACCGAATCCTGAGGAATAAGCAAAGCGATCGTGTTATCGAAGATGTTCAGGTTCTCCGCGCCGTCCAGCAGAACTTCTGTGTCCGATAGTCGTTGCCCATTAATGCTGAAACCGACCCCGCGGTAGTCGGTGGTGTTCTGGCCGCCTCCATTGGCAAGTTGCGGGTTATTCGTAGACATGGACTTGTCGCCGCTGCTCACATTTCCCGCCAGCGCCACGAAATCGTAGGGATTACGCGTCAGGCTCGGTAGGTTCTCGATCTGCTGTGGCGTGACGATTTGTGAGATCTCCTGCGTCTGCGTATTGATCTCCGCGCCTCCTCCTGGGGCGGCCACGACTTCTACCGTCGTCGATACTTGCGATACTGAAAGCGGGGCATCCAGCGTGACGTGGCTTCCCACAGTAATCGTTACCTGCGTCTTGTAGTCGGCGAAGCCGGTCTTGCTGATGGTCGCGTCGTAGAGGCTCGGCGCCAGGCCGGGCACTGTGTAAACTCCATCATTCCCGGTTTGCACCACGCGCGTCGCGCCCGTGGCTGTATTGTGCACGGTGACCATGGCATCGGGAACCACCGCCCCGGTAGTATCTCTGACTGTACCTGTCAATGTTCCTGTATTTACCTGCGCGTAGACGAGGCTCGGCAAAAACAAGAGCAGCGCAAACAAGTACACCAGGTTCTGGACTCTGATTGGATTTGCACTGGCCAAAATTTTCAATCGGTGCGCAAGGCCTGCATTCGAAAAACGTGTTACACGCAGGCACGCGACACATGATTCCCAGGTGTGCCTCATGAGAACACCTCCCCTTTTTTCAAAAGCTCGGATCGAACACCAACCCCAATACGCACGATCACGAGCAAGATTCATTTTTAGCCGAGGGCAAGTGATTGCAATCATGTGTAGTTTGTAGAGGAACCCCAAGGGAACTTCAGAAGATCTGACAGGTAATACCTGCAGTTAAGTACTTACAGTTCTACGCTGCTGCCCAGGAAGCGCTCTTTACGCAGGGTTTTGTGCAACCTCTGTATTTCAAGAGATCTAAAAGCTGAGGGCCGTCGCGGCGGCTAGCCGGACGGCCCTCTTGTTGAAAACGTTTGTGTTGGTGCGGTTGCGCTTCTTTTTAGAAGTGCAGCCTCAGCGCGAACTGCCCGAATCGCCGCTCGTCGTGGTTGGCGCCTTCGGCATTGCCCACGCCCAGGCCGCCAAACTTGCCCTGGATCGTGAGCGGCCCAGACCCATTCACCGCTGCATTCGCGGCGATCGTATACAAGTTGACATGGTTAAGGATGTCAAAGGCCTCAGCCCGGAATTCCAGGCTAAAACGCTCGGTCAGCGCGAATGTTTTGCTGAGCGCCATATCCAGACTCCAGGCACCCGGGCCGTAGAACATGCCGCGGGTCGTCATACCCGCTGGATACGGACCGAAGTCCGAAATTCCAGTGGGGAAGCCAACAGTCGCAAGTGCTGGGTTAGCGAAACTATTCGCAGCGGGAAGGGTCAGGATGTTGAACAAGTTGGGTGAGCCGGAGTCCACTGGTGTTCCTGTCTTTAGAGTGGTAAGGGGCGCACTCGGGACATATCTCGGAACTCCCGCCCCTGAAAAGGCATTCAGAGTGTTTGTCGGATCCCAAACCGAGAAAGGCACGCCAGTGCGCGCTGTGAAAATCGGGGAGATCGACCAGCCGCCCGCCGCCTGCCTGAGGGCTCCTTTTCCGGCCTTCAGAAAAGGCTCCGTCCAGATCATTTCCAGCGCGAGGCGATGGCGGATGTCATAGTCGGAATTGCCGTAATCCAGCCAGGGATTGCCCGGATTGGTGAAACCCAGATTGAATTGAGCGCTGCTTTCGGAGAATGTTGTGCTGAGGTTATCCATCGAGTGTGCCCAGGTGTAGTTCGACAAAATAAATAAGCCGGTGTGGCCGAGCTCCTGGGTGGAGAAGTGAACGTTCAAGGAGTTGTAGTGGGAGAAGGCCTGCGTACCGCGGTTGTTGATCGCAGTATAAGCCTGGTTCGGACGCGTCAGGCAGGGCCCGGTTAGCTGAGTCCCGGTCACTGGGTCGAAGGTCGCGGTAGCCGAACATGCAGAATTGTTCGGATCGCTGGTCACCACAGGCACCCCAGCGAAGGCCTGAGGAGCACCGATCTCGTTGATGTTGACGATGTCATACAGGTGCAGACCGTGCGCCCCATTGTATTCCAGCGACACGGCAGCCTTGCCGCCCAGTTGCCGCTCCAACGTCGCACCCCAGAATTGGACCGTCTCCACCTGAATATTCTGGTCGACATCGCGAGGGCTTGAGGGAGGCAAACCCTGGACACCCGTGCCACCAAAAGGACCGAGCGTGCTCGTCGTAAGGGGCACACCTGAAGCCGTGAGCGTGGCATTGTTGGGCGGATTCTGGATTATGTTGAACGTCACATTGCCAAAGTTTCTGTCATAGGTGATGCCATATCCGGCCCGAAACACGGTCTTACCGTCGCCAAAAATGTCGTACGCAAAACCCACGCGGGGCCCGGCCGTGCCCCAGCGGGGCTTCCAGAGTCCGCCGATACCGCTGTTCGGTACGGTCAAAACCGCCCCGTTCTGGACCTGTTGAACGATGTTGCTACCCGCTCCGTAATAGAAATTGGAATCGAGATTAGGATTGTCGTTGTGCTGCACGCCGAAGTGCTCATAGCGCAAGCCGTAATTAAGAGTCAATTTTCGCGTCAACCTGTAGCTATCCTGGGCATAGAGCGCCCAATCGTTGTAGCGGTCGCTGCGGTTAAAGCTGGGGGCGGTCAGAGGAAAAGTTACCAGGCAGTTCTGACCGGCAGTATTGGTCGGAGTGATGAGCTTACCGCGGGATGTTCCGGAATAGGCTCCCGCATCACACGGGAAGGAGCCGGCCGGATTGACCGCTTTTTGAAAAAGGCTCAGCGTACCGGTCATCATGTTGTCCAGGCCGCCCGCTATGTCGCTGCCACTGGAGCCAAAAGCTTCGATCGCTTGGTTATAGGCGCCATAGCCACGATTCATCTGAATGTAGTTATATTGCCCACCGAACTTCATGTTGTGCTTGCCATGAGTCCAGGAGAGGTCTTCGTTGATCTGGGTAGTGTCCTGTGGACCTCCGAAGGGAAGACCTCCGGTGGCTACGTTGAAATCGTAAAACCCAGGGAACTGCACCGGCTGACCATTGAGGATCACGGCAGCGGAGTTGGCGGCGCCTAGGAACAGAGTGGGGGTCTGGTCGAGCGCCGTATTGTACTGATAGGCTTCATCGTCCCGGAAAAAGCTCAGCTTGGTGACACTTAACAGGTTGGAGCTGAAGGTGTGATTGGCCGAGAAAAGAAAGTTATTGTTATAGATCGTTTCGGCCACGTTGAACTGCGAGTACGGGCTGGAGAAAAGGGCGCCGCTCAAGGTCGCCAGGGATTCCCGGCCATAACGAAAGAACAACTGTGTATTCTCGCTCATGTTGTAGTCGAGCCGCCCGGTCAGGAAGTAGGTGTTTTGCGGAAGATCGCCGCCGGCATCCTGCGGGGCGGTGTAACTTACGAGATCCATGACGGGAGTGCTGGCGGGAAGTGCAGAGAACGGGCCGCCCGCTTTTACATCGCCCAGCGCAGCCAAATCTCCTGCCGTCAGAACGCTCTGAGGAGCGGGCGTGGGACCACCATATTTAGCGAACCAGGCCTGTACATTTGCGTTAGTTACGGGTAAGAACGCTGGATCCGGGACATATGCGAGGAGATTCGCGGCGCTGCGCACGCGCAGAAACTCGGTGCTTGCGTAGAAAAAGAGCTTGTCTTTCTTGATCGGGCCTCCAACGTCCCCCCCGAACTGATTTCGCGTGTACTGCCCCTTTGGAGTGCCGGTGGCATTGTTGTCAAACGTATTAGCGGTGTACGCAGAAAGGCGATTGAATTCCCAGGCGTCGCCATGGAGATTGTTCGATCCAGATTTGGTGGAGACGTTGACAATGCCCCCGGCCGCCCGTCCGTATTGGGCATCAAAGTTGTTGGTGATAACGCGGAACTCTTGTACGGCATCTTGCGGAATGATCAAGCCAATGGTGTTATCGAAAACATTGATGTTCTCCACGCCGTCCAACAGAAGCTCAGTGTCCGCGGACCGCTGTCCATTGATGCTGTAGCCCGCGCCACGATAGCTGGTGACGCTCTGACCGCCCCCGGTACCGAGTTGCGGGTTATTCGTGCTGGTACTGCGGTCACCCCCGCTGATGTTTCCCGCGAGTGCCACAAAGTCGTAGGGATTCCGCGTCAAGCTCGGCAGGTTCTGCACCTCTTCCGGCGTGACGATCTGGGAGACTTCTTGCGTTTGCGTATTGACTTCCGCCGCAATGGGCAAAGCCACGACTTCTACCGTCGTCGATACTTGGGAGACGGAAAGCGGGGCGTCCAAGGTCGCGTGACCTCCGACGGTCACCGTGACTTGGGCCTTGTAATCCGCGAATCCTCCTTTACTGATCGTCACATCGTACGGAGCCGGCGCCAAACCAGGGAACGTATAAACTCCATCGCTTCCGGTTTGCACCACGCGTGTCGCGCCCGTGGCCGTGTTGCGTACGGTAACCATCGCATCTGGAACGCTGGAGCCCGACGTGTCTTTTACGGTGCCTGTCAGCGTTCCGGTATCTGCCTGCGCGAACACCATGCTCGGCAAGCACAGAAGCAGCGCTAGCAAGTACAGCAGGCTGCGGTTTT
>Ga0210394_10004382_pt1 | contig 16552 bp, 13 predicted proteins | sample IncBWC12MmetaG_FD_160121 | JGI IMG/M metagenome (GOLD analysis project Ga0210394, IMG submission 160121) | Forest soil microbial communities from Barre Woods Harvard Forest LTER site, Petersham, Massachusetts, United States - Inc-BW-C-12-M | ecosystem: Environmental > Terrestrial > Soil >... | reverse complement strand
GGCGCTGAGGGCGCGGACGCGCTGGTGCACCTCGCGGGGGCATCGATTGCGGGCGGTCGATGGAACGCCTCGCGCAAAGAACTGCTACGCACGAGCCGGATCGACGCGACCCGGCATTTGATGGGCGCGCTCGCAAAATTGCAGCGACCGCCGCACGCGATTGTAGCCGCGTCAGCCATCGGATACTACGGCGACCGCGGCGACGAAACCCTCACCGAAGGGAGCGCCCCAGGAAGCGACTTTCTCGCCGGCGCCTGCCGCGAATGGGAAGCAGAAGCGGCGCGCGGCGCCGAGTTCGGCGCGCGCGTCGTGAGGCTGCGGTTCGGAATCATTCTGGCGAAGCACGGCGGCGCGCTGCCGCAAATGGCGATGCCTATCAAGCTGGGCGTGGGCGGACGGCTTGGGAGCGGGCGGCAATGGATGTCCTGGGTGACGCTGGAGGACACCGTCCGCATCGTGGAATTCGCGCTGGCGAATTCAGGTCTAGCGGGACCCGTGAACGTTGTGGCCCCAAATCCCGCTCAAAACGGTGAATTTACGAAGGTCCTGGCAAAAACACTTCACCGTCCGGCATCGTTCCCGGCGCCTGCTTTTGCGCTGCGCCTCGCGCTCGGAGAAATGGCGGACGCCTTGCTTCTCGTCAGCCAGAAAGTCGTTCCGTCGAAACTCGTGGAAGCGGGCTACTCGTTCCAGCAGCCCAATCTTGCCAGCGCGCTCAAGGATGTCTACCGACGATAGTTTTTCTGTGGGATTCAGGTCGCTTCAAAGATCGAGCTGCGATAGGAGAGCTTCGAGATTGGATTCATCGACGGCAAGCGCCGGAGCCTTCTCCGCCAATCCTTCTACCTCGTCGAACGCCTGAAACAGGCGCATCTTGGCCAAAGCGTATTCTTCCGTCCCGGTGAATTCGCGGCCGGTGCGCACGGACCATTTTTCCAGGGACTCTTTTGAGACGAAAATCCGCACCGGAAACACGTGCTTGCGGTCGACCGAAGCCATGTACACATATTCGGTTCCCTCGGCGCGACCACGCTTCGCTTTTTCGACCTCGTAAAAATAGTATTGGTACACGTAGCCGGTTGCGGCGGAATAGCTTTTCACGCGATGCGCTGCTTCGGGACGCGGCATGGCAGGATTATTCAAGGCGTGGGGGCGGCTGTCAATCGAGGATGCGGCACCGGTGATGGAATCGCGCGCGTGTCCGCCTGAAGGCGGACGCTACACGGGCTGGGCTCGCCGGACAAACTCCCCAAATTGAATCTTCATTCCCGATTCCTTTTCCCAAGTCGGCATCAAATGGGCCGGCGCGCAAAGTGATGAGTAGCGCCGCGACGCTTCCGTTCCCGCAAAATTTCGATCCGCGAAGAACAGCAATGCACTGAGGACGTTAGATTTGCACGAATATTTCATCATTTCATCACTGAACGTCGGCTTGCTCTGACAACACACTTTTCTCGCTGCACCGCGCTGGCACATCGCGTGCAATCCCCGCCGCAATGGAAGGAAGTGCGATTCGACGCAGCCCCTGCTATGCGACGTACACCCCGTCTCGTTGGCATCCTGCGTTGTTCTTCGTCGCGTCCCTCCTGGGCTGTGGCGGACTGGTAGGATCAGGCCCGCCACCGCCCCCTCCCATCACGGTGGGAGTTACTCCACCCACGGCGTCGGTGCTCCTCGGCGAGACTCAAAAATTCGTCGCCGCAGTCACCAACTCAACGGACACGACCGTGACCTGGAGCGTGAACGGAATTCCAGGGGGTTACCCTGCGGCGGGAACGATCGACGCAAATGGTGTCTATACGGCCCCGGCCAATCTTCCTTCACCCACTTCCGTTCTAGTTCAGGCGACAAGCCTGGCGGATTCGTCAAAAAATTCGGCCGCGGCCGTCACCATTGCGAGCGACGTTTCCGTGTCCGTCGCGCCTCCAGCCGCCGCCGTCGAGCTGGGCGCGGTTCAGCCATTTGCGGCGGCAGTGAATTCCGCGGGGCATCCGAATGGATCCGTTTCCTGGAATCTCTCCGGAGGCGCTTGTGCGAGTGCGGCGTGCGGCACGGTCGATTCGTCCGGAAGCTATACAGCGCCGCAAATCCTGCCCGCGCCGGCGGGCGCTTCGCTCGTCGCGATCAGCGCGGCTGATCCGTCGAAGAGCGCCGCCGCGGCGATCACGATCGCCAGCACGTTTTCTCTCGCCGCGGCCGGGCCGGCGTCCGTGAATGAGGGCGCTACGGCAAATTACACCGCGACTCTTACGCCCGCCGCGAATTCCAATCCAAGCCGTGCGATTTCATGGAGCGTCTCAGGCACGGGCTGCACCGGCACGGACTGTGGAACGATTTCCTCGAGCGGAGTGTATACGGCGCCACCACTTCCGCCGGTTTCAGGTCCCGTGCAGCTCACCGCCACGCCGCAGGCCGATCCGGCCAAGGCCGTCTCGATGACCGTCACGATCGTGGCGGTGGTCAGCGTCACGATTTCTCCCACGACCGCATCGTTGCTCGTCGGCGCCACGCAGGCATTGCAAGCCACCGTGACGGGAGCGCGCGATACGACGGTCACATGGCTCGTCAACGGCGTCGCCGGCGGAAGCGCGTTGTCTGGAACCATCGTGAATTCGCAAACCACACCAGACAGCACGACCTACACGGCTCCGCTCACGCTGCCGGTGGGCGGATCGGTGACAGTGCAGGCGCAGAGCAACGCCAATCCGTCGGTTTCCGCCAGCGCCACCATCACGATGCTTTCGGGCATCGCCGTGACGGTCACTCCCGCGAGCGCTCAGGTCGCGGTAAGTCTTGCGCAGACGTTCGCCGCTACCGCCAGCAACACCGCGAATCAAGCCTTTACATGGCAGGTCAGTGGAATTCCGGGGGGCAATTCGTCCACGGGGGAAATTTGCGCGGCCGGATCGGTTCCCTGCCAGCCGGTGACAGCGAGCAGCGGCGCGAGCGTCGAATATCTCGCGCCCGCGGGAGTGCCGTCACCCAACCCGGTCACCATCACGGCCACGAGCCAGGCGGACGCGAGCAAGAGCGGATCCGCCCGCGTCATGGTCCTTCCCCACATTCTGGTTAGCGTTCAGCCGGAAAGCGCCTCGCTCGCGGCAACGGAACAGGTTCGGTTTGTGGCCAGCGTCACGGGCTTGTCAAACCAGCAAGTCACGTGGTCGATCGGTGGCCCGGCCTGCGTCAATCCCGCGAACTGCGGCTCGATCGATGCTACGGGGCTGTTTACGGCCCCGCTCACCGCGCCCTCGCCCAACACCATTCAAATTGCGGCCACAAGTTCGGAGGACACGAGTCAGATTGGGCTCGCGGCGGTCACGATCACGAGCGGACCAAGAATTTTCGATCTCTCTCCCACCAGCGCGCACACCGGATCGCAGGGAGGGTTTACGCTGCTCGTAACCGGAAACAATTTTTCTCCGTCCTCTCCGGGACCGGGTTCCACGATCCTGGTCGGCGGCAGCGCGCGGCCCAGTTCGTGCGCGTCGATCACGCAATGCGTGACATCTCTTGACGCGTCCGATCTGCAATCCACCGGAAATCTTTCGGTGCAACTGCAGAATCCGAGCGGAGCGCTTTCCAATACTCAAACCTTTGTCGTGCTCGCCCCGGGCCCGGGATCGAGCGCGATTCCGCTGACGCCCGGTTCGCCCACGAGTTCGGGAAACGACATTGTAGTCGTCGAGCTCAGCACCAATGGTGGATCGGGCGCGCCCGGCAATGTGAGCCTCACCGTGGGCGCGATGGGAGCGTTGTCTACGGTGACGTCGACCTGCGTTCTGGGCGGCAGTCCTGCCGCGATTCAGCGGCCGTCTTCGGGCACGGCGACGGCGGACTTCTGCGTCTTTTCGGTGAGCGGCCTCAGCCCATCGTTCACCTATTCGATCAGCGGGCCGCCTGTTCCGGACATCGCGATTATCAATCGCGCACCACTGGGACTGGGAATCGTGCACTTGACGTTGCAAGTCCCCGCGACCGCCGCTCCCGGCCCGCGGACCCTCCTCATCGAAAATCCCGCCTTGGATCTGGCGGCCGGAACCGGAGCGATTGAGGTGCATTGATGCGAGGAAAAAGAAAATTTATCGCGCCGTTTTTCTTGGCATTGTTTGCGTTTCTGCCTGTGCGCGCCACAACGCTTGTTCGGCTCACGCTCGATCAACTTGCCGCGGGAGCGGACGCCGTCGCCCGAGTGCGCTGCTCGTCCGCTGAATCACGCTGGGAGAACGGCTCCATCTGGACCGTGACGGCGGCCGAGGTGGTCGAAACCCTGAAAGGCAAATTGCCGTCGGAAATTCCCATCCGATTGCCGGGCGGGCGCGCCGGGCATTTCATCGCCACGGTGGAGGGCACGCCGAAATTTCATCCGGGCGACGAGGCCATCTTGTTTCTGTCGGAGTCGCGCGTAGGCGGGTACACCGTCGCTGGATGGGTCGAGGGAACGTTCCGAATTTCGCGCGACGCGCGGACCGGCGGCGAAACCGTCACGCAGGACTCAGCCGCCTTTGCCCTATTCGACCCCGCGGCGCGCGCATTTCGCAGCGAGGGCATCCGCCGGATGCCCCTCGAGGAATTTCGCGAGCGAGTCGCGGCCGCGATCGCCCGCGGAGAGGCGAGCGCGCGCAAAGAGGAGAGAACGCGATGAGCCGATGTCGTCTCCGAAAATTCCGAAACAGGATCTCGTTATTCGCTGCCTGGCTGTACCTCTTCCAAATTACCGCGGCGAATTCCGGCGCGTACGATCTCGGCACGGTCGTCGCGGACATGCGCCGGGGCTCTGCCCAGTCCGGCGGAACCTCCTGCCCGCAGTACACACGCTTCGATGTTTCGACTCCCGGCGCGATCGATCGCCAGTGGAGCACGGCGCTGGGCGCAAGCCCCGTTACGATCCTCACGGCGGACCAGACCACCACCGGCCGGCTGAACGAAATTGAATCGGTGATTCAAACGTCGCTCTCGGTGTGGACGGGCGTCTCCGGCACGTTGCTTACTCCCACGACACTTAGCACCCTGCAACGCACGCCCACTGAGGCGGCCTGCTCGTCTTCCGACGGGATCAATTCCATCTGCTTCGATCAGAACGATCCGGGATTCACCCTCGGCGTTCTGGCGTTCACGCGCGTCGTTTCGGCGGATTCCATCGGCGAGCGGCTTTCGGCCAGCGCCCGGCCCTCCACGTTCGTCGGCGAGATTCTGGACGCAGATGTACTCGTGCTGCCCGGGAACGCCAGCGTCACGTTCGCAACCCCGGCGGCACTCGCCTCGAATCCAAACTCGTACGACCTGGAATCTATCTTGACGCATGAGCTCGGGCACAGCTTCGGGTTCAACCATTCCGGCGTGTGGAGCGCGATGATGTTTCCCTACGCTCCGCCGCCGGGCCAATTCACGGGCCTGCAGCCGACGCCGCAGTCTCTTGACGCGCCTCTTTCCGACGACGACCGAGCCGGCCTGCGCGTCCTTTACCCGGACCCTTCGGATGCGATGCACCTTGGCGCGATCAGCGGCCACGTGGTACCGGCCAATCCGCTCGCGCTGCCGCTGTCGCCCTACGGCGTGACTGGAATTTTCCCGGCGCAGGTGGTCGCGCTCGACCACGCGACGGGAGCGGTAGTAGCCGCCGTGCTCGCCGGGTGGAACTGCAGCGATCCCGGCCCGCCGCAATTCGACGGCACGTACAGGCTGCAACGCTTGCCTGTGGGATCGTCCCAGAGCTATGAAGTCTACGCGGAGCCGCTGGACGGGCCGGTTGACTTCGGAAATGTCATCTACAATTTGAGTTCGATTTGCCGCAATCCGGCGACCGATCCCGGCTGGCCGGCGCAGTTTGCGTGCGTCGTGCCGGCGTCCGCCGCGCCGTTTTCGGAGCGGATTCGGCCCGGGCCTTAATTGAGCTTCGCCACCAGGACTCGATCGTCACAGGTATTCCGGCGGCGCCTCAGAAAAAGCTAATGCCGCCCGGATTCTTACTGTCCGGGCGGCATCGTCACCACGGTGAAGGGCAAGGCTGCTTGGGCTATTGAGCCGACGCATTCACCCAGGAGAGCCTCTTGGCGATGACCGGTTGTACGGTCGCGGTATCTGTCGGAGGCGCTGGAAGCGTCGTCGTCGGGAACCAGGGCGGAGCAAAACCACCTGAAAATCGCTGGTCGAAATAGATGTTTCGCTGCCCGAGGGAGGCTCCGGAGCGGGCCTGGTTCTGCACGCGTCCTCCCACGATGTTCAGCGTGTTGATGTTATTCCACGAGGCCTCCAGGCCGTACGTGCTTCCGGGGGCCGCATTGATCGTGGCGAACGAAGCGTCGACTTCCATGGTCGACACGTTGCTCGGAGGCTGGAACTGGACATTGCCGCCCGTAGTGAAAATGCCCAGAACGTTCGTGGGCGCCGGCGTAACTGGCGTGTCGGAAACGCTCAACGAAACGGGCTCGGTCGAATAGGTAATGTTTCCGGTAACGGAGATCGTGCCACCGGCTGTAATTGTGACGGCCGAGCCATCCTGAATCGCCGCGCCAGAGCTGGGACCCGAAAGTCCCGTGGGTGCATTGTTGCTAGGGTTGCTGCTGATGTTTCCGGTTACGTAGACCATGCAACCTTCCGTCGGGGATGACGGATTCGTCGCTGTGTTCTCGGGAAGCCCGCTCAAGGCTCCCGTGTCATGGCCATGGTTATCCGAGAGCTCCGTCGTTCCCGCGGTCAGGTCGAGCGTCAACGTTGTCGTGGTGCTTCCCTGGGTGATCGTGACGACCTGGAGTTTATGCGCGGTTGATCCTGAGCCGGAAGTCGACGCCTGCAACACCATTTGATCGACGTTGCCCTGGACGAAAAGCCCTCCGAAGGCAGGTGGCGATCCGCTAAGCCTCAATGCCGCAGGGGTCGCCGGAGGTCCCGAACTGGCCGGTGTATAGGGCAGGAATACACCATTCGATCCACTCCACGCTGTTCCCCCCGCACTGGTCAGATCAGCCGCCAACGTCGTATTCGAGGGTTGGCCATTCGTGCAGCCGCCTCCTGCCGCACACGCCCCGCCTCTACCATCCAAAACTGCCTGTTCTTGGCTGAAGGTGTCGGCCGGCAGCGGCACCTTGGGCTGCCCTGTGGCGAGCCCTCCGGTGAACCTCGGGGCGATCGTCGTACCTCGATATGTGTCTGAAGTAGCGGCGCTCGCGTCGCAGGTTCCATCGTTGTATATATATCCGACGTCTGCATTGTGCGCGCCCACCGGGCCATTGAGGATGTAACCGGTCGAAAATGAGCCCCAATTCCAGGAATCGTTCGAGAACATCGTTCCAGAAAACGTGCCCGGAACCAGAGGAGCGGAACAAAGCCCGTACTGATCGAACAAAGTGGACCATCTCGAGAAAGGAGCCGGAGGCGCAGCGGCGGGCGCCATCACGATCGAAAGCGGAACCGTGCCGTACTCCTCCACCTGGTTCACTTCTCCAGAACGAGACTGCCCGTAAACTACTATGTGATAGTTATAATTATATGTACATGTTACGTTAATGGTTATGGCTGTGGTGGACCCGGGGGCGCACAGGGCGTTATTGCCCGCAGCCTGCGTCACGCTCAGGGTGCTCTTCGTCGTATCCAACTCGAAGGTTCCCGGCCAGGAGGCCGAGGAGCCGGACGACGATGACCCGAGAATGGACTGATAAGACCCGAATGCGGAGGTAATATCGGACGGAAATCCGGTCCCGATCGTCAGATTGGGCGCACCATTCGCGGGCGCGTACCCTGTTGGCATGGCATTATTGAACACGTCGTTTATCAGCGCCTGCCGGACGATACTCACACCCGAATCGGCGCCGTAGAACGACGCGCGGGAGTTGCGATAGTAGCCGTCGATGAGCGTGTCCGACGTGGTCGCGATCACCATCGACAGGGTCATAATCATGAACAGGCTCAAGAGCAACAGCGCGGTCACTAGTGCGACGCCGCGGCTGCCATCATATTTTTTCGCGAATGTGCTGTGACTCATGATTGTCCTCACAGTTAAAAGCTCATATTGCGCGGGTTGACGATCACGGAAACGCCCTGAATTTCGTAGGGTCCCTGATCGAAGGTGTTGCGGAAAACGTACGTCGGAGACGGGTTCGGGTTGGTGCGCCCGACAAGCGACACCATCACCGACCGGACTACCGTGTAGTTGTTCGCGTATAGAGGGTTGGTGGTCGTGTTGTTGGGGCAAGTCGTATCGTATAGCGTGCTGTCGAAGCAATAGCTCGCCGTATCGGTTACCGTGTTGTCAAACAACGTAGCGCCCACCTTGAACCCGATCACCTGGGTAGCCAGCGCCTGCTGGGATGTCGTCTGGGTTATTCCCGCCACTTGTCGCAGGAGAGTTGGATTGTTCGGATCCGTGGTGATGTCCACCTTGTAAGTGATCGGGGTGAGTCGCAGAACCCAATCGGTCGCGCAAAAACCTTCAGTCAACATGTTGTTGGCATCGCTCGTCATGCCGTACGGATCGTTCGGAGCGCCGCTGTTGTATCCGTAGTAGGTTAGTCCGCTGACGCTCGTCGAACTAGTGGCGCCGTAGGCGAGTTTGATGTATGTGGGCGACGTCGAATTGGGGTAAGACGCTCCGGCGGCCGTAAGCGCCGCGGTCGTGTATCGCGCGCCGTCGTTGGAAACAAAAAGGATTTGGTCTCCATTTAGGAAGTTCGAGGCCAGGGTGTTGATCTGCGCAACCGTGTCGCCCACAGGCGGAATCAAATAGGCCACGGTCGAAGTTCTCGTGTTGGTTGCATTGGCGGCACCGGCATTGTTGGGCAACGTCGGTGTGCAACTTGCATCGCCGCCTGCGGTAACGGGATTGATCGAAGGATGCATGGGCGTGGTTAGTTTATCCGCAGTGACGACCGTCATTTGATCGAAACAATTGGCGCCGTAGACCTTCGGTGTGCCCGTCCGGCAATCGCCGCTCACGGCGACCGGGTGGTTCTTAATGACGACGCCGACGGGATAATTCGGGATGTCGGCGCTCGCGTAGTAATTCGCCCCGGCGTTTCCGATGTCGAGTTGCATTTGGGCGACGGCGTTTCGCAGCGCGATGTTCACCTCCGCCAGGTTCTGCTGCTGGTTGAACACCGGCTGGTGCGCCGCGAAAAGAGAAAGCGCCGCCGCGCTGATGATCAAAAAGATGGCCATGGCGACCAATAGTTCGACCAACGTGAATCCCGCGCTACCGACTTGTCGCTGCCTGCATGATCTTTTTCGCATTCGATCCCTCATTGGCGCACCGTGCTCATCTGGAAGGTAACGGGAGGCCTGACGCTGGAATTCGACAAGGTAACAACAACGGTGATCCGCCGGCTGCCCGTGAGAGTAACGCCGTTTACAGCGGGGTCCTGTTCGATCATCCAGCGGCGATGAAACACCACCGTGCCGGAGCTGCCGGACAACGGGGCGGTGTTCGTCGGATTTACATCCACTTCGCCGGTTGCCTGATGAACAATCGTCGAGTAGCCCGTCGAGGTCTGGTAGCTCTCTCCGATTTGACCGCTCGTGTTCGACAAATCCACGTCGTCATAGCAGTTGTAGCCGCCGGTATTTGTCCCGTCGGTCGTCAGGCTGCCGCCGCCCTGAAGCTGACCTACGGCCGGCGTCGCGACGGGATACCGGCTCAGGTCCTCCAGTTTTTCGGACGCAAGCGTCGTCGACAGCGCCATGAACCGCGCCCGCTCAGTCCCACCTAGAGTCATCGCGACCAGCGCCGCCATGGCCGATAAGCCCACGGCCAGGATGGTGATCGCAATCAGGACTTCCAGGATCGAGAAACCCGCAGCTCGATTCCGCCGGCTAACACGTCGGGTTAATGACCGTGCTGCCGCCACTGGTAACGCAGGATGTGGAAACGTTTCCATAGTTTGACACCGTGATAGTCGCAGTTACTGATTGATACACAATCGAGAAAGTGCCAGAAGGCGCCGATGTAACGAACCCGTTGGGCTGGAACGTGATGGTCGTGTCCTGGCTGACCGTCATCGTCGGCCAGCTCGAAATCGGCACGGCAGAGCCCACGTTGGAGAAGGTGGTCGCGGGGGGTACCTCATTCTGGATTTGGTAGTTGAGATTTGCTGCGCTGAACACTACCTGGTAGGGATAGCCCTTCTCCAGCGCTTGAAACCGAGTCGACTGAATCGCCCATTTCGACATCGCCACCGCGCTGTTCAGCCGATACATATACAAACCCGATCTCACCTGAGGGATTGCCATGGCCGTCAAGACCATGCCAACTAGGAGCACGATGAGAATTTCGATCAAGCTGAACCCGCGATCTCGGCGCTCGGCTATGTAGTTCATTTGGTCGCTCATGGTCTGTGCACCCGTCAACAATCTCGGCTGAATCGCAACCCGCTCCAGTGGGTCCGGCTAGGTTAGAGCAAATGGTCAGCCAAGTTGAAAAGGGTCAGCAAGTCTCATAAATTGTGCGACTTGAGCCGTAACTGCGGGGGTATCGGGAGGGAGCCCTTTTTCGCGATGGGTAGAAACTGTACAAACCCAGTCCGAATGTTAAGAGGCGGTCCGCCGCGAATACCAGGAATCTCAATTTTACCGAAAACACGGAAGGCGCCTGGTTCAAGCCGACGCGCTGGCTTTTGAATCGCAGGCTTGCAGGACGTTCACGATGGTTTGGGCTACGGTTTCGTCGCCGACCGCGGTGTTGAGCATTACATGGTAGACGGCGCGGTCGGGCCAGTTGATGCGGAAATACTTTTCGATGAAATTGGCGCGCTCGCGATCGACCGTGTCGACCAGTTCCTCGGCTTCGGCCTCGCTCTTACCGCGGGCGCGGAGGCGGCGCACCTTGTCTTCGCGTGGGGCGTAGAGGAACACGCGGAACGTGTCCGCGCGGTTATTGAGGAAAAGCTGCGAGCCTCTGCCAACGATGACGCAGTTCCCTTTTTCGGCTGCGTGCAGGACGACGCGCTGCGACAGCTTGACGATCTTTTCGCTGTCGACCAGGTTCAACTTGGGGGCGTTCAGGCTGCCTTCATAGCTTCCGCGCAGGAAGGATTTGAATAAGCGGTAATAAAGCGGGTCGGTTCGTTCTTCACGCTGTTGCACAACCGCCTGGGAGCAGTGAGCGAGGCGGGCGATTTCCTCGGTGAGCAACTGGTCCCAGAGTTTCCAGCCGAGGCGCGCTGCCAGAAGCGCGGCGATCTCGCCGCCGCCGCATCCGTATTCCCGCTCAACCGTGACGATTTTGATCATACCGTCTCCAGGACGTTCCCCAAGACATGGCCCGGAACCGATTTCGCGTCACACCTTTGAGCCTACTCTACCGCCACATGGCCTCCGCCGCCAGGGTCATTCCTTTTCAGAATGAACGACAGGAAGAACATGATGCCAGACCCTACGGCCAGCACCATGAAGGTGTCAATGTACGCCTGGGCGGAAGATTGCGCCTGAATGGATTGATAAATTCGGGCGTAGGCCACCGCTTGCGCCGAGTGTTTGTCTAGGCCGGAGGCGACGAATTGTTGCGAAAGGCCCTGGACGGCGCCGTAGAGACGCGGGTTCCCCGAACGAATGTGGGAGACGAGAATCTGCTGATGAAATTGCGCGCGCCGCGCGAGCAGCGTCGTCACGATCGAGGTTCCGACGCTGCTCCCCATGTTACGGACGAAATTGATCATTCCCGAGACGGAGTTGTTTTTTTCGGGCGGAATTCCAATGTAAGCCGCGAGTGTGATAGGCACAAAGAGAAATCCCATGCCGAACACTTGATCGACGCGCAGCCAGAGCGCGGTATTGAAGCTCATCGTCAAATCGATCTGCTTGGTGGAGTAGAACATCGCCGAGGCCAGGCAAAACCAGCCAAAGGCGATCAACTGCCGCGCCTGAAGTTTCGTGGTCAGCACACCCATGATAGGCATTTCAATCAGCAGGCACACCCCTCCCGCGGAAATCGCGAGGCCGGCCACTTGGGCTGTGTATCCCGCCAGAGTCTGTAGGAACAGCGGCATGAGAACCAGGCTGCTGAACAGCATGATGCCCAGCGTGAACATCATCAGATTGGCGCTGGCGAAATTGAAATTCTTGAAAAGCCGAACGTCGACGACCGGCGCCTTCTGCCGCCACTCCCAGATGACCAGCGCGATCAGGCAAACGGAAGCGGTGACCACCAGCGTTGTGATGAAAGCCGAGCCGAACCAGTCGTCTTCCTGCCCCTTGTCGAGCAGGATCTGTAACGATCCAACGCCCAGGGCGAGCAGGCCGATGCCGATGTAGTCCAACTTGACGCCGGCAGCTTTGATGCGCGCCAGGTACGGCGGATCTTCGACGAAGCGATAGACCAAAAACAATGTGAGCAGGCCCACGGGAAGGTTGATGAAAAAAATCCACCGCCAGGAATAATTGAACGTGATCCAGCCGCCGAGGGTCGGGCCAATGGTGGGAGCGGTGACCGCGGTAATGCCGTAGAGCGCGAAGGCGAGGCCGCGCTGCTGCGGCGGAAACGTGTCCGCCAGAATGGCTTGGGCCATGGGCTGCAGGCCGCCGCCGCCCGCGCCTTGCAAAACACGAAAGAAAAGGAGAAGCCCCAAGCTCGGCGCGATGCCGCAGAGCAACGAGCTTGCGGTAAACAGGAAAAGGCAAAGCGTGAAAAATCGCTTTCGCCCGATCGCGCCGGCCATCCACCCGCTGATCGGCAGGACGATCGCGTTCGAGACGAGATAAGAAGTTAGGACCCAGGTGCTTTGATCATTGCTTGCGCCGAGATTCCCGGCCATGTAGGGCAGGGCTACGTTGGCGATACTGGTGTCCAGCACCTCCATGAAGGCGGCCATAGCCACGACGACGGCGATCAGCCACGGGTTGAAGCTTGGCCGCCAGATTTCGTCGCCAGTCAGGGTCGCCGCGGTGCTCATCGGAGGTAAACGTCGGGCACAACGTTCATGCCGGGGCGAAGCTGGTGATCGTTGTTTTCGCCGGATTCAAGGACGATTTTCACCGGGATGCGCTGCACGATTTTGACGTAATTTCCGGTCGCATTTTCGGGAGGAAGCAGGCTAAAGACCGGGCCCGTTGCGCCGGCGATGCTGTCCACATGCCCTCGATACGTGCGTCCGCTCGAATCGCCGTGAATCTCGCACGCCTGGCCGACTTTCATATTTCGGAGCTGAGTCTCCTTGAAATTGGCGGTGATCCAGACGTCCTCGAGGGGGACCACGGTGAGCAGCTGCTGACCGGCTTGAACGTTCAGCCCAACGACGACGGTCTTGTTGACTTCGCCACTCACCGGCGCCGCAATCTTCGTGTATTGCAGGTTCAATTCCGCCTGTTGCAGTGCAGCGCGTCTCGCCTGAACGTCGGCAACGGCCGCTCGCGCACGGGCTTGGGTGGAGGAAACCTGCTGCGGTCCCGTTTCCGCGTATTTTTGGTTGGCCTCGGACTGGCCGAGCCGGCTGCGTGCGCGTTGAACGGCTTGCTCCGCCGAAGCCACAGTGTCGCGCGCCGCCGCAACCGAAGCCGTGCTGGCCCGGGCCGCGGCCAGCGCCTGGTCGTACGTCTGGGCGGAGACTTCCTGCTTGTCGACGAGCGCTTTGTAGCGGCGAACATCGTCTTGCGCCTTCACGTCATTCGCCTCCGCCGCCTCCAGTTGCGCCTGCGCGGCGGCGAGGTCTTTTTCAGAAGCGACGATTCCGGCGCCCGCATCCTCCACGCCCGACGAAGCGAACTTCAACTGGCTCGAAGCGTTCACGGCCTCGATCGGAACGGTAATGTTCAGCGACTGCGCGGTGGCTTCTGCACTGGCGAGCGCAGCTTTGGCTTGCTCGACTGCGACTTCGTAGTCACGCGGATCGATCTCGACGAGCACCGTTCCCTGCGGGACGTACTGGTTGTCGTCCACGTTGACCTTAATCACGTAGCCGGAGACGCGCGCGCTGACCGGGTAGAGGTGCGCATCCACTTGCGCATCATCCGTGGATTCGTAAGTGCTCAGATGACGCCACAAGAGCACCCCGCCCACGATCACAACCACGACGATCGCGGCGATCAGAATATTTCTGCGACTGTTCGAGCGCGTTTTGCGCGGAGTTGGAAAAGGCGGCGCCGGGTGTTCGTTGCCGGCGTCAGTTGCGAGACCCGTGGAATGCTCATCTGCCATGGGCTGTTTCCTTTTGGAAAGTCCCTGAGGTCCTTAGCGGAGTCTCTTAGGGGATCAAGCGTGAAAAATCACAGCGATAATCGGGACGCCGGTTCATGTCGGCCCAGCACAGCCGTCAACTTTCAAGCAGCGCTGGACCCGTCAACCGCCGCGGAGAACATCTATTTTAATCGACTATACCCGTTCCCCAAAACACACCACTCAGATGCTATAGCGGTATTCCCGGCTTCTTTTTTCCTTCGTCCAGCGCCCTTTGCGAAAGGCGACGGGACCTTCTCGTCTCGTTCTGGACCCTGGGGTTCGCGTACCCGAGTATCCAAGCCGTTTTACCACAAATGATATTGCCGAGGGAACGAAGCGGAAACGAAATCGCCGGAGGGGGGTGGCGTGACCTAAGAACCCGATTACCAGGGCGACGAAGGGTGAATGCAATCAGGGAAAAACTGGAGGCAGTGGACTTGGTAGCCCGGACGGGGGTCGAACCCGTAATCTTCGCCTTGAAAGGGCGACGAGTTAACCATTACTCTACCGGGCCACGGAATCGCGCGAGGCAAGCCCTGCGAGGTTAAATTCTAGCATACAAGCTCACGCGGGAAGAGACGTTGGAACCAAGTTCAGAGTCGAGAGTCAAGAGTTCAGAGTGGGTGGGGCGCCGAGATCGCTTCGAGCTGTTTGTTGCCGAATGGTTTTGCACCAGTCACTGGTCGCCAGTCACGACTTTCCTTCGTTATGTTCTTCCAGCCACGCCATTTGAATCGCTTCCAGCTTGCCTTCATTCGACTGCTTGGGGTCGCCGATGAAGCCGTCGAGACCGGTGACCCATTTGTGCAGGTCCGTGTAGCGCACCGAGAGCGGGTCCGCGTCAGGATATTTGTCGGCGAGCTGGATGCCGATTTCTTCGGCGTCGTCCCAATCGAATGTGGCTGGCATGCGCTTCTCCTTGCGGTCAAGTGGCACAGCCACTCTTCGCTGTGTGGTTTTGTGGACCTTACATTCACCGCTCACCGCAATTACGATTGCAAAACCCACACAGCCAAGAGTGGCCGTGCCACAAAAACCTAATGCTCCGCTTCCTTCGCGAAATTCTTGTTCCACTCCGGGATTTCCACGACCAAGTCGCGCGTTCCGTCGGGCACACACTGGCAGCCGAGGCGCGACTTTACTTCCAGTCCGGGCGCGTCGTCCAACTGATCGAGTTCGGCATCGGTAGCTTCGTTGCAGGACTCGAGGCCTTCGTGCACGATCACGTGACACGTCGAGCATGCGCAGACACCGCCGCAAGCGTGATCGAGACCCATGTGAAAGCCCGTGGCGATATCCAGGATGCTGCCAGGCAGGCCCTCGCGCGCGTAGGGAACTTTCTCGGGGTCTACCTCGACGGTCTTGCCCTCGCGGACAAACGTCACCTTGAATTTCTTCGTCGCGGGCGTGTATTTGACTTGTTCGATGTACGGGTTGCTGCCGCCCATTGTTTCCTCCTTCTGAAACTTGCCGGTGAAACCAAATCAGCGTTGTGCCTTCACATCGGAAAACTTACAGACTGAAATCTGCGCTGCTAGACGTCGCCGAGTTTTTTGCCTTCCAGCGCGGTGGACAGGGCGCGATTCATCATGCGCTCGGCCAGCGGCGTGGACGCCTGGTTCAGGACGTCCATGAGCGCGCGAATGCGCTTGTAATCCTTGCCTGAGAGCGATTCGCGGAGCGCCGCGACGGCGTCCTCGACTGCGCGGCGCTCTTCCTCTGGAAGCTCGCCCGGCGCTTCCAACCGCTCGCGTGCGAGGGCTTTTTCCGTAAGGTGCAGAACGCTTTCGGCTTCGTTGCGCGCCTCGATCAACTGGCGCTCGGAAAAATCCTGCTCGGCGAATTCGATCGATTCCTCGAGCATGCGCTCGACTTCGGCGTCGTCGAGGCCGTAGCTCGGCTGGACTTCGATCGAGTGCTCGGTGCCGGCGCGCAGATCGGTCGCGGAGACTTGGAGGATGCCGCTCGCGTCGATCAGAAATTTCACTTCGATGCGCGCGAGGCCCGCGGGACCCGGCGGGACTTTCAGTTGGAAGCGCGCGAGGGAGCGGCAATCCTTCGCCAGTTCCCTTTCGCCTTGCAGAACGTGGATGTCGATTCCCGTCTGATTCTCGACGCCGGTGGTAAAGAGCTCCTGCGCGCTCGCCGGCACGGTTGAATTTCGTGGAATAATTTTCGCCACCACGCCGCCCATCGTTTCGATACCGAGCGACAGCGGCGTAACGTCGAGCAGCAGCATGTCGTTCACGCCGCCTTCGAGAATATCGGCCTGCACCGCGGCGCCGAGCGCTACGACTTCGTCGGGATTGAGCTCGGTGTGCGGGCGGCGGCCGAAAAATTCCTCGACCGTGCGGCGGACGAGCGGTACGCGCGTCGAGCCACCGACGAGCACCACTTCTTCGACTTCCGCGG
>Ga0210394_10004381_pt1 | contig 16555 bp, 25 predicted proteins | sample IncBWC12MmetaG_FD_160121 | JGI IMG/M metagenome (GOLD analysis project Ga0210394, IMG submission 160121) | Forest soil microbial communities from Barre Woods Harvard Forest LTER site, Petersham, Massachusetts, United States - Inc-BW-C-12-M | ecosystem: Environmental > Terrestrial > Soil >... | reverse complement strand
GTAGTGAATGAGGTTGCGGTTCACATGCTGCAGCGGACGCGACGTTTTCAGCGCCGCGAAGCCTCCGGACAGACGGATCAGCGGGTACAGCATCAACAGGCCGAGGACCGAGCGCAGCTCCATGAGCTGAAACACATTCAGTTCGCGCGTCGCCTCGCGTCCGGCGACAGCCACGATCAGCATCAAGCCGAGCCAGCCCGCCATCCACAGCGCGGCCATTGGTTTGGAGGGTGTTCGGTCCATCAGCGGAAAAGGCCGGGCATGTTCTTGGAAAACGGGGCCGGGAGGATTGGTGTGGCAGGCCGGTATCGGCGACCTCGAGCCGGTTTGCAACGCGCAAATATGCGGATGCTGTGATGCGCGCCCGTCAATCGCGATTTGAGAGCGCGGTCAAGATCAAAGCCACGGTTTCCTTCTCGACATTGCCCGATGTGCGGTGCAAATCTGTGGGTACGAACAGAACAATGTGAAATCCGGAATTCGGAAATTGCCGGCCGCATCTTCCGATCATTGCTGGAACCGACGATCCATCGCCTACGTGGAGGACCCGATCATGCGCATCCTGCAACCGACCGACTGGTCAAAACCTCGCGGCTTCTCGCACGGCATTGCAGTCGATGGCCCTGGCCGATGGGTGGTATTGGCTGGCCAGACCGGCGGCGACGAGAAGGGGGACTATCAACCGGATATGGCCGGGCAGGTCGGCGTCGCGCTGCGCAGGATCATGAAGTTGCTCGCCGAGGCCGGCGCCGGTCCCGAGCACATCGTCCGCCTCACCTGGTATTTGACGAGCCGGAGCGAATACGAGGCCGCAGGTGCCGGCATTGGTGCGGCCTGGCGCGAGACGCTCGGGCGAAACTTCCCGCCCTCGACGCTGCTTTACATCGATGGCCTGGTCGATGCCCGCGCCAAGGTCGAGATTGAAGTCACCGCGTTCGTTCCAACCGCGTAACCAGGACGCGCGGCGGCAATTATTTCTCCGGGAATTTCCGCCGGCTCGCCGACGGAATTCGCTCTCGAGCCGCGAGATGTTTCCGCAGCTTAAACGCGCGTCATCGAAATAGACGCGCCCCTGAATACGCTCTCGGCCCGGATCACGACGGACTGCTTGTTGCCGCGCGTCGTCAGGGTAATATTCGCGCTAAATCCAGGCGCCGTCGCGACGACCTGAAAATTGCCGCCGCCGGAGCGTCCCTCGAGATTTCCGTTGATGTTCCGGCTGGTTTCGTTCCATGTCCCGGAAACCGCCGAGCCCTGCGCGGTGATATTGGTGTTAAGATTGAATTTGTAGCTGTCGCTGGCGCAGGTGAGGGTCTGTTGGAGGCCATTTCCGCCGGCCCCAACCGCGTAGCTGGCGCGGCAACGAATTCGTTCGGTCGACCCATCGTCCAGTATGACGGTGCCCGCGCCAGACCAGTTACCGGCCATGCCGGCGAATGGCCCCGATTGCGCATAGCTTGCGGGGCCCCATGTTGAGGCGACCAACAAGGTGGCAATGGCGAAAATCAGCCGTCGCGCGAACGCAAGGGAAGCGAGCCCTTGGCCTGTTCTATTGCCGTGAGGCTTCCCATCGACCGCTGCACGGTACTCCCGCAGATGCTCCATTCCACTTCCCCCATCCAGCATTGCCACTGAGTTGACCGTTCGCATATGCACCATTGATGGATACCCGCACAAGTCCTTCCCGGCCAATACTGCCCGAAACGTCGGCGCCGGGAGCAGAAATCTTACCGTCTGCGACAGTAAGCGTCGAGCGCACAGAAGGTTCGCACGAGCCGGCCTTGGTTATAATCGTCACATTCCACAATCCGTCATAGGGCGTCTGGGCCAGAGCGGGCGCAACGCCGAGACCGCCAACCGCGGCGAGAACGAAACCACAAGCTTTGTGAAAGCGACGATTGCGCATGATGGAGATCCCGATTTGCGTGGTGAAGCGGCATATTTCGGGACAATGTGTTCAAACTTTGATGCATTGCACCTATGCAGAAAGCCTTTATCAGGTCAGACACTTGCGCGTGCGAGCGTGAGCTGCCGGTGTGTTGCGAGGACGGAATAGCGCGATGATTCGTTTGCCCGGTATTCAGCAAGACCTAGTGGACGAGAGACGGTGCATTGGTTGCAAATTGCTCGTCCTGCGGCTTGCCGGGGAGGGCGTTATGAATCCTGGCATAGTCGATGACTTCGCCCAACAATTTCTGTCCGAGCGGCGCCAGCGCGCGTTCCCACAATTCCCGGGCGGTTTCGCCCTTCCTGACGAAACACCACTCCTGCGCCGCAATCGCGCCCGCATCCATGCGATCGGCAAGATGGTAGACGGTGCCGCCGGCGATCGGATCTTTTTCCCGGATCGTCCATTCGACCGCGGCAATACCGCGATGCCGTGGCAGCAGGGACGGATGATAGCCGATACCGCCGAGCGTTGCAGCGGCGAGAGCCTCCCTGCTGACGCGGGCGTGACTATGCGCGGTCACGATGAGGTCGGTGCCCTCGGCGATTTCCGACGCTGCGACTAGTTTCGGATTGGCCTGCACGGTAACGGGGATGCCAGCCGCACGAGCGGCGGCAGCCAGCCGATCTTCGGCATCGGCAACGACAACCCCGCCGATGTCGACACCGCGTCGGCGCAGCATTTCCAGTGTCGTCACGCCGAAATGGCGGGAACCGACGAGGGTGATCCGCATGGTAGTTGTTCCGTCCAGGTGAGGCCAGCCTTCCGTCGATAACATGCTGCCGGCATCTGTCACGCCGTGGAAAATGGCGCCGGGGGGTTATCAACAGGGCCGGCCGAAATGGCAACGATCCGTTAGAACCAAAAGACCGCCGGCAGGCGGTCTCCTGTCATTGCACTTCTCGTCGCGCACCCGCTGGTTTGCAAAAGCGGCGGGTTAGCGCGAGGAAAACTTCGGGATCTTCTCCGCAAAGCCGTTGAAGCACTTCAGGCGCTCGTCTTCCTCCTTCACGAAGCGGCAGTCCATCACCCCGTTGGCGGGAGCCGACTTCGGCTTGGGCTTCGGGGCAATGATGGCGTCGTAACAGTCCAGCCGATCTTTCGTCTCATCGTCAATCTCGAGACAGGACAAGAGTTTTTCGGCCATCGACTTCGGCGGCACATGCGACTTGGACTTCGCCTGCGCCGGCGGCTTTCCCTCGGCCGGCGGAGGGCCGCTTTGCGCAAAGGCTCCTGCGGTGTGCAGCAATACGATCAGCGCAAGCAATCTCTTCATGTTGTTTCCCCATTGCCGTCACACTTAGCTCTATAAGGCGATCCGCGGGGATGGCAACACGAAGAAATGAAGGACGGTGGGAATCCGGCCTAGAAGGCAGCGATCTCACGGATTTTTTGCAAGACGGCCGGGTAGACCTCGCCCTGATTGTGCGAGCGGCCGCGATCCACGTGGTTTTTGGGGTGGCGTTGATTCAATATGCCTTTTAGAATCGTCGCGTTGCAGTGGAGATAGTGTGGACATGAGCACATCAAAGCGCTCTCGGATCGCTCTTCCCTTGATGTCGGTGCTGACCGTTTTTGCGCTCTCGGCGCAGGCGGAAGAAGGGAACAAGCCGGCTACCAGAGAGGGACAGGGCAAGCCCCCTGTCCAGGCAGCTCGCCCGGCTCCGCCGCGCGCCGGACAAGCGCCGGGCCGTGGGCCGCAGGACGGACGCTACGCGCGTGGCATGCCCGCGCGCAACTTTGGCGGCCACGTCTATCATGGCCGCCAGGCCTGGGAAGGCGGACGCTGGCGTCATGAGGCCCACAACGGACGCTACGGCTGGTGGTGGGACGTCGGGGGCGTCTGGTATTTTTACCCGCGGCAGATGGACGGACCGCCCGCTTACGTGTCTGACCTGGAGGTCGTGGAGGATTTCGACGGGCCGGATGGACCGCCCGTCGTAGCCGGCTATCCGCCACCGCCAGTGGCCTATGCGCCTCCGCCGCCGCCACCTCCACCGGACCCTGCCGCGGGCGCGGTCGGTGGCGCTATTGTCGGCGGGCTGTTGGGCGGCCTCATCAGCGGACGACCGGGCGGCGCGATCGGCGGCGCAATCGCCGGCGGCACGGTCGGCGCCATCGCGGGCGCCCAGGCAGCCCAGCGTCCCGGCTATTATCTGGCGCAAGGCAATTGCTATTACCGATATCCCTCGGGACAGTACGTTCCGGTCGATCCGCGCAGTTGCTATTGAAACGGATTTGATGAAACGGATTTGAAGCCCCGGATATCGCCGCGCCGGCAGACAACCAATTGCCGGCGCCGCGGGTGATTGCAAAAATTCGCCGACCGACCTGCTTGTGACGCGACAGCGAGGCGCCGACGGATGCGCGCGCGTCGAGCCTGAACATTCGATTTCGCGGGGTGAGCACTCCGGCGTTGCAGCCGACGATCCCGAAGAGCTAGAGTCATCGCGGATCAACTAACGCGAGTCGGCCGAACATGCGAAAGTCTTCCGCGGCATCGCTGCCTTCCTTAAGCGTTCGGATCGATCTGGACACGGAAGGTCGCATCGGCCCCGGCAAAATCCAGTTGCTCGAGAATATCCGTGCCTGCGGCTCGATCTCGGCTGCGGGCCGGGCGATGGACATGTCCTATAAGCGGGCCTGGGATCTGGTGGATGAGATCAATCGGATCTGCAAGCGCGCCGCCGTGGAGCGGCAGGCGGGCGGCAAGAACGGCGGCGGCGCCATCCTCACCCCCTTCGGCCTGTCTCTTGTGGAGCGCTACCGAAAGATCGAACGCTCCGCGGAAAGCGCCGCGCGCAAGGAGCTTGTCGCGCTACGCGCGGACATGGGCGTGCGAAAAAAAGCCTGAGCCGCTAACGCCACGAAAGGCCGATCGGCCCGGTCCTGCCTGATGAACCGGCGCGGCTGCAGCTTGCGGCTTCACGAGACCATGGCAACGCCGCGACGGCAGCTACGACGTCGGGTTCATGCTAGCTTCATGAATGCTGCGGTAGAAACACCAAATCGATTTTAGTTTTCAAGTGATTGACGATCCACCGTTCAACAGCCGCGCGTACAGAAGCGACGGAGCGTGGCCCCATGGCCCGCGGCTTACCAGTCAGACCCAGATATGATGCTGCCTTCGAATGGCGCACAGCGCTGTCTTGCAGGACTGGCGGTAAAACAGGTTGATGATGATTTCCAACATGATCGCACCCCATCGCTTGATCGAAATCATTCGAGCAGACCTTGGTTTCAGCCCGGTTTCGTCGCAACGCAACAATGGTTTCGTCGCAGTGCCATGCGATGCACTCGGGCAGAACTGATGCAGAGCCTGCGGCGCCCGCTGCGGCGTCATTTTCGATAGCCACCGAGGCTCGGCCGTAATTTGGCCAAGTTACCGGATCGCAATGCCTTCGTACGCGCGGCCGAGTTTGATCTGGCCGACTACATCTGGCGGATTCCGAAAGGCAAGGGTCGCGTGAGATGCGTAAAATCGGGATCGCGAATTTCAGGGAGCATCTTGTGTCCCGTTGGCACCCAGCATCGACCGCTCCCTACAATCAGGATCTTGAGCTTCGTATCACCGAAGACGGCGCAAGAGCGACAATACCGTTTCCCTGCAGGCACACCAACGAGGACGAATGGATCAACGTCGATCTGGGCGTGCCCGTGCAAATCCAGCCGGTTGAATGGCGCGCGTGGCGGCAAAGCAGATCGCCGCAGCCGCACGAGGCTTCGATTTTTGCCTCCGATACTTCGGCTAGCCGGCGGTTGGAGCAGTGGAGCCGATTGCACGAGCATCTGGGCACCGACTTCCCTGCAAAGCCAGCAACTGAGCGAGCCCAGTAACCAGGCCCTCGGCATGCGGGAAGGGATGTTCCGGTTCGCCGCTTGATTGTCGTTTTGCGTGTCGTCGGGCTCCGGCGCTGCTCAAGCCAACATGGCTCCCGGTTCAATTTAATCAATTTTTTGGTCAGAGTCGGAAACTGGACAGACAGAAAAATCTGCCGAAAATTACCATAGTCTGCCGCTATCTGGAGGCAGCCATGAACCAACGGAAGGATGCACCCAACTCTCCTTTGAGGCGACACGCCGCCGATGCACTACGGCGAGCGCGCAAGTTACCGGTTGGCCACGCGAGGAACGACCTGAGGCAGTTGGCTATGGGTCTTCTTTGGCTTGAAAGGAAGGGGATCCACACAACCCTGCAAGACAGCATCGCCGCAAAGCTTGCGATGAAGCCAACGGAACGATTGCGCAGGTAGGCCGCGTTGGTTGGCGGCCTCTTTCATTTCCGCCCAGTGTGCAATGTGGTCGCTTCGCACAAAGCGGACATCGCGCGGCCTCTCTTGCACGTGCTTTGACGACTACTCAAATTCTCCGCAAGAGCGTCCCTAACAGCAGAACCACATACCCGATCAACAAAAGCGTGAAGCCGCCGATGCTGTGAAGTTGGGGGATGTGGCCATAAACAGCGAGCACCCAGCACGGCCAGCAACATTGAAATGACAAGTGTCGGGACCGCGGGCGGCGTTAGATAAGCGTCAGCATCGCGCCATTGCGGCCGAGCAAGACAGCAGACAGCTACGTTACAAAACCGACGATTGAAAGGTCGTCGATCTTGCCAAGGCTCGAGAGCGCCTCCGCCCGAACATCGAGGCCACGACGCTGCTAGTGGTCACGAAGTTCTATCCAGCTTTGCGTTGCTCCAAACGCGGCCTTCCAAATGGCGGGCGCGGCAAACCCTTCTTCCTTGAGAGTTTTCGCCAAGGCGGAAATTGCGTCCCATGCGGCCTGACGAGCTTCTTCTATTTCGGGCTCCGCAAAGCCTGTGCTTGCCGTCTCATACACCAGATCCCCAATCATTACTGCAGCGGCCTCGTTTCGCGACAAACGGGCCTGGCGCAGGACCTGCAGCGCGTGATTGGCTTTCGGAAAATCCGGGTGGTCGCTCATGGACTCCTCGCCGGTTGCTCATCAAGGCCCGGCGACTGATAAAGTTCCGGAGAACCAGCGAGGCCGATCGGCAACGCACCACGCTCCTCGCGTGGTGCGTTGCCGATCAAAACCGTTCCCCCGATGATCTATTCCTCCATTGCGGCTGCTGCAATCTCATCACGGTCGATGTTTCGGGAGTATCGGGCGACGCCGGATCAATCGCAAGGACGGGCAGACTGTAAGGACGAAGCAGTTACCTGCCCCTTTGATTGGCCAGGGCCGCCTTAGCCGGATGGTGAGTTCACCAGCGTCCCCAATACGGGGGACCCATATTGTCATCGACCGAGCCGGGGTAATTGCCGTCGCCATACAGGCCGCCCCAACCCGAGTGATACCTCGGATAGATATCCGTGCGGCCGAAACGCAGCGCATCTTGTGCTGGCATGTTGTGGTAGCCGCGGAAGGCTCGGGTATACGCGCTTCGCGCCCTGTAACCGTCATACGCAAACGCGGGACCAGCGAGGACAATCGAAAGTGCCGCTGCAATGGCAATTCTGACAGTCGTCATGGGGTTCCTCCATTGTCTTCGGGCTGATCAACAGCCCCGGCAAATCGAATCCATCATCTTGTTGACCTTTGCCTCTTCACGGTCGATGGCGGGATCGACCCCTAGCAGCGGTCCTTTCATAGGGTGGCCGGTGCCCGATGACGAAAGCGCCGTACCCAAGGAGTTGGTGCCAGGCGTAGCGGGGCTGGTGCCAAAGGCGCCGCCGGTTATGGGGATGCCGCCAGCTACGGACATAGAGTGCGATCCCATGCCTCCACCCCGGGCAAAAGCGGCGGTGGTCGAAAGGCAAAGCGCGACGCACAGAATAAACAGTTTTTTCATGCCGGGACTCCGTCGGACACGCGATCAACATGATGGTTGATCGCCGATGCCCATGGGAGCTGATGTAGGTTCGCTATTCACCGACACCCATCGATTAAATCGAATTTTATCCGGTGCGGCCTTCTCGGCCTGGACTTTCAGGCAGCGATCATCACGCCGGTTTGAAGTTGATAAAGCGCAATTTAATGGTGATGGCGAAACACGCTCCTATGACAGCACACGCTCCCATGTCAGCGGTGAACAGGAGGACGGTCATGACGAAATTCGGATTGATTGGAGCGGCTGCACTTTCGCTTGTGCTGGCAACTCCGGCGATGGCGATGCATGGTCATCACCACCACTACGGTTACTTTCACGTGCTCAAATTTCACTTCGGCTCGACCTACGGAGCCTACGGCTTCCACCGTTGGGGCGACTTCGCCCGCCGAAATACCTTTAGCTGACTCTCAGGAGGGATCGAGGTTCTGCTCGGCCTTCGGCAGCTTCATGATGTAGGTCGCGGCGTCCTGCAGCGTGACGAGCTAGCGTCCGCCCGGCAGCGGGATCGGATCGTCGAAACGCGGGCTCAGGTCCGCGCTCTCGTAACCGCGAATTAACAGCTCGGGTGCATCTTCGAGGTGACCTTCTGGTGGTCGCCATGTGTGAGGTAGAAAGCCGTCACTGATCTTAACCCAGCGACGGCTTTTCCATTTCGAGGGCATCGTCGGCGCATTGCGCTAATGAGGAACCGCATCCGGTCGGCTGACGGTCATAATTGGCCCGCAATGCTCGTGGAACGATCATGCATGGGTATTGCGTATCTGTCGAATGAGCGAAAGATGACGGCGCTCGCTGCGGGAGCGCTGCTGTTGTCGAGCCTCTCGCTCGGCGGCTGCGCGACTTCAACCGCTGGATCATCACTGATGGACGCGCGGGCTGAGGCGCCGGCGCCTCCGAAAACAAGCGCTTATCCCCTAGTAGGAGATCTGCCGCCGAAGCGCGAAAAGCCCGCCATGACACCCGACGAACGGTTGAAGGTTCAGAAAGAACTGATCGCCGCGCGCGACCGCCAGGCGCCAGCCGGTAAAGCGCGAAAGGGCGATGCGCGAGCCGAGCCCACGAAGCCCTAGATAAAGCCCCGCCCATTGGCTAGCGACGATCCAGCGCGACCGCAGCCCGCGAATCCCGGACTCACAGCGGCGAGATCGTCAGCAAGAGTTTGCGGGCTTCTCCGAAGATGGGAGGAAACGAACATCACAGGGAGTTTTGGCGTGCGTCGATCTGACTTGGCCACATGGGTAGCTGACGGGCCAAACCAAATAACAGGCGAGTGATTGCGGGAGCGCCAAAGGTCACCCTCAATTGAATTCAGGAACGTCCTTCCGATGACTAGCTCTCCATGCAGGAAGGTTCCCAGGTGGGCTTCCCCTGAGCTTAATGGAGAAACCAAATGACCAAATTAAAAGCACTAAGCGCTGTGATAATTCTTTCCGCCGCCGTTGCCACGCCGGTGTTCGCGAAATCGACCCATCATGGCCGGGCCCTTGATCGGTTTCGCGGAGCGTATAATCAGGTGACCGGTCCCTCCTATGCCACCCCACGAACGGATCGGGAGAGGAGCTTGGAAAACTACGAATTCAACCGGTCGTTTCCGGGCGGTGAAGACCCGTCGGACAATCCCTCGGGAAGCTAACGCTGAAATAGGCGATGGCAGCACTGGCCTGCTTCCACTGGACGGCGGAGCGGTGCTGCCCACCGTCTACGGTTGCCGCGTCCCCAAAACGCAGTTCGAAGGCCTTGTTTGTAACCGCGGTCCGATATCAGGATCCACCAAGGGATCCCGGCGCGGGTCGCGATCGTGCCGACCTGCACATCGCCGGAACAGACGTGCCGGCACTCTTCGGGAGCATCAGAGCTTCGGCGGCGCGTGAGGGCCGGGCATGCGCTATTCAAGCGCGGCGGCGCGACGCTTGCGCGACCTATTTACTTGCGCGACCTATTTAATGCGCCGATGTACGGGTGGCGGCGGTGGACCCAAATCGCGCGCCCAGATCGTTCCGTTGTCGAACTGGACGATCATGCCATCAGGCGAATAGACGGCGCCCTCGTTCCAGGCGTCGACCCAGATCCGCGTCGCCGGCGCAAACATGTCAGGCCATGCCCGGGCGGGCTGACCGGCTTCGTTGAGAAGATTGAGGTTGGGTCCGTTCTGGGTGATGAATGCGGGACTGCCGGGCGGGCCCGCCCGACAAGCTTCGACGCATTTATATGCCCCGGTCAGATTGATCGATTGTGCCGATGCTTCGGTTGCGAATAGCACGGCCAGGACAACAATGGCGGATGATATCGCTCGCATGAGAATTCACTCCGGTTCGTTTAGTGTGACCCTGATCGCGTAGATGACGCGCGAAGGGCCGCCAGCAGAATCCGTCGGCGGCTTGAAGCTTACGGACGGGCATGCCGCCCGATAACTATGGGTCCAGCCGACGGCAGAAAGGTTCGACCGCAAACGCTAAAATCCATCACGCGGAAGCCTCGGCAAGCCGCTACCGATTGGGCTCTGAACGAACCGGGCCACAGCGGATCGCGGTTGTTGACAAGTCAGCGAGCGCGAAAGCCGCACGTGACGTTTGGCTACTCGAGCTTGTTCATCAGGTAAGCCAGCACGGCCTTGCAGGCTTCTTCGGCCTCAGAGAAGGATTTAAAGGGCGAGCCGCCGACCTTAATGGCGCATCTGTTCTGATAGATCGGGCGCCACGACGCCACGAAACCAGCGCGTCCCTGAAGGCCAGGACCGCTGCGGCTCTCATAGCTGATCACGAACGAAAAGCCGTTTCCGTTCGCGTTCCATATTTCCATGTCCTCGACGCGACTGATGACGCGGGCGAACTGCATGGCCGCTCCACTCATGGGGCGTCTCCCATTCGAGAAGCCCCCATGCCCGAGCGATAAACCAATCCTGAGTCGTGGCGCAGCTGTGGCGCGCAATCGCACTTTCCCCAGGGTGGGGAAGAAGGCGGGCACGTCATGAGGCGCCGGCACCGATCGGTCAGAAAGCGCAACCGCCAGTGACTGGCGTCTCACGTTAGACGGCTGAGGCGATAAAGGGCAGGGGGCGCGGACCTGAGCCCGCGCCCCATCCGGCAAGGTAGCGCAGATCGATGATTCCTCATGGGAACCGCGGGGGCCTGAACAACGTTAAATTTCGGGCAACGAAGGAGGATGGGCATGAGGCTGTCGAGCCACGCGCTGGCGTTACTTTCATTCGGGATAATCACCCAGGCCGATGCGGGCATTGCTCCCGCTCCAATGGCGAGTTCCCAACGCGCCGATTTCATGCAGGTGCAAATGCGATGCACGCCCAATAGCTGCATCGACCAGCGAACCGGCGCCTATACGCAATCGCACTGCGACTATAACGGCTGTAGACCTTTGGGCGGTGTGGTTGGGCGCGTCGGGCCAAATGGGTACGATAGCGCCTATGATCGGTCGTATGGACACGACGGTGGCTATGATCGGTCGTACCGTCGACGGTACTATCGGGACTGAAATCGTCCTCGATGGGCGGTGCAGGCCTCCCGGCACATGACAGCCCGCGGGCCTATCCGCTCAATCCTCGTCGGCAGCGGCGACCGGCCACTCTGTTATGTGGCTTCGGCGCGCCAACCAGCCCACCAGCGCGACGCTGGCCACGACAACCGCGACCGCAATTATGATACAGCTTAGCATATACGGCCTGCCTGTTCCGCCGGCTGGCTCGGCGGTCAGAGTATTCGCCGGAAAACCGGCCTTGTGAATCCTTCAGACGGGTTACCCCGGAGTGGTCGGCAGCCGCGAGGCGCGGCCGCCGAGCCTGCGTGCGCCGATCGGCCGGCACATCAGCCCACGAATTCCGGATTCGCCGGCGGGCTTCCCTGAGTCATGGCGGGGCTATCCGCCGATCAGCCGCCCGGCAATTCATCGTCGAAGGGATCCGGCCGGCCAGGCGCCAACCCGCGCGCAACCTCGTCCACAATCTCAATGATCTGCCGCACGATATCACCGCGGTCGCTACCGGCAGCGCCGTTGAGCAAATAGGCCACCGCGGCGCGTATCTCCGCTTTAGCATCGTCGGCGTCGGCGAAATCCCAATCGTCTTGACCTGACATGATGGCGCTTCCCACACGCTTCCCGGCTGGCGGACGCCGGTAAGCAGAAATTCAAGAAATGCCTGATTTGTTTGGTGAGCGCGGAGGCACTCGAACCCTCGAGCCCATGATTAAAAGTCATTCCAGGTCATTTTTTCGGTTCCTAACCCTAACCATCCTTCGACAGGAAGTTCTCCACCAGTCGATTGAAGGCTCCGGCTCGTTGGAAATAGACCGAGTGCCCGCTGTCGGGCACCTGTTCCACCCGCGCGTTTGGCATGAGCGGGGCAAGCGCACCGGAGAGGAACGGCGGATAGGTAGTGTCTTCACCGCCGGTAATGAACAACGTGGCTATTGAGACGCTGCGCAGCACGTCGGGCGGACGTGTCGCCATGGCAGTCAAGTGCTTACGAAGCTCCTCCCGATCGAAGGCAGCACTTGCGTTGGCGATCATCCTATATAGCAAGTGCAACTCGGGCTGCTCACGCGCCATGCGCTCGCCGGCCGGAGGGGAAATCCCACGACTTGCCATGTCGGCTCGCGCCGTCGCTGCTTTTTTGTTCCAATCGATCAAACGTTCCGGGGCAGGCATCGGTATAGACGGCTTGTGTATTGTCCCACACGTCGATGCGAGCACGAGCGCGCGTACCTTGTGGTCCGGGTGAGCAAGTAGGTACTCGATACTGGTCCATCCGCCCATCGATTGCGCCACCAAGCGCACGTCTGCAAGCTGCAGGTGCTCGATCAGAGCCGCGAGATCGCCGGCGAAGTCCCCCGGATCGGGGACGCCGATCTCGCTACTCGGTGGATAGCCGCGATGAGCGAACGTCACGCAAGTGTAACGGTCGGAGAAGTGTGGGACCTGCTGCCACCATGTCAGGTGATTACTGCCGAGCCCATGGGCGAAGATGATCGGCGGGCCTGATCCTGTGACTTCATAATAGACGCGGCATCCCGGTCGGTCCAGAAAACCGCGCTTTGTGCCTGGCACGGTCGTGCCCTGTGCAAGGACCGGCGTGATTGACGTGAACATGGACGCGGCCAACGCTGTCGCCGATCCAACGAGAACATCCCTGCGATCGATCATGACCCGTCTCCTGAGGCACGCACTATCGTATCGCTTTTGGGGCGCTTTGGCCACGTCATCAGGAATGTCTGGTCCTGGCACGAAACCGACATGCCGCCGCAGTCGTCGCATGTCCGCTGTTGAGGGATCAGCGGACTTGGCTGTGACGCGGCTCGAAGTCTGAAAATGACCCTGGCCGTGTGAAACGCGAAAGAGCGCTCGCGCGACAAAACGTTTTTCTCTGCGATCAGCATGAGATGGGTCAGCGTAGTATTCGCGCGCCAACACGCGTCTTCGAAGAATCTTGTTCTCTTCATTTTGCTCGGCGGCGCGTTTTTACACGGCTACGACCCAAAGCGGACGCATAGCCCCTTCCAGTTTGGAGGCTTGAACCGCTTCAGTCGATAATGCGACTTACAGACGGAGGGCCGGGCGTGCCGCCGGTGGTAAAGATGCGAGCGGAAGTCTTCGGTTTGCTTTTGAGTGCGGTCCTCTTGGCGGGACCTGCGTCGGCCTACGATCCTTACGATCCAGCAAACTGCAACGGTGGTGTCGGGTGGGACGACAAGCGCGCGCTGGTCGTGTCCAAGGTAACGGCCAAGCCGCGCGTCAATTTCCTCAAGAGCCCGTACGATGACGACTTCAAGGCCGAAAACTGCCCCGCAGCGGCCCAGGCTTGTAGGAAGAAGTCCTATTTAGTGACCGGCGACCTCGTGCTCACCGGTCGCCCCCGGGGGGAGTTCACTTGCGTCTCGTACCATTCGCCAGTGTCGGATAAGCGGATCTGGGCCACAGGCTGGCTACCCAGCGCGGCGCTGACGCCGGTCGCGCCAATGCAATCACCAAAGTCAACGGACTGGGTCGGCACCTGGCGCCAAGGTCAACGCTATGTGGGCGGCGGCCTTGTCGAGATCAAACTGAACGGCGGCGGGAAGTTGCACGTCGACGCCGGGATACTTGTTCCCACCGCGCGCGATTTCAATAACGGCGACTTCCAAGGCGACGCCACCCCGAAAGGCGACACCCTCTCGTTCGCCGACAAGTACGACGACGGATGCCGGGTACGGATGCAGCGCATCGGCCCGTGGCTCCTCATCGAGGACAACGGCGTGTGTGGCGGCACCGGGGTGACGTTTACCGGGCTCTATCGTCGTACGAAATAGCCCAGATCTAGACGCTCGGCATCGAGACTACGCCAATAATCCGTCAGGATTTTGGTGAAAGCCGCTTAACCCTTAGCCACACCGGCTATTCTTGGCCGGACCCCAAATCGGAATTTAATGGAGTCGGCGGATTGCGCACCTACCTCAGCCTCACGTACGACACGGAGGCGCTGAGTGTAAGCGCAAGGCAGAATGAACCAAGTTCCGCAGTTGGCCAGCGCAATGTTCGCGATAACATTCGCCGCCGTGATGTTGGTGGCTGGGCAGTTGTACATTGAAAACAACTCAGAGAGGGTTACGGCCGCGCCATCCGCACGATCCGCGTCGGTGCCGTGGGATCCGCGTACCTACTTCAATGAAAGGCCCGCCGACGTGAACCGGCGGGCTCTCCGCGTTCCGGCGTTCTGAAATGTGCGCTCACGCATAGATCTCGCTCGCGCTGTGTCAGTCGGGGACAAAACGCGAGCGAGCACCTCATTGAATCCGCAGCGTGTTCATGTTCCCTTTTTGGGAAACGCGGAAACGGCAACGGATCATCGACGAAGCGTGAACGACTAATGGCTGCGCGATGAATGGTGAGCCCTGATACGGGAGCGAGATGTGCCTGGCGGGCGCGAAAGTTGCCTACCAGTGAGCTCGCTGAGCGGCTTCGCAAGCGGTACGATTTGGCTTGGGACGAGTGAAGCGACCACGCGATTGATTTTTGTGGCAAGAACACGGCGTTAACTTTTTCTTAACCATAAAGATTGAGCCTTAGATCGCTCTGATTCGGGCAACGACCAGACGCGGGCTTTTTGCGTTCATCCTTAGGGCGACGGGCGGTGCTCGTGGGGGCTCGATGGAGTAACGGCATGTCTAGACGTGCGGTCCAAGCCGACGATAATTTGCTTTCAGCATTCGCTTTGATGGTTGGTGGCGCGTTGGGTGTAGGCCTTCCGATGGCGCTAGTGATTATTTGGGTTTGCTCTTGACTTTCCCGGGAGCCATTAAGGCCGGGCGGGCGGATGTACCTCGCACGGCACGGGCCTCGGAGCGATCCGGGGCCTTACTTTTTGGCGGGCGTTCCCGATTTCGTGCTTAAACTTCTCCGTGACCGCGTCGACCTAAGCGGGATGTCCGCCTTTATGCGGATAACGGACACAAGTCGGACATCGCGCGATGTCCGCTTCGCGACGCTGCTCGGGCGCCCCGCCGCCTGTTCTTTGGACGGCTTACGTGCGCAACCTCATGATACGGTGTCTGCGTTTACGGGCAGCGTGAACTGAAACGTGGCACCGTTGGGTAGGTTTGCCGTGGCCCACAGCCGGCCACCGTGGGCTTCCATGATCGAACGGCAGATCGAGAGTCCCATCCCCATGCCGCTGGATTTGGTGGTGAAGAAGGCGTTGAAAAGCCGGTCGGCATTCTCGGCGGAGATGCCGACGCCGCAATCCGTCACACTGACCAGCACTTGTTGTGTCTCATCCAGCCGCGATCGGATTACCAGTCCGCGCGGCCGATCCGTGACCGATTGCATCGCTTCGATGCCATTCATCACCAGGTTGATGATCACCTGCTGCAATTGGACCCGATCGCCGAGGATCGTGGGTAGAGCGGGTGCGAACTCCGTTCGAAACGACACCTGGTGGCTGATTAACTCACCCCGTACCAGCGCGAAGACCTCCCTGACGACCTCATTGACGTCGAGCGGCACCTTCTCAATGTCGGTCTTTTTCGCGAGCGCACGGACGCGCCGGATCACCTCACTCGCCCGATTGCCATCGTCTATGACCCATTCCACCGAGCGGCGCGCTCCGTCCATGTCGGGAGTTTCGCGGTTGAGCCAGCGCAGACAGGCCTCGGCGTTGGCGACGACGGCAGCGAGCGGTTGGTTCACTTCATGGGCGATGGAGGCCGTCAGTTCGCCCAGTGTCGTCACGCGCGTTACGTGTGCTAGTTCCGCCTGCGCCTTGCGCAATGCCTGTTCGGCGTGATCTGCGCGGATCGACGCAGTAATGTTGGTGCCGCTGCCCCGATAGCCGAGAAAATTGCCGCTTGTGTCATAAAATGGCTTGCCGCTCGTTTGGATGTACACCGGAGATCCAGTCCCGACGGTGTACACGAAATTGCGAAATGGCCGATGCGCGTCGAGCATCGCCCGATGCAGTCGCCATTTTTCGGGTTCCGATTCCACATCGGTTGCAACCTCCCAGCGAGCCACGCCAATTACGCGTGAGGGTGGGATGCCAACATCATAGAGGTCCGATAGGCGGGTGATCAGGTGGTCAGGTCCGGTCTCCCAGAGCCAGTCGGAGGCGGTTTCGGCGTAATCCCGAAAGCGCTGCTCACTCTCGCGAAGGGCTTCCTCAGTCCGCTTGCGGTCCTCGATGTCGGTAGACGATCCGTACCATTTGACAATATTGCCCGACTCATCGCGCAACGGCACGGCTTGGAACAAGAACCAGCGATATTCACCAT
>Ga0210394_10004380_pt1 | contig 16555 bp, 12 predicted proteins | sample IncBWC12MmetaG_FD_160121 | JGI IMG/M metagenome (GOLD analysis project Ga0210394, IMG submission 160121) | Forest soil microbial communities from Barre Woods Harvard Forest LTER site, Petersham, Massachusetts, United States - Inc-BW-C-12-M | ecosystem: Environmental > Terrestrial > Soil >... | reverse complement strand
AGGCCTTCAGAAGCTCTACAGCTGACGTGTTCAACCAGCCGAACCGCCGTGTGCGGATCCGCACGCACGGTGGTGTGGGAGGGGCGGAGCCGTGAGGCTCCCCCCTATCCCGAATCGGGACGTCTGCGCTACCGAACCACTGTCACCGCGATGTCGCGGGAGCCGGAGCGGCCGCGGTCGTCTACGGCGCGGACGACGAACGATCCCGGCTGTGCGGGCCAGAGGAAGACCTTTCCGCTCGGGGCTTTTCCGACGAAGGTCTCGTTGACGAACCAGAAGACCTCGCGCGCGTCGGCGTCGGTGGTGGCCTGGAAGGGGATGGCTTTCTCCGTTCGGAATGCTCGCAGCGCGTACGAGACGCCGCCGGTGGGCGATGTGATCTGCGGCGGGTTTCCTCGGCCGGCCACAGCGTCTATCCCGCAGCGCGGGTCGCGCGGAGGTGGGGTGCGTCGTGGGATTCCGGCCTGGTTGAAGATGCGCAGCATGTCGGAGTCCCAGAATTCGAAGACGGCGGGGTGGGCGGAGGACGGGTACGGCGGGCAGGACTCGAGTCCGGATCGGCCGTCGATGAGGACTTCGCGATGGACATCGCAGACTTTGATCGGCGACTTGCCGGGAATGAACCATGTCGAGGCCAGACGATCGCAATGCGGGCCGGGAAGCTGTCCCGAGATGGCGCAGACGTCGATCTTGCGCACGGCATCCGGAGGGAATCGCGCCGATCCTGTCCTGCGGCCCTGTTGCGCGCGAACAGAGTCGACGATGCGGAAGAAGAGCGGAGCCGCTGCCTGGATGCCGACGAAGGCAGGGTTGCCTTCTCCGTCGAAGTTTCCCACCCACACGGCCAGCACGTACGGGCCGAAGATGCCGGCGGACCATGCGTCGCGGAAGCCGTATGACGTGCCGGTCTTCCAGTAGACGGGTGCCTGACTGGAATCGTCCAGCGACCCCTGATCCGGCCGCGGGTTGTCCTTGAGCATGTCCATCGTCACAAACGACGCTTCCTCGCTCAGGATCCGCGTGCCTTTTGTGGAAGCGCTGTCGATCGTGCGGCGGAGCGGGCGGAGAATCCCACCGTTGGCGAGCGCGGCATAGAGGGTTACGAGCTCCTCCATCGTCACCTCACCTGCTCCCAGGACGAGACCGAGGCCGTAGTTCTGCTCGGAGCGCATCTGGGAGATGCCGGCGGATTTCAGGAACGAATAGAAGCTGGGATTGGCGAGGCGCGAGGCCAGGGCTACGGCGGGGATGTTCCTGCTCCGGATCAGCGCGTCCTTGGCCGTGATGGGGCCGATGAACTGGCCGTCGAAGTTTTCGGGGCTGAAACCTGAGAACGACCTCGGTGCGTCTTTCAACACGGTCAGCGGATGAATGAGCCCTTGATCGATGGCCAATGCGTAGATGAATGGCTTGAGGGCCGATCCGGGTGAGCGTTTGGCGGCGGTGCCGTTGACCTGTCCCTGGATCGTGCCGTTGAAGAAATCCGCCGAGCCGACGACCGCCTTGATCTGCATCGTCCGTGAGTCGACCAGCATCGCCGCGGCGTTGTTGATGCCGATCCTCCGCTGTTCCGTTACGTACGAGCGCACGTGACGCTCCAGCAGCCGCTGAAGCCGCAGATCGAGCGACGTGGTCACCTCGGAACCGCGAGCCGAGGGAAGGATCTCGTTGACGAAGTGGGGCGCGAGGAACGGCAAAGTGCCGGGGTCGCGCATGGCCATGGGAAGCTTCATGAGCCCTTCATCGCGCCTGTCCTCGGGATGCGCGTCCACCCACTGCCGATAGAGACTGGCCCGCGCGCGGACGAGCGATTGATTGCGCAGCCGGTCGGACGTGCGCCGGCTCGGATTCTGCGGGATCACCGCAAGGGTCAGCGCCTCGGGCAGTGTGAGCCTGTCGACGGGCTTGCCGAAATAGATCAGGCTCGCAGCGGCCACTCCCTCCACATTCCCGCCGTATGGGGCGCTATTGAGATAGGCCTCGAGGATGTCCCGCTTTGAGTGGAAGGCTTCCAGCTCGATGGCACCGATGATCTGGCGCAACTTCCCTGAGGGCGTGCGGGTGTTCCTGTGGGACCAGAGACGGGTGAGCTGCATGGTGATCGTCGATCCGCCGATGCGCCGTTCCCGTCTGGCGTAGGTTTCCCACGCGGCGCGGACGATGGCAAACGGGTTTGCGCCGGGATGCGCGTAGAAGTGCCGGTCCTCGCGCAGCAGGACCGCTTCGATGAGCGTCGGAGGAATTCGCGAGAGCGGCACGGCCAGCCGGTACTTTTCGTCCGAGGCCAGAGTCAGGCGGAGCAGGTGATGATTCGCGTCGTAGACCGCCACTGACGACGGAAGCCGCTCGGACAACGGACGGCGCGGCACGAAGCGAATGAGCAGAAGGGCTGCTGTCAGTACGGCAAGCGTTGCGAGGATTCGCCGGCGGATGGTCACGGTGTCTCAGTTGCGTTCCACGGTAATCCTGCCGGCGAGCGATCGTGCCTGTACCGATCGGTCGTACATCGCTTCGCCGAATGTAGGCGGCACGTTATAGGTACCGACGTTCGTGGCCTTGATCCGATAGATGAATTCCTTGACCTCGGCGCCAACACTTCCGTAGAGGACTACGCGATCTTCGCGGATGTCGGCATAGTCGAGCGGCCATGTCGAGCGGACCGATCCGATCGGCGCGACCCATTTCGCGCCGGCGGTCTGGGCGGATTCGCTGTCGCTCTCGTCGTCACTGTCGTCTCCCGACTTCTGCGCCGGCGTTGTTTCCGGCTGCGGGCTCACCGGCGGCTGCGCCGGCTCGACGACGACCTCGAATCCACCGGGGAGCAGATCGGTGACGGCGACGTAGGCCCGCTTCTGACCGGCGATGGTGCGTAACTTCAGATGCACTTCGATCTCATCGCCGAGGTGGACGTGCTGCAACGGCTGGCCGCCGGGTACTGTGTACTCGCGGAACACCTCCAGCTTGTTGGTGATCGCCTTCTGCGGTGGGTTCGTATCGAAGCCGGCTTCGGTGAGCATGAAGAAGGCGTTGAAATCGCCGCTGCTCGTGAACTGGATGCGCGCCGCCGAGTCGGAGATCGGAACCCGAGGGAACAGGCCGGCGGGCAAGGCGAGATCCTTTGATGCTCCGGCGGCGGAGATCTCGGCCATGGAGAGCTTCCCGTTCTTCTGAATCCCGACCGAGCGCGCGTAGGCGTCGAGGGCCATGATCGTATAGGCCGACGACAGCGTGCTGTAGCTGCCATGTTGCAGCGGCTCGACGACGATAAGGATCTCGTCGGCTCCCAGCCGGCGCAGGCGATCCGGGAAATGTCGCGCCAGGATGTACAGAAGCTGCGCATCGCGGATCGCGCCGTTGTAGTAATAGTCGCTATCGTCGACATCCTGCCGGTCGCCCAGCCGGACCTCGCCGATGAGACTTCCCGCCAGCCGCTCCTGCTTCAATAGTTGATACGTCGCGGCGAGGTAAATCCCGGCGAGATCCTTCTTCCATGTCTTTGCGTACTTGTCTTCCAGTTGCTTCTGCACGGCGGTCGCGTAGTTCGTCGTCACGACGCCGTTGCGGGTGAGGAGATAAATCGCATAAGCCCTGATGCGCAGGTCGGAGATGGTGTGACCCTCGCTGGCCGCCAGTTGGTTAAGGTGGGCCATGGCGTTGTCGAGGACCTCGCGCGGCACCGTCAAGCCGCGCTCCTTTGCTTCGAGAAGGAACTGGGTCGCATACACGCTGGGCAGCTCAGCCACCGCGGCATTCCCGGGCCAGAGAGCGAACGCTCCCTCTTCGTTCTGTCTCGATTGCAGCGTGGCCACGGCACTGGCCAGATTCTTCTCCGCGGCGCCGGGCACATAGCCGAACTCGGGCCGGTCGCGCAGTACGATCGCCGGCATGGCCTGGCTCACGACCTGCTCCGTACAACCATATGGGACCTTTTCCAGATAGGAGACCAACCCTCCGGCCAGGCCGAGGGGAAGGTCGGAGATGCCGCCTTGCAGCGTGCGGAACTCGGGGTACATGCGGCGGGTAACGGGCACGACCTCCTTGCCCTTCTTGACGTGGCCGGCGGTGAGAGTAGTCATGTACGGAACCGGCGGACGCACGCTGAGCTCGGTCGAATAGTGCGACGAGCGTGAGCCCATGCTGCTCCGGAATGTCATCGCGGCTGAGCCTAGGATCGGCTTTGCGCGCATGCGGAAGGAGGCCGTTCCCTCGCGCATCTCACCGGCCGTCACGATCACTTTGCGGGGACCGATCACTTCGAGGGCGGGCGACGTCTGCACCTCGAGCGTCACTTGCGCATTCGCGCCGGAGCCCGGCACGTTGTTGGCGACCGAGACGCTGACCTCGAACTCGTCTCCCGGAGCGACGAACGCCGGCGCGTTCGGATTGATGACGAAGTCGCCGCGGATTTGCGACGTCTTCTGGAAGACGCCGGCGGCGTCGGGCGATACCGCTACCGCCATCACGCGCAACGTTCCGTTGAAGTAGTCGGGCAACGGGAACAGCAGCTCGTGCTCCTCAGGACCGGAATCGATGATGCCGGACCAGAAGGCCACCGGCTTTTCCCGTTTGCGCTTGAAGGGATTGAGGTTCTTCCCGAGCGCGCCGCCGGCGTCTCCGCCCGGCGCGGCCACGGCCATCAGACGCTTGAACTCCGGAAGGATCAGATCGAGGATCTGCGACGTGGTCACCTCGAGAGCCCGCTTCTGAAAGAAATAGCCGAGGGGATTGGGAGTGCCGTAGCGGGCCACCTGGAGAATCCCCTCGTCCACGGCGAAGATCACGATGCGCGTGGGCCGGTCGGTCTTGTAGTGGATCTTGTAGTCCTCACCCGGCTTTGCCAGCTCGGGGCTCCTCAGGAAGATCTTCGCGGTGCGGCGCTCCCGGCTGACGGAGAAGGGAGCGACGCCGTAGCTCAGAGGACTCATGAAGATCTCATCCGAGTTGATGTCGCGGATGTAGGAGACGGAGACGTAGCCGTTGCCTTCGAAGGTCTTCGGCAGAACGATCTTCTGTACGGTACTGGTCGTATCGCTCTTGAACCAGCGATAGGCGAACACCCGTTCGCGCTCGATGGTGATCAATCCCGCTCCCGCGTAGGGCGCCTTGATCTGTACTTCAATCTCTTCGCCGGGCGTGTAGTCGGCCTTATCGAGGGCGAGCTGGAGCTCGGCGTTCTTCTCAAGGGAGAGCGTCAGGTTCCCCTTGCCGGCCACGGAGTATTCGATTCGATTGAGCTCCGTGCCGTGGTTGTCGTGAACGAGCAGGGCGTAGTCGCCCGGCTGTTCTGTGGGCAGCGGATAGTTGGCACCGGCGGCGGGGAGCACGAGCGGCGACTCCCGAAGCGTGGCCTCCTTCTTCACCGACTCGTACTTGTAAGTTCCGTTCTGCTGTTTCGTGAGGACGGAGACGTACTTGCGCTCCACCCAGGCCATCGTCAGTCCGATGACCGGCACCTTCTTCGTCTCGTGATCGATAGCGACCAATGCCACGGAGCGCTTCGCTCCCTTCGTTACATAGTGCAGATCGCCGTCCGGCTTGAATCCGATCAGGTACGGCATCGGGCAGACCAGGATCGACGACTCCGCCGAGACGCTCCGCCCGCCCGCGGCCTCGAATCCCTGCGCGACGAAGCGCAGGCGATACGTGGCCTTGGCGTAACGCTGCAGGTTCAGCTCCAGCGTCGCCTCGCCGCTGTCATTCGTACGCGTCTCCGGGAGGTCTTCGTTGAAGGTCTCCTTGGCGCGCATCGGGTCGTAGAAGCTGTAGCCTCCATAGGCCGCGAACGCCGGATAGGCCGGAGTGAGGCTGATCGATCCGGTGATCCGCCGTCCGGCTGCCGGAGTGCCGAACAGATTCCGCAGCGTGACCAGCCCCTTCAGATCGTCCGGCGAGACCCAGCCCGAGACCACCTCGCGCGACAGGTGCGTGGCGATCTTCATCCGGTCTGGCAGGAACTCCTGCACCTTCAGCGTCGTCGAGCCGAGCAGGCCTCCGGTCTGGTTGTCTTTGACCACGTAGAGATTGACCGTGTACGTGCCGGTGGGTGAGGTGTCCTGCGTCGTGTAGCGGATCTCCTCGAAACCGCTCGCGGATAGAGAGATCTTCTGGCGCATGACGACGAGCCCGCGGGCGTCGGTGACCGCGACTTCCACCGGCACTCCGGCGATCTTCTGCGACCAGTCGTTCGGCTTGACGATGATGCCGGCGTGGATCTCGTCGCCCGGCCGGTAGATCCCGCGGTCGGAGAAGAGGTACGCGCTCAGGCGATCGGCGCTGACGGCATTGGCCACGCCGCCGACTTCGAAGCGGGAGATGTCGAGACGCCGGTCGTGGCGGTTGTAGGGGAGAAACGACATGTCGTTCCCCTTGCGCACGAGGTAGAGCACGGGCGACTGCTCGCGCTTGAAATTCACGAGCGTCGGAAACGCGACGTGACCATCTTCACCGGTCGCCGCGGAGAGCACGGCCACGCCATTGCTGCCGATGACCTGCACGTTGGCGCCGGCCACCGGCGCGCCTCCGGCGATCGACTGCACGAAGAGATCGTGGCTGCCATCGAGCGCGTCCTTTGCCAGGATGCCGAGGTCGGTCACGACGATCAGACGCCTGTCTTTCTCCTCGGTGGCAACCTTCCGGACCGGATCCCACCCTTCGACCGTGAAGAAGAACACGCCGCGCCGCCCCTCGGCACTGCCTCCGACCTCGAGGTACTTCGAGAAATCGAATGCGAAGTACTTCGACTGGCCGTGCGGCAGCTTCGGGAGGTCGCGGATCTCCGTGAATCGCTCGGAGATGTTGTCTTCGTTGAATCGGTAGTTGTCGAAGCTGGGATTGCGGAAGTCCCCGCCGGACTGGCTGACGAGATGCTGCAGTTGATCCGGCAGTACCCGACCCACCTCGAAACGAACGGAATCGACGTCGCGCGCAAACAAGGGAACCTTCTTCTCCCCGCTCATGCTGAGCAGCGCGCCCGTGGAGAGGATCTTCAACTGCTTCGGAAACTCCGGTACCTCAGCCACGGTACTGAACGGCTGGCCGAGCACGTATCCGCCGAACGAGCGGATTCCCTTGTTCACACGCACATAGATGTAGCGGCCGACGTCGGCCCGATATCGGTAGCTGTGCAGAGTCGCGTATTCCTTTTCATAGGGAATGGCGTCGAGAGGTACCGGCTGCGACAAATTGAGGATCTCGGGTCCGACCAGCGAGGAAGCGGACCAGCGGTAGGGATGCTTGCCGTCGTCCAGGTTCTTGTCCGGGTGATTGACCGGCAGCAGGTACGCGCTGACGTTCCGCTGCATGTCCTTCTCGGCCACCCCGGTGGTCGTCTCGAGAACGAGGATCTGTTGCGGCTCGTTGCGCTCGTTGTCGACCAGCGACAGCTCGGCGGAGTTGACGCGCAGGAAGCTGTAGATCCCCGGAATGCTGACCTGCCGCTCGATCTTCTTTTCCGTAGGCGGACCACCTGCGGCGGCGCGGATGCCGGGTGCGAGCGTGATCCACATGCTCGTGTCCTTGGGCGGGATGGGAATCGACGCCGAGTGGATGTACGCGTTGAGTTTGTACTTGTCGTATGTGACCGTGAACTTGCCGCTCTCGTCCTCGGGCTCCCCCTCCATGTGGATGTTGAGGTGCTTCTCGAAGCCGGCAACGTCGGCGGGATGCGTGAAGGTCACCGTGGCTACGACCTTCTTCAGGCTCGGATCGACGGGGTCCTGATAGAACTCCGCGGCGCTGACGGCGGCGCCGAACGACGCCGAGTCGAAGGTCAGGTCATACTCCGCCAATCGGATGTGATTGGCGACGAAACCCTTCTTCGGAATGGTGATCGTGAAGGACTGGCCGGTCGGCCAATCCGTCTTTGGCTGGAAGCTGAGATGGTGGTCGTCGTCCCAGGTCCATGCGCCGTCGAGGCTCGGAGAAAGAACGGGTCCTGGAGCGACCGTCTTGCCGACCTTGTCGAGCGGAGCGACGGAGCCGTCGAACACCACGACCAGCGGGAAGACCTTCCATTTCTCCTGTTCCAGCTTCGTCAGCTCTGGCGCAACGGCGTGCAGCGCTATTTCGACGGGCTTGGGGCGGTGCCGGTACCACCAGGTTCCGCCGAATGCCGCGCCAATGACGACGAGGACGAGCAGCGCGCGCAACGCCGCAAGCCGAGGGTGACTGCGCGTCCACGAGCCGAGCGCTTGTGAGCGCACGCGTAAGAACGAGAACCAGCCAGGAGGATGCCACTCAACGCTGCCGAAGAACGATCGCAGCACGAGAGACAGTGCGGCCTTGACACGGCGCAAGCCGATCGAGAGCACTCCTCGAACGTTCATGTGGTTCCCTCAAGATAACCGACAACCGGCAATGCGTGCCGTAGACAGCTCACGTTGTCGCGGTCCAGGGGTTGAGAACGGGAGCATTCGCTTTTTCGTACTCGCTCGTATCACGAGAAACGACTGTCAGCCCGTGGTGTAGTGCGGTTGCTGCGATGATGAGGTCCGGCTGTGAGAACGTGTGGCCGGTTTTGCGGCCCTCTTCCACGAGAAGCCGCCACGTCAGCATGATGTCTTCGGTGATTTCGAGAACGCGGTCCTCAAACATCGGACGCAGGTTGTGGCTCAGCCAGTCGTTCAGCTCCATCCTGCGGCTCACGTCCTTCACGCGCTCGATTCCGAATCGGATTTCAGCGAAAGTCACGACACTGACATACAGAACGTCGAGCGGTTGCGCGGACACGAACTGGATGACCCTCGCGTGCGGCGTTGGACGGCGTAGCTCCGACAAGACATTGGTGTCGAGCAGCCAGCCAGTCACAACTTGACACCCCGAACGCGGTCACGTGTGCGTAACCGATCGATGCGGATGTCGCGGAGCGGTGAATCGTGGAGCAAGTTCACAAGAGCCTGACCTGTTGGCTGGCCCTTGACGCGCCGGTACTCTTCGACGGAAAGGACCACGACCTCTTCACGGCCATGCACCGTGATCCGCTGAGGCCCCTCGGTCTTTGCTTTCCGGACAAGCTCGCTGAAGCGGGCTTTTGCATCCTGAAGTGCCCATCGTCCAGTGCCCGAAACGGCACGCGTGCGTGTTCTCTGAGTTCTGGTCATCCTGACTAGTATATGTCGGCGCGATACGCGCCTGCGACGGCTGTTGGGTTCTCAGCGGTTTGGCGCGTGAGTCAATGGTCCAGAAGAGCCGGTCACCAATTTCTTCTCAAAATCCGCTAACCTGATGTCGAACAAAAAAAGGAGGACGTCATGGCCAAAGGCAACAACGCCCGTAAGAAAGAGACGAAGAAGCCGAAGAAGGACAAGAAGTAGCCCTCGTTCCCCGGTTCCATGTTCCTTCTCGAGACCGACCGCCTCGTCATCCGTTCCTGGCAGCCGGACGATCGCCCTGCCTTCACCGCCCTCATGTCTCATCCCGAGGTGACGCGGTACGTGCATGGCGGACAGCCGTACAGCGAGGACGAGGTCGACGAGTGGTTTGCGCGTCAGGCCCGCCAGATCGCGGAGCACGGCATCTGCATGGGCGCGCTCATCGAGAAGTCCACCGGACGCCTGGCCGGTCTTGCCGGGACACAACCGCTCGGCACGACCGGCAACCTCGAGATCGGCTGGATCCTGGCCCGCGATGCCTGGGGCCGCGGTTACGCCGCCGAGGCAGGCGCCGCGGCCATGCGGCACGTGCTCGAGACGCTGGGCCGCCCGCGCGTCGTGGCCATCATCGATCCCGACAACGAGCCCTCCAAACGCGTCGCCGCCCGCCTCGGCATGACGTACGAGGCCCGTTACACCGGTGCGGAGCTGGGTCACCGCATGCCGGAGATTGTGGTGGATCTGTTCTTACGGGAGGCGTAGGCGCAATACACTCCCCTCCTCCAATGCCTGACTTCACCGGACGAGTGGCCATCATCACCGGCGCGGCGCGCGGGCTGGGGCGTGCCGCGGCCGAGCGGCTGCACGAACGTGGCGCGTCCGTGGCCGTCAACGTCCGCGATCGCGAGCGGGCGGAGTCATTGGCCGGATCGATCGGTGAGCGTGCGTTCGCCGTTCCGGGCGACGTCGCCGCGAGGGATGTCCCCGAGGAGATCGTCCGCCGCACGCTCGAACGATTCGGCCGCGTCGACATCCTGGTCAACAACGCGGCCCTGGCGCGGTCTACGCGTTTTCCAGACCTGTCCGCGGACGAGTGGCGTCAGGCGCTCGAGGTAAATATGACCGCACCGTTTCTTCTCACCAAGGCGGTGCTCCCGGCCATGAAGGCGCAACGCTATGGCCGCATCTTGAACATCTCATCATCCGCCGGCCGGATGGTCAGCACCCTCGGCGGTGCGCACTACACGGCGTCGAAGGCCGGGTTGCTTGGTCTCACGCGCGCGGCGGCAAAAGAGCTCGGTCAATACGGGATCACCGTGAATGCCGTCTGTCCCGGGATGATCGACACCGAGCTGACTCACGAGAATGCGACGCCGGAACTGCTGGCGCGGCTCGCCGCCAGCTACCCTGTGCCCCGCATCGGCACGGCGCTGGAAGTGGCCGATCTGATCTGCTTTGCCGCGTCCGAGGAGGCCGGCTACATCACCGGCGCGTCGTTCGACATCAACGGCGGCGACCTGATGATGTAGAACGCCAACATGAAAGAAAGCACACGGGTTCTTGTCGCCCTCATCGCCGCGATTGCCGGCGGAATCGCAATCGCTGCGTCAGGGAGCGCGTCGCTCTTTCGCGCCGCCGACTTCGTCGCGCCGATCGGAGCGCTGTGGGTCAACGCCATTCGAATGACCGTCATCCCGCTGGTGGTGTCGCTTCTGATCACGGCGGTCGCGTCGGCCTCGGATCTGAGGGCCATCGGCCGCCTGGGCGGACGAACGCTCCTCGTGTTCGTGCTCCTTCTGGCCGGGACGGCAATCGTCGTCATGCCGTTCGGTCCCGCGCTCTTCCGGCTCCTTCCGCCGCGTACCGGGGCGCTGCAATTGCCGCCGGGCGCCGCGGAGGCGGCGGGCCAGATCGCCGCGGGAGGGCAGGCGCAGACGTTCTCGAAATGGCTCCCGTCGCTGTTGCCGCCAAACCCGATCGCCGCGGCCGCCTCGGGCGACATGATGCCGCTGATCCTCTTCACGCTGCTGTTCGCCCTGGCCATCGCTCTCAGCGCGGCGCCGGCACGCGCAACGCTCACGCAATTCTTTCAGGCTCTCGGCGACGCCATGCTCACGCTGGTGCGCTGGGTGGTGATGCTCGCTCCCGTCGGCGTCTTCGCGCTGGTGCTGCCGCTCGCCGCGCGCGCCGGGGCCGCGCTGGCTGGAGCGATCGGCTTCTACATCGTCGCGTATTCGGTTGGTTGTCTGCTCGTCACGGCACTGCTGTATCCGGTCGTGGCGATGGTGGCGAAGATCTCGATGCGCCGGTTCGCGCGCGCCGCGCTCCCCGCCCAGCTCATCGCGTTCAGTTCCAGCTCCTCGATCGCATCGTTGCCGGCGCTGGTCGAAAGCGCCGAGCTTGGACTCGAACTATCGCCGAGGACGACCGGATTCGTCCTTCCACTCGCCGTCTCCACCTTCAAGATCGCCGCGCCGCTGTCATGGACCGTCGGCGCGCTCTTTGTCGGCTGGTTCTACGGCATTCCGCTGCACACCGGCGACCTCGCCACGATCGCCTTCGCCTCCATCTTCCTGGCCTTCGCCGTCCCCGGCATTCCCCGGGGCGCGTTCATCATGCTCACACCTCTCTTCCTGGCCATCGGTCTCCCCGCCGCGGGGATCGGCCTCCTCATCGCCGTCGACGCAATGCCCGACACCTTCTCCACCGTGCTCAACGTGACGGGCGATCTCGCCGCTGCCGCGTTGGTGGCGAGAGGGGAAGCAGCGGAGCCGCAGTAGGGGCGCTCTACCATCTGTAGAAGAGTTGCATCTCCCGAACATCCGAGGGAACCTCGGACGGAAAGGAGCAGGTATGAACAAAAGGATTCGCAGGTTGAGAGAACAGATCGAACGGCGCGGCGGTCAGGTTCACATCGATGAAAATCTTCCGGACGAGATCGCGGAGATGTTTCTCAGAGAGATTCTGACGTGCCCTGACTGCGCGGCGCATTCGCGGGACAGCTCGGTGAGGCATGCCGGTCAGGAACGCGGGGGATCGTCCGGTCATTGACCGCGGCGGAGATGATCAGATGGCCGCACTCAGAGCAGTCAAAGTGAAAACAATCCCCGATCGAATTCGCCGGAGCATCTTTCTGATCCGTGGTCAGAAGGTGATTCTCGATGCTCATCTTGCTGAGCTTTACGCCGTGGAGACGAGGACATTGATTCAGGCAGTGACCCGCAATCGCACGCGCTTTCCGCGCGATTTCATGTTCCAACTTTCGAAGCGTGAGTAGTTTGTGGGGTGGGCGGCGCAGCGCTCCGTATGCATTCACGGAGCAGGGCGTGGCCATGCTGTCCAGCGTTCTTCACAGCAAGCGGGCCATCGCGGTCAACATCGAAATCATGAGGGCTTTCGTGGAGCTCCGGCGGATGATCGATGATCATGAAGATCTGGCCAAGCGGATCTCCGAGCTCGAGGAACGATATGACGGTCAGTTCCAGGTCGTCTTCGATGCGATTCGAAGTCTGATCGCGCCACGGGAAAAGCAGCGAAAGCGGATCGGATACCTGTCCGTGGAGCCAACGCGCGCGTAACGCGAGTTCCCCGGAGTGCCCAGTCCGCGCCAGACTGGATTGCGCCAGCGAAGCTGGCTAAAGGACCGTAGCCCCCGGCTTCCAGCCGGGGGAATGAGGTTGTCAATAGTCCGAGCCCGCTTTTAGCGGGCGACAGAGATGCAGGTGATGAGCGATTCTGTCGCCCGCTAAAGCGGGCTGCTAACTTGGGGATGCTCCTTTTCCCCCGGCTCGAAGCCGGGGGCTAGGATCTCAAGCCGGCTTCGCCGGCTATGCGCATTTGTCAAACTCTGAATGGCCCCCGCATCGGCCATGTTGAGGCCGAGACGGTGAGTCGTTTGCAACGCGCCCTACGGCGCTTCCGCCAGCACCTCGTCGATCCGGCGCGACAGCTCGGCCTCGGATAGGCGCGTCGGCGTGTATAGGCGCACGATTCCCTTGCGGTCGACGAGGACGAACGTCGGCGTGGCCGAGACGCCGTAGCGCACCATCGCATCGGTGTCGATCACGGCCGGGACGCCGTCCAGGCCGGCGTACAACTCTTTCCACACCTTCTCGTCCTGCGCCGTCTCCTCCGCGGGCGTGGCCGGTTTGTCGTCCACTGTCCCGTAGAAGCGCGTGGCGGTCATCAGCGCGAGGTCTGTCGACTTGTATTTCTGCCAGACGCGGATCAGCGAGGGCGCCTGCGCCCGGCAGTCGCCGCACCAGGGGGCGAAGAAGAACAGCAGCACAGGTTTGCCTCGGAGCGAGGCCAGCGGCTTCGCGGGTGCACCGATGACCGTCGTCAGGTCCAGCGCGGGCGCGGGCTGCCCCTCCAGCGACAGCAGGTTGATGTCCTTGTTGATCCGGGAGCGCAACGACGGGGCACTGGCGTGCGCGAGCTCGCCTTCGAGGTAGCGGATCGCGGCGCCCCGTCCGGTATGCGTGGCGATCAGCTTGCCTTCCACCTCGATCGCGGCGCCGAGGGGGACGATGAGGTCAGGCTTCTCTGCCGGAATCTCGCGGTGAATCTCGCGGACGTACTCCTCCGCCAGCTGGTCTTTTCGCTGCATCTCCGCTCCTCGGGCCAGCCAGCCGACAGCGTTGAGGTACTCGGCATCGACGCCCGAGGCCCGCTTGTAGTCTTCGACTGCGGCGATACCGCTGGCGAGATCGCCCGCCGAGAGCTTGTAGCGAACACCGCTGACGAGATCGGCGGCTTCAACGTGTGCGGCGAGCAGGACGAGGGTGAAGAAGATGGTCATGAGTTTCCGGGTCATTCGTTTCCTCCAGTTGAGATCGGTCTCGTTGCCTAGACGCTTGGGGAGTCCAATAGGTTTCGTGATCTCATCCCCCGGCACCCTGCCTCACAATCGTTCCCGATGACGACGTTCGAAACAGAAGCCAACCGTATCGAGCGCATGGCGCTGCGTGTCATCCAGGCCGGCGCCATCGCCGTCGTCATGGCCGTAACGACGTTGCACGCCTTCGATCTCGACCGCTTCTTCGTTCCGAAGGAGCTGGCGCTTCACGTGACGGCGGCCCTGGCCGGGCTGTTGGCACTGCGCGCGCTGTGGCGCATGGGAGTCACACGCGTCGATCTGCTTCTCTGCGGTTTCCTGCTTCTCAGCGCGCTGTCGGCGTTGATGGCGACGAATCGATGGCTGGCCATGCGCGCCCTGGCCGTCAGCGCTTCCAGCGTCATCCTCTTCTGGGTCGCGCGAGCCCTGCGCGGCTCCGGCCTGGCCCGTCATCTCATCGGCGCGTTGGCGCTGGCCGTCGTGATCGCCGCGGCAACCTCGCTGCTGCAGGCGTATGGGCTGCACATCGAACTCTTCTCGGAGACCCGCTCTCCCGGTGGAACGCTCGGTAACCGCAACTTCATCGCCCACGCGGCGGCGTTTGGATTCCCACTTCTGCTTCTCTGCACCTTGCGCGCGCGGCACCGGGGCACATATCTGCGTTGGGCGCTCGCGACAGCATTCGTGGTCGTGGCACTCGTCCTTACGCGGTCCCGCGCGGCGTGGCTGGCCTTCGCCGCTGTGATGGTCGTCGTCCTCGTGGCCATGCTGTTTTCTCCGCCGCTGCGGCGCGACGGACAGACGTGGAGACGGCTGGCCGGGATCGCCCTTCTCGCCGCCGGCGCCGTGGCGCTATCGTTGTTCCTTCCGAACGCCCTTCACTGGCACGGCAGCAATCCGTACCTCGAATCGGTGAAGGGCGTGGCGGACTATTCGGCAGGGAGCGGCCGCGGGCGGCTCGTGCAATACGGACGGTCGCTGCTGATGGCGGTGCGCCATCCGCTTTTCGGCGTCGGGCCGGGAAACTGGCCGGTCGACTATCCGGCTCACGTTCCGCCGGGCGATCCGTCGCTCGACCAGACGAACGACGGGATGACGTCGAATCCGTGGCCGAGCAGCGACTGGGTGGCGTGCATCGCGGAGCGCGGCGTGGCCGCGTTCGTCCTTTTCGCCCTGGTCTTCCTCCGCCTGGCGGGCGCCGGCTTGCGGCAACTCAGGCGAGCCGTTGATGCGCAGGAAGGGCTGGCCGCGGCGGCGCTCCTCGGCATCGTCGCGGGCGCCGTCGTTGCGGGAACCTTCGATGCGGTGCTGCTGCTGGCCGTGCCGGCCTTCCTGGTCTGGGCGGCGCTCGGCGCATTGTGGGTTCCGGAGGAGGGGCCGCCGCGGCCGGTGTGGAAGCTCGCCTTCCTTGCCGTCCTGGCGCTGTCGATCGCCGGCATCGTGCGGAGTACGGAGCAATTGACGGCGATGGAGATCTACGCGGCGCACAGCGACCGCGCTTCGCTCGTGCGCGCGGCGGGCATTGACCCGGGGAACTTTCGTCTGCGCCTTCGCCTGGCACGCCTCGGCGGACGTGCGCGCTGCGAGAACGCCCGCGCGGCGCGCGCCCTCTTCCCCAGCGCCCGCGCCGCCGTGGATGCGAGCCGCGGATGCGGGAAGTGAGACGTAGAATCCGCTCATGAAGATCGCTGACGTTCGCGCGCTGGTCACTGGTGGAAGTTCTGGAATCGGATTCGAGATCGCCCGGCAGTTGAAAGAGAAGGGCGCCGAGGTCGTCATCTGCGGACGCGATGAGGCGAAGGTCGTCAATGCCGCGAAGAGAATCGGCGCGCGAGGTATCCGGGCGGACGTGAGCATCGAAGCCGATGCGGTCGCGCTGGTGCGGGAGATGGTCGAAATCTTTCCGGACTACAACGTCCTCGTGAACAACGCCGGCTTCGGGTCGTTCGCTCCGCTTCTGGACACCGAACTCGGCGAGATGCAGCGCGTCTTTGCTACCAACGTTTTCGGTGCGATGGTCGTGGCCCGCGAGTCCGCACGCCATTTCGTCAGCCGTAAGCGCGGCAACATCATCAACATCTCCTCCTCGGCCGGCGTCCGCGGATTCGCCGGCGGCACGGCCTACGCGGCCAGCAAGTTCGCGGTGTCGGGCATGACCGAGTGCTGGCGGGCCGAGCTTCGCAAGCACGACATCCGCGTCATGCAGATCAACCCGAGCGAGGTGCAGACGGAGTTCTTCCGCGGCGGCCGTCCGCAGAGCGAGCGAAAGCTGCGCGCGACGGAGATCGCGCACGCGGCGCTCTCGATGCTGGAGATGGACGACCGCGGCTTCATCACCGAGCTGTCGGTGTGGGCCACAAATCCGGACTGAGGCAGGCACTCGACAAATCGTGAAGGCACAAAAATGGTTAGCACACCTGGAGTGAATGAATTGCCTCTGGGAGGCAATACAACTGCCTCTGGAGGCAGTACAACTGCCTCTGGAAGGCAAACAACTGCCTCTGGTAGGCAGTACAACTGCCTCTGAAGGCAGTACAACTGCCTCTGGGAGGCAAACAACTGCCTCTGGAAGGCAGTACAACTGCCTCTGGAGGCAGTACAACTGCCTCTGGGAGGCAAACAACTGCCT
>Ga0210394_10004379_pt1 | contig 16556 bp, 14 predicted proteins | sample IncBWC12MmetaG_FD_160121 | JGI IMG/M metagenome (GOLD analysis project Ga0210394, IMG submission 160121) | Forest soil microbial communities from Barre Woods Harvard Forest LTER site, Petersham, Massachusetts, United States - Inc-BW-C-12-M | ecosystem: Environmental > Terrestrial > Soil >... | reverse complement strand
ACATCGGGATGGTCGGCTGAGTCCGACAGCACCTGCGCGATGACGCGGCGCTGCTCGGTCATCTTCAACCCTTTGTCGAGACATAGCTGCTCGAGACGGGAGGTCATCGCATCGCGATCCGGTCGTGCCGGCGGCAGTATAACCAAACCAGCCCGACCAGCCTATGCCTCCCGAGCAGCGGTCGAACAATGGCGGTCGAACAATGAATGGCCGGGCGCTTAGGCCCGGGCGCGGCGCGGCCGGGTACCGAGGCCGATCTCCTTTGCCAGCCGGCTGCGCTGCCGCGCGTAATTCGGCGCGACCATCGGATAGTCCGAAGCCAGTTTCCAGCGCTCGCGATACGCCTCAGGCGACATGTTGTAGGCCGTCTTCAAGTGGCGCTTCAGCATCTTGAGCTTCTTGCCGTCCTCGAGGCAGACAATGTAATCGGGCTGGACAGACTTCTTGATGCTGACCGCGGGTTGCGGGCGCGCCGCTGGCGCCGCCGGGGCGGTACCGATATTGGCCAAGGAGTTGTAGATCTGATTGATCAGCTGGGGCAGATCGCCGAGCGCCACCGTGTTGTTGGATACGTGCGCGGCGACGATTTCCGTTGTCAGGGTCAACAGATCGTTTGATTGCTCAGTGTTATCCATAAGGCTCTTCCTGGCATCCGACTGTTCGGAAAATATAAGTAATTGTTGATGGCGGCGCAATACGGGCTTTGCCCATATTTTTTCCAATCGATGTGCGGTGCGACAAGGTGCTGACGCGGCGAACGGGCAACCGGTTCGGCGAGCAAGGCCGGTCCAGCAATTTCCCGCCGCCTAGGGCTCGCCGGCGCTGCCGCGACGCAGGATCAAGGCGTCGGCTCGGCCGCCGCTTTGGCTGTAGTAGCCTGGACGCCGGCCGACCTGGACAAAACCAAAAGCGGCATAGAGCGCCCGCGCCGCCGCGTTCTCGGTTGCCACTTCAAGGACGATCGAGCCGAGGCCGTCCTGTTCGGCTTTGGCGACAACCGCATCGATGAGCGCGCGCCCGACGCCGCGGCGGCGCCATTGGGGCAATACCCCAACCGACAGGACCTCGACGTCGCCGGCGAGATCGCGCGCCAGGATAAAGCCGACAGGGGCGTCTCCTTGCCACGCCAGATAGCCGAACCCGCCGGCCAGCGCGAGGATTCGCTCGAGCGTTGCCGCGTCCCATGGACCCTCTGGGAAGCAGGCGCGGTGCATCGCCGACAGCGGCACTTCGGCGCCGATCGGAACCGGGGTGATGTCCCAGCTCACGGCAACCCGGGCGGGATCGGCGGCGGGCGCATTGGCAAGGCCACGTCGGGCGGCAAGGTCACGTCGGGCGGCCGCAAATAGAAGGGCCGCACCGGGCCGGCCGTCGCACCCGAGCGCAGCCTCGCCAGCGCGGCGGCGGCGACGCCCTGCGCATCGGGGGCCGAATCCTTGGCGACGGCACAGCGCACATGCCCGTCGAGCGCGGCCGCGGCGGCTTCGGCGGCGTCGCCGGCAATCAACAGCGGCGCTCCCCGGCCCACCGCGCAGCGCGCGACATAGTCGCCCAGCCGGTCGGGGAGCAGAGCTTCGGGCGCGGCGAGCGGCGAACCCGTATCCCGCGCGAAGAGCTGCACGTAGAGCTCGGCCCGGCGGCTGTCGAGCGCGACCAGCAGCGTTTCAGAGGCATCCTCGTCAATGCCGGCGATCCGGGCGGCGACTGCCGCAAAGCTGCTGATTCCGACGAGCCGCGCCCCGACCCCGAGCGCGATGCCGTGCGCGGCGGCGAGGCCGACCCTGATCCCGGTGAACCCGCCCGGGCCGATCGCGGCGGCGACGACGCCGAGTTGCGAGGGCGTGAGGCGGGCTTCGCGCATCACCCGCTCGATCATCGGGAAGAGCGCCTCGGCATGGCCGTGGCGCAGCGCCCGCCATTCGACCGCACGCACCGCGCCGTCGCACGCGACGGCCGCCGAGCAGGCCGATCCGGCGGTTTCGATCGCGAGAAGAACTGGCTCGATCGCGAGGAGGGTAGGTGCGCTGCCGGTCAGATGGCGCGGACCTCGGTGACCTCGGGGATGTAGTGCCGCAGCATGTTTTCGATGCCCGCCTTGAGCGTAGCGGTCGAGCTGGGGCATCCCGAACATGAGCCCTGCATGTGCAGGTAGACGACGCCGTCCGCGAAATCCTCGAAGGTGATGTCGCCGCCATCCATCGCCACCGCCGGGCGCACCCGGGTTTCCAAGAGCTCCTTGATCTGGGTGACGATTTCGTCGTCCTCTTCGGCTGCGGCGCCCGCCGTCTCGCTCGCATCGCCGATGATGACCGGCCGCCCCGCGGTAAAATGCTCCATGATCGCGGCGAGCACCGCCGGCTTCAGCTGATGCCACTCGCTGTCGCCATTCTTCGTGACGGTGATGAAATCGGTGGCGAGAAAAACCCCGGTGACTTCCGGCAAGAGGAACAGCCGCTCCGCGAGCGGCGAGCGCGCGGCGGCGCCGCGCTCGGGGAAATTGGCGGTCCCGGACTCCATCACGGTGCAGCCCGGCAGGAATTTCAGCGTGGCCGGGTTCGGCGTCTGCTCGGTCTGGATGAACATCTCTGGGCTCCGCGCGAGGATGACTGAGGAAAGAGGGCATCATAAGCATGGGGCGGCGCCACGTCGAATCAACCCTCGTGCGGGGCACTCCGTCAGTCGGAAATCTGGATGGCTATGGTGCGGTTTTCGACGATTTGCGTAGCGCGCGCTCAGAAGGATGATTTTACTTAATGATATTAAAGGCCTGCCACTCTGAGGAGGCCCTGTCCGAAGAGATGCGCCACTGGCGGCAGCCGCGCATTTTGGAGGTTGAATGTTGGAACAAAACGTGTACAATCGGGTTTCCGCCGCGCGTTGCGCGGTCCGGTCCGGTGTGGAATAAGGAAGGGAGCGGGATCATGCAGACCGCGTTGCGCCTTTTGGACAAGGACTCGATGGACAAGCAGCGGGCTTTGGATGCGGCGCTCGGGCAGATCGAGCGTGCCTTCGGCAAGGGTTCGATCATGAAGCTCGGCTCGCGCGAGGCGGCATCCGACATCGACGTGATCTCAACGGGGTCGCTCGGTCTCGACATCGCGCTCGGGATCGGTGGGTTGCCGCGTGGCCGGGTCGTCGAAATCTACGGCCCGGAAAGCTCGGGCAAGACGACGCTGGCGTTGCATGTCATCGCCGAGGCGCAGAAGGGCGGCGGCACCTGCGCCTTTATCGACGCCGAGCATGCGCTCGACCCGCCCTATGCGAAAAAGCTCGGGGTCGATATCGACAATCTCTTGATCTCGCAGCCCGATGCCGGCGAGCAGGCGCTCGAGATCGCCGATACGCTGGTGCGTTCCGGGGCGATCGACGTGCTCGTCATCGATTCGGTTGCCGCGCTGGTGCCGCGTGCCGAGCTCGAGGGCGAGATGGGCGACAGTCACATGGGGCTGCACGCGCGCCTCATGAGCCAGGCCCTACGCAAGCTGACGGGCTCCATCTCGCGCTCGCGCACGATGGTCGTCTTCATCAACCAGATCCGCATGAAGATCGGGGTCATGTTCGGCAACCCGGAGACGACGACCGGCGGCCAGGCGCTCAAATTCTATGCTTCGGTCAGGCTGGACATCCGCCGCATCGGCGCGATCAAGGACCGTGACCAGGTGATCGGCAACCAGACCCGGATCAAGGTGGTCAAAAACAAGATGGCGCCGCCGTTCAAGGTGGTCGATTTCGACATCATGTACGGCGAGGGGATTTCCAAGCGCGGCGAACTCATCGACCTCGGCGTCCAGGCCGGCGTCGTCGAGAAATCGGGGTCGTGGTTTTCCTATGACGGAGAGCGGATCGGGCAAGGCCGGGAAAACGCCAAGCTCTATCTAAAGGAGCATGCCGAGATCGGCGAATTGATCGAGCGCGCAATCCGCGGCAACGCCGGCCTCGTCGCCGACGCGATGATGGCGGCTCCCGGAGATATCGCCGCGGAGGAGTAGGCCCCGGCATAGACCGGCCGACGCGCCCCGCTCGCTCTCGCTGGGGGCGGGCGGCGGGGCGGGCGAGCGTGTGGTGCAAGAAATCCGCGCCGCCTTTTGCATGCCGCCTCTTGCATGACGGGACGAAAGCCCCACAATCCTGCCATGCAGACGACCAACGACATTCGCACCGCCTTTCTCGACTACTTCGCCGGTCACGGTCATGAGATCGTGCAGTCGAGCCCGCTGGTGCCGCGCAACGATCCGACCCTCTTGGTCACCAACGCCGGCATGGTCCAGTTCAAGAACATCTTCACCGGCGTCGAGAAGCGGCCGTATCAGCGCGCCGCCACGGCGCAGAAATGCGTACGGGCGGGGGGCAAGCACAACGACCTCGAAAATGTCGGCTACACCACCCGGCATCACACGTTTTTCGAGATGCTCGGCAATTTCTCGTTTGGCGACTATTTCAAGGAGCGGGCGATCGAACTGGCCTGGAACCTGGTCGCGCGCGAGCTCGGCCTCTCGCGCGAGCGGCTGCTGGTTACGGTTTATTCCGAGGACGAGGAGGCGGCACGGCTCTGGGCCAAGATCGCGGAGCTGCCCGAAGAGCGCATCATCCGGATCGCGACATCCGACAATTTCTGGTCGATGGGCGATACCGGCCCGTGCGGCCCCTGCTCGGAAATCTTCTACGATCACGGCGCGGCGATCCCGGGCGGCCCGCCCGGCAGCCCGGAGGCGGACGGCGACCGCTTTGTCGAGATCTGGAACCTCGTCTTCACCCAGTTCGAGCAGCTGCCCGGCGGCGAGCGGGTCGCCTTGCCGCACCCCTCGATCGATACCGGGATGGGGCTCGAACGCATCGCCGCGGTGTTGCAAGGCAAGCATGACAATTACGACATCGACCTGTTCCGGGCGCTGATCGCAGCCTCGGCGGAAGCTTCGGGGGTTGCCGCCGACGGCCCGCAGGCGGTGTCGCACCGCGTCATCTCGGACCATTTGCGCGCCGCCGCTTTTTTGATCGCGGACGGTGTCTTGCCCAGCAAGGAGGGGCGCGGCTATGTGCTGCGCCGCATCATGCGGCGGGCGATGCGGCATGCCCAGATGCTCGGCTGCAAGGACCCCCTGATGTGGCGGCTCGTGCCGGCGCTTGTGCAGCAGATGGGGGCGGCCTATCCCGAGCTGTTGCGCGCCCGGCCGCTGATCACCGAGACGCTGCGGCTGGAGGAGGAGGGGTTCAGGCAAACCTTGGGCCGCGGGCTGGCGCTTCTGGAGGAAATGGCCGAAGGCAAGGGACTGAAGGATAGAAAGACCCTCGACGGCAGCGTCGCCTTCTCGCTTTACGACACCTATGGCTTTCCGCTCGACCTGACGCAGGACATCTTGCGGCCGCGCGGCATCGCCGTCGATGTCGCCAAGTTCGATGAGGAAATGGAAAAGGCCCGCGTCCGTTCGCGCGCCTCCTGGGTCGGCTCGGGGGAGGAAGCGACCGAGGCGAATTGGTTTGCGCTGAAGGAGGAGGTCGGTCCGACCGAGTTCCTGGGGTACGAGACCGAAACCGCCGAGGGCGTCATCCTGGCGATCCTGCGCGGCCCAGGTTCCGACAAAGAGGAACGTGTCGGTGAAGCCAGCGCCGGGGACGAAGTTGGCATCATCGTCAACCAGACGCCGTTTTATGCCGAATCCGGCGGGCAGGTCGGCGATACCGGGGTGATTTTTTCACCGTCCGGCGGCGAGCTTGCGGTGCGCGATACGATGAAGCAGGCCGGCGACCTGCATCTCCATCTCGGCACCGTACGGCACGGCACGCTCAAAATCGGCGACGCGGTCGAACTGCGCGTCGATGGCGAACGCCGGCGCCGCCTGCGGGCCAATCATTCGGTGACCCACCTGTTGCATCAGGCGTTGCGCCGGCGCCTTGGCGAGCATGTGACGCAAAAAGGCTCGCTCGTCGCGCCCGACCGGCTGCGCTTCGACTTCAGTCAGCCGAGGCCGCTGACCCAGACGGACATCGCTGCGATTGAAGCCGAGGTCAATGCCCAGATCCGCGACAATGCCGCGGTGCGCACCAGGCTCTTGACCCCCGAGCGCGCGGTCGGCGAAGGCGCCCTCGCCCTGTTCGGCGAGAAGTACGGCGACGAGGTCCGCGTCGTGGCCCTCGGCGTGACGCAAGGCGGCGTGACGCATGGTAGTGCAGTGGATAGCGAGGAACGGCCTTATTCGGTCGAACTGTGTGGCGGCACTCATGTTCGCCGAACCGGCGATATCGGTCTGTTCAAGATCATCGGCGAAAGCTCGGTCGCCTCGGGGGTGCGCCGGATCGAGGCGCTGACCGGGGCTGCGGCCGAAACTTACCTGGCCGGCGAAGAGGATCTGCTGCGCCAGTCGGCGGCGGCCCTGCGCACCGGCCCCGCCGAGCTGCCCGCCCGCCTCGCCCGGCTCCTCGACGAGCATCGTCGGCTCGAACGCGAGCTTGCCGAGGCGCGCCGCGCTCTGGCCGTGGGCCTGCAACCCGCCGGTGCGTCCTCGGGTTCGTCCCCTGGGGGTGGCCGCGCGGCGGCGCCGGCGCCGGCGGGCAAGCGGATCGGCGATATCGCGTTCGATGGGCGGCTGGTCGAGGATGTGCCCGGTCGCGAACTGCGTTCGCTCGCCGATGATTTGAAACGGCGGATCGGCTCGGGGGTTGTTGCGGTGGTCTCGCGGGCCGAGGGAAAAGCGGCGATTGTGGTCGGCGTGACCGCCGATCTGGCCGGTCGGTTCGACGCCGTCGAGCTGGTGCGGCTGGGAGCGGAGGTGCTCGGCGGCAAAGGCGGCGGCGGCCGGGCCGACATGGCGCAGGCCGGTGGGCCCGAGGCGGACCGCGCCGAAGCCGCGCTCGCCGCGGTCGAAGAGGCGCTCAGGGGGCGGGCGGATGCGGCGGCCGTAGGGCAGCGCTGATCTCAAAGGGCGGCCCATTCCGCGCGATTCGCCGGGCGATTGCAGAGCCAAGCTCGGATGAAGCACGAAAAACGCGCTCTAACCCGTTGTTTTCAATTACCGGCCGGCAATGCCGCTCGACGACGTCGCCGGGGCATCGCATGATAAATACCGGCAGCGGTGCGGGGGGGTCCGCCGGTCTGCTGGACGAGGGGGCCGGTGCACACAAGGATGAAACGCTTCGACGCAGCAGCGTCCCTGCTCCTTGCGCTCGGCGTGGTCACGCTCGCCGGATGCGGGGATCTTCCCTGGCAGCTCGACGCATTCAAGTTAAACGGCCCGTTGAACGGCCACGATCTCAACGTGCCGGTCAACTACGCGACGATGATGCGGGTCGGAGCGGCGGCCGAGGCCGGCGGTGATTTTGCCACCGCGATAACCGTGTACCGCAAAGCTTCCGCGATCGATACCAACGCGATCCCACCGTTGGTCGGCGCCGGCAACGCGCTCATCGCAACGGGCGAGTTCAACGAGGCGATCCTCTCCTACAATTCGGCGCTGGCGCGCGACCCGCACGATCGCGAGGCGTTGCGCGGTCTCGCCCGCGCCTATCTGATGAGCGACCAGCCCGCGCGTGCCGGCGAGCCGCTCGCTGTCGCCTACGAAGACAATCCCGACGATGGCAAGCTGCTGCAGCTGATCGGCGTCGCCGATGATTTCGTCGGCCGGCACGACGAGGCGCAGACGCGCTACCGGCGCGGTCTGGAACTGGCGCCCGGAGACCCGGCCTTGTCGCTCGATCTGGCGCTATCGCTGGCGCTGAGCGGGAATTACCCAGAGGCAACCGCCATATTGCGCCCGATCGCCACGGCGGCGACCTCCACGCAGCGGGAGCGGCAGACGCTGGCGCTGATCTACGGACTGCAAGGCAATCGGCGGGATGCCGAGCACATGGCGCGGATCGACATGGATCCGGCATCGGTGCAGCGCAACCTCGCCTATTACGAAAGCTTGCGCCAGCTGTCCCCGGAGGCGCGGCACCGAGCGATCCAGTCGATCGGGGCACAAGTAAAACCGGACCGGCCGTCCTGAGCCGGTCCGTTCCGATCGACAGCGGACTTCAATCGGATTACATCGTCATTCCCGCGTGATCCCGGGCTTGACCCGGGGATCACGCGAACCGCTTCGAATCTACCGGATCAGCTGAAATCGAACCGTCTGAGCGAGGCGGGCTGTATCGCCGGGAGCGGAGCCCGGAGCCTCGGCAGGGCGTTGGGCTCCGGGAGGGCGCCGATCTTACTGGCTCGTCACCGGTGCGTTCGGGTTCTTCTTCGAGAAGGTGTCGGCGATGGTCATCCCCGCCGGGCCGAGCAGCACGATGAACAGTGTCGGAAGAATGAACAGGATCATCGGCACGGTCAGCATCGCCGGCAGCCGCGCCGCCTTTTCCTCGGCACGGATCAGGCGTGCTTCGCGGTATTCGGCCGCCAGGATGCGCAAGGACTGGGCCAGCGGAGTACCGAATTTGGCGGTCTGCAGCAACGTATTCACGACCCCTCGGACGGACGCCATGTTGGTGCGGGAATTGAGGTTCTCGAACGCCTGCTTGCGATCGGGGAGATAGGTCAATTCGCCGGCGGTAATGCCGAATTCCTCGCTGAGCTCACCCCAGGTGAGTTCCAATTCGCGCGACACACGCTGCAGCGAAGCATCGAGGCTGAGCCCCGCCTCGGCGCAGATGACTAAGAGGTCCAGTGCGTCAGGGAGCCCGAGCTCCATTTGATGAGCCCGCTTTTTTATCATGTTGCCGATGAACACGCCGGGCGAGAAAAAGCCGAGCACAGCCGCGCCAAGCGCCGTGAAGATCCGGTAATCGCCCGGGATCGGGATGAGATGCGTGGTGTAGGAGTCGAACAACACCAACGCCCCGAAGACAAACGGCATGGCGAGGCGCGCGAACAAATATCGGATCATCGCCTCGTTCGAGCGCATCCCCGCCTGTGCGAGGAGCATGCGCGCGTCTGCCGCGTGCTGCGAGCGCAACAGGTTGAGGCGCGTCACCACGTCGCTCATTGCCCCTGCCGCACTCACCCGCCCCGCCCGCCGCGGTCTGTTGGCTTGGAGCATCTCCTGGCGCAAGCCTTCGCGCCGGTGCATGACTTGCGCATAGCGCCGGGCGAACGGGTCGGGAGCGCGCAACGCCTGCCAGATCGCAAGGAACGCCACCAGCACCGCCAGGGCGGCGAGGAAGGCGAGAAAATCGTTGGGGCTGATCCAGGCGGGAAGCCAATCTTCGAGTTTGAAATCTTCAATTTTCGTGCTGGCCGATTGAGCCAAGGCGGGGGATGCGAGGAAACCCCATACCACCGCGAGCGCGACGCCGCTTTTTCGATGATTCATCTTGGCAACTCAGATTTCAAACCGCGCCATCTTGACCATTATTCCGACGCCGGTAAGGAGCATCCCGATGGCGATCCCGAACAGCATCCACCCGCGTTGCTCGGTGAACATGGGCGCGATATATGTTGGCGAGGTAAAGCACAGCATGATCGTCACGAGGACGGGCAGCGAGCCGAGGATCGCCGTGCTGGCGCGCGCTTCGCTCGCCATGGCGCGTGCCTTGGCGCGCATTGCCCGGCGGCCCCGCAAGACCACGGACAGGTTGTTCAGCGTCTCGGCGAGGTTGCCGCCGGTCTCGCGCTGCACGCTTAACGCGATGATGAAAAATCGGAACTCCGGTACCTCGATGCGCTTGGCGATGTCCCACAAGAGGGAGTCGAGATCGCGGCCGAGCTTCATGCCTGCCTCGATGCCGCGGAATTCAACGCCGATCGGGTCTCCCATCTCCTGGCCCGCATTGACGATCGCCTCGGTGATCGGCAGACCGGCGCGCAGCGCCCGGACCATCAGATCAATTGCCTCGGGGAACAAGGCGACAAAGCGCGCGGTGCGCTTTTTCCCCATGCGGCCAATCAGCCAATGCGGAATGAACAGACCGAGCGCGACGCCGAACAGCAAGCTGATCATCAGGCTAATCTTGGCGAATATCAGAATGCCCACGGTCGCGATGGCAATGACGGCGATCGACGCGAGCATGTACTGCCCGACGCTGATTGTGCGCCCGGTCCGGGCCAGCCGCTCGACGAGCGCCTCGCGGCGGGGCAGCAACTGAAAGAGGCGATCGATGCCAGGGGTGGCGCTGTCGCGGCGGGTTAGCGAGCGCTGCTGGGTTGCACCCGCGCGCGCCACTTCTTCCTTGCGCCCCGAGACCTCCTGCAGGCGCCGCGTGAAGCGCCGTCCGTTGCCGCCGGCGAAGGCCATGGTGACGAGCAGCACGGTGAACCCACCGAGCAGCCCGATGGCGATCGCGATCTCCGTTACCGGGTCGAATACCCCGATCATGGTTAAATGACCTCCATCAGGGCCTTGTCGAGGCCGAACATCTCGGCGCGCGGCAAAAACGCGGGCCGGATCCCGCTCGGCAGGAACGCACCCTTCAACTTGCCGTCGGTGCCTTCGCCTTGGAACTGGAACGTGAACAGGTCCTGGGTGGTGATGATTTCGCCTTCCATGCCCACCACTTCGGTGATGTGCGATACCCTGCGACCGCCGTCGCGCATGCGTTGGACCTGGCAAATCAGGTGAACGGCCGACGCGATCTGGGTCCGCATGGCCCGTGACGGCAGGTTGATGCCGGCCATGCCGATCATGTTTTCAAGCCGGGTCAGCGCTTCGCGCGGGTTGTTCGCATGGATCGTGCTCATCGAGCCATCGTGGCCGGTGTTCATCGCCTGCAGCATGTCGAGCGCCTCTTCGCCGCGACACTCGCCGATGATGATGCGGTCGGGCCGCATGCGCAGCGCGTTCTTCAACAGATCGCGCATATTGATTTCACCGGTGCCCTCGAGATTGGGCGGGCGAGTCTCGAGCCGAACGACGTGCGGCTGCTGAAGCTGCAGCTCGGCCGCGTCTTCGATCGTGACCGTGCGCTCGGTGCTGTCGATCATCCGCGACAGAGCATTCAACAGGGTCGTCTTGCCCGACCCGGTGCCGCCGGAGATCAGGATGTTGAGCCGGCACCGCGCCGCGATCTTCAGCAACGTCGCCATTGCCGGCGACATGCTGAGATTGGCGGCCATGATGTCGAGGGTGATCGATTTCTTGGAGAATTTTCGGATCGAGACCGAGGCCCCGTCGATCGCCAGCGGCGGGATGATGATGTTGACGCGGCTGCCATCAGGCAGACGCGCATCGACAAGCGGCCGCGACTCGTCGATACGGCGACCGATCCGCGTCACGATCTTGGTGCAGATGTTCATCAGGTGCGGGTTATCGCGGAATACCACGTCGGTCAGTTCGAGCTTGCCGCGCCGCTCGACGTATACCTGCTTCGGCCCGTTGATCATGATGTCGCTGACCGTCTCGTCCGCGATTAATGGCTCGAGCGGGCCGAGCCCCAGCATGTCCGCGATCAGCGATTCGACGAGCTCGCGCTGCTCGGTGAAATTCAGCTGGATCTTGGTCTCGGCGAGGAGCTCCTTGACCCAGCCGGTAAGCTGCGCCTCGAAGGCTGGACGCGGCATCTCGGCCGCCGCGCCGACATCCATGTGTTCGAGCACGAGTGGCTGGATCTGAGCCTTCGCCGCCTCGATCGCTGCCTTGTGCTGGTTACGCCCTCTGCCCGCATCGGCCGCCTCGGGGGTGATCAGCGTCTGCAGGATGTCGGTGATCAGATCGCGGCGCGCCAGCGGATTGGCGTCCATCGCATGGCGCACGAAATAAGCCTGCACCGCGGCGTCGACGATCTTTGCGAGATCACCGCGGGTGAGCAGCGCACGCCGCTCCGGCCGGATCTCCGCCCCAAGCCGGGCGCTCAACTCCTCGCGGGCGATAAGCAGGCGTTCTTCGATCGTGGCGTTCGACTCGGCCAACGGAACCACCGCGCTGGCCGGAGCCGGCGCGACCGTCTTTTCCGCTACCGGCGCATTATTCTGCGCCGCCGCGCCGCCATCGACCCTCTCTCGCCCTTCCGAGAGGCGCCGGATGCGGGCATCAAGCCCGCCGCCTTCAGTCTGCTGTCGTCCGAACATGGTTACCATCGGGGGAACCCAAAGATCTTGCGTTTCTGCGTCTCGGCGGTGCCCGCGATCGCAGCGATAAACTGTTCGAGTTCGCGCACAATCGGGCTGCGCGGCGCCGCCAGCGGCAACGGCTGACCGGCATTCGTTGCCGCCGCAGCCGATTTGGCGTCGTGCGACACCGTCGCGTCAAGGGTTTTGCCAACGGCCTTTTCAAATTCGGCCTTTCCGACCGTCGAACGCTCGCCGCTGGCACCGGCGTCGACCATCAGCACCTGCGCCTGGGGCGCGTGTTCGCGCAGCAAGGTCTGCAGGCGGATGGTGTCGCGCAGACCGGCGAGGCTGCGCTCGCAGACGATGACCACCCGGCTTGCAGCGGCCAGCACCAGCCGCTGCGTCGGCGTCACCCAGCGCGGCAGGTCGATGACGATCCAGGTGAATTTGCGGCGCAGCTCGTAGAGGAGGACATCGATCGCGCCGGCATCGATCATCAGCGTCTCGCCGACCGAGGCCTCGGAGGCGAGGATGCGCAGCGTCTCCGATGCCTTCACCATGGCCCGATCGACGAACAGGGCGTCGATGCGCGATGGCTGCTCCAGCGCTTCGCACAAACCGGTGCCGGGGTCGGCATCGAGATTGAGCGCCACCGTGCCGAAATGCAGATCGAGGTCGACGAGCGCGGTGTTTTCCTTGTTCTTTTCCGCCAGCAGCCAGGCGCAGCCGACCGCCGTTGTCGTGGTCCCGACGCCGCCACGGCTGCCGATGAAGGCGATGATTTGGCCAAGTCCGGAGCCCGATCCGCCGGATGCCGTGGACGCCTGCTTTTCGAGGCCGAGCGCGAGCGCCTCGCGGGTGAGCGGCTTGACGAGGTAATCCGAGGCGCCGGCCGCGAGCAGATCGCGGAACAGGCTAACGTCGTTCACGGTGCCGAGCGCCAGGAGCTTGAGATCGCTGCCGCCGACCGAGCGCGCCGCGCTGAGCTCGGCGATCGGCGCGGTCGACTCGGAAAGATCCAACATGAGGATGCGCGGAATGGCTCCCTCGCGAATCTTTCGCAGGGCAGCCTCGAGCGTCGGTTCGAGGGTCAGCTCGTCATCGAGCTGAAGCTCGCGGATGGCCCCCTGGACGCGGTCGAGGGTCGGCTGATCCTGGAGGATGGCGACAATGCCTTCGCGATCCGGCTTCTTCGCTGCAGGCGGCGGGGCGGCGACGGCGGTGGCTGCTCTCACGGTTGGCTCCCTCCCGCAGCGCCGCCTGCGCCGCCGGGTGTTTTAGTAAAGGTTACGCCCATCGAGCTTATCATAGCTGCGCTCGATGGCGGAGTCTTGTGGCTTTGAAAGCGCGGCCTGGCGGCGGCCGCGGGCCGGGCGTCGGCCAGCCTGGAGCGGACGATCCTCCGCCCCGATCATGGGGTGCCGGGGGCGCCGGTGGGTGTGCCGGCGCCGCCTGCCGGGGCACCCCCGCTAGCGGAGGGCGCCGCCAATGCCCCGGCTCCGGCGCCGGTGTCCGGCAGCTTCACCTTGTCGGTCAGGTAGCGGGTGACGCCGCTGACGGCGGGTGTCGCGTCGGCGCGGGCGAGGGGGCGTCCGGCGGTCAGATCGGCGGGGTTCGCCACCATGAGCCCGAGATTGGTCGCGTTGGCACAGCCGTAATTGCTCGACTTTACGTTGGTGAAGTCGGATGTCGGATACTGGCTCCAGTTCGGGCAGGGCGGCAGGGTGACCATGTTGCGCCCGTCGACCCGCAGCTGTTTTGGGGCTTCGGCTTCGGTATATTCCGCGGCGCCGGGTCGGCACGCGGCCAGCGCCAGCAACGCCGGGATGGCCAGAACGTAGAGCGGCCGTTTCATCTTCAGGATCCCCCTCAATCCAAGCGGAAGCCGACAGCGCCGACCAGCGGCCTGCTGCCGGGTTGCACCGGACCGCCCGATGCCGGCGGCAGCTGCTGCCGATAGAGGTCGTCGGTCGTGATCCGCGCCAGGTCGTGCGGCGGCACAAAGCCGTCCGTCGGTAACATGAGGCTCGCGGTCGCCACCGGGTTAACCAAATACGGGGTGACGATGATGACGAGTTCCGTCTCGTCGCGATTGAACTGGTCCGAACGGAACAGCTGCCCGAGGATCGGCAGGTCGCCGAGCGCCGGCACTTTGGAGATGTCCTGGTTGGTATCGTGACGCAACAGACCGGCGAGGGCAAAGCTCTGGCCGCTCCCGAGCTCCAACGTGGTTTCGGCGCGCGTCACGGTCAGCGCCGGGATTGTGAGGGAAGCGGTGCCGGTGAGGGGTAGCGAAATTGCGCCGTTGGTCGACAGCGCGCTGACCTCGGGCCGCAGTTTCAGGTTGAGGTGATTGGCATCGATGATGGTCGGCGTGAAATCGAGTTTCACACCGAAATCCTTGAAGACGATGCCGATGCTCGGAGCGCTGCCGCCGGTCCCCTGGCTGACGGTGCTCGGCACCGGAAATTGGCCGCCGACGAGGAAGCTTGCGGTCTGCCCGTTCATCGCGGTCAGGTTCGGCTCGGCCAGGTTGGTGACCAGGCCCTCCTGGGCGAGAGCGTCGAGCACGCCGACGAGATCGGTGGCGTTCGCCATGCCGACGAGGCGACCGGCTGCTACGGCTGCCGTGTTTGTCACGGCTGTCCCGACGATGTCCGGCGCCGCGCCGGAGGTCGGATTTGCCGTCGCGAACGCGAAGTGACTGCCCAGCTTTGTCCAGTTGATCCCCAGCTGCTTCAGCACGCTGCGCTGCACTTCGGCGATGCGGACCCGCAGATTGACCTGGTTCGGGATTGTCACCGTAACCTGGTTGATGATCTGGTCGATCTTGTCCGCGCCGACGACCGCGACGGCCAGCGCGCGGGCTTTTTCGGCCTGCCCGGCGCTCGACGCGTCCCCGCTCAGCACCAGCTTGCCCTCAACCGAGCTGACCGAGATCCCGGGCATCGACTGTTTGTATGCCTGGCGCAGCCGCGTGAGGTCGTACTCGACACGGATGACCGCGCTCACCAGCACATTGTCCTTATCGTCGACGGCATAGACCACGGTCTCGCCCGGCTTGGTCCTGTTGGCGCTGATGTACATCAACGTCGGCGATTTGATCTGGACGTCGGCGATGTCGGGATTGGCGACAAAAACGGTCGCCGCCGGCCGCGGCAGATGGAACAGCGTGCCCTTGCCGATCTCGATCACGACCGGCGGCCCGGTCGGGCGGATGTTGGCCGGTGCGCCGCCGATGTCTGGTGGCGGCGGTGTTGCGGTTGGCGATGCGGTGGCAGAAGGCGTCTCGACCTCCGCGGCGTTGACGGCGACGCACAGCATCAATCCCGACGCTGCGGCGGCGAGGGTCAGAAGGTTGCGCATTACGATCCCTTACCGGATGGAGTTGAACCGGATGGAGTTGAACCGGATGGAGTTGAGCCGGATGGAGTCGAACCGGATGGAGTTGAAGTAGAGCTCCCTGTTCCACCGCCGCGCAATATTGTGACGGTGACGATGGAAACCTCGCACCCGCCCTGTCCGCTTGAGACTTGAGGCAGCAGCGGGCTGACTTCGCTGTCGATGGTGCAGGTTGCGGTTGCTGCAACCGGCGAATCGGGTGGGCCCTGGCCTGCCGTCTCGGAGGTCGCCTGTTCGGTGGCCGCCGCCTCTCGCGACGTGGGGACGAGACTGCGCAGAGTCAAAAACATCTCGCCGATCCTGCTCGCGAGGGCGATGACCTCGCTTTGCTTGGGGGTTACTTCGAAAGTCGCGGTGTGGGCGACGACAGCTTCACCCGGCTTGCTCTCCATCCGCTGATCGATGGCGATTACCCGGATGTTGCGCAGCACGGTTTCGACCGCCTTGTGGTCAATGGCGGTGGGGCCGGTGCCGAACATGATCGCCGGGATCGAATAGCTCAGCATAAGGTCGACCTGGTCTCCCGGGAAGATAAAGCCGGAAATCCCTGAGGTGATGGTGACCGGCACCGAGATCGCGCGCATCCCCGGCCGCAATACCGCGGCAAGAAAGCCGCGGGTGCCAGGGGCGATGACTCTGGCGTCGGTGATCGGCTCGCCGGCCGCGATCGGGTTGCGGGCGACGCTGCCGGCAAACGATTCCGGGCTGCGGGGCGGGATGGGCGGGCCGCCCAGCACGATATAGTTCTTATCGAGCCCGCCCTCGGGCCAGATCTGCCAGCTCGTGTCCTCGGGCCGCAGGATTTGCCCGCGCTTGATGTCGACATGCGCGACGAGCACCGATTTGGCCGGCGTCGCCACCTTCACGGACGCCCTCTCCTGAACGATTTCTGTGTCTTTTCTCGCCAGGTAGTTGCGCGCGAGAAAGGCTGTGGCGCCGGCGAGCAGGATGGCGAAGAATACGAGGATGAGGGTGCGTGCGCGCATGAGGGCTCAATTGAAATAAGGGTGAAGGGTTACGATAAGCGCGGCGCCGGCAATGGCGACGCCATAAGGCACCGGCATTGCCAACCCACGCTCGGCAGCGATCGGCGGCTGACCCAGCATGCCGCGGGCCGCCGCGGCGATTTGCATGCCAAACGGCATCAGCAAAAACAGCGCCAGCGCGCCGCCCAAGACGCCGGTCAGCATTAGGA
>Ga0210394_10004378_pt1 | contig 16556 bp, 15 predicted proteins | sample IncBWC12MmetaG_FD_160121 | JGI IMG/M metagenome (GOLD analysis project Ga0210394, IMG submission 160121) | Forest soil microbial communities from Barre Woods Harvard Forest LTER site, Petersham, Massachusetts, United States - Inc-BW-C-12-M | ecosystem: Environmental > Terrestrial > Soil >... | reverse complement strand
TCTATTGGCTGGCGCGCTACCTCGAGCGCGCGGAGAACATGGCGCGCCTGGTCAACGTCAACACCCACCTGCTCCTTGACCTGCCGCCCGAATACCGGCCAGGTTGGTTGCCCCTCATCGACATCACCGGCAGCCGCGGACTGTTCGATGCGCGCGACAAGCGTCCCGAGGAACGTGAGATCGTACATTTCCTGACCGCCGACCTCGATAACCCCGGATCGATCCTCTCATCACTGCATTCGGGGCGCGAAAACGCGCGCGCGTTGCGTGACGTTCTGCCGACCGAGGTGTGGGAGCATTTGAATGAGCTGTTCATGGAGATCAAAGAGAAGTTGCCGGCGTTGAGCAAGCGTAACCGCTTCCATTTTTTACAGCACACCATACGCGGCATGCAGACGCTTACTGGCCAGCTTGAAGGAACGATGAGCCGCAACGATGCATTCACGTTGTTGATGCTCGGCCGCAATCTGGAGCGTGCCGATATGACGAGCCGGATCATTGATGTGCGCTCCGCGCAGCTCGTCCCCACGGATGCACCGGGGTTCCAGCCGTTCGATACGATCCACTGGCTCACCCTGCTGAAATCCTTGTCCGGCTATCAGATGTACCGCCTGAGCCAGCGAACCCGCGTCAGCCGCTCAGCTGTTCTCGAATTCGTGCTGCGAGATCTCCAGTTCCCGCGCGCCTGTCTGTTCTGCCTGAAAGAGGTCGAGCATTTCCTGCAGGCGCTGCCGCGCAGTGCCGGGGTGTTGGACTCACTGGAAGAGGCCTGCAGCTTCCTCGTCAGTGCACAGCCGGAAACTCTCGACCAGCCGGCTCTGCACGAGCTCCTCGATCGACTGCAGTTACACATCATCATCGTGCACGAGGGCATCGCGCAGAGTTATTTTCCGCTGCGCGCCGAAACCAGCGGCCAGAGTCAGGTGCAGTTTTCCAGCGACGAGCGGCAGAAGATGCCGCTATTCTCGGACGCTCCTTCAGGCTGACTGTACCTCATCAGTCCACACCTTGAAGCTGAGGAGCGTATTGGCCCCGAACGTGGTGCTTATCGCGACGTCGATCGCATCGCGGCCCCTTGCCATCAGTACTCGTCCGATCCGCGGCACGTTGTTGCGAGGATCGAAGGTATACCAGCGTCCGCCGAGATACGCCTCGAACCAGGCGGCGAAGTCCATCGGACCGTAGGGCGGCGGAACGCCTATGTCGCCGAGATAGCCCGTGCAATACCGCGCCGGAATATTCATGCATCGGCAGAGCGCGATCGCAAGATGGGCGAAATCGCGGCAGACGCCGCGCCGCTCGTTGAAAGTTTCCCAGGCCGTTCTTGTGGCGCTCGCGTGCTCATAGCCGAATGAGATACGCTCGTGCACGAAATCGCAGATCGCCTGGACCCGACCCCAGCCCAACGGGGTGTGGCCGAACATGTTCCAGGCGATCGGTGCAAATTTCTCGGTATCGCAATAGCGGCTTCCCAGGAGAAAAACCAGGGCCTCTTCAGGCAAATCCTGTATCGAATGCTGCTGCGCAGACGTTGCAACGACCTCCGGCTCGCCCGAGTCGTTGACCACGGCGTTGCTGGTGATCCTAGTCTGACCTTTGGGAGCGACGATACGACTGCACCAGTTGCCGAAGCTATCGCGATAAGCGGCCACTGGAACGGCCGGCTCTATGATCACGTGATCCGGAACCGCAAGGTCGGACGCGCGCGTATAGTGAATATTCAGTACCAACATCATCGGTGTCGGCTGCGGACAGTCATAGATCAACTCGTAGCCCACCCTGATCTTCACAGTCCGCCTCCTTTGGCCCCTTGGCATCACTGAATGAAGGATGACACCGCGTGTCTATCCTTTCAGCGCTGCGAGCTTCTGTTGCATTGCCGACGGAATGAATCGCAGATACGCCTTCTCAATCATCGCGAGACTCGTCTCGGTCTGGGCTGCCACCGTCAATGGATCGACTCCACAGAGCCGAATTAACTCGCTGATCCGAGCGTGATGGAAGCTGTATGCGCTGCCCTTGGTGGAGATCCCTCTCTCAAGGCTAGTACACCGGTTCGAATCCGGTAGGGAGCGCCATCTAATCAACGACTTACATGTGTATTGGTGTCGAATCAGCGCTTCGCGCGGCGCTGGAGGATTCACACGGTAGTCTGCGCGAGATGGCGCACGAGGTGCCCTACGACATCGCGTGCATCGTCCTCCGCGCCGAGGATGAACGTCGACTTGCGACGCCGTAACACCGGCAATCCCATCGCGTAGACGCCGGGGGCACCCGCGACGAGGCCACCGTCGTGGCGTAGCTCTCCCGTGCGATCGAGGACCGGCAGTTCGAGCCAGCGATAGTCGGGACGAAACCCCGTGGCCCAGACGATCGAGCGGATCTCGCCGCTGCGCAGGTCGAGCGTCAGGCGCGGCGATGCCGGCGCGTGGGTCGGCTCGAAACGCTCTGCTGGGCCAACCTCGGCGTGCGGCGCGTTATTGCACCCCCAGGCGTCGAACGTATCGAGCAACCGGCTCATCTTGAGGTCGGCAAGCGCGAATTGATTGGCGAGCCCTCCCGAAAAGAGCGCGCGGCCGTCACGAACAGCGCCCAGCCGGCCGACGATCTCGACCCCGGCAGCTCGCAGGACGTTCAGGTCGAGAGTGGCGTGCTCGGGTGTGCCTACAAGCTGCGGCGACGGCAACCTCCGTGCACGCTCGAGATCGTCGATCTCATCGTACCGCTGGCTCCAGACACCCGAAGTCTCCATCCACCAGAGCACATCCCGGCCGCGGTAGTTGCGCGGCAACCGCACGTGCTCGCCGACCGACAGTGTCACGGGCCGGCCCGAGCGCTGAATCTCATCAGCGAGCTGCACGCCGGTGGCTGAGGCACCCACGACGAGTACGCCTCCGGGCGGCAGTCGCTCCGCATTGCGATAGTCGAATGCCGTGAAGCATTCGATGTGCTGCGGCACCGCCTGGCGCACTTGGGGCACTCGCGGGATGTTTGCGGCGCCGCTCGCCAGCACCACACTGCGGCAGCGGATTTCGCCGCTGTCGGTCGCTACGCAATAGCCGCCGTCGATTTGCCTGACCGAGATGACGGTCGTGTGGGTGCGCACCGGCGCTGAGCTCGCCGCAGCAAACCCGGCAATGTGCGCCACCACCTCGGGCATCGTCATGAAACCGTCGGGATCGGCGCCGTTATATGCATAACCTGGCAGCCGGCTCTGCCAGTTGGGCGTCAACAGGCGCAGCGAATCCCAACGCTCGTGCCGCCAGGAATTCGCCACGTCGCCCCGCTCGAGCACGACATGATCGATCGCGTGCTCCGTGAGCACACGGCTGGTCGCAAGCCCGGCGTGCCCGGCGCCGATGACGACCGTCGTAATGTGTTCGATGCTGAGCCCGTCGCTAGCCGCGGGAGTCCCGCTTGACGACCTCGACAGTTACGTTGGTCGGATTGGTCACGATGTCGTACACGGCCGAGCGCTTTTGCGACTGCGCGACCAGCGCCTCTATGTCCTGCTTCGAGGCGTCGGCGTCGATATGGAAGGTGACCTTGATGTTGTCGTAACCGTTACGCACGTCGCTGTCGATGCCGAGGATTCCGTAAAGATTCATCTTACCCTCGAGCTTCGCCTCCACCGAGCGCAGCTGTATGCCGCGGTTCTGCGCCACCGCAGCCACACCGGCCGTCAGGCAGCTCGCAAGCCCGACGAGCACCAGCTCAACCGGGGTCGCGCCATGGTCCTCGGAGGCGAAGACCTCCGGGTGATCGGTCTCGAAGGAGAACTCGCTCTTATGCGATTGCTCTTCGCCGAGCCCATGGAACCCCCGGACCGTCGATTGGGCGTGGGTGCCGTTCTTCCACTTGCAGGATGCTCGCCAGGTGAACTCGGCCGCCGCGGGCGCGTTCCTCAGCGCCTCCCTCGCGTCAAGCAGCGCCTGGACGTTGACACCATTGTTGACACTGGACTGTGCCATGTTTTTGTCTCCTGATTGAGTTGGGAACGCCCTGCCGACCGCTCGCACGCGTGCAGAGCGCTCGAGGCTACACTCGAGTCGGCAGGGGAACAAGCCTGGTCGCCGGCCATCGTAGCCACTTGGTTATAAGGTCATAAGCCCGCCATCGGGTGCGATTGGAGGCGCCGCAGCAGAGGCCTATGATCGCGCAGTCCTTTGCGCCAGGAGCCACGTCCGTGGAAGCGTCACGTCCTTTCGGTTTCGAGACTCGTCAGGTCCACGCCGGTCAGCGTCCGGACCCGAATACGGGTGCGCGTGCGGTCCCGATTTTTCAGACAACGAGTTACGTCTTCGAAGATCCGGCGTCGGCGGCCGCATACTTCAACCTCCAGGAGTACGGCAACACCTATTCCAGGATCGTGAACCCGACAGTGGCGGTGTTCGAGGAACGCATCGCGAGTCTCGAGGGTGGCTGCGGCGCGGTGGCATTCGCGAGCGGCTTGGCCGCGCAGGCTGCGGCGCTCTTCACGCTGCTCACGCCAGGCGACCATGTCGTCTCGTCAGCGGCCTTGTACGGCGGCACGGTCAACCAGTTCAAGCACCTGCTGCGCAAGCTGAATGTGGAGCTGACCTGGGTCGATCCCGACGACCTGAGCGCCTGGAAGGGCGCGGTTCGCAACAACACCAAGGCGTTTTTCGGCGAGACGATCGGCAACCCCGGCGGCAACGTGCTCGACATCACGGGCGTAGCAGCCGTCGCACATGAGCACGGGCTGCCGCTCCTCGTCGACAACACGTTCGCAACGCCCTATCTGTGCCGCCCACTCGAGTGGGGCGCCGACATCGTGCTGCACTCGGCGACCAAGTACATCGGCGGCCACGGCACCAGCATCGGCGGCGTGGTGGTGGATTCGGGGCAGTTCAACTGGTCCAACGGACGCTTCGCGGTGATCGCCGAGCCCTCTCCCGCCTATCACGGCCTGCAGTTTCACGAGACCTTTGGCACCTACGGCTACCTCATGAAGCTGCGCGCCGAGACACTGCGGGATCTGGGCGCCTGCCTGAGTCCCTTCAATGCGTTCCTCTTCCTGCAGGGACTTGAGACGCTGTCGCTGCGCATGATCCGGCATGTCGAGAACGCTAACGCGATCGCGGGCTACCTCGCTTCCCACGAGCTCGCATCCAACGTGACCTATCCCGGCTTGCGCACCAGCCGGTACCGCGCTCTCGCGGACAAGTACCTGCCGCATGGTGCGGGCTCGGTGTTCTCGTTCGACATCCGCGGCGGCCGCGAGGCCGGGCAAGACTTCATTCGTGGTGTCACCCTGTGGTCGCACCTCGCCAATGTGGGCGACGCGAAGAGCCTCGTCATTCATCCGGCGAGCACAACGCATCGACAGCTCGACGAGCAGGAGCTCAGAGCGGCAGGCGTCGGCCCGGGGACGATCCGGCTGTCCGTCGGCATCGAAGACGCCGAAGATCTGATTTGGGACCTGGAGCAGGGCTTCGCTCGCGCCCGTGCATCCGGATCCCTGGAGGGCGCGCGATGACTACGTTCGACCTCGGGCGTTACCAGGACCCGTTGACGATCCAGCGCGTGCTGCTGGCCGCAAAGACCATCGCCATAGTGGGGTTGTCGGGCAACCCGCTGCGCGCCAGCTACTTCGTAGGGTTCTACCTGCAGCGGCACGGATACCGCGTGATCCCCGTGAATCCGCGCGAGTCGGAGATCCTCGGCGAGCGCAGCTTCGCAGGCCTGCGGGAGGTGCCGGTTGCCGTCGATATCGTCAACGTCTTCCGCGCACCGGCGGCGCTGCCTGAAATTGCGCGGGATGCCGTTGCGATCGGCGCCAAATGCCTGTGGTGTCAATTCACGGTGATCAACGAGGAAGGCGCACGCATCGCGGAGCAAGGCGGCCTGTCAGTCGTCATGGATCGTTGCACCAAAGTCGAACATGCCCGCTACGCGGGCCGGATGCACTGGTTCGGCTTCAACACTCAGCGAATCACCTCTGTTCGCAGGGGTCTGCAGTAGCCGTCCAGGTCTCGGGATCGTGGGCAGGCAGATCTCCCACGCGCTCCCTGGGCCGCGCCCCACGAACCTCTCAGGCTGTCTAAGGCGCTAACTGAAGTGCGCGCGACACCCGGCAGGGTTATGCTCAAGGTCGGCTGTCAAGCCGATCGGGCGGCGGGAGGACGCCGGGGGACTCATGTGCTCCCGGATCGCCTTGAGTATCTCTGTGATGGCCCGATCCACGGGTGCTTGCTTGCTCGTGCTCATTGCGCTTTCGACCAGTCATCCTCTCTTGGGTTGACCGGAGCAGCTGACCGGCCGCTTGTCCGAACCTGGTAACCAACCTTGTGGCGCTCTGCGCCAACAAAAACAATAACATGTGGTCCTATGGAACCCTGGGGGTGGTGCGCGTTGTTAATGTGCCACCGGGCGAACGGTCTGCAACCAAGCCGACCCCTGCAACATAAAGAACCGATTCAGAAATTCCATCCAGCCCCAAATCTTTCTCAATCAGTGAGTCCTTCAGCGCGGCCGTGCTGAAGGGAGCCAGTCCCAGCCTCGTTGCCGTGAGGCAAAAGGTCTGACAGAGATGGCCGGCATCGAGGAGAACCACCCGATACGCGCGGGCCTTGCCGTACTTCCACATGCTCCGACCAAAAACCGCGGTCATGATAAACAGCGCCGCCGCCTGGCCCACATGCGGCTGATCCGCGCAATAAGCTCTTGCCGTGCGCGGACTGACTCTTACCGGTAGTCTTGTTAAACGGTTGTCCCTGGCCTGGTAGTGATACATTCCTCTCTCGAGCCCCTGCACCCTGAGCGCCATCAGATATACCTCGCCCGGGTGTCTGGCACCACCCGAAGGGCTAGTCTTGTAGGGAAGCTTTCCGAAGACATTCGTCTGGTGGTATCCCTGGACGCCCCACGTCGTCTGCAGAAGCTTCGCGACGTTCTCCAGAGAAAGGTTTCCTCTGGCGAATTCTCTGTGCGTCCTCCTTGCGTGCAGCGTCTCAAAGAACGTGTCCGCGGCGATCGCCTGCGCCGGCAGCCGGATAGCATCTGTGCCGCGAATCACTTTGAACTGAGGCGGGGCCGGAGTTGATGGAAGTGTCTGCAGTTTCTTCGTGATCGGCCAATCAGGAGGGACGTACGGGGTGTCTTTGGTCATGAAGTGAAAGGCGCCTTCCGGAAGCCAGGGTCTCCATGACTTCCCGACCAGCTCATCCCGCTTCCATTGGGTGGAGCCATACTCAAGCAGGATCTGGGCATCGATCAGCTGCAATATCGCCCTTACGACGCTCTCTCGGCTGTAAGAGCGGAACGCGAAGAGCGCATCCTGAATTCTTCGCGGGGCGAAGAAGAAACGGACTACCTCCAGGGTCACCAGATTCGCTGAGAACTCCCTTCCCCCAAGGTAATTCGCGATCCGCAGCTTTCCACCCTGCCAGTATGCGATCTGGCAGGACGCGCTCTTCAACTTCAAGGAGGCTCGGCCCTCGTCTCGACTTCTGAAAGCGCCGATGGCGACCAGCCGTTACCGTTCATGCTAGAAGTCATCACTCCAATTCGCTAACAACCACAGCCGTTTTCCTACCTTCCTCAACCCGATGTTCATTTGCCCTTTGGTGATAGTTCTGACCTGATTGCGCTGCAGCAGTTGCGACACCTCATCCAAAGTGCCACTTGTGTAATCCAGCACCCGCTTCAGGCTTTTTGCTACTCGCTTCAACTCCCTGTCCAGTTCCACGTTGCTGAGAGTTCCGGCCTCATTGCGCTTAAGCAGCTTCTTCACCTCGACCTTGGCGTAATGCAAACGGTTCATGAGGATTTTATCTTTCCGGACTTTGTCCAATCCCCTTCTCTTGACGTTTCTCTTGGATGGCATTTTGGAGTTCCTCGTTTTTAGAATGAAAACAGCAGTGCCGACCGTTGAAATCTCAAATGTGATAGTCCGCCGCTCATCCGCTGCCCGGGAGTCAACCCCATGCGGTTCAGCAACGCCTGGAACCGAGGGTCGCCATGTAGACCTCGCAGCAAAGGGTCCGTCTTGATGCCGAGCATGCCCACATCGTGCGCTCGATAAGCGCGATCGAGCCACTGAAAGGCAGCGTCGGCCTCGCGGCGGTAGGCGTGCACCTCGGCGATTCCGTACGGGTCGCGCGAAGCGAATTCTTCTATGAGCGAATTCAGCGCGGTATTCGACTCGGTGCGCCGCCCCAACGCCGAGTAGACGATCGCGAGACTACGCAGTCTGTAATCCTCCCTTGGTTCCTCTTGCATCGCTTCGAGAGCTACCGTGAATTGGCCAAGGTATAGCCGAGCGACACCAACGGAGCTATTGATTCCGTCGTATTCCGGATTCAGCTGCAGGAGCTTCAGCCGGACCTGCAGGCATTGCTGAAGCCGGTCGGCGGCACACAGCGCGTCACCTAGAGAGCGCAACAAGTTCGGGCCGATCGGATTCCGCGTGAGGCCCTCCTGCAACAACTCTATCGCCCGATCGACCTCTCCGAAAAGGAGTGCAGTGTCACCGAGGGCGCCTGGCAACGACTCGAATCGCGGGTCTATTTCGCGTACCCGTTCGCCGTCCGTCAGCATAGCCGCCCAATTCCACGTAACGTTCATCGCGAATCCGGCGCGCGTGTAATATGCCCACGCTAGATTGGGGTCGAGCCGGATAGCCTGGTTCAGTGCATCTAACACTCGCCTGTTCTGGTCGTCCGATGGCGGTCCTTTCAGCATTTCCTCAACCATGTAGGCACTTGCGAGGCGTGCCCATGGCAGTGCGTAGTTGGGGTCGATGTCGATCGCCTGCTGGTAGAGCTCTGCGGCCTTTTCGAGATCGCGCAGGGTCCTGCGTGCCTTGAAATAATTCCCCTCTAGAACGAGGTTGTACGCCCGAACGTCGGGGTCCCGGTTTCCTGCCCGATGTCCGTACAGCAAAGCCACGCGCAGGGCCTGGGAAACCTCGTTTGCAATCTCATCCTGTACCTTGAAAATGTCGACGAGGTTGCGATCGTAGGTCTGTGACCATAGCTGCACGCCGTCTGAGCCGCGAATCAGCTGCGCAGTAATGCGCAGCTGATTCGGCCCGTCCTTGCGAACGCTGCCTTCCAGCACGTGCGTCACCCCGAGCGTGTGAGCGATCGCGCGCACATCTTCGTTCTTGCCCTTGAACTGGAACGACGAGGAGCGCGCAATGACCTTCAGATCCGTGCTATGCACGAGATGGTCTATCAACTCCTCGGATAGCCCATCGGAGAAGTACTCCTGCTCCTTGTCGCTGCTGATATTGACGAACGGAAGCACCGCAATCGCCTTCGCCGAGACCACATCCCGTGAAATGGTGACGTCGTTCGATGTGATCGTCCGAGTCACGGCTTCTCGGTACAGAATATAAGCAAACGCGGCCAGGACGGCTGCGACCGCCGCGGTACTAACCACAACGACGGTTCTATTGCGCCGTACGAACTTGCGCAGCCGATAACCGAATCGCGCGCGCCGCGCCGCCACTGGCCTGCGCTCGAGGTAGCTTCGCACGTCCTGCGCGAGGTCGGCCGCGCTCGGATAGCGCTGGGCCGGCTCCTTCGCAAGTGTCTTCACCGTGATCGCATCCAGATCGCCGCGCAATTGCCGTGCCAACCCTTCGGGCGTACTCGCGCGCAGCGCCGCCGCCTGCGGCTCAGCCCGCACGCTGGGTTTTTCCACCTCAACGCTCGCAATTGCCTGTTCGACCAATCCGACCGAGCCTGCGTTCTTCAGTTGATAGGGGCGGACCCCGACGAGCAGCTCGTACAGCACGACGCCGAACGAATAGATGTCACACCGCGCATCGAGCCGCTCGCCACGCAGCAGTTCGGGACTCGCGTAGTCCGGAGTCAGCGCCCGGCCGTAGACACTGGTGAGCTGCGCCTGATCCGCCTCGTTCTCCAGAAGTTTCGCCACGCCAAAGTCGAGCAGTCGCACCTGCCCGGATTCGGTCACCAGAATATTGGATGGCTTGAGGTCGCGGTGGACGACGTGTTTGTCATGTGCGTACTGCATCGCATCCAGCACCTGCAGGCACAGTTCCAGGCGGGCCCCTATGCCTAAGCGACGCGCGTCGCACCAGCCGGTCAGGGGTTCGCCCTCTACGTATTCCATCGCGAGATACGGCTGCCCAGCGGCATCGATGCCCGCATCGTAGAGACGGGCAATATGGGGATGCTCGAGACTCGCCAAAATATCGCGCTCGCGGGCAAAGCGCTGCTCGAACTCGCCCCGCCGACTCGTGAGCGTCGGAATCTTCAGAGCCACCGTGCGCTTCATTGCGCCGTCTGCCCGCCTCGCGAGCCATACCTCCGCCATCCCGCCGGCGCCGAGGGCACGAATCAACTCGTAGGGTCCTACGCGCGCGCCCGCTTGCAGCGACTCCGCAGATCCGCCACTCGCCCTCGCGGCAGGAAGCTTCGGCAAGGTTTCGAGGGCCCCGGAACCTGCGACCCGAGACTCGCCCGGGAGCAAGGCTTCCCGCAGTGCCGACGCAATATCCGGGTATTCCGCCGAAAGCCTTTCTAGCCAGGAGCGCCGAGCGGCGGCATCGAGTGGCAGCGCCTCATCGAGCAGGCGGCTCATCTGTGCCATCTGAGAAGCCGATAGCTCCATCGTCGTCTCGCTCAATACATCGACAGCTGGTGCACGGTGGCGGTCATCCTAAGCGGATCGCAGCCGCGGGGATCACCTGCGCCTTTTCCCAGTCACGTTGCATGCTGGTTCGCTGACCTCGACGGTTGCCGCAATCTCCTGCTCGCTGTAACCGCCGAAGTAGCGCATCTGCGCAACTTGGGCCAAACGAGGATCCGCTTGTCCCAGGACCTCCAACGCCTCGTGCACTTTCAAGATCGTCTCCTCGTCCTGCGCGACGTTGCCGCCGAGCTCGGTTGCGAGCGTCAACGGTTGGGCCCGGCCGCCGCGCTTCTGCGCGAGCCGTTCGCGTACGCTGCTCACGATCACCGAACGCATCACCTGCGAGGCATGCGCAAAGAATGCGCGCCGATCCTCAGCGCGCAACTGCCCGGCGCTGACGAACCGCAGGTACGCTTCATGCGCGAGACAGGTGGTATCCAGCAGGGTGTTGCGTCCGCCGTCGCGCAGCCGGGATCGAGCGAGCCGGTGCAGCTCCGCATAGGCGAGCGCAAACAACGCATCGCGCGCGTCAGACTCACCCGCCTGGACTCGACCCAGTAGCTCGGTGAGCTCACTCATCAGTTGACCCCCTTGCGAACCACGTATACCGCCGGGAGGCACAGCCCTCAAGGCCGACCATGACCTAAGTCACAAAAACCCTGCTAACAGTCTGTTCTGCAAGGGAAATTAGCGCACGCGTGGGGCCAAGGCCGTTGTTGGAAGTTAAGCGCGCAAATTTCCTTCCCCCGACTGGCGGGTTTGGGCCGCGGGGGGCGTCTGCACGAGTGAGGCACTCGAATGGCTTCGCCTGTTTACCCAGGCGGCTTCGGCCGATCGCCTCACCAAGAGCCTATCGCAACCTCGAGTCATTACGGGAGATTCACATGAACAGCCTCAACATCATTCGTCATGTCATGACAGCCGCGATCGTCGGCACGCTGATCTCGGGATTCGCTATCCCTGCTGGTGCTGCTGATGCCACGGACGCGCGCAGCATCACCGTGAAATTCGGCGATCTGAACGTGTCGAGCCCGGACGGCGCGGCCGCACTCTACAGTCGCATTCGCTCGGCGGCGAAGACGGTCTGCTTGCCGGCGCAGTCCAGCTCCGATCCCTTCAAGAGTGAGTTCGATAACTGCGTCCACAAGGCCATCGCGGATACAGTCACGAAGGTCAACCGGATGGAGCTGTACACGGTGTACAACCAGCACAACACGCCGGCGCTTCCGACCAGTCTGCTCTCGCAGCAACGCTGATAACGGCCTGCGCGGCGGCGTTTCCCCGCCGCGCTGCACCTTTTGAAGATGCCGGCGGATCTCAATGTCGGGGACAACGATGGAACAACTTCCTGCAAGCGTTCGGGGGTTTCGTCTCGGTGCCGCGAGAATAGAGCGCGAGCTGGCCCTGGGAGCCCACCTTGAAACATCGCGCGTCGGGTATAAACATCATGGCGTGTACGTTGGCGGCGGGAAGGTCGTGCACTACGCCGGCTTCTGCCGCCGCTGGCGGGCAGGTCCTGTCGAGGAAGTGACGCTAGTCGGCTTCTCGGCGGGTCATACGATCCGGATCGTCGAACACCCTCCCCACGCTTATTCGCCGCGGGAAATCGTAGATCGCGCCCGGTCGCGTCTGGGCGAACGGGAGTATCGGCTGCTGACCAACAATTGCGAGCACTTCTGCAACTGGTGTACCAGGGGACTCAGCCACAGCCCACAGATCAAACGTCCTGTCGCTCTGGTGTTTCGGGTGCTCGCTCACGCGCTCGCCCGGGCGAAAAGCCGAGCCAGGTTCTGCTCAGCAAGAGCGATCGTGACCCAAAACCCGGCGCCCGGACCCCGGTGAAAATCCCTCTCAAGGCTTCTTACGGCACTTTTACGGCGTTCCTGAAGGCCAATCACCAGCCGTCCTCGATCCCGGAAAGTTGCGCTCCGGTTCTTAAGCGAGGACATCAATTGCGAAGTCGCGCGCCCGCCCTCCTACCGGAGGAGCTAGGCGCAGTGCACGCTCCGAATTCGGTGGATCGAGGGCGCGTTTTTACGGCCCCGCGTGCCCTGGAAATTTCGTAAATACAGTGTGCCGGATCTTGGCGGGCGTGCGCTGTCATGCTAATGTACTAATGTACTAGTACATTGGTACATTCAAGGCAATGAAGAGCCACGAGAAATTCACCGACCGCCAGGAAGCCCTCGCCGAGCGCTCGCTCTGCACCGCCATGGTGGCGCTCAAGACCTCGGAGGAATGCCGCGCTTTCTTGCGGGACCTGTGCACGCCCGCGGAGATCCAGGCCATGGCCGATCGCTGGATGACCGTTGAGTACCTGAAGCGCGGCCTCCCCTACCGCGAGATCCGCCGCCTGACCGGTATCAGCCTCACCACCATCGGGCGCGTCGCGCGGTTCCTCTCCCTCGGCAACGGCGGCTACAACACGGCGGCGCGGAGGCTCGAGGAAGCGCGCCGCCATGGATGAGACCCGCCTCAAGGTCGCAGTGCAGAAGTCCGGACGGCTGACCGAGCCGTCCTTAGACCTCCTCGCCCGCTGCGGACTCAAGCTCTCGCGCGGGAAGGATCAGCTTCTCGGGGTCGGTGAGAACATGCCGCTCGATGTCCTCTTCGTGCGGGATGACGACATTCCGGATCTTGTGCAGGAGGATGTCTGCGACTTAGGGCTCGTGGGCCTCAATGTCCTCGAGGAGAAGCGGCTTGCCCAGAGGCCGCACCGGCAGGGCAATGGGCTTGAGCCCCTGCGGACGCTCGAATTCGGTCGCTGCCGATTATCACTCGCGGTACCGGAAGGTTTTCACTACCAGGGCCTCGCGGCGCTCGAGGGCGCACGGATCGCCACGTCCTATCCGTATGTTCTCGAGCAGTATCTCCGTGATCGGCGGGTCAGTGCCGAGATCGTGCAGCTCTCCGGGTCGGTTGAGATCGCGCCACGGTTAGGGCGAGCCGACCTCATCTGCGATCTCGTCTCGACGGGCTCGACGCTGCAGGCCAATCACCTCCGCGAAGTCGAGACGGTACTCGAGAGCCACGGTGTGCTCATCCGCACGCCGCGGGAATTGGCGCGCGAGAAGGAGGAGTGGGTGGAGCGACTCCTCAAACGGATCGATGGAGTCCAGCAGGTGCGCGAAAGCAAGTACATCATGCTGCACGCCCCACGTGAGGCACTCGTGGAGATCCGCAGGCTCCTGCCGGGCTCGGAGTCCCCGACCATCATTCCGCTGGAAGGTTGCTCCGACCGCGTCGCAGTGCATGCCGTCTGTCGCGAGAACGTATTCTGGGAAACGCTCGAGTCCTTAAAGAAGGCCGGGGCGAGCGCGCTCCTCGTGCTGCCGGTCGAGAAGATGCTCGCGTAGGGAATCCGAGTATGCGCATCCTCGACTGGAACTCGCTCGACGAGTCCGGGCGGCGCGCCGCCCTCGCCCGCCCGAATGCGCTGTCTCGTGAAGAGGTGAGCCGGACCGTCCATGACCTCATCGCGCAGGTGCGCCTCGACGGGGATCGAGCGCTGCGTGAGCTGACGCTGCGCCTCGACGGGGCCGAGCTTGCCTCGCTTGAGGTGAGTAGCGATGAGTTCGAGGACGCCCGGCGCGCGTTGCGCGCCGAGCAAATCGCAGCGCTCGAGCGGGCTATCGCGAACGTGCAGCGCTTCCACCAGGCACAGGCGCCAAAGCCGCTGCTCCTTGAGAGCGAGCCGGGCGTTCGCTGCGAGCAGGTCATCCGTCCGATCGCCAACGTCGGCCTGTATGTCCCTGCCGGGAGCGCGCCGCTTCCCTCTGCGGTCGTCATGCTGGCCGTGCCGGCCCGGATCGCGGGATGCCCGACGAGGATCCTCTGCACTCCCCCGCGCCGTGATGGGAAAGCGCACCCCGCCATCCTGGTCGCGGCGCAGCTCTGTGGCATCGGCCGTGTCTTCAAGGTGGGGGGCGCCCAAGCCATCGCGGCCATGGCGTATGGCACCACAACCATCCCGAAGGTCGACAAGATTTTTGGTCCGGGGAATCAGTGGGTCACAGCGGCGAAGCTGCTCGTAGGGCGCGACCCTGAGGGCGCGGCATGCGATATGCCGGCGGGGCCCTCGGAAGTCTTAGTTGTAGCGGATGAAACGGCGCGCGCAGGCTTCGTCGCAGCGGATCTTCTGGCACAGGCAGAGCACGATCCGCTTGCGCAGGCGATCTTAGTCAGCACGAGCCGCGAGCTCGCCGAGGAAGTCGCGGCGGAGGTACACCTCCAACGTGCGGAGCTTAGGCGCTCCGCGATCCTGAGTAAGTCGGTCGACTCCTGCCGCGCGATCGTCGTTCCGAATCTTGAGACGGCGCTCGCTGTAGCGAACGACTATGCGCCCGAGCATCTCATCCTTGAGGTCCTGGATCCTCGCCGCGCGCTCGCGCAAGTTACGAACGCGGGCTCGGTGTTCTTAGGTCCCTGGTCCCCGGAGCCGATTGGGGACTACTGCTCAGGTCCCAATCACGTGCTCCCGACCTCTGGAGCGGCGCGTACGATGAGCGGGCTTTCGGTGCGGGATTTCGTCAAGACCATCCCGGTGCAGGAGCTCTCGCCGGCGGGACTGAGGTCGCTTGGCTCCACGTCCATCACGCTGGCGAGGCTCGAGGGGCTCGATGCGCATGCGAATGCTGTGATCCGGCGCCTGGAGCTGCTCGATGCCGCAAGCGCGGATGTCGCGGTTGGAGTCGGCACGTGAGCTGGGTCGCGGAGATCGCACGGCCGCAGATTGTCGCGCTTAAGCCCTACGAGCACGCCGCCTGGGAGCCTGAGCTGATGCGACTGCATGCCAACGAGCTGCCCTGGCGCACGCCCGGCGATCACTCGCGAGCCGGGCTCAACCGGTATCCGGAGCCGCAGCCCAGGGCATTGATTGAGCGCCTCGCGACTCTCTATAACGTGTCCGCGGACAGGGTGCTCGCTGCGCGGGGGAGCGACGAGGCAATTGATCTTCTCATCCGCGCGTTCTGCCGGCCCGAGTCGGACGCCGTGCTCATCTGTCCGCCCACTTTCGGAATGTACACCGTGGCGGCCCAGATCCAGGGGGCACAGGTTCTTTCCGTTCCGTTGCGTGCGGCGGATGGCTTTGCGCTCGATGAGGAGGCGGTGCTCAAGGCTGCAACGTCGCACGTGAAGATGGTCTTTCTGTGCTCTCCCAACAACCCGACCGGGAACCTCATGGATCGACAAGCGATCCTGCGCATCGCCCAGAAGGTCGCCGGGCGGGCGCTGGTCGTGGTCGATGAGGCCTATCTCGAGTTCGCGGGCGCGGAGAGCTTGGCGAAACATATCCCGCGTCAGTCGAACCTGTGCGTGCTGCGCACGCTCTCCAAGGCGCACGGGCTCGCGGGCGCGCGTCTGGGGACGCTCATCGCAGACGCCGAGATCGTGAAGCTCGTCCGCAAGGTCATCCCCCCCTATGCCATCACGCAGCTGACGGTGGAGGCGGTCTTGAGGCTCTTGGATTCCGCGGGGGCCGCCGCGAGGGAGGAGCGCATCGCGATGATCCGGAGCGAACGAGAGCGTGTGTCGCGGGCGTTAGCGTCTCTTCCTATGGTCAGGCAGGTGTGGCCGAGTGCCGCGAACTTTGTCCTCGCGGAGTTCAGGGATGCCGCCGTTGCGCTGGCCCGTGCGCGGGCGGCGCGGTTTCTGGTGCGCGATGCGCGTGCATCTGGCGAGCTCGCCGGGGCGCTGCGGATCACCATCGGAGCCTCGGCGCAGAACACTCGCCTCCTGCAGGCCTGGTCATGAGCGCGGTCGCGAGCATCGCGCAGCCTCCCGCGCCGGTCGTGTTCGTCGACCGGGACGGGACGCTGATCGAGGAGCCTGCGGACGCCCCAGTGGACTCGTTAAGCAAGGTGCGCTTCATGCCGGGCGTCTTTGCCGCGCTCTCCGAGCTCACGCGCCACGGCTACAAGCTGGTC
>Ga0210394_10004377_pt1 | contig 16559 bp, 14 predicted proteins | sample IncBWC12MmetaG_FD_160121 | JGI IMG/M metagenome (GOLD analysis project Ga0210394, IMG submission 160121) | Forest soil microbial communities from Barre Woods Harvard Forest LTER site, Petersham, Massachusetts, United States - Inc-BW-C-12-M | ecosystem: Environmental > Terrestrial > Soil >... | reverse complement strand
CAGCATGAAGAAGCCGCTCATCGGATCCGTCAATCCCTCCGGCACCAACGTACGACCAAGCCGCGCCGCCACGCGGCTCAAACGCGCGCGCCCCGCGCCCCAGTCGCCAATGCCGCCGCCGGCCGAATAGCGGCTGCCGACGACGATATCCAGGTTTCCCGCTTTGAGTTCGGTCAGCATTTGCGGCAGCAGCCGCTCATCGTGCTGCAGATCGCCGTCGATGACCGCCATATACGGCGCGGAGCTCGACAGCATGCCTTCGATACAGGCGGACGACAGGCCGCGGCGCCCGATTCTTTGAATACAGCGTATCCGAGCATCCTGCAGCGCGAGTTCGCGCACCAAGTCCGCGGTCCGGTCGGGCGAATCGTCATCTACGTAGATGATTTCCCATGCGACGTCGTGCAGATGTTCGCGCACGCGATTCGTGAGTTCGACCACATTGTCGCGTTCATTGAACGTAGGGACAACGATGGAAAGTTCGGGCGCCGTGAGCACTTGCATAGCGCGAGAATAACATCGGCCGGGATGCGCGTCCCGAGGTTAAAACGCCATCAGCGCAGCCCCGGCGGAAACAAAAATCGCGCCTAAGCCGACTTTCCAGGTCAACCGTTCGCCGAGGATTGCGACCGCGAAAATCACCACGAAGACCACGCTTAGCTTGTCGATCGGAGCGACACCCGACGCGGGTCCGGTCTGCAGTGCCCGGTAATAGCAAAGCCAGGACAATCCGGTCGCAATTCCCGACAGAATCACGAAAGCCATTCCCTTGGGCGAAAGTTCGCCGGGATTTTGCCACTCGCCGCGCGCACTGACGAGAAGCGCGCTCACGGCGAGCACGACGATGGTTCTGAAGAAGGTGGCGAGGTCCGAATTGATTTGCGAAACGCCGACTTTGCCAAATATTGCGGTCAGTGCGGCGAACAACGCGGACAGCGCGGCATAGGCCTGCCAATTCATATTCAAATTCATATTCCTTACCTGGGGATACCGTACAGAAAAGTCGGCGGCAGCCCGAGTCGAAGACATGACTGCGAGGCGGGGCTGTCGGCGACGACGATCCGATCCGCCAATGCCCCCGCGAGTTTCACAACCCACATATCCCACGGACGGCGCACTCCATACGCTGCGCTCAATCCAAGGCGTTCGCGCATCCATGCAGGAATTATTTCCACGGCGGCGCCCACCATCAAGCGCTGCATCCAGCGCAGTTGCATGGGTACTACCGGGGCGTCGCGCATTATCTGCAAGAACTCGAATATGATGGCAGACGGCTCCAGGCGCTCGCGCGCGGCGTCGAACAACTCTTGTAGTTCAAGCTCCGTGCTCGGCGCGTCGAGCGCGCCGTAGAGCCTGGAAACGGGCACCCCCTCCAGGTACCACGCACTCATCTCAGCGCGGCTCAAGGGCGCCACATAGCGGCTGTAGGCTTGCGCAAAGCTGAAGCTCGCGGTTGCATGCACCCATTTCAGCAGTGAGCTGTCGTTTGCGCAAAATGGGACACCCGCCGGCGTTTCGCCGATAACTTTGGCATGCATGCGTACCACAGCGGCAATCATCGGCTCCGCAACGCTGCGGGCGCCGTAGATGGTTACCATGGCGGCCAACCCAGTCCGCCGCAGACGGCCCAAGGGATCGGTGCGAAAGGTTGAGTGATTCCACACTCCGGAACGAACCGCCGGGTCGGCCAATTCAAGAATGACGGCCGCAATCCCGCCGACGAAAAGTGCGACTGGATTCTTGAATATTCGCCACGATATGGAGTCGGGCGACAGCAGGGCGGCTTCGCCCAAGGGCTTGGCGAAATCAATTTCTTGGCCTTTTTGAGCCACGAGAGCGGAGCTGGCGGCGGCGTACAACTTTAGCTGCAGGCTCTTCGGCAGCCGAATGATCGGGAACATAGGCGCAGATTATACTACTCGCCAAAGTGTTACTTTGGCAGGCAAAGCTGCGATGAATTCGAAGGCTGCGTACATGATGTTTCGATGAGCCCCACCGGCGCGCGCAGCAATGGCCCCCCGCTCGAGGTTTTGCGGGTGTTCCTCAAGATGGGCTTGATTTCGTTTGGCGGACCTATCGCCCATATCGGTTATTTTCGGGAGGAGTTCGTGGCGCGCCGGCGGTGGATCGGCGACGCGGCATACACGGATCTGGTCGCGCTCTGTCAATTTCTCCCCGGTCCCGCCAGCAGCCAAGTCGGATTTGCCATCGGGCTGTTACGAGCGGGCTATTTGGGCGGTCTCGCGGCATGGGCTGGCTTCACTTTGCCGTCGGCGATCGCTCTCGTGTTTTTCTCCTATGGCGCGGACCAACTGCGCGGAGTGCTCGGGGCGGGGATGCTGCATGGCTTGAAGCTCGTCGCCGTTGCAGTCGTTGCGCAAGCGGTATGGGGCATGGCGCGCACGCTGTGCCCCGACCGGCAGCGCGCATCCATCGCCGCCACGGCAGCGCTGATTTATTTGTTCGGTTCATCGTCGATGACCCAGGTGTGCGGCATTCTCCTGGGAGGCATCGCCGGCTTGTGGTTGTGCCGCGGCGCCATACCTGCATGGACCGAAGCCATTGCGGCTCCCGTTTCGCGCCGGGCGGGCTGCGTGTCGCTGGCGGTTTTTCTGGTCCTGTTGCTCGGAGTGCCGGTGATGCGAGGATTGGGATCATCCCAAGGCGTGGTGCTGTTCGATGCATTCTATCGCTCCGGTGCGCTGGTGTTCGGCGGCGGCCACGTCGTGCTGCCCTTGCTGCGGGATGCGTTTGTCGCGCCCGGTTGGGTCAGCGACGATGCCTTTCTCGCGGGCTACGGCGCCGCGCAAGCGGTTCCGGGGCCCCTGTTCTCGTTTGCGGCGTATCTTGGCGCAGTTGTACGGCCCGCATCCCACGGAATACCCGGCGCTGCGTTGGGGCTCGTGGGAATTTTTCTGCCGGGCATGCTGCTCCTCATCGGCACTCTGCCGTTTTGGGGGGCTCTTCGCACACGCGCCGGCGCTCAAGCGGCCATGCGCGGTATCAACGCGGCCGTGGTTGGATTGCTGGGCGCCGCACTCTACAACCCGGTGTGGACCAGTTCCGTCCGCACGGCAGGAGATCTTGGGGTGGCGCTCGTTGGTTTTGTACTCTTGACGGTGTGGCGCGCGCCGCCGCTGCTGGTGGTGATCATCGGCGCCATGGCCGGCATGGCATTGGCAATCGGCTCCGTATGACCCCGCGGTTCACAGTTTCGCGGCGCCGGTCTTGACTTCCCCATACTTTGCAATACAAAGTAAGCCGCAACTGCTTGATAAACCTGAATGTCGATGCATCATCGGAGTGCCGTCTCAAATGCACATAGCAATCATCATGGATGGCAACGGTCGCTGGGCGGCGAGTCGAGGACTGCCCCGCACCGCCGGCCACGTGCAGGGTGCAAAAGCGGTCGATGCCACGGTGGAGGCAGCGGCCCACGCCGGCATCGATGTCCTTACCTTGTACGCCTTTTCGGCCGATAACTGGAAGCGGCCGCCTGCAGAAGTCAGCGCGCTGATGGACCTTTTCGGCCGCTACCTTTTTACCGAAACTCGCCGCTGCACCGAGCGGTCCATACGAATCAACGTCATCGGCCGGCGTGATCGGCTTTCCGCGAGTCTGGTCCGGGCGATTGAACAAAGCGAGAGGTTGAGCGCCGACGGGGACGCCTTGCTGCTGCGCATCGCGGTGGACTATTCCGCCCGGCACAGCATCGTACAAGCCGCCCGCCGGGCGCAGGATGGCGTGGAAATGGAGGAATTTACTCGTCTCATGCAGCAGGTCAATCACTGCGTGCCCACGGCCCGCGAGGTCGACTTATTGATACGTACCGGCTCGGAACAGCGCTTGAGCGACTTCATGCTGTGGGAATGCGCCTATGCTGAATTGTATTTCAGCCACTGCCTTTGGCCGGATTTCGATGCGCGCCAGTTTTCACTCGCGCTCGAGGCGTATGCCGGACGGCATCGACGATTCGGCGGTCTGATCGCGCAGCAGGGATAGCGCGCGCGGCCTACTTACGGGCCGGCGGCCACATTCTCCGCAGTACGCCATCGTGCTTGACGAAATGGTGCCAGAGCGCAGCAGCGGCGTGAGCGCCGGCGAGTGCAAACACGCAGTAGGCGAGATAGCCGTGGATGTCCTCGGTAGGCTCGAAAATGGCGCGGTTCTTCGCCACGCCAAAATTCAGCTGGGCGATTCCCAAATCCAGCGACCTGCCATGCCAAATGAAAGTGACGATACCAAGAATGGGGATTACAAAAAGCAGCGCGTACAGACTCAAGTGAACCACGCGCGCAAGAAGGCGCATGGCTGTGCTCGTGCCGGCGGCAGGAGGCGGAGGAGGATACTTCAAGCGTCCCAGGAATCGCAGCATCAGCAGTATCCACAGCGATAAGCCAATCAGCGCATGTATGTTTATCCAAAATGCCTGGCTGCGTTTCGGCCACGAGTCGTGCAGCAGACCTAATATTCCGACAACGACGACCAGCACAAACAAAATCCAATGCACTGTGATCGCCCAAGGGCCGTAGCGCTTAATATCGGCCGGCGGCACTGACAACATCTCTGAGCTTTGCACGCGGGTTCCCTATTGATGAATGATAATGTACGCCAAACCGGGTGCCACCCGGCAATGCGTTACTCTGCGGCACAAAGTACCTGCAATCGCGGATTTTGTGCAAGCCGTTTGCACGGATCCTCGCGGCCGCCACGCCTCCCGGGGCGCCGGGCGTAGTTTAAAAAACCGTAAAGTTACCACTCGAAGCGGCGTGCTATGTTGATTGGCGAGCTTGGCGCTGCGTCGCTTACGAGGCTGACCGTGCGTTTGAACTTGACCTTTTTTAGCCTGGCTTGGGGCGCGCTCGCCGCCGGATGCGCCGCCGTAACCACGCCATCACCGCCGCGCGATGTGCCCGCAACATTCGAAAATGCCGTAAGTGCGCAAGCGGTGCAGTGGCCAGCACAAGAGTGGTACCGTGATTTTTCCAGCGGCGAGCTGAATACCTTCGTCGATCTGGCCGTCAAAGACAATACGGATCTGGCGGTGGCGCGCGCCCGCGTGGCGCAGGCCGACGCGCGGGCGCGCCAAGCCGGGGCCCCGCTTTTGCCGAGTATCGATGCCGCCGGCAACGCCAATTACCTGGCCGGTCACTCATCGCAGGGCGGTGGCCACGAGCTCGATTGGTCTGGGATGCTCACGGCCAGCTACGAGTTCGACTTCTGGGGGACGAATCGGGCAAGCGCTGCGTCAGCGCGATTTCTGGCCAGTGCATCCCGCGCCGAACGCGATACGGTTGCCCTCACCATCTTGGCCGGCGTGGCGAACGGCTATTTTCAAGTTCTCGCGCTGCGTGAACGGCTGGCGATTGCGCAATCCAACAGCGACGCCGCCGGGCAACTGCTGGAAGTCGTGCAGGCACGCTTCAATGCAGGCGCCGCGAGTCCGGTCGAACTTGCGGCTCAGCAGGCGACGCTTGACGCGGCAAAGATTGCGTTTACGGACTTGCAGCAAAGCGAGGTCGAGGCGCGCGCGGCACTGGCGCTGTTGTTGGGGCGGGCCCCAGAGAACTTCAACGTGACTGCAAAGCCTCTGGATTCGCTCAGCGAACCGCAAGTCGCTGCAGGCCTGCCGTCAGAATTGCTGACCCGACGGCCCGACATTATTCTAGCGGAAGGGAATTTGCGCGCCGGTCACGCCGATCTGATCGCTGCACGCGCCGCGATGTTTCCCAGTCTGAGTCTCACCGCCGCGGCAGGCGTGCAAAATCCCGCGCTGCCGGCCACCGTGCTCACCATCCCGGGTGCAGGGCCCTCGTTTGCCTTGGGCGCGAACCTGATTCAGCCGATCTTCGACCATGGACGATTGCAAGGCCGGCGTGACGAAGTGCTGGCGAAGGAAGCGGAACTACTGTCGGCCTACCGCGCGGCGATCATCGCGGCACTCGTCGATGTTGAGAATGCACTCAGCGCAATTCAGCACTTAGATGTCGCCCGCGAATTTCAACTTGGCAATGTCGCGCACAGCGAACGCGCGTTCGAAGGAGCCAAGGCGCGTTACCAGGCTGGATCCGGCGACTACCTGACATTGCTCGAGGCGCAGCGAACGTTGTACGCAGCGCGCGATCAGTTCATTCAATACAAGCTGGCGCGACTGCAAGCTCGGGTAAGCCTGTGCAAGGCGCTCGGCGGAGGCTGGAGTCAACTTGATGCGCAGGGCATGGCGGCGAATTCAACGAGGCGGAACAACCCATGAAATCGGTATTAGTGGCAGCGTGTTGCGTGAGCTTGACGACGCTGCTTGGATGTCACAAAGCGCCTGCGACTGCGGACAAGCCCGGTGAAGATAAACCCGCCGAAGCTCAGGAGGGCGCGGAAGGCGTCTCTTTGAAGCCCGACGAAATCAAGAAAATGGGGATCGAAACAGCCGCAGCGAAGTCGGTGTTGCACAGGCCCGAAACCACCGGCTACGGGACGGTGATTGCTCACGAAAGCATCGCGCAGGCGGTTGCGGATCTTGCCACTGCGGCGGCCATCGAACGTCAGAGCCGCTCGGCGCTGGCGCGCGCGCAGAAATTGGCTGGAACGCCCGGCGCCATGCCTGTGGAATCCTTGGAAGCCGCCGAACGCCAGGCGCAGGTCGATCACGCGGCGCTGCAGCTGGCCGAACGGCGGCTATCCTCTGCGCTCGGCCAGGATCCGCCGTGGAAAGCCCAGGAGAGCAGCGCCGAGCTTACTGCGCTGGCCGCAGGCCATGCCAAGCTGGTGCGCGTGACCTTTCCCCTCGGGGCGCTCGGCAATGCCAGTCCGGTCGCACTGCGCTTGGCGCGCATCAACGCGACACCCGGCGCAAAGAGCTGGGAGTCGCACTCCGTGTGGATCGCGCCGGCGGATAGCAGCATCCCCGGCAAGAGTTTTTTCGCCTTGCTCAAGGGCAGCGATGCCGGCGAAGGCGAGCGCCTGCTGGCCTGGGCGCCGGTTGGCAGCGCGGAATCCGGCGTGCAAGTGCCTGCCGCCGCGGCGGTGATCAACGGCGGCAAGTACTGGTGCTACGTGGAGGAAAAGCCGGGCAATTTCGTGCGCACCGAAATCGACACGAGCATGCCAACGGCGGAAGGTTACTTCGTGAAGGATGGCGTGTCTGCCGGAGACAAGATCGTGATCAGCTCCGCGGGAGCCCTGCTGGCCCGTGAACTAAATCCCAGCACCGCGGCCGACTAGTCATGATACGAGCACTTGTCGCACTGTCCGTGCGTCATTACGGAGCGCTCAGCGCGCTCACCCTGCTGGCATTGATCCTCGGGTCATGGGGTGCGTTGCAGGCTCCCCTCGACGTGTTCCCGGAATTCGTGCCTTCGCAGGTCGACATACAAACCGAAGCACCCGGATTCGCGCCGCAGCAAGTTGAAGAGCTGGTCACCAAACAGGTGGAGAACGCGGTCAACGGCTCGGCCGGTCTCGCCACCCTGCGCTCCGAGTCAATCCCCGGTCTCTCCGTCGTGAACATCACCTTCAGGGACGGTGTGGACGTGCACATCGCGCGGCAAGGAGTCTCCGAGCGCTTGTCCGAACTTGGCAGTTCGTTGCCCGCCGGGGTCGGTACGCCCAAGCTGTCGCCGCTGGTGTCGAGCACGATGGACCTGTTGAAGATTGGTCTGGTGTCCGACAAGGTCGATGCCTATACGCTGCGCGACAACGCCGATTGGATCATCAAGCCGCGCTTGCTGGCCGTTCCCGGCGTCGCTCGCGTCATCGTCTTCGGCGGCGAGGTGCGTCAGATTCAAATACTGCCGGACACGCAGAAGCTTGCCAGTTTCGGCCTATCGTTTTCGGAAGTAGCGGATGCGGCAAAGGCGGGCCTGCCGTTGCGGGGCGCCGGGTTCATCGATCTCGCCGCGCAGCGCGTACTGCTGCAGTCCCCTACACCGGAGCCCGACATCAATTCGCTGGGTCAGGCCGTGGTCGGCGTGCGCAACGGTACACCCATCCTGCTGCGCGATGTAGCGACAATAAAAATCGCGCCCGCATTACGGTCCGGCGATGCCCTCGTCATGGCGCAGCACGGAGTCATGCTCTCGATATCAAGCCAGTATGGCGCGAATACCCTGCAGGTAACGCTGGCGATCGAGAAGGTGCTGGCCGATTTGGAGCCGGCCCTGAAGAAACAGGGAATTACTCTTTACCGCGGCCTGCATCGGCCGGCTAATTTCATTGAACGAGCACTGCAGAATCTGAAGGAATCCTTGGCGATTGCCGCGGTGCTGATCCTTGCGGTGTTGTACATTTTTTTGCGCGATATTCGCGCCGCCTTGATTGCGTTCACTGCCATTCCGCTATCTCTTCTGGCGGCGGTCGCAGTCCTGAGGTACCTGGGACTGACACTCAATACCATGACCCTCGGCGGCTTTGCCGTGGCCCTCGGCGTGCTGGTGGACGATGCGATCATCGGCATTGAAAACATCCTGCGCCGCTTGCGCGAGAATGGGCAATTGCCAGCCCCGAAGCCGCGCCTCGAGATCGTACTAGACGCATCGCTCGAAGTGCGAGGTCCGGTGATTTACGCAACGGCGGTGGTGATCGCGGTTTTCTTGCCGGAACTGTTCACATCCAGCGTGCAAGGCCGCTTTGTCGGTCCCTTGGCGCTTTCCTTCATTTTTGCGGTTACCGCCTCGCTCATCGTTGCCATGACGTCGACGCCCGCCCTGTGCGCGCTGTTTCTGCGCCAGCACGATGCGCGTCCACAAGCGGGTTGGCTTTCGCGCCTGAAATCCTGGCAGCGGGCCGCCGTTCGCGGAGTTGGTGGACATATCATGGCGACGTTGATCGTCCTGCTGGTGCTGGTCGTTGCCGCGGCTGCAGCGCTGCCGTTCCTGGGCGGCACGTTCATGCCGGATTTTCGCGAGGGACATTTCGTCATGCAGGTCACCAGTTCGGTGCCGGGTACATCGCTCGATGAGATGCTAGGTGCCGGGAAACGCATTAGCGAGGAGGTATTGGCGCTGCCCTACGTACAGAGCGTGGAACAGCAGGTCGGCCGCGCCGAATTGGGTGAAGATACCTGGGGCCCTCATCGCAGCGAGTTTCACGTCGAGCTGAAAGCCGACTCCGCTGTCGATCAGGCGGCGGCACAGGAGCAGTTGCGCGAGATATTGCGGCACTACCCGGGTCTGCAGAGCGAAGTGGTTACCTTCCTGGGCGATAGGATAAGCGAGAGCCTGAGCGGTCAAACCGCCCAGGTCGCCATCAAGATTTTCGGCGTCGATCTTGATGCTCTGGAGCGAACCGCGGACAAAGTAGTTGCCTCACTCGGCAAGGTAAAGGGCATCGTCGACCTGCAATTCAAACGTCAAAGCGGTACGCCGGCCATTTCCATTCACCTCATACCGCAGGCCCTGGCAGCGACCGGACTGAAGGTACAGGATGTTCTCGACACCATCGAGACGGCCTACGCGGGGGCGAAGGTCGGCCAGACGTTTCATGGCACGCGTACGGTGGATGTCGTGGTGTTGTTGCCCGACGACCAGCGCCATCAGCCGACGCAGCTGCAGCAATTGATGATTGCAACCCCGCTCGGTCCGGTGCCGCTGACCCAGGTCGCGAATATCGAAGTGACGCAGGACCGCTACAGCATCGAGCATGATGGCGGCCAGCGCCTTGTGGTCGTGACATTCAACGTGGGATCCGGTTCATTGCAAAACGTCGTAACTCAGGCGCGGCAGGACATTCTCAAGGCAGTGGCTCTTCCGGTCGGCGTGTTCTTGGAATTCACCGGTGCTGCCGAAGCGGAGATCAAAACTCGCAACGAGCTGATAATGTATTCTGGATTGGCGTTGGCTCTCATTGTGATGATTCTTTTCATCTCGTTTCATTGGCGCGCCAACGCCTGGCTGGTCCTGGCCAATATTCCTTTCAGCGTAATCGGCAGCGTGCTGGCGATTGCCGTCACGGGACTGGGAATTTCCCTAGGAACGGTCGTGGGACTGGTAACAGTATTCGGCGTCAGCGCGCGCAACGCAATCCTGCAATTGGCGCACTATGAACACTTGGTTGAAGTCGAAGGATGTACATGGAATATTGATCTCGTGCTGCGGGGTGCGAATGAACGATTGGTGCCCATTTTGATGACTGCCGCCGTGACTGCCTTGGGTCTTGCACCGCTTGCCTTCGGCCTCAATCGCCCGGGCCAGGAGATCGAAGGTCCGATGGCGGTGACGGTGTTGGGGGGCTTATTGTCCTCGACTTTGCTCAACCTGTTGGTGCTTCCGGCACTGGCGATGCGCTACGTGCGGGTTGCCGATAAACCGAGCGCGATGACTGGACCGGTCTCATGAGAGTTTTGCTGATCGAGGATGACCGGGAGACGGCCCACTACATCTCGCTGGGATTGAGCGGCGCTGGACATGAAATATCAATCGCCGAAAATGGCCGCGGCGGGCTGCAACGCGCGTCTGCGGAAAAGTGGGATTTACTCATTGTCGATCGCATGCTGCCCGAAATTGACGGCCTGCGCGTAGTGCAAGACTTGCGGCATGCAGGCGCAGTAACCCCAGTTTTGTTCTTAACGACGCTGGGCGGCGTCGATGACCGCGTAGCGGGCTTGAATGCCGGGGCCGATGACTATCTCGTCAAGCCGTTTTCTTTTGCCGAACTCCTGGCGCGCGTGGCTGCCCTGGGCCGCAGAACTCCGCGCTTGGCGGTCGAAACCACGCTGTCGATCGCGGATTTGGAGATTGATCTCATGGCGCGAACCGTCACGCGCGCAGGTAACCCGGTTGAACTGCTGCCGCGCGAGTTTCGCTTGCTGGAATACTTGGCGAGGCACATGGACCAAACCGTCACCCGGGCGATGCTGCTGGAGAATGTCTGGGACGTTCATTTCGATCCGAATACCACCGTTGTTGAGACGCATATCAGCCGATTGCGCAGTAAAATCGATCGCGGCCAGTCGATTCCACTGATTCACACGCTGCGCGGCGCGGGCTATACATTACGTGTCCCGCTTTAGAGTAGTTCGAACCTCCAGTTTTCGCCTCGCACTCATGTATGCGACGCTCACCGGGATATCCTTCCTGGTGCTCCTCAGTGTGATTTTCCTGTCCACGACCCGCTTCATGCGTCATCAGATCGATGACAGCGTTGCCAGCGAAGTGGGTGAAATACTTGCCGACTCGCCCGGCCGAAGCCTGGATGCCATCCAAGGCGTGGTGGAAGCGCTGGCCAAACATCCGTCGGGTTTCTACTACCTGCTGCAGGACGCAAACGGCGTCGTGCGGGCCGGCAATCTACCGCCGCTCGATCCCAAGGAAGGCATCCGCGAGTGGCGGCAAGCCGCGCATGGCCAAGCATCTGCTTTTTCGGCTATTCGAGGTCGAGGCATCAATTTGCCTGGTGCCTACCTATTTGTCGGTTGGAGTACTCACCAACTGCTCGAGATGGAAGAAAATGTGGTGGGGTCGTTCGCTTGGGGCTTGGCAGCCTCCATCGCACTGGCCTTGGCAGGGGGGCTGGTCATGAGCGGGCGGCTGATGCACCGTATCGAAACGGTTAGCCAGACCAGCCGCGACATCATCGGCGAAGATTTACAGCAACGCCTGCCGGTGACGCGGGCGGGCGATGAATTGGATCACCTGGCGGGCAGCATCAATGCCATGCTGGATCGCATCGAAGGATTGATGAAGGATCTGCGGCAAGTGACCACGGATATTGCCCATGATCTGCGAACGCCGCTGACGCGCCTCAGGCAAAGGCTGGAATTGGCAAACCAGGCTGAGAATGACCCCGAGTTGGCGCGCACCACACTCGCCGCCGCGGTGGCGGAGATCGACTCTATTTTGGCCATATTCAGTTCGCTGCTGCGCATCGCCCAAATAGAGAGCGGGGCGCGCCGCCAGGAATTCAAGATTGTGCAGTTGAGCGAGTTGCTCGCAACAATTGGCGAACTGTATCGGCCTATGGCGGAGGAAAACGCTCAGGTACTGGTGGAAACCATCGAGCCAGCGTTGTCGATAAAGGGCGAACGCGAGCTGCTGATGCAGCTTTTTGCGAATCTCATCGAAAACGCGCTGCGCCATACGCCGCGCGGATCAAGGATCGATATCATCGCCCGCCGGGTCGAGCGTTTTGTGAGCGTGAGTGTCGTCGATAACGGCCCAGGTATTCCGCGGCAGCTGCGCGGTAAAGTGCTGCAGCGCTTTTTTCGACTGGAATCGAGCCGTACTACGGCGGGCAGCGGCTTGGGCTTAAGTCTTGCCAGCGCCATCGTCAAGGTTCACGACGCGACTTTGGAGTTATCGGACGCCAACCCGGGTTTGTGCGCGACCGTGCAATTGGAGGCGGCGTAACGTGCCGAAAGCGGTACCGACGCTGCACGGATTGGCATAGTATTAACGGGGCTGAGCGTTAACACTAATCACGGGTGGGGGAATGTGTCATGGCCGAGAACGTCTACAAAGTCATCGAACTCGTCGGAACCAGCTCGGAGTCCTGGGAAAAAGCGACCGCTGCCGCAATCAACCGCGCAAGCAAGACCTTAAGGGACCTCCGGGTTGCGGAAGTCGTCAAGCTCGATGTGGCGCTCAAGAACGGCAAAGTGGAAGCGTATCGGTCGCGCATCAGTGTGTCGTTCAAGTACGAGAACAAAAAATGATCTCGCGCCAATTGCAATAGTTCGCGAAAATATTCGCAACAGTCGTCAGCGGGTGTTGCTGAGCAACCCGGGCAATTCGGCCAGGGTGCGGATTTCATGATCGGGCGAACCCGGGAGCCGCTCGCGGCGCTGGCCGTAGCGGTTGCACCACACCACGCGCATGCCGAAATCCGCAGCCCCATGCGCATCCCAGGCATTGCAGGATTGAAACGCTACCGCCGAGGCAGGGACGCCGAGTTGATCGAGCGCATATTGATAGACTTTGGGGTGGGTCTTGAACGCTCCGACCGCATCCGCGGACAGCACGGCATCGAATAGGGCGCTGAGCCCGGCGCCGGCGACGGCTGAGTCGAGCATTGCCGCTGATCCGTTTGAGAGGATGGCAGTCCTGAAGCCGGATTGTCTTAAGGTGCGCAGCAGGTCGGGAACTTCCGGAAATGCCGGGAGCACGCGATATAGATCCATAAGCCGGTCGCGCAGAACGGAATTTTGCAAGTCCAGACTATCGAGTGCGAAATCGAGCGCATCGCCGGTGACCTGCCAGAAATCAACATAGCGTCCCTGCAAGGTGCGCAGCCAGGTGTATTGCAGCTGCTTGTCGCGCCAGATCGAGGTGAGGGCCGCGCGCTGCTGCTCGGGTAGTTCCTGGCAGCGCGCGGCAGCCGAGGCGAAGTCAAAAATAGTGCCATAGGCGTCGAATACGCAGGCGCGTATGCCTTGGAGCCGGGTCATCGATGCGTTCCGCTATAGATTAGAGGTACGATAATGCGATCGATTATCGGCGGGCCAAGACCCTGGCTCAATAAGAATCTTCAAGGAATGCAATGATCTCCACGATTCTCATTGTCGGCGGGGGGCAAGCAGGCGCAGAGGCAACCGATACCTTGCGGCGCGAGGGATACGCAGGCCGGCTCATCCTGGTGAGCGAGGAGCCTCAGTTACCCTATCAGCGGCCGCCGCTGTCCAAGAAGTTTCTTGCCGGGGAGCTGCAGTTTGAGCGCTTGTTGTTTCGTCACCAGTCCTTTTACGATGAGCACAGGGTCGAGCTCAAGTTAGGAGTTCGCGCTCTGCGCCTCGATCCTGCCTCGCGCCGCGTCTTGCTCTCGAACAGCGAGGAGATTGTGTACGACCGGGCGCTGCTATGCCTCGGCGCCGTCTCGCGGCAGTTGACCTGTCCGGGCGCCGACTTGGCAGGTGTGTGCTATCTGCGTGCCGTCGCCGATGTCCCTCGTATTCAGGAAGGCTTGAAGCCGGGCGCGCGGGTGGTCATCATCGGCGGCGGCTACATCGGACTCGAAGCGGCAGCGACGGCGCGCAACATGGGCTGCAGCGTGACCGTTCTTGAAATGGCGGATCGCGTAATGAATCGGGTCGTCGCATCGAACGTCTCGCAATACTTCGAGCATGAGCATCGCGCCCAAGGCGTGAAGATCGTATGCAATGCACGGGTGATGCGCCTGGAAGGACTCGGCCGGGTAGAGCGCGTCGTGTGCGCGGACGGCAGTGAATATGCAGCCGATCTGTTGATCGTCGGCGTGGGCGCACTTGCCAACGTGGCCCTTGCCAGCGAGGCCGGATTGCACTGCGACAACGGCATCGTCGTTGATCAGTACTGTCAAACCAGCGAGGCCGCAATTTATGCGGCCGGCGATTGCACCAATCACCCCTCGGCACGCTTCGAATTGCGCGTGCGGCTCGAATCGGTCGACAATGCCTTTGAACAGGCTAAAGCCGCAGCGCTCAATTTGTTGGGACGGCCAACGGTCCATGACCGCGTGCCTTGGTTCTGGTCGGATCAGTTCGATAGCAAGCTGCTCATCGTGGGGCTATCTCAGGGACATGACCAACAAGTGACGCGCGGCGATCCTGCCTCGCGGCACTTCAGTGTTTGTTATCTTAAAGGCGGTGAATTGCTGGCGTTGGAAGCCATCAATCATGCGAAAGACTACATGGCGGCGCGCAAGCTCATTGCGGACCGGATGCGCCCGAATCTCGATAAGCTCGCGGATCCCCAATTTGCATTGAAGGAAGCGATATGAATAGCCGGCATCTGGTCGATTCGCAGCTTTTTGCCTTGCTCGAGCTATTTCCGACGATGCAGTTCTCCGCCGAATTATTGCCGGAGATTCGGGCGCGTACATGGCCGGCCCCGATCGATCCGCGCGCCGCGGCGGCGGTCGCCATGGAAACGCGGCTGGTGTCAGGACCCCCGGGCGCCCCCGACGTTGCTCTCTACATTTATAGACCGCGCGAGAGCAGCGGCACCTTACCTTGCCTGTTTCACATTCACGGTGGCGGCTACGTCACTGGAACCGCCGCCATGATGGAGCCTTTCCACCGCCCGCTGGCCCTGGAGGCTGAATGCTGCATCGTCTCCGTGGATTATCGACTGGCTCCCGAGACCCGCTTTCCCGGGTCTGTCGAGGATTGCTACGCGGCGCTCGGATGGGTTTTCAAGCAAGCGGCCGCCATCGGCGTCGATCCGCGGCGCCTCGGCGTCATGGGCGAGAGCGCCGGCGGCGGATTGGCCGCTGCGCTGGCGTTGCTGGCGCGCGATCGGCGCGAGTACAAACTGGCTTTCCAGCACCTCATTTATCCCATGCTCGACGACCGCACCTGCGTGACGGCGAATCCCCATCCATACACGGGGGAATTCATCTGGACCCCGCACAACAATCGCTTTGGCTGGTCGTCGCTACTCGGTGTCGCGCCGGGCTCGAACGGCGTATCGCCCTATGCCGCGCCTGCGCGGGCGGAGGATCTTTCGGGCCTGCCGCCAACATTCATTTCGACCGGCGCGCTCGATCTCTTTCTTGAAGAAGATCTTGAATATGCGCGGCGGCTGGTGCGGCTTGGCGTGCCGGTCGAACTACACGTCTACCCGGGTGCCTACCATGCGTTCGATTTGGAGCCCACTGCACAGGTCGCGCTAAGCGCGAGGCGCGACAGCGTCGCAGCGCTGCGCCGATTCCTGCACGGCTAAGCCGTATCGGTGGCGGAAATCAGCCGCGGCGGCTGCGTGGTGCGCCACGCCAACACCATCGCCAACAACACCAGCAGCGCTGATGCGAGGAAGGCAGCGCCCGGCAGCAGCCAATCGCCGCGCGTGCTGATGGAAGCGGCGAAGATCTGAGTAAACAGCGTCGGACCGATCAGGCTCGCCATACCCTGAAGGCTTGCAAGCGAGCCTTGTAATCGTCCCTGCTCGGTGGGGTCCACCAATCGCGTCATGATGGCCTGCAGGGAAGGCGTGGCAATGCCCCACAGCGCCATCACCGGCACGCCGATCCAAAGGACCAATCCGGTGGGCGCGAGGCCGTAGATGGCAAAGCCCGCCGCACCAAATGTCAGTCCCACCACGATTGCGCCGCGCTCCTTGAGCAGCTTGACCGCGGGCTTCACCAACAATCCCTGCACCAGAAGCGACGAAATACCGACGCCTGCCAAAAGGAATCCCACCGCGCGCGTATCCCAGCCGAATCGGTAGTACATGTACAAAACGGCCGTGCTGGGCAGCACCACGTGCGCAAGACTCACGAGAAAGAAACTCCGCGAAAGACCGGCGAGCATCGGATGCGAGCGCAGCAGCTTGAGGGCGCCCAGGGGGTTGGCATTCCTCCAATGAAACGGCACGCGCTTGTCTTTCGAGAGCGACTCCGGCAGCACGAACAGGCCCCAGCAAACGTTGGCCAGCGCTAAAAAAGCCGAGGCCCAGAACGGCGCGCGCGGCGAGATGGCGCCGAGAAGACCACCGAGCGCCGGCCCGAGCACGAAGCCGATGCCGAACGCCGCACCGATCAGTCCGAAACTCGCTGCGCGTTTCTCAGGAGGCGTTACGTCGGATATGTATGCGCCCGCGGTGCTGAAGCTCGCGGCGCAAATACCGGATATCACGCGGCCCACCAATAGCCACCAG
>Ga0210394_10004376_pt1 | contig 16560 bp, 17 predicted proteins | sample IncBWC12MmetaG_FD_160121 | JGI IMG/M metagenome (GOLD analysis project Ga0210394, IMG submission 160121) | Forest soil microbial communities from Barre Woods Harvard Forest LTER site, Petersham, Massachusetts, United States - Inc-BW-C-12-M | ecosystem: Environmental > Terrestrial > Soil >... | reverse complement strand
TCGCGCGCCAGGAGCCGGCCAGGACAAGACGCATATGTACGCCATCACGGCGCTGACGTTCGGCACCGATGCGCTGAAACTCCGGCTGCTGCGCGGGATGCTCGCAGGCGAGATCACGATGTGCCTCCTCTACAGCGAACCGGGTGCCGGCTCTGATCTCGCCGGCGTTCGTACCCGCGCGGAGCGGGACGGCGATGACTTCGCCATAAACGGCCAGAAAGTGTGGACCTCGGGTGCGATGAGCGCCGACTACGGCATGCTGATCGCGCGCACCGACTGGAACGCGCCCAAGCACCAGGGTATTTCGTTCTTTTTCCTGCCGATGAAGCAGAAGGGAGTGCAGGTGCGTCCGCTGCGCCAGGTGACCGATGAATCGCATTTCAACGAAGTGTTCTTCACGGATGCGCGCGTGCCGGCGGAAAATCTGCTGGGCGGACTCAACAATGGCTGGCGCGTGCTGCAAACCGCGCTCGCCTACGAGCGATCCGTGATGGGCGAAGCGGCGCGCGGCCCGCGACGCAGTCCCAGCGGGACGGCCAATGATCTGATCACGCTCGCCCGCGATGCTGGCCGGCTCAGCGATCCGGTGCTGCGCCAGGATCTGGCACGGGTGCTGGGCCATCGCCGCGTCAATGCACTCAACAATGCTCGCGCGAAAAGCGACCTCGAAACCGGCACTTCGTCGTCGATCATGTCGCTGGGCAAGCTGGCGATGTCGCGGATCCTGCATGAAGAGGCGCGCGTGCGCACCGCGTTGCTCGGCGCCGGCTCGCTGCTCGACGGCGAAGCATTTCCGCGCGCGGACGACGCCAACTTCCTGACTCTGAATGCCTATTTCACATCGATTGGCGGCGGCACGGACCAGATCCAGCGTAACATCATAGGCGAGCGCGTACTCGGTCTTCCCAAGGAACCGGAAGTCGACCGCGACATTCCTTTCCGCGACGTGCGCGCCGGCTGAAGCGCGGAGCCAGCGCTCCTGGCTATCTCCTTCTCTGCCAGCGCAGGTCCTCATTGTTCCGGCGATCAATTAGTACATCCACCCGGCCTGACTCGTCGCGGTGAAATAAGTACCGTCCCTCGACTCCAGAACGGAAGAATAGATCCGGCGACTCCGCATGCAGCTCGACCGGTTCACCGTTGTCCCGCTGTACATAGAGTTTTCCGCCCCGCAAACTGACCGTCTTTGTGTTGGCGGGAGCCAACTCGTATGTGCCCACGTAGTCGTTGAGCAAGGATTCGGCGACGGCGCCGATAGCCGGATCTTCGTAATAGCGCAGAGCCTGACTTGCGATCATTTGCCAGCGCGCGTCGCGATATACCCAGGTGTCGGTCATGTGATAGCGGGCATGCACTACCTGCCCGAAAACGGTTTCAGTTTCATCGGCGTCGTAGCTTAAGACGGCGGCACACCCGATGAAGCGGGCGTTCGCATTCTTTAATTCTATCGATCCTGAGTAACCCGCCGGCAATGCCTGCAATTGAGCCAGGAACTCGCGCTTGTCCATGAAGCGGCCCATTTCATCGAACAGCATTGCATCCGCAGCCAGGTACTGCTCCCACGGCGCCTTATTGCCCGGAGCAAAAGCATCCAAGAGTTCCTGAGTGCGGCGCACGAGTTCACCTTTTGTGATCGTTGCGGCTTGCACAGATTCAACCAGCGAAAAAACGAGCAGAGTCGCGAGCAGCGTTCGCAGCAGGAAATCTTTCATCGCCGTCTCCACTTGATGGCTTTGCCCGTGCTCGCTTCGCCTTGCGGCTATCCGGACAAGCGAGTTAGGCGGACTTCCATACCGAGAGGGGTCTTTTCAATTTGGCAAAACTTGAAACTAGAGCTCGCCGTCAGCGTTTGCAAATCGCTCGCCGTATAGGCCCGCTTCAGCAACATGTGCTTGAACGTCATTCGCGTCACCCAGGCGTTTAATCGGCTCAGATTCAGCTGTTCGACATAAGCAACAATCTCATCCCAAGAAGCGTCCTTGCAAAGATCGATGATGATGGCCTTACCGCCGGGCTTGAGGACACGATGCATTTCATTGAGTACCGCAAGAGGTGCCGTAAAATTCTTAAAAGCCGCGCGGCACACGATTAGATCGCAGAAATCGTCTTCCAGCGGAATATCGGACGCGCTGCCATGAATGAAATGAACTCGCGCTCCTTGTTGGCGGGCATAGTCGGCGGCCATGCGAACGAAGGACTGACTTATATCGAGCCCGGTGACTTTGAAGGCGCCTGCTCGGGCGAGTTCGACTGAAAGAAACCCCGGGCCGGGGGCGACTTCCAGAATCCGGCTTGCCGGCGGCAAACCTTGGGTGATGTCGTGCGCGAGGCGGCGAAACTCCCCCATATCCCGGCGCGTAATGTTTGCGTACCAGGTCGCCAGGCCTCCTTCCATGGAAATGCCACGGTAAGGCTTAATTGTCTGCGATGTCATGAGACGAACTCCTGTGATTACCGATGGATTCATCGGTCATGATTTGAGCCTCTTGCCGTTGATTTGTGTTTATTCGATGATCTTTTGCCCGCAGCACTCGCCGTTCTGGTCCTTTTGGTGCGCCCGATGCCCTTGCGCAGCGCTGTCCAGCCGCTCTTGAGTCCACCCGCATCACGTTTAATGTCAAGAAGTAGCCCGGTGCAGAACTTGCGTTCTGCTTGAACAATTCTCTCGTGATATTCGCGCTCGATGGAAAATAACCGCGGCAATTTCATTGCCGCACAGGCGCGGTCCTCCTGTTGAATACCCTCGAGCTCTTCGCTCAGGAGATTGATGCGGATTTGCAAAAGCTCGATTACCTCCTCAGGCGGGAGCACAGGGATCAGGGAAAGCGCCGCCTCGAACTGCGGATACTCCTTGGCCGGATCACTGACGAGCTCGCGCATCCAATCGATGAGTTCACTCTCGCCCTCTGCAGTGAGTTCATAAATCGTCCTCTCGGGGCGCTTGCCATCGCGCATGGTTTCCAGCGCCCGTATGAATTTCTCCCGCTGTAGTTGTTCAATCACGGTGTACAGGGAACCGTAGTTCAATTTAATGCTGGCTTCCTTGCGCCGCTCGCGAAGTGTGGTCGCCATTTCATAGGGGTGCATTGGGCGCTCGTAAAGCAGCACAAGCACCGCAAGGGCAAGTGGATTTGATAAACGCCGCTTCACTTCGCTCACTTCAAGTATTCCGTTATATACTCGGTGACGAGTATACGATCACGGATAATTAATTGGCAATAGTCGCCAAAGAGGCGGTCCGCCGCGCGTCCCGCCCGGGGCCGTTGCCCTCATGCTGATTCGGCATTTGGTGCGTTCAATTCAGTATTTGCGAGACCGGTGTCCATTCATACAATCCTTGGCGCAACCCGGTATTTAAGAATGCACCTGGGGCAAGAGGGACAGACAAATTGAATTGCACGAAAAACAGGAGCCTGACGGCACGTGATTGGCGCGCGCTGGCGATCCGCCGTTCTTCCATGGGCTCGAGCGTTTGACGCTTGGATGGCACCGCCTGGTATTGCTGAGTGTCGTGACCGCTTCGGTCCCCGCACTCGCACAACAGAAGACCGGACCGGGCATCACCGGCGATGACAGCCTGACATGGCATGGCGTTACTCTGTACGGCGTCATCGATATTGGTTTCCAATACGATACTCATGGTGCGCCGTTCAGCGACTACCGTCCGGCCGCCAGCGGCAACATCGTGCAGAAGAACAGCCGCCAGTCGGTGACTGGTCTTACGCCGAGCAACATGGGCCAGTCGCGAGTCGGCCTGCAGGGCATCGAGCCCGTGTACGGCGATTGGTCGGCCGTATTCCAGGTGGAGACGTTTTTCAATCCGCAATCCGGCGAACTCGCGGATTCTCTGAGGTCGTTGGCCGTGAACAATGGCCGCGTCCCGGCCACCCAGACCACCGGTCTCGACGGCAGCTCGGCAGGTCAACTCTTTCAGACCGCCTATGTGGGGCTGAAATCGACGCAGATCGGTGCCATCACGTTCGGTCGCCAGGTGACGCTGCTCTCGGAGGGGACGATCAAGTACGACCCGAATTACGACGCCACCGCGTTCGGCCTGCTCGGTGCCTCAAGAACGTATTCCGGCGGCGGCAGCAGCGAAGATAACCGGCTCGATTCCACGGTGAAGTACTTTGCAAACTTCGCCGGTCGGGTGCACGGGGGCGCCCTGTACAAGTTCAACGGTGCCTACGGACCGGGCGGCACCGCGTTGCAGGCAGATATAGGCGGTACGATCGGGGCCGCATCGCTCGATGCGTATTATTCGAAGGTCAATGATGCCATCTCTGCGTCATCCTTGAGCGCCGCTCAAGTCGCTGGACTTCCGGCGTTAGGGTATTCGGTATCCAATTCTCTGTCGGCAACCATCTCGGACAATACGACGGTTGCCCTCATGGCTTTGTACAAGTTCGAGGCGTTGAAATTCTCCGCCGGCTACGAGCACATCAAGTACGCCAATCCAACGACGCCGTTGAACGCCGGATTCACGGACATCGGCGGTTACGTGCTTGCTTTCGTCAATAACAATGCGTACGGCAATTCGAAGACCTTGCAGGTGTATTGGGCGGGTATTCGCTACACCGTCATACCCCACCTCGACCTGACCGTGGCCTATTACGGCTATCAGCAGAACGCCTACGGCACCGGCAAGCAAGCCGGCTGCTCGACGTCCGCCTCGAGCCTTTGCAGCGGCAGCTTCGAAGCCTTTTCCTTCGACGCCGACTACTACTTCAACAAGCACTTCGACGCTTATCTTGGCGCCATGTACAGCGGCGTGCACGACGGAGTGGCCAACGGCTACGCCTTCTACACGACCAACATCAACCCTACCGTTGGCGTCCGCTACAAGTTCTAGGCGCACAGCCGGACGTAGCGGTATCTCCTGCGGCGATCTAGAACGCGATCAGCTTGCCGCCCGCGAGCACCAGCATCGCGGCCAGGATGGAACGCAGAATTGCTTCCGGAACGCGGCCGGCGAGGTGGCTACCGATATAGATCCCGGGCAAAGAACCGACCAGCAGCGAGGCGAGCAGCGTCCAATCGACGCTGCCGAACAACCAATGGCCAATGCCGGCGAACAAGGTAAGCGGCACGGCGTGGGCCAAATCAGAAGCGATGACGCGGGCCGCCGGCAGGCGCGGATAAAGAAACAGCAGTGCAGAGATGCCCAGCGCCCCTGCACCTACCGAGGACAATGAGACGACTATACCTAGGACAGCTCCAGTCACGATGGTGAGTGCGGGATGACGCGCGGTATCGGGGGAGTAGGCGATGGACAGACCCCGCAGGCGATTGCGCAATGCAAGCGCCGCAGCGGTGAGGAGCAGCGCAATGCCAAGTGAGATCGAGATGAATTTAGAGCCGCCGAGCCCATGGGTGAAAGTGTGTAGGGCTAGCAGGGTGATGACAGCGGCCGGCAGACTGCCCGCCGCCAACAGGCACGTGATGCGCCAATCGACACGGCCTTTCTTTGCGTGCACAAAGGTTCCGCCCGCCTTGGTGATCGCTGCATGCAGGAGGTCCGTACCGACAGCCGTGGCCGGATGAATGCCAAACAGCAACACCAGCATCGGCGTCATGAGCGAGCCGCCGCCGACGCCCGTGAGGCCGACCACGGTGCCGACCGCGAATCCGCACAGCGCTTGGGCTGAATCGATCATGGGCTCACTATAGCCATGCCGATGGACACATGGTGATGACTGCACGCCCTGGAGCTAGCACAAATTTGCATGTCCTCATAAGCGATAATTCGTGTCGCATGAGAATCAACATCTCTACAGTGTTTGCCAAGCTTCTCGCAGAGACCATCTATGTCCGAACTGCCCACAGATTTGCGCGAACTCGCGCAGGACAGCATTTCGCAGCTTCGCGCCGCAGTCGCGGAGTACAAAAACGTCTGCTATGCAAATAGTTTGGGCGCGGAATCCATGGTCCTCACCGACTTGATCTGGAAGGCAGTTCCCGAGATCGAAATCTTCAGCATTGATACCGGCCGCCTGTTTCCTGAAACCTATGATTTGATCGAGCGGCTGCAGCAACACTATGGCCGCTCCCTGCGCATCTACTATCCTGAGGCCCCTCGCGTGGAGCAGTGGGTCGGGGAGAACGGCATCAATGGCTTTCGCGATGGCATAGAACAGCGCCGCGGCTGCTGCATGGTTCGCAAGGTCGAGCCGTTCCGGCGCGCCGTATCGGGTCGTGGCGCCTGGGTGACGGGCATTCGGCGCGGCCAGTCGGCAAGCCGTGCACTGGCATCCCCCGTTGAATGGGACGCCGAATACCGCCTTCACAAGGTGAGCCCGCTGCTCTCTTGGTCGGAGACGCATATCTGGGCTTACATCCGCAAGAAGAGACTGCCTTACAATAAATTGCATGATATGGGCTTTCCCAGTATTGGCTGCGCTGCCTGTACCCGTGCGGTGCCGGCGGGCGAAGATGCGCGCTCGGGGCGCTGGTGGTGGGAACGCGCCGAATCACGAGAATGTGGATTGCAGCGGCGCGGTCATGTTCCGGCGCTGGGGTTGCGCGGCACGAACTAGACGTCTGCTGCACGGCGGGCTGAGCACTTGGCGCGCGGCGACACGGTTGACCGCCGGCGGCTGGGTCGCGAAATCGTCGACCTGACTTACCGCGCCGATTTCCTGCGGTTCCCGGTATGCCGCCTTCGATAGCCGTCCGTGGCTACTTCTTCAAGTACTGGTGCACGATATCGATCAGTTCTTCCGCCGCCCCGACTCGAGGATCATTGCGCCCTGCGCGCTGATCGACCATGTGCTCGCGAATATGATCTTCGATGACCTCGGCGATCAGGCCGTCAAGAGCGCCGCGGCATGATGTTGCCTGCTGGAGGATGGTGGCGCATTCGTCCTCGGCATCGACCGCCCGCTCGATGGCTTCAATTTGGCCGCGCATGCGTTTGATGCGATTCAGGAGCTTCGTTTTCTCTTTTGCAACGTGACCCATATTTCCGCGAAATTCCTATTGCATTGGTATACGGGGGTAGGGTATTGTTTGCCCCAGCGTAAAGGACACTGCGACCAACGGCATTCTTGCGTAATCCGACCGACTTGTTGATTTGCACGGAGATTTTACACGCCCTATGGACCCACAACCTAGAACCCCGACCCCTGATGAGAGCGACAACGCAGGTTTGGCGCCGGCTCGTCCAGGGTTTGGATCTTGGCTCCGAGGAAACATCACTGATGGCCGGATGGTGCTGATGCGCTAGCCGATTGCAGCGACTTCTCTTCGGGTTCGAGCAACCGCTTAAAGCCACGAGGAGAGTGTTATGGCTGCGATTCTTACTAACCGCCTGTTGCGTCCGCGTGCGGGTTTCTCTGCTGCCGGTTTTCTTTCCACCCCACGCGCCCGCCGGCGCGATCCGATCGACTTGTCCGGCAGGTTCAAGAGGATCTGGAGCCTGGCCTGCGAGGGGTTGTTGTTTTTCTGGATGCTCGGCGTCGTTGTGTTTTCCTTGCTCGTGGCGGCCGGTGCCATGGGGTTGCTGGGCTGACGTGACGAACCGTCCCGCGTCAATCATCGTGCAATCAATAAAAAATATGGGATTCATGGTGATTTCGGCAATCAATCCGATCGCGCGTGCGCTGCGCGTCTTCTTCGTCTGCGCGTTCTGGCTGCGCGTGACGCGGAGATTGGCGCTCCTCGAAGGAGCCTATTCAGGCCATGGCCATGCTGGCCGTGATCTTTTAAAGGGGTCCTTGATAGTCTTCGTCGCCGGTGCGCTATTGGGACCCGCGCGCAATTTGGCAGCCGCCGACAAGTCCGAAGACAGCACGGCACAAGCAATCAGCGGCGAGCGTTTTGCCATTCATGGGCAATTTACCTATGTGGAGCAGGAAGTCTCCGGCTTCAACGCGCCGTACGCCGGACCCAACAGCCTGACACCGCGCCGGGGCAAGGAGACCACCGATCTGACGCTCTTCCTCGGCGCTCGGCTTTGGCGTGGAGCAGAGATTTGGGTGACACCGGAAATCGATCAGGGGTTTGGCCTGGACAACACCCTCGGGGTTGCCGGATTCCCGAGTGGTGAAGCCTACAAGGTCGGTGCGAACCAGCCCTATTTTCGCTGGCCGCGTGCCTTCGTGCGCCAAGTCATCGACCTGGGCGATGAGCGTGAAACCCTGCCGGGGGCCCCCAACCAACTCGGCGGTTCGCGCAGCCCCGATCGCTGGGTATTTACCGTCGGCAAGTTTGCGGTCACCGACATCTTCGACACCAACCAATACACGCATGATCCGCGCAGCGATTTTCTCAACTGGTCCGCGGTCGATTCCGGTTCGTTCGATTACGCGGCGGATGCCTGGGGCTACACGGTCGGCGCAGCTGCCGAGCGCTACACGGGTTCATGGACAGTGCGCGCCGGCGTGTTTGATTTGTCGAACATCCCGAACAGCATCCACCTCGACCCGGGCATCCACGAGTTCCAGATCGTCGGCGAGATCGAGAAGCGCTATGCGCTGTTCGCTCAGACCGGCCGTGCGCTCGTCACCATGTATGAGAGCCGCGGCCGGATGGGTCTCCTCGATGCGGCCATCGCCCTGGCCGAAGCGACGGGCACGACACCGAGTCCCGCCAATGTGCGTCAGTATCGCAGCCGGTTGGGGGCGAGTCTCGGCCTCGAACAGCCCCTCAGCGCCGATGTCGGCGTCTTCGCCCGGTTGGGCAAGGCCGCGGGCAACGTGGAGGCCTACGAATTCACGGATATCGACCGGTCGATTGAGATCGGCGCATCGCTCAAGGGAACTCGTTGGCATCGGCCCGACGACACCATCGGCGTCGCAGCCATCGACAACGGAATTTCCGCCATCCGCGAGCAGTACTTGAATGCGGGCGGCCTAGGAATCCTCATCGGGGACGGACAGCTGCCCCACCCCGGAGCGGAGCAAATCATCGAGACGTATTACAGCTTCAAGGTCTTCTCGCAGGTGTTCGTCAGCCTTGATTATCAGTGGGTGAAAAACCCCGGCTATAACACCGATCGCGGCCCGGCGTCGATTTACGCGGCGCGGTTCCACGCGCAATTCTAGTTGCATCAAGGCGTCAAGGCATCGAGATCGTTAATCCATCCCCGGTCTCGCCGACGTCGGTGGAAAGTGCATCCGAGACGCACATCACGTTATGGCGCGCGCGCAGATCGCCGCAGCGCGATATTGACCTACCATGGAGCTGAGAGGACCAGAAATGACGAAATTCGCAATTGCGGTGCTCGCCGCCGTCACGATCGTGCAACCGGCGCTGTCAGTTGCCGGCGATAAATCGACCGACTCCGGCGCAAAGCCGAGTTCTTACGTTCCGCACCCGCATACGAATCACCACGTTTATGGTGCGCCTATTCAGCCGGCTATCCTGGGCCACGCAAAGACCTCGCATCAAAAGCACGCCCCGAAGAAGCGATCTTCGAGCGCCGCGAAGCGCGATGTTCAGTAGACGGGCTGGGAGGGAAAGGCGATTTGACGGTCGAGACGAGCGCTTCATCGCGGCGGCGGCCAATTCTGGGGCGGCCTCACCAGGCAAGTTCGAGCGGCACATGGCCAGGCTGGCTCGCCACCCGTTTGAGCCATGCGCCGACTGCCGGATAGGGGGCCAGATCGAATCCGCCGTCCGCGGCGCAGTGTGTATAGCCATACAGGGCGATGTCCGCGATCGAGTAGCTCCGGCCGGCGAACCAGTCGCGGGTTGCAAGATGAGTCTGCATCACGGCGAGTGCCGCATTGCCCTTTGCATGCCACTCAGGGACTAGATGTCGCCGCTTCTCGAGTTCCTCTTTCGGTGAATATGCGAGCCAGAATCGCGCCACCGCAATATAGGGTTCGTGACTGTACTGCTCGAAGAACATCCACTGCAGCACCTCAGCGCGGCCCCACCGGTCGGCGGGCAACAGAAATTTATCCTCGCTCAAGTACCAGAGGATTGCATCCGACTCCGCGAGCCTGCGGCCATCCTCGAATTCGAGCAGCGGAACGCGGCCATTCGGATTTTTAGCGAGATATTCCGGCTTGCGCGTTGATCCGTCATGAAGTCCGTATTCCTTGAGTGTGAGTTGCACGCCGAGCTGTCGCGCCGCGAGTCGGACTTTGTAGCAATTGCCGGACATCTGCATCTGATGAAGCACGGGCATGCAAGGACTCCTCCGAGGGCTCGAGTATGGCCGCCCAGTGGGCTCCTCGTCGAGTCCCGAAGGACCCCAACCGCGTTAAGGTTTGCTTAACGGTTATTCAGATACTGTATTTGTTGTGCATCCGAGGGCGGCGCACTCTGCGGCCTCTCGATCAATTCAGCCGATGGAGTATTCACATGAACGCCGACAGGACCCGTTCTCGCCTCTCCGGATTCAAGGCCGCGGTCCGCGCGGCCGGCTTGATCGCGCTGTGCCTCGCAATGCCGATAGCCGCATTGGCACAGCCATCAGTCGCCGAGCCGGCAAGCGCCGCAAGGTCATCGTTGGCCGACCTCGATCTCACGACGCCGGAGGGGCTTGCCGCAGCGCGCGACCGCCTCCATGAGAAGGCGCGCGAGTTCTGTTCCCAAATCAGTGGGAATCTCGACCCATCGCATCGTGCCGAGTTCCTCAGCTGCGTCGATGACACGCTGATAAACGAGCTGCGCCAGCTCAGCAGCAGCGTGCGTGCCGCCATTGCGGCGTACGGGTCGGCGTGGCCTACTGCCAGTGATGAGACTGCCAACAGAGCGCAAGCGCTTACCCCGGATACGAGTGTCGTCATCGTCTCCATCGCCGATCTGGATCTCTTGTCTTCAACAGGCGTGCAGATGGCTCACGCACGAATCCACAACAGCGCAAGACGTATCTGCAGCCAGCTCATTAACAGTCAAGATCCGGCGTCGCACTATTGGAAATGCGTGAATGACGCGACGGCGGGTGCGCTTCGCCAGATTCACTTGGCCGCGCTGACCGCAAACTAGAGACATCGGCATTCGCACTGAGACCGGGTGTGCGCTTTTTACTGAGTCTTGCTCGGCAAGCCGTTCGGCGTCGCACAGTGCGCTGTGCGCCTCGCGCGCCAGGCGCTGCGGCTCTGTCCCCAGATCTCCACGGTGGTATCGATCGGTGCGGGTAGAAGCGCAACACCCGTGAGCGTAGAGCCGAGCTTGCGCGCTACCGCCTGCGAGGCGGCATTTCTTGCATCGATGGCGTGAATGACCTCGTTCCAGCCAAGTTCATCGAAGGCCCAATCGATCGCGGCCGTCGCGCCCTCGACCGCGTACCCTCGCCCCCAGCAATCGCGGATGATGCCCCATCCGACCTCGGTACCCGGCCAACTGTCCGGCATCCAGGGTCCGAGGCGACCGACCCATCGCTGCGTCAAACGCTCGATGACCGAAAACATGGAAAAGCCTTGCATATGCCACGCTCCGGCCACCGTCATGAAGCCACGCCAAGCGAGCGCGCGCGGCTGAGCACCGCCTAAGAACCGGGTCGCTTCAGGATCGGCCATGAACGTGGCCCAACCTTCGAAGTCCTGCATCTCAAGCGGTCGCAGAAGCAATCGCGGAGTGAGGATTTGCAGATTGGTAAGGTCCTTCGCCATCTTCCAGCTTCGCTCATGGGTAGAAACGAAGAGATTATTCTGATCCCTTGGCAGGACGCAATGATCCCCGGCGAAATTGATCTGTCATTTGTCCAGGGTTAGCCGAATTTGGCCTTGATCCGTTCGGATAGCTTCGACAGCACAATTACCATGCGTTCGTGTGTACCCACTCCAATCTCCTCGATTCCGTCGATGGCACGAATCGAAAACTCGATGCGCCGCCCATCAACATTGATCACTTTCGCTTCGCCGGTGACGCGGCGACCAGCCGGGGTCGCCGCGAGATGGCGCACGTCGACCCGCGTGCCAAGCGCGCTTTCGCCGGCATTAAGATAAGGCTTGATCGCGTTCAGCGCCGCATTCTCCATGATCATGATCATGACCGGCGTCGCCAGGACCGGAGGCAATGTCACATCCTTGAAACGGCTGGCGAGATGGTCGGGCATGACGATGAGACTGAACGAACCCGAGATCCCGACCGGTATCGATTGCATGAGCTTTCCTTGGAGTTGAATGGCAGAAATGTGCAGTCGATCTGCAAGAAATACAAGCCCGCGATCGACCCCACCAGCCTGCGCAAACTAGCAAAAGGCGGTGAAGCTATCCGGGGCTCGCTAAAGCCGAGCGGCGTGCCCACGGTTGCGCCAAACTATGGGACGACAATGGGGTCTAACTTATGAAAACCGCCGCTGGCATCTTGCGGATCTGGATCAAACGCACCGGCTGGAACCTTGCGCTTTCGAGCGCCACGATCGGCGCTTCAATGCTCGTGGCCGGACCGCCCGCCAACGCGGGACCGCAGTACGGCGCCTGGGGCTTCGATCTGACGGCAATGGATACGAGCGCAAAGCCGGGCGATGACTTTAATCGCTACGCGTCCGGCGCCTGGCTCGCCCGAACGACGATTCCTGCAGACAAGCCGCTCTTCACACTACGTATGATAATGAACGATGCGATCGACGCACGCCTACACGAGCTGATGGAAACCGCGGCCGCCACAGCACAATCGGGAACGCTGGAGGGCAAGATCGGCGCGTTTTATAAAGCATTCATGGATGAACGCCGCGTCCAGGCTTTAGGGAAGAGCGCGATCGCCGCGGAGATCGAGGCTATCAACGGTGCGGCCGATCGCACCGCGCTCGCGAATTTAATGGGCAAGAACGCCACCGATTTCTACGGCTCGATTTATGGCGTTGGCGAGGATGCGGATCTGAAAAATATCGATCGCTACGCCATCTACCTCGTACAGGCCGGATTGGGTCTGCCGGACCGCGACTATTATCTGAAACCCTCCTTTGCCGCGCAAAAGACGGCCTATCAGGCCTATGTCGCCAACTTGTTGTCGCTTCTTGGCTGGAAGGACTCGCAGGTGAGCGCCGCTGCTGTGGTGAGCTTCGAAACCCGCATCGCCGAAGTGAGCTGGACCAAGGTCGAGCAACGGGATCTGGACAAAACTTATAATCCAAAGTCCCGGACGGAACTGAAGACCTTGGCGCCGACATTTCCTTGGGACGCGTACTTTGGCGGCGCAGGCTTGGGTGCCGTCAATCGCGTGATCGTCGCCGAAGAGTCTGCGTTTCCAAAGATCGCTCATGTCTATGAGTCGACGCCTGTGCGGGTATTGAAAGCCTGGCAGGCGTTTACTGTCGCCGATAACGCGGCCTTCTATTTATCGGAGCCATTTGCGAGCGCACGCTTTCAATTTCGCAATCACAGCCTTTTGGGGCAACCGGCTGAAGCCGCTCGCTGGCGACGCGCAATTCGCGCCGTGGGCGGCGCCGACTGTACCGGGGATGACCGCGTGGAATGCTTCGGCAACATGGGGTTCGGCGTTGGCCAGATGTATACGGCGCATTACTTTCCGCCTTCCGCCAAGGCGAAAATCGAATCCCTGGTAACGAACGTGAAAGCAGCGATGCGGGCGCGGTTGGAACGCCTCGAGTGGATGACCCCGGCGACCCGGCGCGAGGCGCTGGCCAAGCTCGACACCTACCAGATTAAGGTCGGCTATCCCGATCACGCGCGTGACTTTTCAGAGTTGCAGATTCGGGCCGATGATCTAATCGGGGATGTGCGCCGCGCGGCAGAGTGGGATTGGCGCTTCTACTTGAACCGTCTCAACAACGCGATGGACCGCTCCGACTGGACCATGACTCCGCAAACCAATGACGCTTACAACGGCTCGCTGCGCGACATCGTTTTTCCCGCCGGAATCCTCCAGCCGCCGATCTTCGATCCAGAGGCGGATCCAGCCATCAACTATGGAGCGATTGGCGCGGTGATTGGCCACGAGTTGACGCACGGGTTTGACGACGAAGGTCGAAAACTCGACGCCAAGGGCGAACTTCGCGACTGGTGGACAGCGCAAGATGCCAGCGAATTCACCGCTCGCGCCAAGAAATTGGCAACACAGTACTCATCCTATGAACCCGTTCCTGGCGCCCACATCAATGGTGAATTGACCCTCGGCGAGAACATCGCTGATCTTGGCGGATTAAATGTGGCGCTGGAGGCCTATCACCGCTCCCTCAACGGACAACCGGCTACAGTGATCGATGGCTTCAACGGTGATCAGCGGGTTTTCTTAGGCTGGGCGCAAGCCTGGCGCGGCAAGGCCCGCGAAGACTACCTGCGCAATCAAGTGGTGAGCGATCCACATTCGCCCCGCGCCTTTCGCGCCATCGGCCCCACCCGCAATATTGACGAATGGTACTCCGCATTCGGGATCAAGCCGGGGGAAGTCTATTACGTTGCCCCCGATCAGCGCGTACATATTTGGTGACAAAGCAACGCGGTCAATCCGACACCCAATGACTAGGCCACATCGCCCCCACTGGATCTTTGCCGCTTGCCTGGCATTCTTTTGTGTGGCAGTCATGGCGCAATCTCCCGCGCCATCGACGAATCCCCCTGCCGCCATCGCAGAGGATGCGAGTCCGCCCGGCGAGAAAGCCAAGGATGAGAAAGTTTTCTACATCCGATCTTCTGGCTTGATCGCTGACAGCAGCTTCATCGCCGCCTCGCTAAACGATGGTGGGTCCGCCATGTCGGAACACTTGGCCTTCCTCATTCTTGAAGCCCGAGATCATCCCTATCGAATAACTGTGGCCGGCGGAAATGAGACCAAGACCATGCGAGTCGTCAAGGACGCGTTTGACAGCGCGGGAACCATGCCGCTGCCCGATCTTGACTTCACATTTATAGGCTCTCCCAGAGCCGCAGCTCGCGTCGAAAAGCTCGTGACAGCAGTCCATGGCACATTCCACACCCGGCCGACACTGTATCCTTAGTGGCAAGTGGTAAGGGACTGCTAGGATCGCCCGGGCTGCGTACGCCACTCTCGATTTGAAGGCGGAGTGTTTGACTTCGGCAGCTCGGCAGAACAGAGCCGCGAGGCAATGTCTGAATACGCCGACAATTGCTGCGCATGGTCCAAGCGCACTACACTTTTGATTATGAATCGCGTGCTTTACAACACACTGCAGCAGTTGCAGCGCGGCGACGCCTTGATAGCGAGCGGCGTCAACGGTCTAGTCCATAGCTGGCAAGCCTCTACCGACGTCATCGGCAAGCTCTGCGTCGGCGACGCGGAGCGCTGGCAAGCAGCCATTCGCCAAATTCAGGCACCTCTGAATCTCGCGGAGATACTCCGCGCACGAACTTACTTCTGGTCAGGTACCTGACGCCGGTCTCGCACACAGCGGTGAGGTGACCGCTAATCGCTCTTGGTTTTCCGCGCGTGGGTTCCGCCGCACCGACTGTTTCCACTTTACTTCCATTTTCCGGAAAATATTTCGTTTGCTTTCCTGTATCCCCAATCCCAGTGCATAAACCTGTGCACAACCGGTTCCTAGTCACCGAAACGTAGTCGTGAATCAATCGCTTGTGTTGACCAGCCGATTTTTTGACCACTTGACGCGCAAGGGCCAGAAGGCCCGGACGATCGTCGGGAATTGCGGCGACAAGACCACGGCCTCGGGCGATACGCGAGGCACCGCCCGAGGCCGATCACGCTTCACGGTCCCGCGGAAGACTCAGTCGGCGTGATGGTGCCAAATAGCCCGTTGATCTCGCTGTTCGGACCCGCCGAGAAGTACAGTGTGTCCGAACTCGAGCCCCCGCCCCCGCCCAGCGTCAGGGTCCACAAGCCGTCGATCGCGAGCGGCGTGCCGTGCGAGTCCCGCAACTCCCCGATGAAGCGCCCTTCGTTGTCGAAGACGTTGATATGCCCGTTTCCGAAGTTGCCCACCAGGATTTTGCCGCTGAACCGACCGAATGCGAACGAAGCCCGCGTCACGCCCCAGGGCGAATTCAAAGGGCCGCGGCTCGCAAATCGGCGCAGCAGATGTCCGTCGGTGTCGAACACATCGACGAATCCACGCCCGGGTCCAGCCACATCATCGTGCTTGGCGTCGTTCTGCTTGGCGTAGGTGACGAACAGATCGCCGTCGATGTTGGCTATACCGAACGGGGCGTAGCCGGCAGGAATGTTCGGATCGGTGAAACCGCCGTCCGTGCTCACCGGCGTGAACAGGCCGCTCGCGCCGTTCGGTCCGAATACATCGATCGTGCCGGCACGAAAATTGGTCGCGTAGAGCAGGCTTCCCTTGGCGCTCAACCCGAAGACAAGACCCTTGTAGACGGCGCCGTTGGAAGCGGTCGGCGTCACCGAGTTGTCGGCTGCAAGCACGGCATCATCTGGCGGATTGAGCCCCCCTGCCCAGGCGGATAGAGTTCCGTCCTCAGTGGCAAAGATGAATGCGGCCGGCAGCTTGGTGCCGGGCACAAGGAAGGAGCTCGATGGATTCCAAATGATGCCGGTGGGTGCGGCCGGAGCTGGATTGGGCGGATTATTCGGATCAACAGCATGACAGGCACCGGAAGGCACGACATTACCGGGCAGCGGGATGGAAACCTGCAGCCCGACCTTCGTGCCGTTGCCTCGATAGAGGGTCGAGCAACCCGTCTGGTTATCATTAACCCAGAACGGGCTGCC
>Ga0210394_10004374_pt1 | contig 16569 bp, 15 predicted proteins | sample IncBWC12MmetaG_FD_160121 | JGI IMG/M metagenome (GOLD analysis project Ga0210394, IMG submission 160121) | Forest soil microbial communities from Barre Woods Harvard Forest LTER site, Petersham, Massachusetts, United States - Inc-BW-C-12-M | ecosystem: Environmental > Terrestrial > Soil >... | reverse complement strand
TTTCGACCTCTTCGCGTCTTAGACACCGCTAAGGTCGGTCCGGCTGGTCCCGCGTGCAACTTCGTGCACGGCGGTCGGCCGCAGGCCGTCGGTCCCTCCCCCGCAAGAAACCGCGGGGGAGAAGGGCGCTCGACGGGGTACAGGGTGCCGACGATCCCAGTGAGAGCTGAACCTCGAGCTTCTGCGCATGCGAGTCTCGAAGCGCCGATTCCTCGAGGCGCGCCTGTGTGTAAGAAATTCGGGCTACCGCGTCACGTACGCCGGCGCCGGCACGAGCGGGCGGGAGAGATTCACATGGCCGGCGAGCGTCTCGGCCGGCTCGTCGTTCACGAGGATGCGCACGCGCGTCGCCTGAGGAAAGTTCGTCGTGACGGTCTGTACGACCGAGTAGACAGCCATCAACTCTTCATGACTTCCTGTCCCCCAACCCTGGGACAGGGTGCCGCCGCCGAGGTCGACGAACGCGGTACCGTCGGGAAGAAGAAAGGCGGCGCGGACGACGGTGTCGCGGGGAAAGATGTGAGGCACGCCGGCATTGGCTGATCCTTTGAGCAGCTCGCGAGCGACGACAGACAGCGCCCCGGCTGGGTTTTCGGGGAGGGCCACGTTGCGCGTCTCGCTGACGAGCAACATCTCCGGTCCCTCGAAGAACAGCGTCACCGGACGTACCGCCACCTTGTTCTCGACGTTGAGGTTCGGCGAGAAGCCGCTTTTCTTTTGACAGCCGCCCGCGACTGCGAGAATCACGAGCGACCACGCCACGGCCCGGCGCACTAGGTCCCCGTCCTCGTCGTCGCTTTCGTGGCGGTCGCCGGTGCCGCGGGTGCGTTGGTCGCCGGCGCCGGCGCGGTGCTGGTCGGTGCGGCGGGCGGGGGCTGAGCGATGCCGATGCGCGTCTCGTAGTCGATCTTGTACCGCTCCACCGCCGTCGTCAGGGCGTCGACAACCGTTTTCTGGAAGGCGTCTGACTTGATCCTGGCCTCCTCGTCAGGGTTGGTGATGAAGGCGACCTCCACCAGCGCCGCGGGCATCGTCGCGCCGACCAGCACCTTGAAGGGCGCCTGCTTCACACCGCGGCTCTGGACGCCGGTGATCCGGTTCATCTCTTCCTGCACGGCCTGGGCGAGGCGGCTCGATTCGTTGAGGTACTCCTGCTGCGCCAGGTCCCAGAGCATCAGCTTCAAATCGCTCGACGATGCCGGAGCCGCGCTGTTCTTCGACGCGTTCTCGACCTCGGCGGCCTTCTCCGCCAGCTTGTCCGAGGCATCGAGCGACAGGAAGTACGTTTCGGCGCCATGCGCTCCTTTGACGATGGCGGCGTTCATGTGCACGGAGAGAAAGAGGTCCGCGTGATACTGGTTGGCGATGGCCGTTCGCTGATCCAACGGGACGACCGAGTCGTCGTTGCGCGTCAGGATCACGCGCGTCTTCAGCTTTGCCTCGAGGGCGGCAGCCAGCTTTCGGCAAAGCGTCAGCGTCGCATCCTTCTCCATCAGCCCGGCCGGACCGATCGCACCGACCTCCTTGCCGCCGTGGCCTGGATCGATGACGATCGTATGGATGCCGGGTGCCTCGACCGGTTTCGTTGACGTCAGAGGTTGAGGCGTGCCCGGCCCCGCCGCTGCTCCTTTGCGCAGATCGAGGACGATGCGGAACGGGTTTTCGAGACGATAGGCGTCGCCGACGACATCCGGCGCGGTGAGCTGAATGCGGAGGTCATTGCCGGTGAAGGATGTCTTGGCGACGTTTGGGTCTTCGTATGCCTGCTCCACGTACGGGGCGTGGATGGCGTTCTTGAACCGGACCGTGTACGCGCCTGCCTCCTTGACGATGGTGTAGTCGGCTGGCGCGGTGAGAGTCAGGACGACCTTCGAAATCCCCTGCACGTTCGCCACGGAGAGCTGAACGCCGACCGCGGTGGTCTGGGCGGGATGAATCTGCAGCAGACGCGCTGTCGGGTCCCACGTCGTGTCGAGACCCGACGAACGGATCAGGAATCCCTGGAAGAACTGCCAGGGCGCGAATGGCCGGTTGTCGACCGTGATGGGCGGGACGGGCATCTCGATCAGATCGTCTTTGACCACGCCGAACCGGCTGTCTGTCCCGAACGCGGCGGTGGTGTTGTTGAGCACGGCCTTGAAGCCGTTGCCATCGCGCGTCATCGACCCACCCAGAGCGGCCATCACCTCGTCCGCGGCAAAGTAGGTCTGACCGTTCTGGTGAGCGATGGTGATGACGTGGTCGCCGTTCGCGGCGCGCAGCGTGGCCTGATTGGCGGGGTTGGCCGGAGGCGGAGTGGGGGCCTGGGCAAGGAGGAACAGCACGGAAGCGAGCGCGATCGCGGAAACGGAGAGAGCACGGGTCATAGGGACCGCGGGATTATCGCACGGAGGATTCGTCTGGCCCGGGCGCTCGGCGCTTCCCCCTTGGCGCGAACCTGGGTCTCCGGATGATCCTCGCCGAGAAGCTCCTCGCGCGTGCGGAGGTAACCGATGCGGGCCAGCACATCGAGCACTTCCCATCGGCGCTCAGTGAAGCTGAACGGCAGGCGATGGCGAGGCCTGATCACGATGACGCGCGGGTCGGTCACGACGTGATCGTAGTCATCCTTCTTCTTGAAAAGCCCGCCCTCCGACTCGCCTTTCTGCGATACCACGACGACGGCATCGCAGTCCTCGGCGAGCGCCTTTTCATACGGAGCGTTGTCTGACAGACCGCCGTCGCCGTAAGCCTCTCCGTCGATGCGGGGCCGGTGGGTATAGAAAGGTGGGAGGTAATTGGTGGCCAGGAGGAGTTGGAGCGGGTCCTCGACGTCGCGTGCATCGAAGATGACGTTGGCACCGTCGCGAGACCGGGTGACGGAAACGAACAGCGGGAGCGCATCCGGTTGACGAAAACGCCCGGCTCCGATGAATCGCTCGAAGTTGCGCTTGTGCATCTGGCGAAAACGCCAGGGGGAATGGTCGACGAGCAGGTTGCGCAGATCGATGTGGGGCATGCGCATGAACGAACGCCAGTAGTAGCGGATCCGCGACTCCGCGCGCGCCGCGACCAGAGCCGCGTTCCATGCCCCTGCCGAGACGCCGATCGCCAACGCCGGCCGCACGCCGAGCTCGGCCAGCGCTTCGATGACGCCGATTTGAAAGGCGCAGCGGGAGGAGCCGCCGGAGAAGACGTAGCCGACGCGCTTCGCGTCGCGAAGCTGAGCGAGACGATCCAAGAAGTTCAGCTTATCCTTTTGTGGTGAACCTGAAACGATGCGCCCTCTTTCTCGCCCTTCTCGCCGCCGCATGTGGGGGGCAGACGGAACCGCCCGGACCGAGGGTATCGAGAGAGCCGATCAGCGTCCGCGGCTGGATCGTGGACGTCGATAGCGGCCCGGTCACGACGTACCACACGGTCGAAACGGAATCGGCCCGCAAGATGGACCTCTTCCGCGGAACGAACGTTTATATCGAGAACGCGCCGTACGTATCAGGAGGCGTGGCGGAGACCGGGTCATTCCTCCTTCTCGACGTGCCGCCCGGCAACGTGACGATCACCTTCTCCGCTCCCGGCGTTCCCGTCTCGCGCCTGGTGCTGGGCCAGATTCCGGGCAACGCCGATGTCTTCGTGCCGGCCATCCTGCTGAAGCGCGACACGGTCGCGCTTCTGGATCCCAACAGCATCAAAGTGCGTCTGGCCGCAACGATCGACAAAGCCACGCCAACAGGCGCCTTCGCCGTCGTGGCAGGGCAGCGTGTTCCCGTGACCCGCACGCCGATCCGGGAGATGGTCGACCGTCTCGACTATCCGAACCCTCCAACGACGCGGATGCCGCTGGCGACGGTCAAATGATCCCGCCGCGTTAGGCGCGCGCTCGAACACGACCTGATTGAGCCTTCCTGCCTGCCGCCGCAAGCCAGGGACCGATGTGGCACAGACACTCTTGTCTGTGCTCCGGCCGAAGCCGTGTGCCCTGAGCGCTTGCAGTTTTCTCGAGTCGGGCGAGACCCCGCACAGACAAGAGTGTCTGTGCCACATCGGTCCTGCTCATCGGCACCACTCCACGCTATCGGCAGACAGGCTGCGGGCGATTCCACTCGTCGTGTGAGAAATGCGGGAGAGCGCCGCGACGCTGCAAGAGCTCGCCAAAGGACCGTAAGCCACGGCGGCTATGCAAAGCGGGGGGTCGCCGCTATACTGCGCCATCCATTTTTCAGGGGATCCGGGAGAGCAAGGTCGAATGGCGAAGGTGCAGGGTAAAAAAGCGGCTACCAGTGTAAAGAAAAAGGCGGCCGTGAAAGCAGTCGCGCACGCAAAAACAAGCAAGAAACCGGCCCCGAAGAAACCGGCTGCGAAGGCGAAAACGGTCAAGAAGAAGCCCGCGAAGGCGGCTGCTCCGAAGAAGGCCTCCAAGCCGGCCGTGAAGAAGGCCGCTCCGAAGAAGGCGGCGTCGAAGAAAGCGGCATCGAAGAAAGCGGCATCGAAGAAAGCTGCTCCGAAAAAGGCCGCTCCGAAGAAAGCAGCCCCGAAGAAGGCCGCTCCGAAGAAAGCAGCCCCGAAGAAGGTCGCTGCGAAGAAAGCTGCTCCAAAGAAGACGTCACCAAAGGCTTCGAAAAAAGTCGCCCCCCCAAAGGCTGCCCCAAAGCCGGCGCCCGCCATCACCGCCAAGCCTCCTGCCAAAGTCGTGGCGAAACCGGCCGCAAGAGCGGAAAAGGCGAACGAGGCAAAAGTGAAGGCAGCGGTCAAGACGGTCGTGAAAGCCGCTCCGACGGCCGCTGTCCCCACCCGCGTGGCCCCGGCCGCCGACGAGAAGAAACGCCGTCGCTCGCGCCCGCGCGTCACATCAAGTGGACCGGCTACCGCCGCCTGGTTCTCGCAGGGGGAACGTCCTCGCTCATCGTCGTTCATCCCCGCGCCCCCGCGCGCGGAAGCGCCATCGCTCGTGGCCGCGCCGCCGGCGTCGTCCGATCGCCTCGTGGGATCGCATGAGCTGACCGAATTCGCTGTCCGCACCGTTCCGGTCCGGATCGACATCGAAGCCGGTGGCGGCCGCATCTACCTGACGATCAATCCGAACGAGACCACGCTCAAGATCGGCGAAGGCATCGAGTGGGATTTTCGTTACCTCGGCGGCGCCGACGTCGTCATCGAAGAGATGATCATCGAGTTCGCCAAGCCCTCCCCTTTCAAGACCACGATCTTCCGCTCGCGTCGCCCCGGCGCCGCTCGCCCGCACCGCCAGCTCTCCGGCCCGGCCCATGAATCCGCTGCAGGCAAGCGCCTTCAGTACATCGTCCGTGCCTTCAACGCCTTCAAGACGGAAATGGCGGTTGCGAATCCTGCGCTGACGATTACGTAGTGCCGCGTCAAGATTGAAACGGTGGAGCGCCTCTCAATTCACTGTCATCCTGAGGCTGCCGCAGCCGCGCCTCGAATGTCGATGCTTGCACAGATCAAACGTCGCGGCGTAGGACGCCGAAGGACCCCCCTCGAGCTTGCATCGAGAAAGTACCACCACCCGACCCGGCAAGCGCGGAGGGGGTCCTTCGGCGTCCTACGCCGTGGGACCAGAGTTGAGCAAGCACCACGTTCGTACCGCGGCTCCGGCAGCCTATAAGGATGACAGCGCACGGCTCGCGCGCGGCTCCAAGTGACATCACTGCCGCACGCGCCGTATAGGATAGACAGCGTGGTAATCGTTGATTCAGGCGCAGCCAGATTCTGGGATCGCGAGGTCGTCGCACCCACTCATTCCTCCTGGATGGCCGACCCTCAGGTTCGTGAATACATCAACCGCTCGATCTCAGGGTTACCGGATGCGTGGCCGATGGACTGGTTTCTCCAGTGGCTCCGCGGCAGGCGCTTTGCTCGGGCATTGAGCGTCGGTTGCGGCACAGGACCCCTGGAGCGCGATCTGATCCGGCGCGGGTTGTGTTCCGAGGTCGATGCATTCGACGGATCGGCTCAATCAATCGAAATCGCGAAAAACCTCGCGGCGTCGGAAGGGGTTGGCGATCACATCCATTACTTCATCGGAGACTTCAATGAGCCCCGGCTGCCACGCCGCGGCTACGACATCGTCTTCTTCCATCAGTCCGCGCACCACGTCGCCAAGCTGGAAAAGCTTTTCTCCCGTCTGCTGCGGGTCCTGAAGCCGGATGGCCTGATCTATCTCGATGAGTATGTGGGACCGTCCCGATCCGACTGGAATGACGATCTCGTCGCTCCGCATCGCCAGTTTTTCGACCGTATTGCGCCCGAGGCTCGCCTCATTGAGAGGCTTCCCCTGCCCATCCAGCCGGATGATCCGTCCGAGGCCCTCCGCTCGAGCGAGATCGTCCCGCAACTGCAACGGGGATTTCGCATCCTCGAGCGCCGCGACTACGGCGGAACACTGCTATCTGTCATTTACCCGGCCATCAACTGGTCCAACGCCGCTCCGGGACTGGTTACGGAAATGCTCGCCAGCGAACAAAAAATGCTTTCCGAAGGCCATGAGTCTTACCACGCCATCATCCTGGCCATGCCGAAGCGCGGCCTGGCCCGCTGGTATGCCGTCGTGAGGTACTTTGTGGCCCCGAAACTGCGCCGCATCCGCCTGAAGATTCTTCTGCGCCTGCAGCCGGGAAAGAAACACAGGTTCTGATTACCGCGCGTGTTGTTCCTGCAGCGTGGTGATCGTCTTCAGCCCTTCGCGAAGCGAACGGATGCCGTCGACGGCAGCGGTGGCGGCGGTGAGCGTCGTCAGGCAACTGATGCCGTGCTGGAGCGCGGTGCGGCGGATGTAGGTATCGTCGTAGAACGACTTCTTTCCCAGGGGCGTATTGATGATGAGCGTCACCTCGCCGTTGATCATCCGGTCGACGATGTTGGGCCGCTCCGATTCGTGAACCTTGAAGGCCAGGCCGGCTTCGACGCCGTTGTTCTCCAGAAAGTCGCGCGTTCCCGATGTGGCTACGACCTTGAACCCAAGCTGTGCCAGGTCCTTGGCCAGTTGCACCACCACCGGCCGCTTGTCGTTGTCGTTGACCGACATGAAGGCTGTGCCGCCGAGGGGGAGATCGACTCCGGCGCCGAGGAGCGCTTTCGCGTAGGCCTCACCAAACGTCGGCGCGGAGCCCATCACTTCGCCGGTCGACTTCATCTCCGGACCGAGCACCGTATCTTCCCGAGGGAATCTGCCGAAGGGGAAGACCGGCGCCTTCACGAAATAGTCGACGACGCGGGGCTCATGCGTCAGCCCCAACTCCTGCAGCGACATCCCGGCCATTACCTTGGCGGCGATCTTGGCGAACGGCACACCCGTCGCCTTGGACACGTACGGCACGGTTCGCGACGCCCGCGGGTTTACTTCGAGCACGTACAGATCGCCGTGATAGATCGCGTACTGCACGTTCATCAGGCCGATGACATTCAGGGCCTTGGCCAGTTGCACGGTGCGGCGGCGGACGCGGTCCTGTTCGCGGAGACCGATGATGTAGGGCGGAATCACGGTCGTCGAATCGCCGGAGTGAATGCCTGCCTCTTCGATGTGCTCCATCACGCCGGCGATCACCACGTCGTGGCCGTCGGAGATGGCGTCGACGTCGAGCTCGATGGCGTCCTCGAGGAAGCGATCGATGAGGATCGGATGTCCCGGCGCCGCCTCCATGGCGTAGCCGATGTACTCGCGCAGGTTCGACTCGTCGTAGACGATGGCCATGGCCCGGCCGCCGAGGACGTACGAAGGGCGGACAACGACCGGAAATCCGATGCGGCGGGCCACCTCGATCGCTTCCGCCTCGGACATGCCGGTGCCGTGTTCGGGCACCAGGATCTCGTGCTGGTCGGCCAGCGTGCCGAAGCGCTCGCGGTCCTCGGCGATGTCAATCGACTCGACCGACGTTCCCCACATCGGCACACCCGCGGCTGCCAGCGACTTGGCCAGCTTCAGCGGCGTCTGTCCGCCGAATTGCACGATCACCCCTTCGGGCTTCTCGAGCTCGACGATCTCCAGCACGTCTTCCAGCGTGAGCGGCTCGAAGTAGAGACGGTCCGAGGTGTCGTAGTCGGTCGACACCGTCTCCGGGTTGCAGTTGACCATGATGGTCTCGAAGCCGATCTCGCGCAGCGCGAACGATGCATGTACGCAGCAGGTGTCGAACTCGATCCCCTGCCCGATGCGATTGGGACCGGAACCCAGGATCATCACCTTACGGCGCGAGGTCGGCTCGGCCTCGCACTCGCGTTCGTAGGTCGAGTAGAGATACGGGGTGGTGGCCTCGAACTCGGCGGCGCACGTGTCGACGCGCTTGTAGACGGGGCGGATGCCGAGCGCATGGCGTTGTTTGCGGACTTGTTCTTCGGTTTGATTCGCCAGCTTGGCGATCTGGTGGTCGCTGAAGCCTTCGCGTTTGAGGGCGAGGAGCCCTTGCTTCATCTGCGCGAGATCAGCCCCCTCATCCGCCTTCGGCACCTTCTCCCCCGCTGAAAGGCGCGGGGGAGAAGGCTCTCGATTGGTGAGTCGCGTATTTTCGCTAACAGCCTTTTCCATCTCCACGATCTTGCGAATCTCGCGCAGGAACCAGCAATCGATTGCCGAGATGGCGTTCACTTCGTCGACGGTCATTCCGGCGCGGAAGGCGTCGGCGACGGCGAAAATGCGCTCCGGCTGCGGCGTGCGCAACAGCTTCTCGGCCTTATCCCGGTCGTATCCGCGAGACTCCAGGCCGGACACCCCGATCTCGAGGGAGCGGAGGCCTTTCTGCAGCGCCTCGTTGAACGTTCTGCCGATAGCCATCGACTCGCCGACGGACTGCATCGACAGGCCGAGCGTCGGCGGCGTATGGCGGAACTTCTCGAACGCGAAGCGGGGAAGCTTCACCACGACGTAGTCGATCGTCGGCTCGAATGACGCCGGCGTCTTCCTGGTGATGTCGTTCGGGATCTCGTCGAGCGTGTAGCCGGCAGCCAGTTTCGCGGCAAACTTCGCGATCGGGAATCCTGTAGCCTTCGAAGCGAGAGCCGACGAGCGCGACACGCGCGGATTCATCTCGATGGCCAGGCGTCTACCCGTCGTTGGGTGAACGGCGAATTGGATGTTCGACCCGCCGGTCTCGACACCGATGGCGCGGATGATCCGCTTAGCCTCGTCGCGCATGGCCTGGTACTCGCGGTTCGTCAGCGTCTGCTGCGGTGCCACTGTGATGGAGTCGCCGGTGTGGACGCCCATCGGATCGAGGTTCTCGATGCTACAGACGACGATGACGTTGTCCGCCTTGTCGCGCATCACCTCGAGCTCGAACTCTTTCCAGCCGATGACCGACTCCTCGACCAGCACCCGGTGTACTGGCGAGAGCTCGAGGCCATGACTGACCACCTCACGCAGCTCTTCAATGTTGTATGCGATCCCGCCCCCGGAGCCGCCGAGGGTGAACGATGGCCGGATGACGAGTGGGTAGCCGATGTGCGCAGCAAACGCCTCCGCGTCTTCCTCGGTGGCCGCATACGCCGAACGCGGCACTTCCACGCCGATCTCGACCATCTTCTCTTTGAAAAGCTGCCGGTCTTCCGCGGTCTTGATGGCCGCGGCGTTCGCGCCGATCAGCTCAACGTTGTGTCGCGCAAGCGCGCCGTTTTCGTACAAAGCCATGGCCAGGTTGATGCCGGTCTGGCCGCCGACGGTCGGCAGAATGGCGTCCGGTTTCTCGCGCTCGATGATCCGCTCCAGCGTCTCCGCAGTCAGCGGTTCGATGTACGTCCGGTCGGCGAACTCCGGGTCCGTCATGATCGTGGCCGGGTTCGAATTGACCAGGATGATCCGGTAGCCCTCGTCCTTCAGAGCCTTGCAGGCCTGCGTGCCGGAGTAGTCGAATTCGCACGCCTGTCCGATGACGATGGGGCCGGATCCGATGATGAGAATGGAGTGAATGTCGGTGCGCTTCGGCATGAGGCGGGCGCATGATACAAGTGATCTAGTGCCTGTGGCGCCGTGGTTGTCGGTTGTCGGTTTTCAGTTGTCGAGTCTCGGGGGTCGGGAGTCGGGGGTCGGGTGTCGGAGCTTGACGGTGTGGCTTCCTCTACGACCCCCGACACCCGACTCCCGACTCCCGACCCCCGAGGACCGACAACCGAGAACTTCAAACATGCAACGCCTCATCTCCTGGGACCAGTTCGACGTCCGGATCGACGGCGGGAAGCTCAACGCACTCGCTGCCTCGTTCCGTGTCGATCCCATCGAGCGGATGGAGCTGCAGTTCTTCAACGGACTCATGCGCATCGCCGGCTCGATCCGGAAGTTCATCAGCGTGCCCTTCACCGTCGATATCCGCGAGATTCGCCCCAACGGGCGGACCGTCAGCGTGCCCATCGCCTCGGCGTCGGCATTCGGCGGGTTGCCGATTCCACAGTTTCTTTTCGGCCTGGCCAGAAACCGCCTCCCCGCCGACCTGGTGCACTATGAGGAGCCGGCGACGTTCGTCGTCTCGTTGGAGCGCTTCTTGCCATCATTCATCGATGCCGACATTCAGAAGATCTGGATCATCGACGGCGGTCTGGCGGTGAGCCTTGGACGAGGCGGCGCCGACCTGCCGCCGCCCTCGGAGGAATCACATGGAAGAGACAACTGACGCGGTCGTAGCCGGGACAGATGAAGATCTCGCGCGGGAGATCCGGGAAACCGCGGAGCAGGAGCAGGTGCCGCGCGATCGCGCCACTCGTTTCTACGATCGTATCCGCAACACGATCCGGAGTTTCGTCGAGGGGAAGGGCAAGGTGCTGGGCAAGACGGCCGAGTTTCTGCTGCTCGTCCCCGACGTCTTCATTCTCCTCTGGCGCCTCACCACCGATTCGCGCGTCAACAGCAAGGACAAACTCCTGCTCGGAAGCGCGGTGGTGTACTTCATCTCGCCGTTCGATCTCATCCCCGAGGCCATCGTCGGCCCGATCGGCTACCTCGACGACCTCGTTTTCGGCGTCTTCGTTCTGAACAAGATTCTGGGCAGCGTCGACGTGAGCATCGTCCGCGAACACTGGAGCGGCAGTGAAGACGTGTTGCACGCGATCCAGCGCGTACTCGGCGCCGCCGACTCCCTCATCGGCAAAGACATGGTGGCGAAGATCAAGAGAATGATGGGAAAGTGAGGCTGCTCGCTTCGCGCGCGTTGTCTGCGGCTTCGCCGCGTTGTCGGTTGTCGGTGGTGCATGCGCGCGTCGGAGCCCGGATCACGCGCGGGCCGCGCAGACAACGCGCGCAGCGCTACTTCGGCCCGTCCCCCACGTACCGCGCCCTTGGCCGGATCATTTCGTCTTTCGCGTACTGCTCGATGGCGTGACCGATCCAGCCGATGCTGCGGCCGAGTGCGAAGAGCGTCAGCGCCGATCCCCGCTCGAGTTTGAGCGTACGGGCAAGAGCGACAAGGGCAAAATCGATCGTCGGCTTCTCGCCGGTGAGCTCCTCCCCGGCGTCGGCCACGTTGCGGGCGAACACCATTTCGGGGGATTTAGCGAATCGCTTGGCAAGCATTTCCATCAGCAGCGCCGCGCGCGGATCGCCGTTCACGTAGAGACGATGTCCGAAGCCGTGGATCGGCTCGTGGCGGCGAAGGCGGTCGGCTAGCGCCTTGCGGATATCGGCGAGCCGGCGAAGATCGCTGAGCATCGACTCGACCTTCTCGCTCATGCCGCCGTGCTTCGCCCCTTCGATCGCCGTCAGCCCTGCGACGACGACCGCGAACGGGCTTGATCCCGCCGAGGCTACGCAGCGGGCGGTGAACGAGGAGATGTTCAGCTCGTGATCGGCGCAGAGGATCAGCGCGGAGCGCAACAGCTCTACGGCGTGCGGCGTCTTCGGAATCCAATGCCTGCGCAGCGTCTCCTCGACCGAGTCTTCAAGGTCCGCGGATTCGACAGCCACGCTCGTCAGAAGATTGATGATGCGCCACCCGGTCTGGGCCACCGCTCGCGGGCGAAGGTCGTAGGCGAGGGGATCGCGCGCCCCCACGATCGGCAGCATCGATTGTGCGCGGGTGACGAACGGCAGGTCTTCGGCGCTCTTCCCGCCGGCGACCACGTGCAGGGGCGTAGCGGCGAAAAGGCTGACGTCGAAGCTGCCCGTCCAGAGCAGTGCGGCGACTTCCTCAACGCTGCGTGTGCGCGCCAGCTCGCAGGCGTCGTAGCCGCGGTAATAGAGCCGGTCGGAGTCAATCAGCGTGATCGACGATTCCAGGATGGGCACACCCCAATGGAGAGCCCGCTCGGCGGTCTTTTCCGGATCGCGGCGCTGTTCACTCCTGCTGCGCAGCCGTTCGACATCCTCGGCCGCATAACGGCGCTGGTGAGCGTTGCCCGGCGCCGGCGCGGAGCGAACCAGTCCCCGGCTGACGTAGGCGTAGAGCGTCGTCCGGCTCACGCCGAGGCGTTTCGAGGCGTCGCCCGAAGAAAGCCAGGTGACCATGTCACGGTTACGCTACCATCCCGATATTGATCATGCAATCAATATTGACAACATTGATACGCGGCTCTAGGTTGCGGACATGAACGAGAGCACCGCGATCCACAACGGTCTCGATGGCATCGTCGCCGCGGAGACATCGCTGAGCATGGTCGACGGATCGGCGGGTGAGCTGGTCATCGCCGGATATCCGGTCGCCGAGCTGGCCATGAACGCCGCGTTCGAGGAGACAACCCACCTTCTCTGGTACGGCCACCTGCCGGATGAGCAGGAACTGACGGTGTTCCGAGCCGACCTCGGGCGGAGACGCGAACTGCCGCCGGTCGCGTACGAGCTTCTGCAAGTGGCCGCGCGCGAAAGGGCCGATAGCATGGATGCTTTGCGGATGGCCGCGGGCACTATCAGTTTGCGCGGATCTTCACAGAGCACAGACAAGAGTGTCTGTGCCACATCGTTCTCCCCACGGAGCCCAGACAAGAGTGCCTGTGCCACATCGTCCTCTGACAAATCCACATCTGGTGCAAACCATCGCGGGCAATGTGGCACAGACACTCTTGTCTGTGCTGCCGACGACGAGGCGGCTCGTAACCTGCTCACCGCCTTCCCGACGATCGTGGCCACGTACTGGCGGATGCTCAACGACCGCTCTCCAATCGCGCCCCGCCCGGACCTCGGCCATGCGGCGAACTTTCTCTACATGCTCTCGGGTGAGATCGCCTCGGATGAGCGTGTGCGCGGGCTGGAGACCTATCTCAACACCGTCGTCGACCACGGTCTCAACGCCTCCACCTTCACCGCCCGCGTGATTGCCTCGACGGGCTCTGATCTCGTCTCCGCGATCGTCGGGGCGATCGGTGCGTTGAAGGGGCCTCTGCACGGCGGTGCCCCCGGCCCGGCGCTGGACATGGTGTTTGAGATCGGTACCGCCTCGCGCGCCGAAGAGGTACTGCGAAAGAAAATCGAATCGGGCCAGAAACTGATGGGCTTCGGGCACCGTGTCTACAAAGTGCGTGACCCTCGTGCCGACGTCCTGGCCGCGGCGGCGGAACGGATGTTCACGCGTGGCGGCGACATGGCGCTTTACGATCTCGCCCGTGCGGTAGAGGCCGTTGCGCTGCGGCTGCTCGAGGAGTACAAGCCCGGTCGCAACTTGCAGACGAATGTGGAGTTCTACACGGCCTTGCTGCTGCACGGCCTCGATCTCGAGGTCCCCCTTTTCACCCCTACCTTTGCAGTCAGCCGGGTGGCCGGCTGGATCGCACACTGTTTCGAGCAGCGCCTCGCCAACCGCATCATCCGGCCGCAATCGGTCTACCGGGGGGATCGGGACCGGCGCTGGGTGCCACCCTCGGCTCGCGCAACGCAACCCGAGGCGGCAACTCCCGTATCATGATGATGGAGGCATGGTCATGTTTGCCCTGATGGTGCTCCTGGGGATAGGGATGTTCCTGGTGGTCGCGTGTGCGGCGGTAGCGTTAGTGACGGTCGCTGCCAAGCTGATCCTGCTGCCATTGCGCCTGGCGGCGATACCGCTGAAGCTCCTGGCGCTGCCGTTCATCGCCATCGCCGTGTTGATCAAATTCGTCTTTTTGATCACCTTGGGCTCGATCGTTGTGGCGCTGCTGATTCCCCTGGCCATCCTGATCCTGCTGGTAGGCGCGCCGATCGCGATTCTCTCGTCGATCACGTGAGCTTTGCTGACTAGGCGATGACTAGGCGGGCTTCTTGCGTTGTCATGACAATGCATGACCCAGCCGCGCGCATTGATCATCGATGATGACGACCCCATCCGGACGATGCTGTCGATGGTCTTGCGTCATCAGGGCATCACCGTCGACACGGCGCGCGACGGCTTCGAAGCGATCGAGAACCTCGATCGCGACGGCTACAACCTCGTCCTACTCGATCTGATGATGCCGCGCGCCGATGGTTTCACGGTGCTGGCGCACATGCGCGAGCATCAGCCGAGGCTGCTGAGCCACACCATTCTTGCCACGGCGATGCCCGCGGGTGAAGTGTGGCGGAGCCTGAAGGATGCCGTCTACATGGTACACACGAAGCCGTTCGACATGCAGCAGCTCATCGCCGACGTCCGCCACTGCGCCAACGTCGACGCGAGCTGAGCCGCGCCAGCGCGCATAATGCGCGCTGCAAATGCCGCGAACGATCCACACGGAGCGCCATTTCACGGCGAGCGACACGGTTCGCGACGTCGTCATCGGCATGTCGGACGGACTGACCGTTCCGTTCGCGCTCGCCGCCGGACTGAGCGGTGCGGTCGCATCCAGCGGCATCGTCGTGACCGCCGGCCTGGCCGAAATTGCCGCCGGCTCGATCGCCATGGGCCTGGGTGGCTACCTGGCCGCGAAATCGGATGCCGAGCATTACGCCGCCGAGAAGCGCAAGGAAGAGCAGGAGATCATCGACATTCCTCGGGAGGAAATGCGCGAGGTTGCCGACATTTTTCGCCACTACGGCATCCCCGACGAGCACATCCGTCCAGTCGTTCACGCCATGAGCGAACGGCCCAGGGAGTGGGTCGACTTCATGATGCGGTTCGAGCTCGGGCTGGAGAAGCCCGATCCCAAGCGCGCCCGCAACAGTGCGGCGGTCATCGCTGTGTCCTACCTGGTCGGCGGTCTGATCCCGCTCGGACCGTACATGTTCCTGCACGCCGCCCACGACGCCCTTTTCGTCTCGATCGGTGTAACCCTTGTCGCGCTGGCCGTCTTCGGATACGTGAAGGGCCGCTACACCGGCGCCGGTCCGTGGAAGAGCGCCATGCAGACGACAATCGTCGGCGGCCTCGCCGCCGCTGCGGCGTTCGTGATCGCGAAGGCGATTACTTGACGCGGTTGCGAGGTCTCGGGGTTACGCAGTCTCGTGGTGGGGGTTGATCCCGCGAGACCCCGCAACCGAGCGATCGCATCACCGCGTCACGTACTGCTTCTCGTAGTACGCCTTGTACTCCGCGCTGCGCTCCTTGATGGCGCGCCACCACGGCTCGTTCTCGACGTACCACTGCACGGTGCGGCGGAGGGCATCGTCGAAGTCCGTCGCGCAGCGAAAACCCAGCGACTCGACCTTCGCCATGTCGATCGAATAGCGGCGGTCGTGGCCCTGACGGTCGGCGACGCGCTTGATCAGCGATTCCGGCTTGCCGGTCAGATCGAGGATCTTCCGCGTAATGTCGCGGTTCTCACGTTCGTTGCCGCCGCCGATGTTGTACGTCTCGCCGTCGATGCCCTGCTCGATGAGAAAGTCGACCGCCGCGCAATGATCCTCGACGTAGAGCCAGTCGCGCACGTTGCGGCCGTCGCCGTAGAGCGGGAGAGGCAGGTCGTCGATGGCGTTCGTGACGAACAGCGGGATGAGCTTCTCCGGGTACTGCCACGGGCCGAAGTTGTTCGAGGCGCGCGTGACGATGACCGGCAGGCCGTACGTCTGCGAGTACGCGTACGCCATTCGGTCGCCGCCGGCTTTCGACGCCGAATACGGGTTGCGCGGGTTAAGAGGGTCAGTCTCTTTGAAGGAGCCGCTGTCGATCGAGCCGTAGACCTCGTCGGTCGAGATCTGCACGAAGCGTTTCAACCTCGGAGCGTGTTTACGCGCCTCTTCGAGCAGCACGAGAACGCCGTGAACGTCGGTCTCGATGAACGTGCCCGCTTCCATGAGGGAGCGGTCGACGTGCGTCTCAGCGGCAAAGTTGACGACGACGTCGACGCCGCTTCCGTCCACTCCTTTGTATGCCTCGACGACATCCTCGGGTTTGGCGATGTCGCCATGAACGAAGCGGTAGTTCGCGTTTCCCTCGTACTCGGCGAGGTTCTCCCGGATGCCGGCGTAAGTCAGCTTGTCCAGGTTCACGACCTGGGCGCCTTCGCCGTATTTCTGGAAAAGGTAACGAACGAAATTGGATCCGATGAAACCGGCGCCGCCGGTGACGAGGTAACGCATGGGGAGCGCTCTTTTAGCACGAAGCGGAGGGGAGATAAAGCGTGTGGGGTGTGGGGTGTGGGAGGAAGAAGCAGAATGTCTAATGTTGAATGTTGAATGTTGAATGTTGAATGGTAAGTGTTTGAGTGAGGTCGACAGGGCTAAGTCCAACTTTCAACATCCAACACTCAACATTCCGGTTCTTCTCCACTCCCCAC
>Ga0210394_10004373_pt1 | contig 16571 bp, 15 predicted proteins | sample IncBWC12MmetaG_FD_160121 | JGI IMG/M metagenome (GOLD analysis project Ga0210394, IMG submission 160121) | Forest soil microbial communities from Barre Woods Harvard Forest LTER site, Petersham, Massachusetts, United States - Inc-BW-C-12-M | ecosystem: Environmental > Terrestrial > Soil >... | reverse complement strand
CGGCGATGTTGCGGCGGCGGGCGGCGGCTTCGGTATCCTCGCCCCAGGCCTCGATCTGGAAGGTCTCGTCGAGTTGGGAGGCGGCGAAGGCGGCAGCGGCATCGAGCCGGCCGTCGAAGACCGCCAGCGCGATGACGAGGGAGCCGCAGGTCGCGGTCAATGTGTGGAGCGCGGTCAGGCGGAACTCGTCCTGTACGCCGACGATTTCGGCAAATGCCTTGAGCGTCGCCGGGGATTGCCGGGCCGGGAGGATCCCTTTGGTCACCGCGAGCGCCGCGCCGTAGCGCCGGCTCGCCCAGTCGATTAGCGGCTGCCATACCGCGTGCTGGCGCGCCGCCAATGCCGGCGGGTGGCCGGCGCGGTAGCACAAGAGATCGGTGTCCGCGTAATTGGCGGTTTCGGCGACGACGAGATCGCGCTGCGCCCTGGTGCGGTCGATCGCGGTCGCGGCGAGCCGGGTCAAGGGCATCGTCGCCGGACGGATTTCCTCCCGCTGTGCATCCCATTCCGCGGCGATCGCGGCGGCGAGCACTGCGCTCGGCAGGATCAACTCGTTCTTGCCCGGGGTGCGCATGGGTTTACCGTCGAGCGCGACGCCCCAGCCGCCACCGACCGGACGGGTCTCGACCGTGGTGTAGACGCGCTTCATCGCGGCATTTCAAGCTCGGCAAAAGGATCGGCCGAATCACTTAGAAATCCGAGCAAGTCCCAGGTCTGCCGCATATGCGGCGGCAGCGGCGCGGTGACCTTTAATATGCCGCCCTCCGGGCTCGGTATGGCAAGGAGGCGGGCGTGCAGGTGGAGCCCCTTTGCCGCCACCACCCCCCCGAGGTGGGCGGCGCTGCCGCCATATTTATCGTCGCCCATTATGGGGGTGCCGAGCGCGGCGCAATGCGCGCGCAGCTGGTGGGTGCGCCCGGTGATCGGCAACAGCGCAAGCCAACTCGCCCGGTCGCCGACATGGTCCATCACCCGGTAATAGGTGACCGCGCTCTTGCCGTCCTCGTCATCGACTTGAACCCGCTCAGGTCCCCCGGCACCGGCGCGTTTGGCGAGCGCCAGATCAATCCGTCCTTGCGGCAATTTGGGTAGGCCGATCACGGCCGCCCAATAGGTCTTGCGCGTCGTCTTCTCGCGAAAGGCGCGGGTGAAGAACGCCGCCGCCGCCGCGGTGCGGGCGATCAGGAGAACGCCCGAGGTGTCCTTGTCGAGCCGGTGTACGAGGCGCGGACGCTCGCCGCTGTCGAAGCGCAGGGTGTCGAGGAGGCCATCGACATGACGCCCGGTCTTGGTGCCGCCCTGCACCGCCAGCCCCGCCGGCTTATTGAGCACGATCGCCGAATTATCGCGATAGAGCACGAGCCGGCGCAGCAACTCTTCGTCCTGCGGAAGAACGTGCCGGGCCGGCGGCGGCGTCGATGGCTCTGAGAGCGGCGGCACCCGGACCCTCTGCCCGGGACCAATCGGATCGCCGGCGCGGGCCCGCTTGCCATCGACCCGGACCTGCCCGGTGCGCAGCAGCTTTTCGAGACGGCCGTGGCCGATCCCGGGATAATGCCGCCTGAACCAGCGATCGAGCCGGCCGGCGCCGTCTTCCGGCCGCACTGTTACGGTTTCGACCCCGCTATTCATTAGCCAGACCCCGCTGGACGGCGCCGTGAGCGTCCTTCGAGACGCGGGCTGCGCCCGCTCCTCAGGATGACGATCTTTCTTAATACCATCAGAAGCTTACGTCATCCTGAGGAGGCGCGAAGCGCCGTCTCGAAGGACGCACAACGGCGAAGTGGCCGCGGCTTGGCTCACTTTCCATCGCCGGCCGCACGTTGGCGCAGCTTGTCCCAATAGTCGAGCCGCTTCTTGATCTCGCGCTCGAAGCCGCGCTCGCCCGGCCGGTAGAAATTGTGGCGCGCGATCCCATCGGGAAAATAGTTCTGGCCCGAGAAGCCTTCGAGGGTGGCGTGGTCGTAGACATAGCCGCTGCCATAGCCCAGATCCCGCATCAGCCGGGTCGGTGCATTCAGAATGTGCATGGGCGGCATCAGGGAGCCGGTGTCGTCCGCCACCCTCTCCGCCTCGCCGAAGGCAGCGTAAACGGCGTTCGATTTGGGGGCGCTCGCCAGATAGATCAGGAGTTGCGCGACCGCGAGCTCGCCCTCGGGCGAGCCGAGCCGGTCGTAGGCGTCCCAGGCGGCGAGCGCCTGCACCAGCGCCTGCGGATCCGCAAGGCCAATATCCTCGACCGCGGCGCGGACGAGGCGGCGCAGGATGTAGATCGGGTCCTCGCCGCCGGCCAGCATGCGCGCCAGCCAATAGAGCGCCGCGTCGGTGTCGGAGCCGCGCAGCGATTTGTGCAACGCGCTGATCAGATTGTAATGGCCCTCCTGGCCCTTGTCGTAGAGCGGCGCGCGGCGCTGGACCAGCCGGGCGAGCTCTTGCGGCCCGAGTAGCGGTTCGCGCGGCACACGGTCGATTTCCTCGACGAGATTGAGGAGGAACCGCCCGTCGCCATCGGCCATCGCACGCAACGCCGCGCGGCCGTCATCGGTCAATGGCACCTTGTGCCCGAGATGTTTTTCGGCGCGCTGTAAGAGGGTTTCGAGGGCGCCGTCGTCGAGCCGGCGCAAGACGAACACCTGGGCGCGCGACAATAGGGCGCCGATCAGCTCGAAGGACGGGTTCTCGGTCGTCGCCCCGACGAGGATCACGGTCCCGTCCTCGACATTGGGCAGAAACGCATCCTGCTGGGCGCGGTTGAAGCGGTGGATCTCATCGACGAAGAGGAGGGTGCCGTGCCCCATTTCGCGGCGCTTTTTGGCCGCATCGAACACCTTGCGCAAATCGGCGACCCCGGAAAACACCGCCGACAGCGGTTCGAAAGCGAGGTCGGTTCCCCCTGTTGAGAGTTGGGCTGCAAGGAGGCGCGCGATCGTCGTCTTGCCGCAGCCCGGCGGGCCCCAGAGGATCATCGAGGCGAGCTGCCCGCTCTGGATCATGCGGCCGATCGGACCCTCGGCCCCGATCAAATGGTCTTGCCCCAGGATGTCGGAGAGGCTCTTCGGCCGCAGCCGGTCAGCGAGCGGGCGCGGCGCCTGGGTTTCAAAGAGCGTCGTCATCCCTTCTGTTCCTCGATGTCATCAAGGGCCGGGGGGTGAGCTGCTGTACCAGATCTCGATCCCCGCGGCGCGCAGGTGATCGGGCAGGCCGGCATCCTGCTTCCTGTTGAAAGTGGTGTGAAAGGGGCCGCGCGTCGTGCTTTCGCTGATGATCACGTCCTGATCTTCAATCTCGATCTTGTGGACGTGGCCGGCGTGAACCTCGTCCATGAATTCGGCGCGTGACAGCTCCGGCAGCGGCTCCGGGACCAGCCGGAATGCGATAACGCCGGCGAGCATGGAGAGCACAAGCAGGACGATGGTGCGGACCACCCTTCTCATTGGCCCGACGCGGGACGGCAGGTGTCCGCTTCCCCGAACACCTCGCCGAAGGTAGCGCGCAGCACGCTGTCCACCTCCGCCATCGCAGCCGGAACGCCGAGCCGGGCGAGCGAGGTGACGCCGTGCCCGGAGCTCTCGGGGGCGATGCCGCAAGGGACGATGCCGCGGTAATGATCGAGGTCGGGAGCGATGTTGAGCGCGACGCCGTGATAAGTGACCCAGTGGCGCACGCGCACGCCGATTGCGGCGATCTTGTCGTCATGGCCGTCCGCTCGGGCGACCCACACCCCGACCCGCCCGTCGCGCCGCTCGCCGACGACGGCGAAGCGCGCCAGCGTCCTCATCATCCATTCTTCGAGGCGCCAGACATGGCAGCGCAGATCGCGCCCGCGCCCAGGGCGATCACTGGCCAGATCGAGCAGCACATAGGCGATGCGCTGGCCCGGGCCGTGATAGGTGTATTGCCCGCCGCGGCCGCTCTTGTGGACCGGCAGGCGGGCGGGATCGAGCAGGTCTTCGGGGCTGGCGCTGGTCCCGGCGGTGTAGAGCGGCGGGTGTTCGAGGAGCCAAACCAATTCGGCCGCGCCCGCGTCGCGGATCGCCGCGACCCGCCGCTCCATCACGGCCACGGCCTCGCCATAGTCCACCGGCGCGTCGGCGATGCGCCACTCGACCTGGAAATCCATCACGGTTGCTATGATATCGTGGATTTGCTAAACGCGCCCCCTCCTGACGTGCGGTCGTGGCGGAACTGGTAGACGCGCAGCGTTGAGGTCGCTGTGGGGGAAACTCCGTGGAAGTTCGAGTCTTCTCGACCGCACCAATGCTCCAAAATATCCAAGAATGGCGTAGATCCTCAGCCTAAGGGTTTTCTCTGCTCCAAATGACTGCTACAACTGACCCCGTCAAATGGATGGGTCGGATGGCAGTCTCAGCAGCACGGCGTCCACGATCCGGATCGCATCTCGTCAAGCGCGGCGAAACCTATCATTACCGGCGTGCGGTGCCGCAGGATGTCCGTGCGGCATTCGACGGAAAATCCGAAGTCACCCGATCACTCGACACATCGAATGAAGCCGAGGCCCGCCGGCTTGAAAAGAAGCTGGACGTTGAGTTCGAGGAACGGCTGCATCGGGCGCGCGATGCCGCCAATCCCAACACTCGACGTGCCCGCATCGCCAAGGACATCTTGGAGGCGGTTCCCCGAGACAAGGCGACGGCACAATGGGGCATGGCTTATCTGCCGGCGGAAGATCGGGAGGTCGTGTGGTCGCTCGTCATGCCGCACTATGAGGCACAGGATGCGCATCGGGCCGAGATAGCCCGGCTGGTCTACGAGATCGAACAGGCCTTGCCCCGGACGCCTCTGGACCCCGAGACATGGGGGAAGTGCCGCTCCGGCATCCTGAGTGTGGTGCGGCACCACGTCGGCAATCTGACAGCAACGCCCCTGCCTGTGCCGGCCGCCGAAGATGATCTGCCGACGCTTGAATGGGCATTTGGACGCTGGTTGCGGAGACGGGCAGGACGCCGCAAGGACGATTCGGTGGATCGGGCGCGGTCACACTTGAACGAATTTGTCGCCGAGACCGGAATCGTCATGCTGACCGATGTCCGCCGGCCGCACCTCCTGCGGTGGCGCGACAAGCTCGTGGATGCCGGGGCGCTGGCTAAAGGATCGATCAATCTGCGGCTGCAATTCATCGGTGCGATCCTGCGGGCCGGATGGCGGGACGCCGAGATCCCGGAACAGAACCTTCGGGACATCATCCTGTTGACTGATGACCAGAAGCAGCGGGTCACGTGGAGCCGAACCGAGATCCTGACGGCGCTGAACCGGTTGGAACCCGGATCGTGGTCGGCATGGGTCTATTTGATCGGATTAACGACCGCGACTCGGCTCGGCGAACCCACGGCGGCGCGGATCGGCTGGTTCAACCCGCGCACCTGCATGATCGAAGTCGATGATGGCCGCTACACAAAGGCCCACAAGAAACACGTAATGCCGATTATTGAATGTCTGCGCGAGCCGTTGAACCGGCTGGCAAAGGGACGGGGCCGCGACGATTATCTATTCGATGCGCCCCGGCCGGCGAACCCGCGGATTCCGATTTCTCATGAAACCTCTAAATGGTTCGGGAGATTTTTTGACAAGGCCGGCATCGATCGGGTCTATCACGAATTACGTCACACATGGATCGAGGAGGCCCGGCACTCGCCAGTAGAGCGGGAGATCTGGGAGATCATCAGCGGTCACTCGGCCGCCACCGTGAGCGACAGGTATGGCGGGAGAAAGCCCGACGTGCTGACTGCGGCCAACGAGAAGGTCTGTGAATTCCTGACCGGCGACCCGGAGCTAAGGGCAGCGATGCTTCGATTGGTATCCTGAGTGGCGAAAGAAATGGGTGTTGCCCTCATCCCCCCGGCGTGATTGCGACCGGCCGGATCATGGCGACGGTTATCCCCGGCAGCAGCCAGAGCAACCGGGATCGGTCTGAGTTGGTCGCCCTGCGGCGTCTCGGCAGCGTCGAGGATTGCGCCAGGGTCGTGGAGTTCCTGGCGACCAACCTGTCCGACTATGTGACCAGGATAGCGTCGACTCGCTCCACGAGCATGTCGTGCGGAGCGAGCGGGATCTGTCATTTCCGCCCCCGGGCCGCCCCGAAAGGGCCAATGCGAAGCGGGCGCCTGTGGAGGGCCAAGGTTGCGTTGCCGACCTCAATCTGCGCCCCGGACCAAGAAAATCGCGGTCGGCTTTAACCGTGACCGTCGTGTCGGCCGTGTCAACTTCTCCTCGGCTCGGATCGTCGACGCCAGGACGCTCAACCAGGACAGCAGAGCGGATCACCCATTATGGAACATCGGGTGAAGCTCGACGTGACGCACGGTACGACCTAGACCAACCTTAACGTGCGAGATGCTCTGACTATCGTCCAAGTTGGGTGAGATCAGGTCAGCTCGCTAATTTATGGCCTCTGCCCCTCGCGGATTTTCTGCCGGTACCTTGTCTCCCTCGCCCGCTCGCGCTTCTCGACGATGATGCGACGAAGCAACGGCGGCAGGCGTTCCAGCGGATCGCGGTGGGCGCCGATGTCGGTAAACCAATCGACCAACGCCTGCCGGGTTACCAGCAGCCGACCGCGTTTGCGGTTCGGGCCAGCGACCGGCAGCTTGCCCCGTTCGATCCACCGCCGGGTCTTGTTGAGCGTGAACTCGCCCTCGCCGGTCAACCGCTGGATCGCCTCGGTGTTAAGGCATTCCATGATGCGTCGGTCGCCAATCAGGACATCCGGCGCGACCGGTGCGGCGTTACGGAAGGCATGCATGACGTGCGCCGCCGCCTCGTTGACGCTCCTGAGATGCGACCCCGGCTCGCGAGCCCATCGCGGAGACATCCGCATACCGAAGCTGTCAAACATGCCAAGCCCGTCCTCGGTCAGCGTGCCAATTGGCGGACGCCAACCAGCCTCGATCAATCGCTGGGCGAATATCGCCTCGAGAGAGGGACCGTGGCGCGGCGGGACCGGGTTGGTCATTGAACCTCCCCATGGGTTCTTGCATTCGAGGCCGACGTGGCGGATGCAGCGCGAAACCAGATCGGATGTCAACCGTCGGCGATTAGGGGCACCTCGGGGTGCAAAGTTCGCCCTCGCACAAGGACTATGGCAAACCCCGGGTGACCAGACAATGGCATGTCGGTTAATGTTTAATCTAGAAAGCGAAATCGTAACCATTCCTCACGATCCCCCACCGGTCTAATATTTTGTTACCTCACCATTCCTCCGATGATCTTCTCGACGAAACCGCTCACCGCGAATAAATGTGGCATTACTTGATGGCCCGCAAGTGTCGCGGTGGCGGGGGTGTCCTATAGCCGCCGAAGGCGGTCGCGCTGAGCCGCAATGGCTTTCCGCGGCTGTCGCGACCGACCCGTCAGAGGGTACGTCGAGATGGCACGCGCCGCGATGTTGCGGTTGTTGCGGTTTAAATCACGAGGGGGGTCAGATGAACTACCCGGAACCATGGCCTGAGCCCGTCGATGGCGCCGAGGTCCTGTATGCGATCGACGCCGTGCTTCGCCGCCACGTCAGTATGCCGGATGGCGCGCCCGAGTTGGTCGCTCTGTGGGTGATGTTCACGTGGGCCATCGACGCCTCCGAAATCGCACCTCGGCTGCTCCTAACCTCACCGATGCAGCGCTGTGGCAAGACCACGGTGTTCGACATCTTGACAGCGATGGTCCACCGACCGGAGGCCAATGTTAACGTCACCGCCGCCTCCCTCTACACTGCGATCGATCAGGACCACTGCACCCTAATCCTCGACGAAGCCGACCAATGGGCGACAAAACGCGGCCCCGTCATGAGTGTGCTGAACTCCGGTCATAGCCGAGCCACTGCCTTTGTGCCGCGAGTCATCGGCGGCGTGCGTGTCAGATATTCGACCTATGCGGCCATCGCCATCGCCGCCCTCGGTCGCCCGCTGCCGGCGACGCTTGAAGACCGCTGCATCATCGTGCGGATGCGGCGCAAGCGGCTGGACGAGGTATTGGAGAGGTTCTCGCTCCGCCACACCGAAGAACTGACCGAGCTGGCGCGCAAGTGCCAGCGCTGGGCGTCCGACAACATGGCCGCCCTGCGGGCGGCCGACCCTGAAATCCCGGAGGGGCTGTCGGACCGCGCAGCCGATAACGTGCGAATCCTGCTCGCCATCGCCGATCTCGTCCTCGGCGGGTGGCCGGAGCGTGCGCGGCATTCCGTCGTGACTTGCTGCGCCGAGAGCAGCGAAAGCGAAGACGAGACGGAGATCATCCGCGACAGTTGCGCGATATTCCGGGATCGCGATGTCACCAAGATTCGCAGCGCCGATCTGGTGAGAGAGCTGGTCGGGCGTGACCGGCGGCGTTACCGAGATCTGACCCCGAATGCCTTGGCGCGCCGCCTCGATCCGTTCGAGATACGCCCACAAGTGATCCGCCTCGGCGACCAGACACCGCACGGCTATGAGCGCGGGATGTTCGACGACGCGATGGAGCGTTACGCCATCAGCCTCGATGATGCGGCCACCGTGCGCGCGCCACGCAGCGCAACACCCGCAAGTTCCGCAACATCGTTCGATGATTTTATGACCGCGTTGCCGGTCGCCGCGATGGTCTTCGCGCGCACGGTCGGCGCGGTTGAAACCGAGCGCCTGCGGGCTGGCGAAGCCACCGTCGCTGAAGGCGATGCCGAGGTGCAAAAGCCGGATGAGGATGAGGCTGGTCACAACGAGCCGCCTGCGTGGACCCCCCCCTTCATTAAAGGAGACGTGACATGACGATCATCATCCCCCCGTTGCCTGATATTTGGTGGTGCGAGGCGTGCGCCGGCACCGGCAATATTTTCCGCCAACTGCCGCCCGAACGACGCATCGGCTTCGACATCAACCCGAGGGATTCCGGCGAACTCGGCATCATCCAGGCCGATTTTCGGACCCAGTTGTTGGACCCTGCGAATACGTGGGGTGTGCTGACCAACGCGCCGTTCAGGAAGATGCCCGGCGACACGAAGGGCGGCGCGGAGGTCTTGTTCGCATGGGCGGCGGCGCAGCGCGCCGTCGTCTTCATCGGCCTCATCGCCCCGACCTGGTTTCGGCGCGCCAAGGTCGTGAACAGCCTCGATCCGTATTTTCATCTCGTGCACAGCGAGGAACTGCCGACGGATTCCTTCACGCGCGATGGTCAGGTGAAGTGGTGCCCCGCGATTTTTCAGGTATGGGTGCGCCGCGATTACCGGCGCGAGCTGATCCCCATCATCGACACGCACGAGGATTGGGTTTGGCTGCCGGCAAGACGGATGACCGAGGCCGATGCTTGGATGCTCAACTGGGGCATCGCTTGTGGCGAGATCAAGCCTCCCGACAAACTCGGCCGGATCAATGACCCGAACAATCATTGGTTTATCAAGGAGATTCGGCCGGGCACGCTTGATCGTCTCCAGCAGATCAAATGGGGCGAGGTTGCCCACCCGACAACCGCGACGCCACGGCTCCACAAGGATGAGGTTGTCGCCGCCTACATTGCCGCCTATGGCAATTCCGACAGCCCCGAAGTGTCCGCCGGCAACGCCGGCAGCGCCGTGGAGCCGGCACAGCCCGCTGCCGTAGTGCCGCTCGTGATACCTGTGGTGCCGCCTGCCGCCGTGGGCGTTGAGCATCTTGTGATCGTCAGTGGTGACGGCGGTGCTTGGCAGGTCATGCGTGGAGACAGGGCTGTGTCTGACCGCTACAAGACCCATGCGGAAGCCGCGCGCGCCGGCCGTAGGCTGGCGAAAAAATACGGGCTCCCGTTGACGGGCGACCGAGCGTCACCGCCCTAAGCGGCCGGAAGGCTCTCGATAGCCTCCGCAAGCGTCGGAATAAAACCTCGATAGAGTCGGCCTCAATATGAATGCCGGCGAGTTGATCGCCTGGGATGTTCGGCGAATTCAGGTCATCCGGAATATGTCGTCGGAGGCTCTCCGGCGACGCTGGCGTTGATCGGGCCTAGGTGAGCCGGATCGAACGTGGAGTTGCGAACCCGGCGATCGGCATCCCCAAACAGATTACCGCCGTGCTGGGAAGTCGAGATCGGAGAGCTATTGGTGGTTCCTGATCAGGACGAAGATCGCCCGCGGCCGCGGCCGGGTGGTCGCCGCCGCCGTGTTTCTTGATGTAACGATACCGTTCGCGCTGGTAGGTACACTCTGAGCCCGCCTCGTCCGCCACGCCACCGTGCCAAAGTCGGCGCTCGCCCATCGGCCGGTAATCTGCAGCGCCACGGTCAGGCTGTGAATCGGCATGGCGTCTCCACGCCTGGAAATCTACGCAACGGTCAAGGATCAGGCCGACGCTGGTATACTGGACGAAAAATCCGGAGCTCTAGAACCGACAAAATCGATTTACCGCGCCGTTTCCTTGCTTCGCGAAGCCCCATCGGCGTCCGCGCCCCCGGGCCCCGTGCGGCTAAAGCGCTCGCCCGGCGATCTGATGGAAATTGCCCGGAGGTGTTCGGAACTTCCGTGATATAAGGGCGCCGCGCGAGCCCGTTTGGGTTCGTCGCCGGGGATCTTGATCGTCAGCTTGCCCCCGTTATCAAAGCTAAAGCGCCGGCTAAGGGGTCATGCGTCGTCATATCCGGCGACATCGCGATCTCCTCCGGGACGAACCATCCGGAGGGCATTTTCATGGCACCCATCTTTCAACCTCGATTTTATGAAGACGCGTACCCGATTGGCCGCGTTATCCTGGCCCGCGCCCGTGCTCTCGGATTGAGCAGGACCGACCTGGTTCGCAGGCTGGGTTTCGCGAATCTCCAGAACGGCCATACGACACTCACCGCACTTCTTGTGGCCGGGAGCGCGCCGCCGGCTATCACCGCCAATCTCGCCGAGGCGCTTGAGGTCGAGCAAAGCCTGATCGGCGCCGTCCTGGTCGCTACGGAGCAACAACGGCACGACGAGGCGCGTGCGCGGATTTTGGAGTGGGAGCGCGAGTACCGGAGTTCCTTCCGGCCGCACCTTCAAATCCAAACCGAGCGCGAAATCCCCTCGCCGATTTTCGTCGCCGCGTTATTCGGAACCGCTCGGCTGCGGATTATCTCACTGGCCGACGAGGCTTTCGACGAGGAAACCCAAAATCGCGCCGTCAAGGCGGTGATCGTCGCGCATTACCGGGAGCGGGCTGGCTCGGTCCACGCTTTCGGCCGCATCACCGAATATGTGCTTGTCACCCACTGTGGCTACAACAGGGTCGATTTTGGGCTTCCATTCAACATAAGCGGCGATCCGGCCGGCCCGATGCGGAAAGTGCCGCGACTGCCCGATGCGACGCTGGGCGTCAAGCGAGGCGACACGCGCCTGACAGGGTTGCTCCGGAACACCGAGATCCGGACACTGCAGCTCGGGGACGCTCCATGAAGGACGCGCACCCCGACATTCGGCCATTCTTGTTCATCGACATCGACGGAGTGCTCCTGCGTCGCCGGCATTCCGGCATGTTCGACGGCTTCGAGCTTGCGCCCGGTTGCCTCGAATTTCTCGAATGGGCGACCGTCCTTTTTCGATGTCGATGGCTTTCGATGCGATGCCGACAACCGGGAACTCTGGACGGATCACGCCGTGCATTTCGCCTCGCAGGCGCACCGCTCGATGATCCTCGATGGGCGGTACTTGATCTGGTCGAGACGGCGCCATGGTCCGTCAACAAGACCGAGGCAATAGATCCGAAATCGGGTTTCTGGTGGATCGACGATAATCCGTCACAGCATGACCGGGACTGGCTTTGCACCCAAAACCGCGAGGATCGGCTGATCGAGGTCAGCAGCGACCGAGACCCTGAGGCGCTACTGCACGCCCGCTCGGCCCTCGTGACGGGCTTGGTAAACGGTAATTGACGGAGATGCGCGTTCGGAAACGCGGATGGGTGCCTCAATGCCGGGCATCACCGGGTGGTCTCGCGAAGAGCCCGCGCTGCAGCCCGCGCCTCGCCATCGTTTGATCGGAGATTGAAATATGATCGGTACCAAAAAGAGTGAAATTCGCGCGCCCATCGACAACGCCAAGACGCAAGTTCAGCCAGCCTCCGACATGCGGTCCGACCTGGGCCTCTTCGGCGACTACCGGGTGAAGCGGGCTGAACGGAACGCCAAGACAGATGCCGCGGTGAGCCACGTTCGCCGCGCCGTCGAGATCGGCGCCGACGTGGCCAGTACACAGCTCGAGCTCGATGCCACGATCCTCAAATCGGCTCTGGTTGCCCGCGCCGCGCCGGTCGTCGGTTCCATCCTGGCCGAGCTCATCGCCCGGGCGGGGCAGGTGACCCTGCACGTCTCCGCTCTGACGACCGAGGGAATGTTTCAGGCAATCGCCATGCGCCGAGCCGTCTCCGACGAGATCAAACGCCGTCAGGCCGCAGGCGAGCTGACAGACGAGGAAGCTGCGGGCGCCCGCGCCTATGTCGATCTTCAGACCCAACGCAATTGCGCGCGCCTCGACAAGAACAGCGAAGCCGCGCTCGACGCGATCGATGGCCATGTGGCCCGGGCGACTGACCATGTCCGCAACTCGAAATTGGGATAACCCCGATGACCGATGACCTGAAGCAAGACCCCGAAATTCTTGTTCCCGCGCTCTCTCCGGCTGAGGAGGCGGTCGAAATGGCGAAATTCGCCTGGGGGGCGGCCATGGCCCGTTGTGCGGCTGCGCACCGCGCGGCGGTAGCCAATCTCGATCAGTCGGCCGATATCGCATCGCATGAGCTGATCGACCCGCCAAAGCAGACGGCAGCTGGCGAAACGCGCCGCGATCTCTTCCTTGCCCGCATGGACCATCGCGTCCTGCTGCTGGCGGAGGTGCTGCAGCAGCACGGCCTGGCGCGGATCCTTGATGCCGCCGGCGCCGTCGATGCGGTTGGCCGCGCCGCCGCTACCGCCACCGTGCCGGACCCCGCCAAACCTCCCGGGTCCAAGTAGCAACCGGACGCGAGAGCTGCAATTCCGCATCCCCCAACGGAGACGACTGTGATGAGATTGTTCGCCTGGTTCGCCGGCGTCGACCCAGAGCGGCTCGCCGCGCATCGCAGCACGTCTCGCTACCTCGTCATCGCGCTCGGCATGGTGCTCGGGCTGGTGAGCGGACCCATCGTCGCCCTCGCGATGGGCAGCTATGCCTATGGCAGCTTGCCGGCGTCGCTGGACGCCGCCCCGCGCCTGCTCATTGCCGTCGGAATTGGCGTGGCGTGGATGACGGCGATCTGGACAATCGACCGGGCATTGATCATTTCAAGCGACGCCGTCAGCGCCGACCGGCGTGTCCTGTTGGCCGCCGGGTTCGCACTGAGAATAGGGTTGGCCGGTATTCTGGCGAGCATCTTCGCCGGGCAACTGGTTCAACTCCTGTATAGCAAAATGCTGGATACGACCGCCCAGCACCTCGCCCTCGATCTTCGCGAGCGCGATGCCGAGCGGCTCGCCGAGCTGCACGGCGTTCCCGCAACGCGCAAGGATGTCGCCGCACTCGAGACCAAGGCGGCGGAGCTGGCCGAACAACAGAAAACCGTACCGGTATGGATTCTGGACAAATTCGGCTCCGCCGAGCTGTGCGAGAAACAGGCTCGGCTATTGGCCGTTCGGGTCAACCACTGGCCCACGCCGGAAGGCTGGCAGTCGCTCGCCAGGAAATATGCCAGCTGCCACAAGCTCCGCGCCGACGCCGTCCATTACCGAGACGAATACCTCGAGGAGGTCCAAGGGAGGATCACGAAGAATGTGGGCCTCCTGCAGGGCTCGTATGAGCGGGCCGCGACCGCCACCGCTAACCTCGCCGTCGATCGCAGGAAAGTCGATGCAGGCACGGAGGCCGGTTACTCCAGCATCTCCGCGCGCGAGATTGCCTTCGAGCAGCTGCAGAAGGAGCACCCGGAGGTCCGGACCAATGCACGCCTGTGGTGGGCTGCCCTCCTGATCCTCGAACTACTTCCGGTGCTCCTCAAAATGATGAGCCGCAACAATCCCGTAGCCGCGGAAGCCCAGGCCGACTTGGCCGAAGACGCGGTGCAGCACCGCATACGGGTCAAGCGCCTTCAGGGACTGGAGATGGGAACCGCGCGCGTTCTTGCCCGTGCCGACGTGCAGCAATCCATCGATGCCGTCGCGGCGGAGTACACCATCGCAATGAGCCGTCTGACCAGTTTCAGTCAATTGGTTGCCCGAATTGTACAAGAGCACCAGCGGCAACGTGATGTTGGCCGGGCTTATCCCGCTCTCGCAGCTCACCTCGACGCCGCCTTTGTAGAGGCTGTCGCCGACGCGCTCGGGTCAGCCCCGCTCCGGCCGCCATTTTCCATGGCTGCCGAGTAACGCGATCGATTCGCGCGTACAACCACCTCGGCGGTCGCGATGAGCGATGGCGCGGGGCTGCCCGGAAGGTTTTTACGGCTACCACGGTCAGAGGCTGTGAGATTACCCGTAATCAGCGGAATGCCGCGTTGATGGAAGAATCTTTGTACCGTAGCGTGATTGTTGAACCTTCTCGGGAGGCGAACTTTGGGCATGGATCACCGCAGCCATTTCAGATCGTTAACGCTGGCTCTGGGTGCGGCTGCGCGAGAAGGACAGCAAACGGCACGCCATGCCGTGCCACCATAACCTCGACGAATACCTTGTCGCCTATCTCGACGGCGCCAGCCTGCGCGACGATCCGGTCGCCAGTCATGCAATTGGGATTGCGCCGTTCCGGTGATTCCGTCAACGGGGTCGATGCACGGCGAAATTTGTGCCGCTACTGCCGGCGTCGAGCTCTCACCTTAGACCAATCTAAGTGCCCTCAGCCTAAATATTAATCGATGCGTGGTTAATACGCGTCTCCTTTCCCACGATTACGCTTCCAGACTGATGCAGTTTTCGGCACTTATGGCAAGAGATATATTTGATAAGGTAAATTGATCGGATCGCTTAAGTTATCCCGTGACTTATCAAAATCTCGACAATTTCATAATTAATTTTTGGTTGCGGTCGATAGCACCGCGCCCCATCTGGCAGAATACGCCGCACAGGATGTGCATCGTCGCCGCTCCGTGACGCGGAAACGATGTCATCCGAGCCGGACTAGGGCTCGTAGCGGCGGACACTACACCGGAGAAACCCATGATTGTCGAAATGCGCACCTATACCCTGCAGCCCGGGACGGTTGCCCAGTTCGAGGAGCGGTTCGGGGCGGCATTGGCAGTAAGGGCCAAGCTGTCGCCGCTCGCCGCCTTCTGGCACACCGAGGTCGGCCCGCTGAACCGGGTCATCCATGTCTGGCCCTACAAGGATTTCGAGGAGCGCACCCGCGTCCGTGCCGAGTCGCAAAAGCTGCAAGGCTGGCCGCCCGACACCCGCGAATTCGTCGTCGAGCAGCAGAGCGAAGTCTTTCTGCCAGCGCCGTTTTCGCCGAAGCTCGAACCGCGCCAGCTCGGCGGTCTCTATGAGATCCGTCTCTACACCCTGAAGCCGGGCGGCATCCCCGCGGTTATCGATCGCTGGAGCACAGCGATCGCCGACCGCGTGAAGCTCTCGCCGCTGGCCTTCGCCGGGCACTCGGAATTCGGCGCACTCAACCGATGGTGCCACATCTGGGCGTACAAGGACGCGGCGGAGCGTTTCGCGGTTCGCGAAAAGGCCCGTAAGGACGGCATCTGGCCACCTAGCGGTGGTCAGCCGGGCCAGACCCTCGTGCAGGAGAATATGCTGGTCGTTCCTGCCGCCTTCTCGCCGCTGCACTAAGCGGTCGATCTACCCCGCGGGGTATAGATCCCGCAGGTTATGCGACAGCGCCGCCCGGTGGTTCGCTGGGCGGCGCGAATTTGACGGCTCCGTAAACAGGTCCCGCCGCCGACCGACGGCGGCGGGACTGATCATCGCCTACTCGGCGGCGATTACTTCCGGCGGTAACTCGTCGGGCTCCGCACCATCGGACAGCGCATCGATCTTGCCGGAGAGTTCCTTGATCCCGGCCATGATCTCGTCGGGCGGGTCTTCGCGATGCACCTCAACGAGGTCAACGAGGGCAAGTACACGGTCGAGGCGCGGATCGTCTTGCACTCTGAGCTTCCGGCCCGCGGGCGCCATTATTCCATGAGTGCCTTGATTGGATGGCGCTAATCCGGCTCAGCCTCAATCCAGTGGATCATTCCCGTCGTGAGATAAACGAGGGCCCCGCGTTGCGCACCGGCGGCGGCGATGTAGTGCCGGAGCTGCCCAGTATGAAGCTGGGTGTCTTCGGCGGTCGGCGCAACGTCGCTCTTCCAATCGAGGATGACGGAGGCCCGCGCTCCATCGAACGCAATCGCATCGGCGCGTCCCGAGAGGGCGGTCTGGGCATTATCCGTGTCGGTGAGACCGAAGAGCGTCAATTCGGGCACGAGCATGGGGCGCAATTCGGCGATGCCCGGCAGCTGCAACGCCCTGAGAGCGGTAGTTGCGATCTCATCCTTCGCCGGAAGGCCGGGCCTGCCGTTGTCTTCGGTTACCAATTGAAGCATCAGGGTCTCGGCGCGGCTGGCGAGCGCGAAATGGGTTTCCTCCAGTTCGCCGGACAGGATTTCTTCGATCAGCTTGTGCAGCACGAGACCACGAATCCG
>Ga0210394_10004372_pt1 | contig 16572 bp, 15 predicted proteins | sample IncBWC12MmetaG_FD_160121 | JGI IMG/M metagenome (GOLD analysis project Ga0210394, IMG submission 160121) | Forest soil microbial communities from Barre Woods Harvard Forest LTER site, Petersham, Massachusetts, United States - Inc-BW-C-12-M | ecosystem: Environmental > Terrestrial > Soil >... | reverse complement strand
GCGCCAGCGCAGCTTGGCATCGGTGACGAAATCGCCGCTGCGCACGGGGTACATGATGTCGGGATCGTCGACCCCGGGCGGCACCGTGCCGTTCTTTGCCAGGGCCCGCGCGGCCTGCAGCAACCGTCGCCGCGTCGTCATGATCATCCGGTCGGAGGGCGCCAGATGCTCGAACAGATGGTCGGTCACCGGCCCCATGCTCTCGGTCACCGCCTGGTCCTGGGCGTGGATGCCGTCGATCCCGGTGTAGTTGCCGCCGTTCTTTTGCGCCTCGCGGTCAATGAGCCAGTCGTTGATCGGGCGGCCCTTCAATCGCCAGCGGCCATACCAGTCCGACTCGTTCGGCAGATAGTCGAAGGCGCGCCTGAAGCCCGGCATCATCTCGCCCTTCTTGTTCGGGCCGATCGACGGCGGATGCCGGCGCCACATCAGGCTGACGAACATCGTGTGGGTATCGTCCATCGGGATCCAGGCGCGGTTGTGCAGATGCTCGGTGAACTTGCCCTGCGGCGTCTGGGTCCAGAACGGCATCATGAAATTGGCAAAGCGCCAGTAGGTCTCGCCCGGCGCCGCCGCGCGGTAGGCCGCGTACATCGTGCCGGCTTTGGTCTCGGCGACGTGGTAGTCGGGGGCGCGATTGGCGACCGTGTGGCGGAAGAGGCTGTCCTCCGGCACATCCTCGGGATCGACCGAGCCGGCATGCAGAAAGCCGAAATGCGAGGTGTCGATATCGCCTTCCAATGCCTGCAGCCAGTTGCATTCGCGCTGCACGAACGAGATCGTGACGTCGGATTCAGGCAATAGCGTCGCCTCGATTTCCGGCAAGGGCGGGGCTTCCTTGCGGGCGCCCATATAGACCCAGAGGAGGCCGTTGCGCTCGGCGGTCTGGTAGGCTTTCGCCTTGATCCGGTTCTTGAAGTCCGGCTGTCCGGCAAGGTTCGGCGTGTCGACGCAATTGCCGTCGACGTCGTATTTCCAGCCGTGATAGACGCAGCGTATGCCGTTCTGTTCGTTGCGCCCGAGGAACAAGGAGGCGCAGCGGTGCGGGCAGCGATGGTCCATCACCCCGACCCGCCCCGAGCTGTCGCGGAAGGCGATCAGCTTCTCGCCGATCAGCAGGAGGCGCACCGGCGCGCCGTCCTTCTCCAGCTCCGACGACATCGCCGCCGGCAGCCAATATTCGCGCATCAGCCCGCCTATCACCGTCCCCGGCCCGACACGAACGAGAGCCTCGCTGTCTTTTCGGTTCATCGCCAATTTTCTCCTATTTCGACGTCATTCCCGCGGAACCGGGAATCCAGGGCCGCAAGTCACGGCGCTGGCCCTGGACCCCCGCTTTCGCGGGGGTGACGGGTAGGCTCAAGACCAGAATGCGAAACCGAGCCCGGTGCCGGTGCCGGCCGGCGTCCGGTAGCCCGGTTCGTAGAGCGACCATTCGAGCGACAAGTGCTCGACCGCGCCGGCGAGGCAGATCCAATTGCGGATCTCCGAACTCCCCGAATTGAGCTTCTCCTTCGGCAATCCCTCGATCGCCGCGCTGTCCTTCTGGCGGAACAAGTCGAAGAGGCCCCGATCGAGCGTCTCGTCGACGACGAAATGACTGAGCCCGCCCGAGGCAATGACGCCGATCCGCGCGTCGTCCGGGTAGGAGTCGACCGCGGCACGGATTGCCTGCCCCAACCGATAGCAGCGCCTCGGCGTCGGCTGGTTCGGCGGGTAATAGGTGTTGATGCAAACCGGCACGATCGGCACGATTTCTTGCATGATCCGCTTGTGGACAAAGCCGATCGCGTGCCCCTCGCCTTCGCCGTCCGGCACCCCGTCCGAGGCGGCGATGTCGAATTCACGCTCGATCAATTCGTCGATCAGGTGGCGCGCGAGACGGCTATCGACCGGATAGTCGCGCGGCTCTTTCTCCTCGTGCCAGCGCGCGCTCGCCCGCCATCCCCAATTGGGCTCGGCCACCGGCGCCAGCGGTACATTGCGGATCGTCTCGCCGTAATAGACGAGGACGCCCGGCATGTTGTCGTGGTGGAACAGCTCCTCCTGGTCGTCGCCGACGACGATGAGGGCGTCGAGCTTTGCCTCGCGCAGAAACCCGCCGAGGCGGGCAATCGCGCCCTGGACCGCTTCGTGCCGCGCCGCCATCCGCTCGGTCGTGATCTCCGCCGCGATGCCCGAGGGCGCGTGCTTCAGCTGCTCGTCGTAGCTGGTCAGCCGCCCCGCGATGTCGAGCAGATTGGTGCGTTGCGAATCGCGCTCGATGAAGCGCGGCCAATCGGTTGGCGGCGCGTTCAGCATCGGCGTGTGCGAGCTGCCCATCCCCAGGACGATCCGCGCCATGACAATCCTCCGGTTCGCTGTTTCGGCTACTGTAGCGCAGTTTGCGCGAGGCGCCCGCTCACTTCTGCCCGACCCGCGCCCTGGTCAGCGCGCTATTTCCCGCATTTGGGGGTTACCGTGTCGGCCGCCGCCTGGGCCGCCGCATAGGCCCGGAAACCCTTCGGATCGAGGGCGCTTGCCTGCTTCAAGAGCTCCACCGATTGCCGGCAGAGCAGCACGTTGCCCCCTTGCTTCGACGCCGCCGCATTGGCGAGCGAGGTGTTCCAGCGGTCAAACCCGGCATTGCCATGGAAACGCGTGATCAGGGCCTTCTGATAGCCCACGATCACATCCCGGTTGCGCAGCCGGAACTCGGCATAGACCGTGTCCTGGCAAACCGAGCTGACCACCATCAGATCAGTGACGTAGCGGATCGCCTGCTCCGCTTCGATCGCGCTCGGCGCAACGCAACTGGCCTTACCGGCCGCCCAGCCCGGCTGCGTCGCCGAAAGAGCGACCAGCGCCGCGATCAGAACCAACTTTTTCATAATGTCCCCCACCCAAACTAACTCCCCTCGTCCGTGACGATACGCAAACCGGCGATTTTTTCAAGAACCGCCCCAAGCCTGACCGGTGCCGGCCGGCTTGCCGCGGCGAGCATGGCGGCGCCATAGTCACACGATGATCGTGCTGTTCACCGATTTCGGCCTCGCCGGCCCCTATACCGGGCAGGTCAATGCGGTCCTGCACGAGAATGCGCCTGGGGTGCCGCTGATCCAGCTTTTTGCCGATGCCCCGGCGGGACAGCCCAAGCCCGCTTCCTATCTGCTCGCCGCCTATGCCGCGTGGTTTCCCGAGGGGACGGTCTTACTCTGTGTCGTCGATCCCGGGGTCGGCGGCGCTCGGCGCGGGTTGATCGCCGAAGCCGCGGGGCGCCGCTATGTCGGGCCGGACAACGGCTTATTTGAGCTGGTGCTGCGCCGCGCCGCGAACCCGTGCTCTTGGGAAATCACTTGGCGTCCGCCGGCGCTCTCGGCGAGCTTTCACGGCCGCGACCTTTTCGCCCCGGTCGCCGGGCGGCTGGCGCGGGGCGAGCCGCCCTCGGCGCTGGCCAGCCGGACCGCGCCGCGGGGCTACCCCGATTGGCCCGACGATTTGGCAGAGATCGTCTATATCGACCATTTCGGCAATGCGCTGACCGGGCTGCGCGGCGAATCACTTCTGCCGGACGCGCCCCTCGCCGCCGGCGGGCACAGAATCGCCCATGCCCGGACCTTCTCGTCGGTGCCGCGCGGCGCGGCGTTCTGGTACGTCAATTCGAACGGACTCATAGAGATAGCGGTCAACGCCGGGCGCGCCGACCGGGTGCTCGGCCTCGCCATAGGAAGCGAGATCAAGATCCTCGCGTAACGGGCGATCAGGGCGGTGGAAGCACCACGTCAGCACCCGGCGGAACCCTGAGCTGGCGGCGTCGTTGCAGCCGATGCAAGAGCCACATGCCGGCGCCGATCGCGACGAACACGCCGAGCATCACCAGGCTGAAGGAGCGCGCGAGATCGCCGAGCATGGCGTGGAAGACATGACCGAGAAAATAGCCGACCGCGATAAAGCTCGCCGCCCACAGCCCGGCGGCAGCGAAGTTCAAGCGCAGGAAGCGGTCCCAGGGAACCCCACTCAGGCCCAACGCGAACGACGAGAAATTGCGGACGCCATAGATGAAGCGAAACGACAGGATGAACCAGGCGTCATAGCGTTCGAGCCAGCTAAGCGCGCCATCGACACCGTGGCGCCAGCGCGGGAAGCGCTCGAGCAGTCTGACCCCGAAATGGCGGGCGATCCAGAAATAGAACTGATCGCCGGCAAAGCTGCCGAGCCAGGCCGCGATCAGTAGGAGCAGCGGATCGACCAGACCCTGGGCCGCGGCAAATCCGGCAAAAATGACCACCGTTTCGCCTTCGAGAAAGGTCCAGAGAAAGGCGATGCCGTAGAACCACGCACCGTGATGGGCAATGAGCTGATTGATATCCATCGGCGATTATTTCTGATCCCGTCTCCCTGTTCCGGGCGGCCGGCCGTGGACGGCGCCGCACCCTCGCGGCCGGCAAGGCGCGCATGCTAGAGTGTTCACCGACCCCGGTCGAGCGGATTCCGGCCAGCATGCTTCTTCCGGGCCCGAACTATTTTCTGGGGGAAAAGTCATGCTGATCCTCAGGATAGAGTAAAGAGGGAAACGTGGAAGCGCACGAGATCGCCGAGCAGATCCATGAAGATTCGGAACCCCATGCCCACGCGGCGCGGAGCCACGACTGGTTTCGCCGGATCACCGCGATCTATGTCGGAGTGATCGCGATGCTGCTGGCAATCGCCACGCTCGGCGGGGCCGATGCGACGAAGGAAATGCTGAACGCGAACATCCACGCATCGGACACCTATGCTTTCTATCAGTCGAAGACTATCCGCCAGGTTAATTACCAAATTGCTGCCGACGAGCTCGAATTATTCACCGCCGGCGCGGCGGGGCTGTCGCCCGAAAATACCGCCAAGGCGGCTGAGCTGGTCAAACGCTACCGCGATACGGCGGCGCGCTACGAGAGCGAGCCGGCGAAGGAGCCCGGCAAACCGGGCGAGGGCAAGAAAGAGCTGCTCGCCACGGCGCATCACTGGGAAGCCAAGCGCGACCACGCGGCGGCGCAGACCCCGAATTTCGAGTACGGCGAAGCGTTGCTCCAGATCGCGATCGTGCTCGGTTCGGTCGCCATCGTGGCGGCCTCGCCCGCACTCCTCGGGGTCAGCGGCGTGCTCGCCGTCTGCGGCGTCCTCTTGACCCTCAACGGCTACCTGCTGCTGGTGCCGTTCGGCCACGGGTGAGCCCGGACGCGGCGCGCAGCCGCCCTCAACCGGCGGCGAATTCGGCAATCAGCGCGTTGAACCGGTCGGCTGCCTCGTACTGCACCCAGTGCCCAGCCCCGGGCACCACGGCAAAGCGTGCTTTCGCCTGAAAACCGCGCAGAATCCGCGCGCGTTCGTCGAGATGAGGGTATGCGGTGGCGTCGCGTTCGCCCCAGATGCCATCGATCCGTGCGGTGATACGCGGCAGCGCCTCAACGAGCGCGCCGGAGCGCGAAAACCGCCGGCTGCGCATGCGGGCGCGCGCATGGTTGGTCTTCTGCAGGTAGAGCGCCAGTTCGTCGATCTTGCCCGGGTCGGCGATCATCAGCTGATTGAGATTATATCGGTGGGTGGCGAATTCCTCGGCTTCGCCGGCGCCGGGCGCGACCCGCTTGAGCGGCGTCGGCGAGCGCTCGAGCCCGAGCCCGTTCGAGCCGACCACGGTGAAGCCGCCTACCCGATCGCCAAGCCGGGCCGCGACGTTGCCGCCGATCACCCCGCCGAACGAAAACCCCGCGAGGTGTACCCGCTCGCCGCGCGGCACGACGACCCTGAGCCCGTCGGCGATGATCGCCGCCAGGCCCTCGGCGGTCCACGGCTCGGGCGGCGTCGCGGATTCACCGAGGCCGGGCAGATCCGCGGCGATGACGGTGAATTGCCGGGACAGCGGCAAGACGTTGCGGATCCAATGCGTCCATGAGCCATAGCCGCCGTGCAAGAGGACAAGCGGCGGGCCGCCGCCGCCCCAGCGCCGCCATACCATCGTGCCGTCGCCGCATGGCGTCTCGACCCGTTCCGCCTCCGCCGCGATCCCCTCGACGAGCGCCACCGTCGCGTCGCTAATAAATGCCACCGCCGCCTCGCAAAATGCCCCGCGGCGACGCTGATAACCGGTTTCGCGCCGCCATGCCAGCCCCCACCCTTCCCTCCCCCGCTTGCGGGGGAGGGTTTTCAAGCTTCGGCGTGCTCCCTCCCCCGAAAGCGGGGGATGGTTGGGGTGGGGGCTAACGCGTTCTCGACAGCAGCCCAAATTTTGCGCAATCCTCGATTGCATGCGCGGATAGGAGGACGGCGATGGCGGCAATCCTGATCGACAATTGGTGGGCATTGGCGCTGCGCGGCGTCGTGGCGATCCTGTTTGCAATCATCGCCTTTTTGTGGCCGGGGATGACCGCGACGGCGCTCGTCCTCTTGTTCGGGTTCTATGCGCTGATGGACGGCGTTTTCGCCCTCGTCGCCGCGCTGCGTGCGGCGCAGCATCACGGTCGCTCGGGAGCGCTGCTCTTCGAAGGCATCCTCGACATCCTCATCGCGATTGTCGTGTTTGCTTGGCCGGGGGCGGCGCTGGTCGCGCTGATCTATCTGATCGCTCTGTGGGCGGTCCTAACCGGGGTGGCGCTGACGGCCGCCGGGCTCGCCCTGATCCGGCTCAGCGGTGAGTGGCTCCTGGTGGCGAGCGGCTTCTTGTCGATCCTCCTGGGGATCGTATTGTTCGTGCAGCCGGGGGCCGGGGTCGTTGCGCTGTCGTGGTGGCTGGGGGTCTATGCGCTCTTATTCGGGAGCGCGCTGGTGAGCGCCGCCTTCCGCATCCGCTACCACCCGATCTAGGAGCCTCCGCGCTCCTTCCACCGCGCATTTTCGTTATCATATGAGGGGACGCCGAACGAAGTACGCCGAAACCTCGGCGGTTGAGGGCGCGGAGTGGGTCATGCCGAAACGCCAGCTCGATGCATTGATGTGGGCCCAGGCCTGCGCGGCGATGGAGCGCGCCGAGCGCCTGCGGCGGCAATTCTTTCACCAGGCGACGCCCCATTGGGAGGCGCCGATCGACGTCTTTGAGACCGAGGAGGAGCTGACCATTCTGATCGCCTTGCCCGGGGTCGAGCTCGAACGCGTCAAGGTCACGCTCAACACCGGCACGCTGGTCGTCAGCGGCGAGCGCCCGCTGCCGCCGGAATTGCAGCACGCGCGGATCCTGCGGATGGAGATCCCCTACGGCCATTTCGAGCGCCGCATCGAGTTGCCGCCCGTACCGTTCACGATTTCCGGCCGGCATCTTGCCAATGGCTGCCTGATGCTGCGCCTAGCGAAAGGAGTGCGGTGATGGACCGCGAAGAACCCCAGGCCCTGAGGGCCGATACCACCGCGCCGCCATCGCGGGCGGCAGAAGCGGCCGAACCGGCTGGGCTCGAGGCCATCGCGGCGGTCCCGGCCGACGCGCTGATCCTCATCACCACCCGCAACCTCGTCTTGTTTCCGGGGATCGTGCTGCCGATGACCCTCGGCCGGCAGCGCTCGGTCGTCGCGGCGCAGACCGCGATCCGCCTCAATCGCCCGGTCGGGCTCCTGCTACAGCGCGAAGCCACGGCCGACGATCCGATGCCGGTCGACCTGCATCGCGTCGGCACCGAGGCGAACCTCTTGCGCTACGTGACCAGCCCCGACGGCAGCCATCATGTGATCTGCCAGGGCGAGCGCCGCTTTCGCGTCGTCGAGTTCCTCGACGGCTACCCGTTTTTCGTGGCGCGCGTCGAAGGGGTGCCCGAATCAGAGGAACAGAGTACGGAAATCGAGGCCCGGCTGGTCAATCTGCGCAATTTGGCGCTCGAAACCCTGCAGCTATTGCCGCAGACCCCGGCCGAGCTGGTCAACGCCGTGCAGAGTGTAACCTCGGCGCCGGCGCTCACCGACTTGATTGCCAGCTTTATGGACATCACCCCGGTCGAGAAGCAGGAGATCCTCGAAACCTTCGCGATCGAGCGCCGGCTGGAACGCGTCTCCGAGTTTTTGGCGCACCGGCTCGAAGTCTTACGCCTGTCGCGCCAGATCAGCGACCGCACCAAGGAGACCATCGACGATCGCCAACGCGAGTTCCTGCTTCGCGAGCAATTGAAGACGATCCAGCAGGAACTGGGCGAAGGCGATGACGCCAAAAGCCAGGAGATAGCCGAGCTGCGGCGCAAGATCGAGGCGGCCAAGATGCCTCCCGACATCGAAACCCATGCCAAGAAGGAGGTGGCGCGGCTCGAACGCATGCCGGAGGCGGCCGGCGAGTATTCGATGGCGCGCACCTATCTGGAATGGCTGATCGAATTGCCCTGGTCGATCGACGACGAGCCGCCGATCGACATCGCGGAAGCCCGCCGCATCCTCGACGAGGACCATTACGGCTTGCGCAAGGTCAAGCGCCGCATCCTCGAATTTCTCGCGATCCACAAGCTCAATCCGGGTGGCCGCAGCCCGATTCTGTGCTTTGTCGGGCCGCCCGGGGTCGGCAAGACCTCGCTCGGCCAGAGCATCGCACGCGCGACGGCACGCAAATTCGTCCGGGTCAGCCTCGGCGGGACCCACGACGAAGCCGAGATCCGCGGCCATCGCCGGACCTATATCGGCGCGCTGCCGGGCAACATCCTGCAAGGGATCCGCCGCGCCGGCAGCAGGAATTGCGTGATGATGCTGGACGAGATCGACAAGCTCGGCCGCAGCAACCAGGGCGACCCCGCCTCGGCCCTCCTCGAAGTCCTCGATCCCGAGCAGAATTCGACGTTCCGCGACAATTACCTCGGCGTGCCGTTCGACCTGTCGCGGGTCATGTTCATCACCACCGCGAATGTGCTCGACAGCGTGCCCGGCCCGCTTCGCGACCGCATGGAGGTCATCGATCTCCCGGGCTATACCGAGGACGAGAAATTCGAGATCGCGCGGCGCTATCTCGTCGTCCGCCAGCTCAAGGCCAACGGCCTCGCTGCCGGCCAGGTCGAGATCAGCGACGACGCGCTGCACGCGATCATCCGCGACTACACGCGCGAAGCCGGCGTGCGCCAGCTCGAACGCGAAATCGGCGGGGCGCTGCGCAGCGCGGCGATGAAAATCGCCGACGGCAGCGCGACCGAAATCCGCATCACGCCCGAAGATCTGCACGAGATCCTGGGGCCGCTCCGGTTCGAGAGCGAGGTGGCGATGCGCACCAGCATTCCCGGTGTGGCGACCGGGCTCGCCTGGACCCCGGTCGGCGGCGACATCCTGTTTATCGAGGCGACCCGCATCCCCGGCAAGGGCGGCCTCATCCTGACCGGCCAGCTGGGCGAGGTAATGAAGGAGAGCGCCCAGGCCGCGCTGTCCTTGGTCAAGGGCAAGGCGGCGGGCCTCGGCCTCGATACCAAGCTGTTCGACAACAGCGACATCCACATCCACATCCCGGCCGGTGCGATCCCCAAGGACGGCCCCTCCGCCGGGGTGGCGATGTTCACCGCCCTCGTATCCTTATTGACCGGGCGCACCGTCAAAAGCGACACCGCGATGACCGGCGAGATCAGCCTGCGCGGCCTCGTGCTCCCGGTCGGCGGCATCAAGGAAAAAATCGTGGCCGCCGCCCGCGCCGGTCTCGGCACGGTCATCCTTCCGGCGCGCAACCGCAGGGATTACGAGGAGATCCCCGAGGCGGCGCGCGATGCGCTGCGCTTCGTCTGGGCCGAGAAGGTCGAGGACGTGATCGAGGCCGCGCTCGAACCGGCCGCGGCGCCGGCGCTCGAGCCGGCGGCGAATTGACGATGCCGTGATGTCGGGCTGAAATTAGCCTGGTGTCAGGATCGGCAACGCTGCCGGATCGGCAACCTGCGTCCTTCGAGACGCCCGCTGCACGGGCTCCTCAGGATGAGGTTTTATCTAATGCAATCACCGATTTAACTTCATCCTGAGGAGGCGCGAAGCGCCGTCTCGAAGGACGTATTTCTGATCGTGTATCGCCCCGGCGCGTCACAAGAGGACGTGGGCGATTTCCTGGTAGGGCCTTGGGTCGATGAAGTGGCGCTCGCGCGTCATCTGGTCGATATAGAAAAAGACCTGCATGACGAACACCATGTTGACGGTTTCGCCATCCGCGGCCAACGGCATGAACAGAACTTTAGTATGGCGCTCCGGCGCCCGCCGCCCCGGCGCCATGAACAGGCATTCGGAATAGAGGGCACGGCGCGCGCCGACGCATTCGTCATAGAGGGCGATGACGTGGGCCTTGTATTGCGGGCCGAGCAGGACCTCGTCGAGGTAGCGGCCGGTGGCGTTCATGCCGTGCGCCACGGCGTTTGCGGTCCCGATCAGGCGATAGCGATAGCGGCCTTGCAGCAGCACATCGACCAGCATGACATCCGGCAGAAGTTTCGGGATTTCGGTCGGATCGATATCGGCGCGCCGCGGCATCGCCCGGCCTGCGAGCTTGCCGCGCCAGTAATCGTGCGCTTGGCTCAGCCGCGGATCGGTGATCGGCGACGCCGCCGACTCGCCGCCTGCCGGGGCGTTTCTAACATCGCCGGCCGTTGGGGCGCTGCAGGCAGTCGCAGCAGAGCTTGACGACAGCATATCGGGTCCAGTCCGCGGGAGTACCCGTTGTCGCACCGATGTGTGAACATTTGGTTCGTGCCGGCGCCGGCACGGTTTATCGACAGTCGAGTGCCCTCTCGGCGAGATGGCAGCGTGCGATGACGGCGCCGTCGGGCGCGCAGAGCGTGCCGTCCCACCCGGCGGCCTCACGCTCCATGATGAAATAGCCGAAGCGCTCGCTCGCGAAGCCCCGGCGCACCGCCATGCCGTCGATCTCGGCGCCGACGATCGGGGAGCGGCCGAGCGCCAAGAGCGTGTCGCCGCCGGTGCCGACGATCAGCTGGGCCGGGCGCTCGGGCCCGAAATCATAGCTGATGAAATCGTGCAGATGGCCCGCCAGCACGAGATCGAGCGCTGCCGGGACATGGCCCCGGATCGCCGCCTGCTCGGTCTGGTTGGTCGTCAGGCCGCTCAGTTCGCCCTGCGCCATCGCCCAGATCGGCTTGTGGGTGAGCAGCCAGGCATGTGGCGGCGGGTTCGCCAAGAGCCCCGCGAGCTCGCCGGCATAGGCCGCGACCTTGTCCGGCGGCGCGAGAAAATCATCCGCATCGGCGCCATCGAACAGCAACAGCTCAAGTCCGCCGAAGGACAGCCGGTAAGGCTCGGTGCGGTCGACGCAATCGGAGCGGGCGGGAAAGGGGTCGAGGAGGCGGAACCAGCCCGCCCCGCCGCGCCGGCACACCTCGTGGTTGCCGCGAACCACGACCCACGGCGCCCCGGCGAATAACGGCGCGGCGGGATCGAAGAGGTCGGCCTTCCAGGTCGGCCAGTTGTCGCCATGGGGGCTGCCGGCACACCCGGCGCGGCCCACCGGACAGGCATCTTCGCGGTAGAAGTAGTCGCCGAGATGGATCACCAGATCGGGACGCGTCGCGGCGGCCGCCTTGGCGATCGCCGGAAACGGCCAGGCCGCGGGATCGTTGCAATCCTGCACCGCATGGCCGGCGAGGCGGCAGCCGGTATCGCCGAAGATCGCGATCCGCCGCACATCAGCCGCAAGGGTCGGCAGCGCCGCCCCGCCGACCGCGAGGCGCGCGGTTGCCGCCGGCACCCGCGCCTCGCAGATTTGTACCGGGAAGCCGCCGTCCGGGGCGCCCCGCGGGATGGTCGCGACGGCGGCGCCATCCACGCTCACCGCTGGACAGGCATCGCCGGGCGCAACGCCGGCGCGCACCGAGAGGGCCCCGTCGGCGCCGAACTCAACCCATGGCGCCGGCAGCTCGGCGGCCCAGACGGGCGACGCCATGAAGCACAGCGTCAGGATCCAGCTGAGTTTACCAATCATCGGTTCGAGAAGCCCCGCCCTGTCCCTTTCCCCGCAAGCGGGTCGCAAGCGGGGAGAGGGACAGGGTGAGGGGCAGCTTTCAATTTTCGAGCTTCATGCCCTTTTGCACGCCGGGCCGCGCGCCGATCTTATCGCCCCAGGCTTTCAGGTGGTTGAGCCCGGCACCGTCGGGGAGAGCCTTGCGCCCGGCATAGATCGGGTAGACCGCGAGATCGGCAGCGGTCAGCTCGCTACCAGCCAGATACGGGGTCTTCCCAAGTTGCTCCTCGGCAAATCGCCATAGGTTGACGAACCGGTCCTCGTAAAACTTGACCGCCGAATCCGGCACTTTTTCCGGCATCCGCGCGCCGAGGAAGAAGATCGTCTGATTGACCGAGGCGTAATCGGCCGCGCCTTCCGCCATCCACTGGAACATCCGCACCCGAGCCACCGGATCGGCCGGCAGGAACTTGCCAGTCTTCTCGCACAGGTACAACAGGATCGCCCACGACTGGGTCACGGTGAACGGCTTCCCGCCCGGACCGTCGGGGTCGATGAGGGTCGGGATGCGCCCGGTCGGATTGAGCTTCATATAGTCCGGCTTTTTCTGGTCGCCCTGCCCCAGGTTGAGGACATGGATCTTGCAACCAACGCCGCATTCGTTGACCGCGATCGCGGCGCGCTGCCCATTGCCGGTACCGGCGGTGTAGAGTTCCATCGCTGCCCTCGCCTACTCATGGTTCGATGCCGCATCATAGCGCGGCTTTATGACAAAGCGAGGTTGGGACGAGTTGGCCCTAGCGCAGCGGCCGGATCTTGGCCTTGACCTCGGGCCCCGCCGCACCTTCGGCCGTGGCGAGTGCGGCAGCGAGCGCCGGGCTCGGCCACGGCTGGCCGGCAGCTTCCTCATAGGCGCGGCAGGCCTGCAGCACTGCGAGATCGGCGAAGAGCGGCCCGGTGACCTGTAATCCCAGCGGCAGCCCGCCCTCAAAACCGCAGGGGATCGAGGCCGAGGGGTTCTTGGTCAGGTTGAACGGGTAGGTGTAGACCACCCAACTCCAAGGATTACTCGTGCTCGGCACATCGTCGCTGCGCGGATCGGCATAGGCGGCCGGGATCGGCATGGTCGGCGACAGCAGCAAATCGTAGCGGTCGAAAAACTGCCGTAACGCCTGGCCGAGCGCGACGCGCTTGCCGATTGCCTCGACGTACTGCTCCTGGGTCACCCTTTCGCCGCGCCGGCACATCGCAACCAGGCCCGGATCCATCAGCGCCACCGCCTCCGGTTTCTGCGCCCGCAGCAATGCCCAGAAACCGCCGAGCGCCAACGTCTCGAAAATCGGCATCGGCGTTTCGGCGAACGGGTCGGCGGGTTCGACAGTGGCGCCCAGTCCGCTAAAGACCGAGGCGGCGCGCTCGACCGCTTCGCGCACCGCCGGCGCCGGCTCGGCATAGCCGAGGGTCGGCGAGAGCGCGATGCGCCGGCCTTTTAGTGAGCCTTCGCGAACTCGCTCGCGATAGAGGATGGCGTCATCGGGCAGGCTGAACCAGTCGCGTGAATCCGGCCCCTTCATCGCATCGAGCATCAGCGCGGCATCATCGACGTTGCGCGCCATCGGTCCGACATGGGCGACATCGCCGAAGGCCGAGGGTGGGTAGGCTGCCACCCGCCCGAAGGTCGGCTTCAGCCCGAAAATGCCGCAGAACGAGGCCGGGATGCGGATCGAGCCGCCGGCATCGGTGCCGACCGCGAGCGGGCAGATCCCGGCCGTCACCGCAACGGCGCTGCCGCCGCTGCTGCCGCCGGGCGTGCGCTCGCGGTTCCACGGGTTGCGGGTGATGCCGGAGAGCGGTGAGTCGGTGGCGCCCTTCCAGCCGAATTCGGGGGTCGTCGTCTTGCCGAAGAACACCGCGCCCTCGCTCCGCAGCCGGGCGGTGACCGGGGCGTCCTCAGGCCAGGGCTGGTTCGGGTCGATCGTGCGCGAGCCAACCAGGCGCGGCCAGCCGCGGGTCAACAGCGTATCCTTGAGCGCGATCGGGATGCCGTCGAGAAGGCCCTGCGGCGCACCCTTCTGCCAGCGCGCCTCGGATCCGCGCGCAGCCGCCATCGCGCTCTCCGGATCGTAGAGGACGAAGGCGTTGAACGCGCCCTCGTAGCGCTCCAGCCGGGCCAATGTTTCGTTAATCACCGCCACCGGCGATAGCGCTTTCGCGCGGTACAGCTCCAGGAGCCGGGTCACGGACAGAAATGCGATGTCGTCGGCCATGCGGTCCTCCGAGCTTATGTCGTCGTCACCACGTTGATCAGCTTTTCGCCGCGGATAACGGCATCGATATTGCCGACCATCGCGCCAAGGCGCCGCTCCGCCGTACCCTCGGTGAAGGACGAGGAATGCGGCGTCATCAGCACGTTCGGCAATTCGTGGAAGGCAAAGCGCGACGGAAGCGGTTGCGGTTCGGCCGGCGTCGGATAGCGCCACCACACGTCGATCGCCGCGCCGCCCAACCTTCCGTCGCGCAGCGCGGCGTAGAGCGCAGCCTCGTCGACAATCAGTCCGCGCGCGATATTGATCAACAAGGCGCCAGGCTTCATCAGCGCGATGCGCCGCGCGTCGATCAGCCCTTGGGTTTCCGGGGCCAATGCACAGGCGATCACGACGACATCGCACTCCGGCAGCATCCGGTCGAGTTCGGCCAGCGGGTAGATCCGCTCGACCGGTGCAGCATCGCCGACCGGGCCGCGGTTGGCCGCCAGCAAACGAACGCCAAACGGCGCGGCGCGCCGCGCCACCTCGCGCCCGATCCCGCCGTAGCCGATGATGCCGACAGTCTGGCCGAGCAGTTCGCCATGCCGGGTTCCGCCGCCCTGGAGGCTCGCCTCCCACGAGCCGGCGCGAAAGCTCAGCACCGAATCGAACAGCCGGTGGGTCAGGGTCAGCATCGTCATGATCACATATTCGGCGATCGGCTTCTCGTGGCCGAGAGTGTTGCACACGGTAACTCCGCGCGGCACCGCGGCGAGATCCATCAGATCGACCCCAGTCGCGATGCATTGCAGGAGCCGCAGCCGTGGCGCCGGTGGGAAGCCCGCGCGCCAGGCAAGGCCGACGACGATGTCGGCCTCGGCTAGCGCTGGCGCGAGTCGGGCCGCGTCGGTGTCGTCGGCGAGGATCTCGGTGTCCGGTGTGGTGGTGAGGCGCGCCACGATGCGCGGAGCATGGCCGCCGGCAAAGCGGCCGAGGAACAGCACCTTCATCTCAGCTCCGTTCAGATCGTGGCGACCACATTGATCAAGCTCTCGCCGCGGACGCAGCGGCCGATATTGTCGGCGATCTCGTCCCAGCGCCGCCGCACCATGCCGGTGGTCCAGCCCGAATTGTGCGGCGTCACGATGACGTTCGCTAATTCGTGAAACGGATGGCGCGAGCCGCGCCGCCGGGGTTCGGCCGCATTGGGATACTGCCACCAGACATCGAGCGCGGCGCCGCCGATGGTCCCCTCGCGCAATGCGGCATAGACCGCATCCTCGTCGATGACCGCGCCCCGCGCGATGTTGATGAGGAACGCGGTCGGTTTCATGAGCCGGAGGCGGCGGGCATCGATGAGGCCGGTGGTCTCTGGCCCGAGCGCGGTGCACAGCGCCACGGTATCGCAGAGGGGCAGCATCCGGTCGAGCTCGGCCAGCGGAAAGACGCGTTCGACCCCGGCTTGCGCCTCGCGCGCGGTGCGGTTGGCGGCGAGGATCCGAACGCCAAACGGTGCCGCGCGGCGCGCCACCTCTTGCCCGACGTGGCCATAGCCGACAATGCCGAGCGTTGAGCCGCGCACTTCGCCGTGAGGCGCGCCGCTCTCGACCCAGCTGGTGCGCCACGAGGCCTGCTCGCGAAACTCGCCCGAGATCTCGATCAGCCGGTGATGGAGCGCGAGCCAAACCATCACGATGTATTCGGCGATCGCGGTTTCGTGCCCGAAGGCGTTGCAGACCCGGACCCCAGGGGGGAGCGCGGCGAGGTCGAAGAGCTCGATCCCGGTCGCCACCGATTGCACGAGCTTGACCTGCGGCATCGGCGGGTATTCGGTGCGCCAGTGATTGCTTATGAGGATGTCGGAAGCTGCCGCCGCTTCTGGCGAGCGCAACAGGTCTTGCGGGTCGGCAACGATCTTAATCTCGAGGCCGGGCGGCAGCTCGGCCCTGATGCCCTCTGCCGTATCGGCGGCGACGTTGCCGAGGAACAAGGCTTTCATGGTTTCCCCCCGGACCTGACCGTATGCGCTGCGAGGAAATCCTCGCGCACCGTGATGCCGAGCCCGGGGCGGTCGGGCACCAGGATCATGCCGTCCTCGACCGGGAAATCTTCCTCGACCAGATCATGCAAGAGCGGGTTGGCGCCCAATGAATATTCGACGATGAACCCGGCGGGCGACGCTGCCGCGACATGCAGCCCGGCGGCAAAGGCCGGCGCGCCGGCCCACAAATGCGGGGCCAATTTCAGGTTGAAGGCGCTGGCGATCGCCGAGATGCGCATCGCCTCGGTGATGCCGCCGCAGATCGCCAGATCGGGCTGCATGATGTCGACCGCGCCCTGGACCGCGAGGTCGCGGAAATCGTGCCGGGTGAATTCAGATTCGCCGGCCGCGATCGGGATGTCGGTCGCGCCGCGCACCTGGGCGCATCCGGCCTTGTCGTCGGCGGTCACCGGCTCCTCGAACCAGGCAAGGTT
>Ga0210394_10004371_pt1 | contig 16577 bp, 12 predicted proteins | sample IncBWC12MmetaG_FD_160121 | JGI IMG/M metagenome (GOLD analysis project Ga0210394, IMG submission 160121) | Forest soil microbial communities from Barre Woods Harvard Forest LTER site, Petersham, Massachusetts, United States - Inc-BW-C-12-M | ecosystem: Environmental > Terrestrial > Soil >... | reverse complement strand
ACGATCATGGCAATTCTCTTCATGGCGGCCGGCGCGGCTTCGATAAGGTCGTCTGGCGCATTGATTCCGTGCAGAGCGGACCGACGGCGAGCGTAACGTTCTCCTACTTGAGTCCTGCCGGCGAGGAAGGGTATCCCGGTAATTTGCAAGTTCAAGCGATCTACACACTGAATGAGCGCAATGAGTTTGGTGTGCAATACCGCGCGACGACGGATGCGCCGACCATCGTCAATGTCAGCAACCACAGTTATTTCAATCTCGCCGGCGAATCCAGCGGGCGCTCGGTCATGGATCAACTGCTGCAGATCAATGCGGCGAAATACACCGTGGTCGATGAGCATCTGATTCCGACCGGCGAACTGCGCCCGGTCGCCGGTACGCCATTCGATTTTCGCGAACCGACCGAGATCGGCTCGCGGATACGCGACGGCCGCGACTCCCAAATTCTTTATGGGCGCGGCTATGACCACAACTTTGTGCTGAACGGCTCCCCCGGGCAGCTGGGCACGGCGGTGAGAGTCGCGGATCCGCAATCGGGCCGCGTCATGGAAATCCTCACCCGGGCGCCCGGCGTGCAGTTCTATTCGGGTAATTTCTTCGACGGCACCATCGTCGGCAAGGGCGGATTGGTTTATCGGCAGGGCGACGCCATCGTGCTCGAACCGCAATTGTTTCCCGATGCGCCGAATCATCCCGACTTTCCGTCCGCGCGCCTCGATCCCGGCCGCACCTATGAGAACACCATCGTGTTTCGGTTCTCGGTGCTGAAGCGCTAACCCTATTCGCGATGGAACGACATGACTGACTCGCCCGGCAATTCCACGACACGCAAACTGCGATCCCGATCCTGGTTCGATGACCGCACGCACGCCGATACGACCGCGCTGTATCTCGAGAGGTACATGAATTTCGGCCTGTCCCTCGATGAGCTGCAGTCGGGACGGCCGATCATCGGCATCGCGCAGACCGGCTCCGACCTGGCCCCTTGCAATCGCCATCACCTGGTACTCGCCGAGCGCGTGCGGGAAGGCATTCGCGACGCAGGCGGCATACCATTGGAGTTTCCGGTACATCCGATTCAGGAAACCGGCAAGCGCCCCACCGCGGGTTTGGATCGAAACCTCACCTACCTGGGGCTGGTCGAGGTGCTCTACGGCTATCCTCTCGACGGTGCGGTGCTCACGATCGGTTGCGACAAGACGACGCCGGCGACGCTGATGGCGGCGGCGACCGTCAACCTGCCGGCCATCGCATTGTCGGTCGGACCCATGCTTAACGGCTGGTACAAGGGCAAACGCACCGGCTCGGGCACCATCGTGTGGCATGCGCGTCAGCTAATGGCGCTCGGCGAACTCGACTATCAAGGCTTCATCAAGCTGGTGAGTTCGGCGGCGCCGTCGGTCGGTTATTGCAATACCATGGGAACTGCAACCACGATGAGCAGCCTCACCGAAGCGCTCGGCATGTCGCTGCCGGATACCGCGGCCATCCCCGCACCCTACCGCGATCGTCAGGAGGCCGCGTATCGCACCGGCCTGCAAATCGTGGAAATGGTGGCGGCGGACCGCAAGCCCTCGGACATTTTGACGCGCGATGCGTTCATCAACGCGATCCGTGTGAATTCCGCCATTGGCGGCTCCACCAATGCGCCGATTCATATCAATGCAATCGCCCGGCACATCGGCGTCGAACTGACATTGGATGATTGGCAGAAGTTTGGTTACGACATTCCGCTGCTGGTGAATATGCAACCGGCCGGCGAATACCTCGGGGAAGATTTCTACCGCGCGGGCGGCGTGGGGGCCGTGACCGCGGAATTGATGAAACAGGGACTGATCACCGAAGGGGCCTTGACCGTCAACGGGCGCACGATCGGCGAGAATTATCGCCGGGCGCAGATTGCCGACGCGGCGGTGATCCGTTCATTTGGCTCGCCGTTGAAGGACAAGGCGGGGTTCCTGGTTCTACGAGGCAATTTATTCGATTCCGCCATCATGAAAACCAGCGTCATTTCCGCGGAATTCCGCGCGCGCTATTTGTCCGATCCCGCCGACCCGGAAGCCTTCGAAGGCCGCGCCGTCGTGTTCGACGGGCCTGAACAGTATCGCCGTCAGATCGATGATCCCGCGCTGCAAATCGACGCGCAGACGATTCTGTTCATGCGCGGCACGGGACCGATCGGCTACCCGGGCGCGGCCGAGGTGGTCAACATGCGTCCGCCCGCCTACCTCATTCGAGCCGGCGTTCACGATCTGCCCTGCGTCGGCGATGGCCGGCAATCGGGAACTTCCGATAGCGCGTCGATCTTGAATGCGAGTCCCGAAGCGGCCATCGGCGGCGGTCTCGCGCTGGTGCGCAACGGAGATCGCATCCGCATCGATCTGCGTCAATGCCGGGCGGACATGCTTGTCAGCGACGAGGAACTCGCCAAGCGGCGTCAGGAATTACAGTCGGCCGGCGGCTACAGCTATCCGGCCAGCCAGACGCCGTGGCAGGAAATCCAGCGCCGCAGCGTCGGACAACTCGACACCGGCGCCGTGCTCGAAGAGGCCGTTAAATATCAGCGCCTGGCGCAAACCCAGGGCGTGCCCCGCCACAACCATTGAGAATCGCGGCCACCGTAGGAGCTCGCAGCCATGCATTTAAATCCTCGACGGCAATTCCTGCGCCAGGCGTCGATCGCGGCCCTCGCCTTGCCCGCGGGTCTGCTCGCCAGACACCGGGTGTACGCGGCGCCGAACACTTCGAATACCGGCGACCGCGTTCGAGTCCTGGTGGATGCGCGGCGCAGCATCGCGCCGCTGGACCGACGCGTCTTCGGCTCCTTTCTTGAGAACCTGGGCCGCGCCATTTACGGCGGAATCTTCGAACCCGATTCGCCGCTGTCCGATCAGCGCGGCTATCGCAAGGACGTGCTCGGACAGATTCGCGAGCTCGGTGTTCCGATCATCCGCTATCCTGGCGGAAACTTCGTCTCCGGTTACAACTGGCTTGACGGCGTAGGGCCCCTTGCCAACCGTCCGCGTACCCTGGACAAGGCATGGAACTCGATCCAGTCGAATCGTTTCGGAACCAATGAATTCATGACCTGGTGCAAGGCCGCGGGCACCGAGCCGCTGATGGCGGTCAATCTCGGCACCGGGACGCCCGAACAGGCCGCCGCCTTGCTCGAATACTGCAACGTTGATGGCGGCACGCAGTGGAGCGACCTGCGCCGCAAGCACGGCGTCGCCGAACCCTACAAGATCAAGCGTTGGTGTCTTGGCAACGAAATGGACGGTCCCTGGCAGATCGGTCATATGTCCGCCACCGAATACGGCACAAAGGCGGCGGATGCGGCACGCCAGATGCGCTATGTGGACTCCTCGGTGCAGCTGATCGCCTGCGGATCGAGCGGACCGTTGCTGCCGACGTATCTCGAATGGGACCGCGCGGTCCTCGAACAATGCTACGAATATGTCGATGGCTTGTCGCTGCACCGGTATTTCACCAATACCGTGGAAGAAACCGGCGGCGACAGCGGTAAATTTCTGGCATTGAATCTCGCCATGGATCGACAGATCGCCGAATCCTTGGCGGTGTGCGACCTCGTGCGCGGCCACAAGCGCTCGCCGAAGAAGCTGTGGCTCTCCTTCGATGAATGGAACGTCTGGTATCGAGCACGCAGCGGGTCGCAACTCAACGGCGGCGGCCGGGAAGCGCCGCATCTGCTCGAGGAAGTCTATAATCTCGAGGACGCCCTACTGGTCGGCGGCATGCTCAATACGCTCATGCGCAACGCGAATCGCGTCAAGCTCGCCTGTCTGGCGCAGCTGGTGAATGTGATCGCACCGATCATGACCAACGAACGCGGTATGTGGCGCCAAACCATTTTTTATCCGTACAGCTGGGCGCTGCAGTTTGCGCAGGGCTCGGTACTCGATGTTCTGGTCCAATCGCCAACCTACGATGGCGGCCAACCTGATCCCGTGCCCTACGTCGATGCGGTCGCAACGCTGGATCCGCAGAGCGGCAAAACCACGCTGTTTCTGCTCAATCGTGATTTGACCAAACCGCGTCAGGTCGAGATCCTTTGGGAAGACAAGGTTCCGTCGCAGGTATTGACCGCCCTGGTGCTCACCGGCGGCGACCTCAAGGCCACGAATACCTTCGAGTCGCCGCAGCAGGTTCATCCTCAGCCCTTGGACAAACCGCTCGCCGGCACCGGCGGCACGACTTTCGAATTGCCGCCGCGCAGCTACACCGTGATTCAGATGGCTTGAACCCGGCCATGGGCGCACTCTCCCGCCGTTCGCTTCTGAAACTCAGTGGCTTGACTATTGCCGGCGCATTCGCCGCGCGAGTGGCCGGCAGAGTAGCCGGGAGCGTCCCCAGCGCGGACCCCGCATCCTCGACGCCGATGATGAAGCCCGCCGGTTATGGGGACGTTGCTCTCGTGGGTGGACCGATGCTGGAACAGTTTCGCGCGCATCATGCGACGCTGCTGGCGATTAACGAAGATGCGCTGCTCAAGCCGTTTCGCGCGGCCGCGCGCCTGCCGGCGCCGGGTGAAGACCTCGGCGGCTGGTACAACGCCTTTGCGGGCTTCAATCCGCCGGCGGATATGCATGGTTTCATTCCCGGTCACAGTTTTGGGCAGTATGTTTCCAGCCTGGCGCGGGCGCATGCCGTGACCGGAGATCAAGAAACCAAACAAAAAGTGCAGCGCCTGGTCGCCGGTTTGGCGCCGACCATCACCGCGGAATTCTACGCCGGGTATCCGCTGCCGGCCTACACCTTCGACAAGCTCAACATAGGGCTCATCGATGCGCACGCATTCGCCGGCGATCCGCAGGCGCTGGCGATTCTCAATCACGCCACCGACGCGGCGCTGCCTCATTTGCCGAATAAAGCGCTCACGCGGCCGGAGATGGCCGCTCGGCCGCACCCGAACACCGCCTACACCTGGGATGAGTCGTACACCCTTCCGGAGAATCTCTATCTAGCCTGGCGCCGCGGCGCGGGCGAACGCTATCGCGCCCTCGCTGCGCGCTTTTTGCTGGACCAGGACTATTTCGATCCGCTCGCGCGCGGCGACAATGTCCTGCCCGGCAAGCACGCTTACAGCCACGTGAATGCGCTCAGTTCAGCCATGCAGGCCTATCTGATTGACGGCGATGCCAAGCACCTGCGGGCCGCGAAGAATGGCTTCGACTTCGTGCTGGCACAAAGCTTCGCCACCGGAGGCTGGGGCCCGGATGAGCGCTTCATCGTTCCGGAGTCGGGCGCGCTCGGCGACTCCTTGAGCACCACCCACGCTAGCTTTGAAACGCCCTGCGGCGCCTATGGCCATTTCAAGGTCGCCCGCTATCTGATGGGCGTCACCGGCGACAGCCGCTACGGCGACAGCATGGAGCGTGTTCTTTTCAACACCGTGCTGGGCGCATTGCCCATGAAGCCCGACGGCACCGCATTCTATTACTCGGACTACAACGACAACGGTTCGAAAACCTATTTCGAACTCAGGTGCCCGTGCTGCTCCGGCACCCTTGGCCAGATCGTCGCCGACTATGGAATCAGCTCTTATTTCCTGAATGAGCGCGGGGTGTTCGTGAATTTGTACTCGCCCTCCCGATTGCGCTGGCAGCAGAACGGCCGCGCTATGACGATGGAACAAGCGACCGCCTATCCTCTCGACGCCGCGATCGCCATTGCCGTCAGGACCACGACGCCGGAAACCTTCTCGATCAGCCTGCGCATTCCCGCCTGGGCCGGAATGAACTCCGTGGTTACCGTCAACGGCAAGCCCATCGGGCGGCCGGTCGTCGCAGGCGCCTTCTACGAAATTCGGCGAACGTGGAGCGATGCCGACAGGATCGAACTCGTGCTCGACATGCCGGTACGTCTCGAGGCCGTGGACAAGAAACACCCCGATCTGCTGGCGGTCACGCAGGGCCCTCTGGCCCTGTTCGCCGTCGGTGACCGCTTCCTGCCCTTCAAACGGCATGAGCTGATGTCCGCTCGACAGACGGCCGTGCGTTCGTCCGAGTGGCGGGTGATCACGCCCGACGGCACACAGACATTCCAACCTTTTTTCACCATCGGTTCCGCGACGACACGCCTCTATCACCCCGTCTCAGCCTGACGTCGCCGCCCGGCGGACCCAATGCGCGACGGGCGCGCGCTCCGGCGCCGCAATCATCGACGGCCGCCCGCACACCCGTCGGACGCCCTACCGGGAGCGGTCCCGATCGATACCCATAGGAGCCTGTCCGAGTAATGTTGCGCTTGCCGCGGGCGACGGCGATCACCACTCGGACAGCTCCTGGATTGAAATATTTCATAAAACTCAGACAAAATGCAAAGACACTCTTGCCCACCGCCGCAGACTCGTTTATTGTCTGAGTTATAGGCGCATTAGAACGCCGGCTGAGGCGAAGATCGCTGCGCTCAAGGATAAAAGGGGGAGGCCAATCATGAAGGTGCGCAATGCATTGATGGGCGTCGCGCAAGCGCTCGCTGTTTCGCTGACCATAGGCCGCGCTTTCGCGCAGACGCCGGCGCCGCAGAGCGCGGAGCATCCGGGAGATCTCGACACCATCGTCGTGACGGGGGTCCGGGCCAGCGTGCAATCGGCCCTGGAGATCAAAAAGAATTCCGATCAGCTGGTCGATTCAATCGTTTCCGAAGACATCGGCAAGCTGCCCGACAACAATGTCATCGAGGCTCTGCAACACGTCACGGGTCTGCAGATCAGCCGCAACACGGCGGAAACGAACCAGCTGTTGATCCGAGGATTGCCCGATATCGCGACGCTGCTCAACGGACGCGAGATCTTTACCTCTTACGGGCGCTACGTGCAGCTGCAGGACATCCCAGCCGAACTGCTGCAGCGCGTGGACGTGGAAAAATCCTCGCGCGCCGACGATATCGAAGGCGGCATCGCCGGGCTCATCGACGTTCGGCTGCGCCGGCCGTTCGATTTCGACGGGCTCGAGGTGGCCGGTACGGCTATGGGCACACACAGCTCGCTGTCGGAGAAGATCGACCCCCGCACGAGCCTGCTGGTCAGCAATCGCTGGCAGACATCGGCCGGTGAATTCGGACTGCTGGCCGACGTGTCCTATGCAAAAGCCCGCTACAAGGAAGAGAGACTCGATAACTACATCTCAACCCAATCCATTGGACCCGTGGCCGGGTCAACGGGCCCCGGCGGCCAGGCGTGGATTCCGCTCACCGAGGGCGCCCAATCATTCATCGGCAACCGCGAACGAACGTCGCTCGACCTCGCGGCTCAGTGGAGCCCGAACTCGAACACAGAGCTATATCTGGAGACGTTCGCCACACGCTACCGCAATCCCAACAACCTTGATTTTTTTGTCGGCCTACCGTGGATCTGCGCGAACCCTGCCACCGCCACGGTGTTCCCAGGCACCAACGAAGTAAAGACGGTCACGGGCGGCTGCTACGATCTGACCAGCGACCAGTCCTTCGTGCCGAAGACGGATACCTACCAGGTCGCGACGGGCGGCACCTGGACGGGCGACAACGTCAAGTTCACGAGCGAAGTCGACTACACCAACAGCCGTTTCACCCAGACCGGCTACATCCTCGACACCCAATACAATCCGCCTCCCAATGGGTACACCGCGGACTTCAACTACCAGGGCACCGGAACGCCCTATATGAACGTCACCGGCATCAATCTGCAAGATCCATCGCAGTTTCATATCCGCCAGCTCTACGATCAGTGGATGGAACAGAAAGGCAACGAGATCGACTGGCGCGGGGATCTCGCCTTCAAGCTCGGCGGCAGCAGCTGGATAAAATCGATCGACACCGGCCTGCGCTTCGCCGACCGCTTCGCGCAGAACCGCGAGGATAACCAAGGCGGCCTCGATTGCCTCGGGGTCGCGGATCCAGCCAGCCCTACCTTTGCGGCCGTCGCGGCGGCAATCGGGTCGCCGGCCTGCAATACGCCCTTGAACGCGCTTCCCGGAACCGCCTATCACGTCACAAGCGGCAATATATTCGATGGCGACTTCGGCATCCGCAACTGGACCGACGCGGACCCGAATTGGCTCAACAACAATATCGCCTACCTGCGGGAACTGTTCCATCAATCGCCGACGGGCGCCCGGCCTCCTGCCGACCCCACCCAATCCTTCGACGATCGGGAAGTCAGCTATGCCGGCTACGTCAAGGCAAACTACGGCTTCGACCTCGGCTCAAAACCGGTCGTCGGCAATTTCGGCTTGAGACTCATCGAGACGCGCGCCACCATGCGCGGTAACTCGCTGATCGTTTCAACGCCGAACAACGTCAACTACACGTTCACCTACTTGGCCGCGGAAACCGACAAGAATTCGCTGGACTGGCTGCCGAGCTTGAATGCGCGCCTGGCGCTCGAGGATGATCTGTTCCTGCGTTTTGCCGCGAGCCGGACAGTGACACGTCCGACCTTTATGCAGCTCGACCCCGGTCTCTCGCTGTCGGCCTCCACGGCGACGCTGCTCGGTTCCGGCACCGCCGGCAACCCCAACTTGAGCCCCGAAAAGTCGAAAAACGCAGACCTTTCGCTCGAGTACTACTTTGGGCGGGCGAACGCATTGACCGGCGCGGTGTTCTATCGGCAGGTCGACGGCTACATCCAGAACACAATCACACCGCAGACAATCGCGGGCATCACATACCAGGTCACGGAACCGACGAATGCGCCGTCCGGCCATATCGAAGGCACCGAAGCGGGCTACACCCAGTTCTTCGATTCCCTGCCGGGTATCTGGAATGGCCTTGGCGTGCAAGTGAACGGAACTTACGTCTCGGGGGTATTTCAGAATATATCGAAATGGTCTTACAACCTCATCGGTATCTATGAAAAAGGACCTGCATCGTTTCGCATCGCTTACAACTGGCGCTCGGGGTTTCTGGTAGGGGCCACGCCCGGTGGCGCGCAGCCGCAAGAGCCGGGCACCATCAATGCAAAATCCCAGCCCTGGCTCGATCTGTCGGCGAGCTACCGCGTGATGGGTCAGCTCACAGTCACCTTCGATGCGACCAATTTGCTGAACAGCTATTACCAGGACTACTTCGGCAATCAGACGGTCTATCCGCGCGATACCCGCCGCTTCGACCAGACAATCGCTCTGGGCCTGCGGTATCGTCTGTAGGGGCCGCGTGGCGAGCAGGACATGAAGGGGCGCGCGCCTGTGGAAATCGGGCGGACTGTTTCGCGTCGAGGCATGTTGCTGGGTTCGGCGGCGGCGCTCGTCGCGCTTGCGATGAGGCCCGCCCGCGCGCAAACGCTCGAGCCTCTGAATCCGAAGCTCACGGGTGACCTCTATCCGATACACGACCCCTGCGTCATCAAGGCCTCGGACAGTTTCTATGTCTTCTGCACAACCCCGCGGGCGGACACCCCCGCGCAGATTCCCTGGTATCGATCCAAGGACCTGTTGCATTGGGAAAGAGGCGGCCATGTTTTCACTGCCCTGCCCTCGTGGGCGCAGCAGGCGGTGCCGCACACCGAATCGTGCTGGGCGCCGGATATCTCCTTCTTCGAGGGCCAATACTATCTTTACTATGCGTGCTCGACATTCGGCTCCAACCGTTCCGTCATTGGACTCGCGACCAACACCACGCTCAATCCCACCGAACCTGGCTATCGTTGGGAGGACCGCGGCCTGGTGCTCGAATCCCAAAGCAGTGACGACTTCAATGCGCTGGATCCGAACCGGGTGATCGATCGCAGCGGCAAGCACTGGCTGGCATTCGGCAGTTTCTGGACCGGCCTGAAAATCATTCCACTCGATCCGCGCACCGGCATGCCTCTGCCCGGCGCGCAGAGGGTGGGCCTCGCGCGCAGGCCAAGAGCGCCGGACGCGATCGAGGCCGTGTTCATCATCCAGCGTGCGGGCAACTATTATCTTTTTGCGTCGTATGATTTCTGCTGCCGCGGCGCTGAGAGCAGCTACTACACCGTAGTCGGCCGCTCGCCGGATATTCTGGGACCCTATATCGACAAGAGCGGCAAGCCTTTGATGGAGGGCGGCGGGACGCTGGTGCTTGCCGCGGACGCCGGCGAAAGACGTTGGCGCGGACCGGGCCACATAGCCATTCTGCGCGATGCAGGAAAGGACTACATCGTGTACCACGCCTACGATGCCGACCATAATGGACGGCCGACACTGCGGATAGCCCCGCTCGGCTGGACAGAGGACAATTGGCCGGCGGCCTTCGTCTAGGAAATGTGTTCTCGTCACAATGATTCTCCGTCACGTCCGGACGGAGATCATTGGATCGGCCGTACCAACACCTGCGCACATCGGGCGCTAGATCAAGTCCTTGATTCCACGAGCGATGCAGCGAGCCACTGCGACGAGGGGTGTCGACGATAGTAGCCAGTTGTTCGCGCGAATCGGGACCAGCGGCGAAGTATCGGTTACAGCACTTCTATTTCCGGCACAGGTTTGCCTCGCCAACGGAATCGATAAATCGCCGCCTTTCTGACGTTTCCGACCAAGGCCGGCTGGAAGCAGGCAAGGCAAGTGCCGCGGGCACGCCGGACGCTGGGGTACACGACGCCCAGTGAGGCGTTCTCAAGCAGCCTTTCGGCGAGGGTTTGCGACGCCACGTAGCTTGCGGGATCGAGGCAGTTGGCAAAGGCTTTCGTACGGCGCAGGTCGTGGAACTCGCCGCTGAAGTCCGCGAGGTAGTCGCGAAAGCGCACTTCATCTTCATAGCGACCCACTTCGGCGAGATGCACTGTTTTGTGGAAAGCGACTTCGGCCTGCGATGTCCGAAGCTGGAAGGCCGCATACCAGGCACCGCGATCGGCGCCATTGAAGCGGCTGCCGAGCGGATGCGCATGGGAAAACGCCGCGTTGACGATACGCGCGTGAGGCACTCCAAAGACCAACTCGTGAGTGCCGATCGCAGGAAGGAGATCGCTTTCCGCGAGCCCACGTTCGTCCGTGACCCGGCTGAGATTAACGAGGCCCTGGAGTTGGGCATCGCTCTCTGCCAAGCGCGTCAGTGCGCCAGCTTCGACCTCGCTGAATTGGGATGGAATGAGGCGGTGCGTGTTGTGACGGCGGACGAGCGATAGCGGCGGTAGTTTCGGCGCGCGACGCGCCTTCAAAATCCAGCCTGGCGCGCATCCAGCAGCCGGCGCACCGTGCTCATGGCCGGCGGGCCCCCTCTGATCATGTAGACGAGCGGCGTGCCGCCGCCGAAGATGCGATTCGTATTGGGCAGGCTGATCCACTCATCGGCCAGCGGCTGCCCGTGCAGCACATTCAGCGCGTTGAAAATGCCGAGCAGATACGAGATGCGCAGCAGCTTGTCCGCATCGAGCAAGCGATCGCCCGGGTGTCGTTTCATCTCGTAATAAGGGCCGTTCGTGATGCCGCCCAACAGCTGTTTCGCGTCTTCGTCCCGCAGCTGCCAGTTGTCTGCCAGGCGAAAGAACCCCTTGAGAGCCGAGGCGCTCAGCCGCCCGCGCTCGTCCCTGGAAGCAAGGTCGACGGGGGGCGAGGGGTGATAGCGACTGGCGGGGTAGGCTGGCTGAGGCACTTATGCTCCTGGTGTGGATACTTTATACTCCTGATCAGGAGTATGCAACTTCAGTGGCGGCTCCTTGTGGGTGCGCGACGCCAAAGCCAGCTAAACACCCTCGATGAGACGTAGCCCGCAAGTAACCAGATCGCCGAATTCACAAGAGCGATGAACGCGAGACCCCTGTCGGTCGGGCCGGCGCCGAACGCATGCCAGAACAATGCTAACCAAGTCACTCCGCCGGGAGCGAGGAAGATCTCGGTCGCGAATCGCGCGGGCGCCGGCCAATCGGCTGGCACCCCGGGATCAAAATACCTAGCAAGGGCCGCGCTCAATCCGAGCAGCACGACCCAGATGACAAACCAACGTCTCAGTACCACATGACGGGTCACGAGAGAACTCTCCAAACGCGAGCGTTACCAGATTCGAACGCGGTCGCTGGGTGCAAGATACAGTGCGTCGCCCGGCCTCACCTCGTAGCCTGCGTACCCCAGCCCCACACTATTTTACGTACGTTAGAGAAATCGTGACCTTGTAACCGCCGTTCGCCTCCTGGTTTGCCGCCGCCTCCACCGTCTGGACCCAGGTCCGTATCTTGCGCTGAACGGGTTCAGGCATTTTGTCGATGGCGCCGAAATCGGAATAGAGATACAGGATGCGATGCCATACCGGGAATATAGGTAGCCTTTGCCCCGTGTCGCTCAGGGCGCAGTCCAGCATTCCCACGGCGCCGTGTGTTCCGGTGGAGTCAGTTATCGTAAAGGCTTTTGTGAGGCAGTTATGAGCCATGCAGCCTTCGTTGAAGAAATAGCCACCGCCTAAGCTTTCGTATTCTTCGGCTTGCTGTAGCTGCATCTTGACGAACAGGGATTCTTTGAGCAGTACGTCTTTGTCGCAGATGTCCGGTCGGTCCTTCAGTACTCGGTCGATTGCACGTTGCTCTGCGGCTTGGCAGGCCTGGCGCTTGGGCGAGTCGATGCGCACGAAGAATTCTTTCGAGTAGCCGCCGGCGGCGCTCGGGATACCCCCCGTCGAGCGCAGTTCGGATTTCGTGGCCGGTTCGCATCGTGGAGCAGATTTCGCCGGGCCTGCCATCGTTGGACCGAGGAGCAGAGCGACTACGGACAACCGCAACCATTTTCGTCGGGTGGTTAAATCGTTTATTGAAAGCAGTGCAATTCGGGAGTCCAAGACCGCCTGCGGAAGGCAACCTCTACTTCTTTTCGGGCGAGTAATGTGCCCCTCTTCCCGCGACACACGCATAGAAGTCCTTGCCCCAAGGCAAGTGATTGCGAACCCCGAACATGATGCGCGACTCTCGGACGGTCAGACGCTCACCGGTATCCATCATAACGAGTAGAACCAATCGTTCCTGCCCACCCGCGGGAACAGTCAACATAACTGCGAACACCGTGCCTCGCACCTCGCGAGCGCGACGAAAGCGATCACGTTGCACATGTGGTGAGTTGCACCTCCTTGCGCCTTGTACGAGGGAAGCTTACTTCAAGGCGTGAACTGCCGCTTCGAAGAGATCACTTGGGTACTTCTGGCGCCACAGGGTTCAGCATGGCATTTCGTAACGTCGTTGGTGTCGCCAATCCGCGCGTGTGCGAGACCGCGGTGGTGAGTCCGAAGAAAAGCGCGGCATGAAGCCCCAAAATCAAGAAAAGCGTACCGGAGGGCAGGGAGAAGTAGCCGAAGTTGCGATCAGCGAGAGTGGTAAATCCCCTCGCTGCCGTCGCAGGAATCACCGCCGGAACGTGACTTCGCGGGTAATCATGATCAATAACCATCGCCGCCCAACAGCATCCCACCGCGAAGCGCAGTCTCGACAGTGCCGAGGCTCGAGACTCTAAATCCGCGAGCCACTCCTCTTCTAGCCTTGAGAATAAACGTTCTGGCGCTCGACGGGCTGCCTGATGAATCAACCAAGGAATCACGCGGTCTAATTCGGGTTGCGTCGACCGAAAGTTACGCTGGTTCATGCGACTACTCCTCGATTGAAGCTTGCGAACACTTCGCTGGCACGTCTCAGGCCCGTTGAGGTCAGCCGATACAACCGACGGCGCGGCCGCCCTGCGCTCGAAGGATCGATGGTTTCCCACTGGCTGACAAACCAACCCGCAGATTCGAGTCGAATGAGGATGGGATACAAGGTTCCCGATGCGATACCGCAGCGTTGATGCACTTCCGCGCCCGCCAACTGCCCCGTCGGGTTTTCCAAGAAGGCCTCCAATACCCGAAGCGTCTGCAGCGACATCCGGACATTGGTGTCTTTCTTACTCATAGTAGATAGTCTACATAGGGTATAGGATAAAGGCAAGTTGGGCGATGGATGGGAATTCAGCGGGAGAGAGAGATAGTCAGTACGGTTTTGCCCGGCGCGATCATTTCGGTCAAGAGACTTAGGAGAGCACCATGGCCATGGCTGTAAGCAGCAACGAAGGTAAGTCCTATTCCGACATCAACATGACCCCGTTGATCGACGTGATGTTGGTGTTACTGATAATTTTCATCATCACGATTCCGAGCCAGACCCACGCGGTGAAGATCGACAGCCCCTCACACGATAAGCCGCCGCCGACGCGTCCCGAAGTGATTGATTTGTCGATAGACTTCGACGGCACGTTGCTGTGGAACAAGACACCGGTGGATCGGATCACCATGCAGAGCTATATCAGTCAAGAGGCCACCAAGAGTCCACAGCCCGAAGTGCACATCACGGTCGACAAATTCTCAAAGTACGAAATCGTGGCGCAAACCTTGGCGGATTTGCAACACCGCGGGCTGAAGAAGGTAGGGTTCGTCAACAACGATTTCTTCTAGCATATCTCGACGCGGTTAAGGTACAAGCGTGCCATGAACGTCTGCGCCTCTATTCTGACCGGATTCGCTGCGGCTGGATTGCTGGCTTTGCAAGCGAAAGCGGAATCACCCAAAGCGCTGGATCGTGGGTGGTTTGAGATTGTTCCCTTGGAGGCAGTCTCGGAAACCTCCTCAAACGCGAGCGTGAGCGACCTCAATGGCGATGGGCATCTGGACATCGTATTGGTCAAAGGGCGTCATTGGCGCGTGACCAGCCGGGTCTTTTTTGGTGATGGCGCAGGACATTTCACTGCCGGGCCCGCGCTTCCAAGCAATGCCACCAAGAGCTATTCAGGATCCTTGGCGGACATGACCAAAAGTGGCCATCTAGATATTGTTCTGAGCAATGATCGACCCGATCCCAAATTGGTTTTGCTCAACGACGGCAAAGGTAATTTCACGGTGGGCGGGACCTATGGTGATCCACAGTGGTCAACCCGAAATGCAGCGGTGGGGGACCTCAACGGGGATGGCTATCCGGACATCGCAGTAGCGAATCGCGGAATGGCCAGTTACGTTTGCCTCAATGATGGGAAGCTTCATTTCGACTGCCGCCCATTGCAGGATTCACCGAGCGCCGCGACCGTGGCGATCGCCGATATCAATGGCGATGGCGCCAACGATATCGTTTACGCCTGCCGGGATGAGTGTCAGAGCGTCGTTTACTTGAACGACGGCACAGGTAATTTTAAGCGAAGAATTCCTTGGGGACCGCCCGACGCAAGCACTCGCGCTATGGCGGTCGCTGACTTCGACGGTGACGGCCATCTGGACATCGCCGCTTGCCACGAGAATATAGGCTGTTTTGTTTATCTGAACGATGGCAACGGCAATTTCGGTAAGGGCATTTTGATCCAGGAACCAGCCGCTTTGCCGTATTCGATGATTGCTGTTGATCTAGACGGCGACAAGCGACCGGAGATCATCGTTGGATATATCGACGCGCCGGGAATCATCTTCGTCAACGACGGTACAGGCAAGAACTATCGGCAAATTCCGTTTGGCGACGGCAAGGGTGCAATCTACGGTATGGCGGCAGGGGATTTGGACGGCGACGGGCTGCCTGATATTGTAATTGCACGATCAGGCGCGCCGAGTTTCTTGATGCTGACTAAACACCGGCACAATCACTGACAATCCATTCTTAAGCACCCATCTGCGCGGCTAAATCCTCAATGTTTCGAGCCACGATATCGAACGTGATTTTAGGTGAGGTCTCGCTGACGCCCGGGCGTTCGTCCGGCCGTCCGATAAAAGCCGTGCGTAGGCCAAGATCCGCTGCCGCCTTGAGATCGCTGCTGTGAGCGGCGCACATCATGCATTGGCCGGGCTCGAGATTGAAGGCATCCACAGCCGACAGGTAAACGGTCGATTTCGGCTTATAGTCCCGTGCCAGATCCGCACCCAAAATGGCGTCCCAATGGATGTTATTTCGGCGCGCAAGATCACTCATGATGGCAACATTGCCATTGGAGACGGGGGAAATTCTAAATTGTTGTTGGAGCCTCGCTAAGCCCGACGATACATCCGGCCAGGCGTCAAGGCGATGCCAAGCGAGGGTCAGCTGATCGAGCGTTGACGATTCGAGTTTTTCGAGCCCGAAGCGTGGCAGGATCTTCTGCAGCATGCGGCGATGCAAGAGGTCAAGTTTGATATAGGGAATTCGGCCGGACCGCACCTCTTCCATACCGGGCTGATACTCATCGCGCCATGCATCTGCGAAAGCTTTCCAATCCATAGAGAATCCGAGCGGTTTTAGGATCATTTCAGCGTCGCGTGACACGCCGGATCGCCAATCGACGAGCGTACCGAAGACGTCGAAGAACAGAGCTTTGATTATGGGCTTGCGCAACGGGGATTGAGATATCGGCTGAGCCACCAGTGCACCTTTGACCGTTGTACCGACAAGTGCGGCCGTTATCGTCAGCGCGGACGAATACAAAAAACGGCGACGATCGAGTGCGGTCACTTATTGTATGCCCTTCCGTAAGCAACAACGACACCCCTTAGCTAATTTCGATGCTGACATTGGCGGGCATGGCGGGCAACTTGAGCCATGGATTCACAGCGATCCGAAACCGGCTTGGCCCTCGCGTTCGGCTCGCTCTGGATTTGCGCGTTCATTTCACGGTGTTGGCTCCAGGTCAATACGGTATCGCTGGGCCAAGTCTGCCCCG
>Ga0210394_10004370_pt1 | contig 16583 bp, 12 predicted proteins | sample IncBWC12MmetaG_FD_160121 | JGI IMG/M metagenome (GOLD analysis project Ga0210394, IMG submission 160121) | Forest soil microbial communities from Barre Woods Harvard Forest LTER site, Petersham, Massachusetts, United States - Inc-BW-C-12-M | ecosystem: Environmental > Terrestrial > Soil >... | reverse complement strand
GGCAAGGACACCTACAGCAAGGACAAAGCGGCAACATTGTTTGCGGCCTTTGTGCGCAACGGCGTCTGGCACACGCCCACGCTCGCGCTGCTTCAGGGCTTCGCCTATGGCGACGATCTCGTCAACGACCCCAGCTTCCATTACATGCCGGAGAGCTGGCGCAAGACGGCCCACCCTCGCGACAAGCCTTACATGCAGGATCTCTCGCCCGCGCAGTTCGACGCTCTGGTGGCCCGCATTCGCGCCTTGCTCGACCGCCACAAGGTGCTGGTCCGCGATATGCACAGCGCCGGTGTCGAGTTCCTCGCGGGAACCGACACCAGCCTCACCAATCCCGTCATTCCCGGCGTGGGCCTGCATCGGGAGCTGGTGCTGCTGGTCGAATCCGGCTTCACTCCGCTGGAAGCCCTGGCCACCGCCACACGCAATCCCGCGCGCTATTTCGGCGCGCTGAACCAGACCGGAACCATCGAGCTGGGCAAGTTCGCCGACCTCGTGTTGCTCGACGCCAATCCTCTCGCCGACATCCACAACACGCGGAAAATCAGCGCCGTCATCCTGCGCGGACGCTACTTCTCACGCGCCGATCTCGACGCCATGCTGGAACAGGTGGCGCAGGTCCCCTGACCCCTGTGGGGCAGGTCTGTGACCTGCCATTTTTCGGGAAGTAGCTGAACGGAGCCGCGACCAAAGGGAGCGGTTTGAAAATGAATTAACGCGGGGGCGCTTCCACCACCGTCGCCTCACCGCTAGCGACCATGCTGGTTGCGTCCGCCGCCGAGATCCGGAACCGCTCGCTCCCGCGGAGGTCTTGGCTCCCCGGCGCAAGATACACCCGCGTCACTCCGAAGAGCCGGAACGGTTCGTCTTCGAAGCCCGTGTCAAACAGCTCCTGATCGACGCCGTTGAAAATTAGCGCTGCTCCCGGATGCTCCGCCGCGGCCGCCTGCGCCGCGCGCACCACCATCCGCATGCGCGACGTCCTCTCCAGCCACTCGGCCGTGTCCGTGTTGATCTGCGGCAGCGATCCCGCCAACGCCGCCGCCGCCAGGCCGATCGCCAATGCCCGTGCGATCCCACCGGCCCTCCACGCCCCCTCCAGCGCCCACCCGCTGAGCCACGCCAACCCGATCAGCGGAATCGTCAGGTAATAATACAAAATGTGATTCGGCAGCGGCAGCACCGGCGCAAGGAACAGAGCGAACCACGCCACCGGAAACAGGACGCCCGCGTCACGTCGCCACAACCTGCAGATCAGGAACGCCGCCAGCGCCGCGCCGATCGCCCATCGCCCCGGAAATCCATCCGGACCTAACGCGTTTCTTACATACACCAGCGCGGTCCCCGCGATGCGCCCATCTACCGCGACCCGATAAATCTCCCCCGCCGGCCGTGCAATCGCCAGCCAATGAATTCCGCCGAAGATCACCGCCGGCACAAGCAGCGCCCACGCCCATCGATCCTTCTTTCGGGCCACGCACCACGTGTACAGAAGCGCCGCCAGCGGATACATCACGGTCACTTCCAGGGCGCCGAAGCCGGCCAGATACGCCGCCCACTCCGCCAGCCGCCATTTCTTCTCGCCCGATTCGAGAAATCGCGCCCTCGCATACAACGCCGCCAGCAACAGGAACGCGCACAAAATCTGGTTGTATGCCGACGACCACATCAGCGGAACCGCGACGCCGAAGCTGGTGGTCCACACCACCGCCGCCGCAATTCCCGCCGCGCGCGAACCCGCGATACGCGCGCCCAGCGCCGCCGCCAGTCCGAGCGCCAGAAACCATGTCGCTAGCCCGAACCACCGAAACAGCGCGGCGTGCAGCCCGAACACGGAGGAGAAAATCAGGAAGAACAGCCGCTCGCTCAGCACCCTCACCGTGCCTTCGGCTTCGGGCCGGAACAGCGCCGCGGCCAGACTGCGCAGCCCGTGGACCTCCAGCCGCAATCCCAGCCAGGCGAAATCGTCCGTGCGAAACCACACGAACGGAGCCCGCCAGAACACCGCCAGGCACACCAATCCCGGAATGAGGAAATATTCGCCGCGGCGATTCAATGAGATTCCAGGCCCACGGACACCGCGATCAGCGCCAACTCGCGCCGCTCATCTCCTGAAGGCTTCAGCGCCTTGTCGCAGGAAAACTCCACCGTTACCGTGCCCGGCTGCGAGCCTGCCCCGACCTCCCGCTCGTAGTCGTAGTTCCCGGCCTTCGAATACAATTCCGGCTTCAGCGCCATTCCGTCCACGGAAGCGCTCAGTTGAATCGGACCCAGTTTATTAATTACCGCGTCCGGCAGCGTGAACCTGAAGTGCAATTTTGCGCCGGCATGCGCCGGGTCCGCCGGCGCGGCCAGCGTGACCGCAAAGTTTCGCGCGGTCCATCGCCACGACCCGCCCTCCACCCCGTAGAATCCGCTCTTGAGCTGCCATCCCGCGCTCGCATCGTTCATCTGAACCTTGCTTTGGAGCACAGGCGCCGCGGCGGATTGCTCGTGCGTCTTCCGCGTGCATCCCGCCATCCCGATCGCGGCCATTACGATCAGGCCAAGTGGGGCAGGTCTCCGACCTGCCGAGAGCAGGCCGAAGGCCTGCTCCACATCGTCCACATCGGGCCCGCGCGCCAGTGGGGCAGGTCTGTGACCTGCCGGGAGCGCCGCTAATCCCCGCAACGCTCCACCTCCACCAGGCAGTTGTAGAACGTCGGACCTCCGCCGATGTCGGTCAATCTCTCCGACGACGTCAGAGCATTGGCGTTCCGGCCGTCCGCCGCCCGCTTGGCCCACCTGGTCGAGGGCGCTCGCGTAACCCCTCGCGGCACCGGACCATTTTCCGCCACCGCCGCCTTCAGCAGCAAACTACCGCGATCGTTGAAGACTCTTACCCGATCCCCCGCCGCGATCCCCCGAGCCTCGGCGTCCAGCGGATGCAGATGCAGCACCGATGTCTCTTCATCCACCGCCGCCCTATTGCCGAAGGTCGAATTCATGCTGTCGTCGTTCTTCGACGACAAAAACTCCAGCGGATATTTGCGCCGCAGCCCCGCATTGCCCAATCGCGATTCCACCGGAGGCGCATACTCCAGCTTCTCCGCGCCGAATTCGCATTTTCCCGATGCCGTCCCGAACCCGCCCTTCGCGAACGGCAGAAACGGCTCGCCGGGCCTCGATACATTCAGCCGCACCGAATGCTCCCGCTCCAGCCGCTCCCGCGTGATCCCCTCCAGAAACGCATGCCCCGACCCCAGTAGCCCGTCGATCATCGCCTCCTCGGAATCCTCAAAGCACGCGTCCTCGAACCCCATCCGCTTTGCCAGCTCGCGAAACACCTCCACGTTCGATTTCGCCTCGCCCGGAGCCTCCACCGCCGGTCTCGCCATCTGCAAATGATAGTGCCCATACGCCAGGTACAAATCCGTGTGCTCCAGAAACGTCGTTGCCGGCAGCACGATGTCCGCGTGGTCCGCCGTGTCGGTTTGAAACTGTTCCAGCACAACCGTGAACAGATCCTCCCGCCGCATCCCCTTCAGCACCAGATTCTGATTGGGAGCGATTGCCGCCGGATTCGAGTTGTACACCACCATCGCCTTCACCGGGGGCGCGTCCAACTGCGTCAGCGCCTTTCCCAGCTCGGTCATGTTCACGATCCTCGCCTCACGCCCCAACCCCGATTTCATTTGCAATTCCGGCATCTCCAACGACCGCCGGTCGAACTGAAACGCCTGCGCGGTCGAAAGCTGCAACCCTCCGCCCACATCGCGCCACGATCCCGTCAGAGCCGGCAGCGCCGCGATCGCCCTCACCGCCGCGCCTCCGCGCTCGGAGCGTTGCACTCCGTAGTTCAATCGGATCGCCGTCGGCCGCGTGCTCGCATACTCGCGCGCTAGTTGTACGATATCTTCCTTAGCAATCCCCGTCAGCGCCGCCACGCGTTCCGGATCGTAAGCTTGCGCTCGCTCGCGCAGTTCCGCGAACCCGTTGGTGTACTTCGCCACGTAATCCGCGTCATATAACTTTTCGCCGATAATCACGTGCGCCAGCCCGAGCGCCAGCGCCAGGTCGCTGCCCGGATAAACGGCAAAGTGCTTGTCGGAAAGCCCCGCCGTCCGCGTCCGCACCGGATCGATGGTGTACAGCTTCGCGCCCTTCCTGCGAGCCTCCACGATAAAGGGCCACAAATGAACGTTGGTTCCGTGAATATTCGCGGCCCATGCCAGAATCAATTTCGATTCGCGAAACTGTTCCGGCTCCGTTCCATACCGCAGGCCCAGCGTCGCCATCAGCGCCGCGCCGCCAGCGGAAGAACAAATGGTGCGGTCCAGCCTCGACGCCCCCAGCCTGTGAAAAAATCGCCGGTCCATGCCGGACCCGTTCAGCAGCCCCATCGTGCCGGCATAGCTGTAAGGAAGAATCGCCTCCGGCCCAAACTCCTTCGCGACCGCAGCCAGCCGCCTCGCGATCGTATCGAGCGCCTCGTCCCAGCAGATGCGCTCGAACCGCCCCTCGCCCTTTTCACCGATCCTCTTCAGCGGATACAGCAGGCGCTCCGGCGAATACTCGCGGTCCAGATACTTCGCCACCTTGCCGCACAGAAACCCCCGCGTCACGGGGTGATCCGGATCGCCTTGCAGCTTAGTTGCGCGGCCATTTTCCACCTGCACCAGCACCGCGCACGTATCCGGGCAATCCAAAGCGCAAACCGAATGGCGAGTCTCCATACACGCAAGAATACCAGCCCGAACCGCCCGAAAAGGCATGTCGCAGATGCTTTGCAGCCCAGTGGGGCAGGTCTCCGACCTGCCATCTTCGGGCATTCACACCGTGAGGGAGCGGTACGAAATCCGTCAGCCGGCGCTCTCGCCCGACTCCTCGGCTTCCTCCGCGCCCGCTGCGCCTGCCGCCAAAGCCTCCTCGATCAACTGCTTGGCCCTGGCCTCCAGTTCCTTGGCGACGCGCACTTCCTGCGGAAAGATAGGATACCGCGCGTCTCCGATCAGGACAGCGGAAATTCCTCCCGCCTCGAGCACGGACTGAATCGACATCGCATCCATCTCCGCGCCCGGCCCAGCGGCGCGAAACACCGTCACCAGATCGAGAGCGCTGGAAGGGTCCCCTTCATCCTCTTCAGCCTCGGCCTCCGGCAGAAGCTGCACGATAAGCTGCTCCGCGCGCGCCTGGTCTTCGGCATCGACGCGCACCTCGTAGGCGCCCTCCACAACTCCGGGAGCGCTGTCGTCGACCAGCACCGCCTGAATGCCCTCGCCAGTCAGCATCTGCTGCACGTTAGCCGCGTCTTCGCCGGCGGATTCGTCGGCCGAGCGGAAGACCGTAATCTGAGAACTCATACCGACAAGAATACCTTGCGGAAGGTGAGATTGATACGCGCGGCGCCCGTCGCGGGATGCTGCCCGTCCTTGAGCGGAGCGACCCCATGATAGACAAAGCGCGCGGGACCGCCCCACACCGCGACGTCGCCGTTCTCGAGCCGCAGGCGGCGGACCGGATCGGAGCGCGTGTTGCCGCCCCACAAGAATACAGCCGCCAGGCCCAGCGAGACGGAGACGATCGGAGCCCAGGCGTCCTGTTCGTCACGGTCCTGATGAAGCCCCAGCTTGGCGCCCGCGGTGTAGCGGTTGATCAGGCAAGCGTCGGGATCGTAGTTGGCGAAGCCGGCCTCGGTAGCCGCGCCAACGGCCAGGTCGACGAACGCCTCCGGCATCGCCGGCCAGTGCGCTCCGGTGTCGGGATCCACGGGGTCGTAACGGTAGCCGCTGCGGTCGGAGACCCATCCGACCCGGCCGCAGTTGGTCATCGCCACAGACATGGTGTAACCGCCGGGCGTAACTAGGTGGCGGAATGCCGCCGCTTGCGCGATCCGCTCCACTTCTTCAACCAGTGCGGACGCTGCAGCCGTGGCGAAGCCGCGTAGCAGCACGGCGCCTTCCTCCAGCCGCTCCTGCGAGCGCAACAACGAATCGCTATCGAAAAGAGGGATCATAGCGCGGCCCAGGCCACAACCCCATTGTCGTCCGAGAGCGGTAGGTGGGAGACCTGCCCCCTGGAGTTTCTACATTTCGGCCGTCATTGGGCCAGATGTGGAGCAGGCCTTCGGCCTGCCTCCGGCAGGTCGGAGACCGCACCACCACTACCGATCGACGATTTGCGGCACGTGGGGCAGGTCTTCGACCTGCCCTCTTCGGGCCCGGACGACTCTAGACCCAGGCTGTTAGGCGCGAGCGCGGGCCAAGCTGACGCATTACGGCGCCCCAGTTCGGGACAGAACGTAAACCGCGAAAGAATCGGCGGATGTGCGCGTAATGCCGCGCGCCGCGAAGTCGCTCAGCAAGCGGTCGAGGATCGGGCTGGGCGGGGAATCTTGCCTGACGATCGCAGCGCGTAATTGCGGAGCATAGCCGAGGGCGGTCTGGTGCATGGCGGGGTAGGGCTCAAACGATTCGATGTTGAGCACGCGGCGGCCGGCCAGATAAGGAAGCTCCTGTTCCGGAGCCAGGATCAGGTCTCCCGGTTTGGTGGAGCCGAGTGCGATCTCTGCGGCCAGCCGGGTGCCATGCTCTCCGCGGAAAGCATTCGAGCTGCCGGCCGATTGCATGGCGTGGAGCGTGTCGGGAGCCATCGAGACCAGAGCAAACGCGAGGATCGCCGCGGTTGCTCCCAGCCGGGCTCGCGGGCTCAGATGGCCAAGGATTCCGCCGAGTGCCAACAGCGAAGGGGGAACGACAATCAGGAAGTAGCGCGGGTAGCCGTCGCCGGGATATGCCACCCCGAAGATCGCGGCCAGGGGGATCGCGAAACAGATGGCCATGGTGGCAAAGAAGCGCCACTCACGGCGTGCGCGGGGAACCAGCAACAATCCCAGGGCGCAGGGCAGCCAGCAGCAAAGTAAAAGCTGGGGGATGCGGAAATTCAGCGCGTACTGAAACAAGGCCACCCGGCTGCTCATGCCGCCGTCAGACGCCTGCATGTGCCGTCCCATGGTTTCCGACACGATCCGCGTAGTGGTGCCGAAAATATCCGCCCAGGCGCTCACGGGGCTACGGCCGGTGGTGGTCGCCAGCAAGGCGGAGACGCCGCAGAGCAGCACAATGCCGGCCGCGCTGGCGCCTGCCGTAACACGGATCCATTTGGCGCGCTCCGCACGGGGAATCAGGGGAATCAGCGCGGCCAGGCAGGCCGTGGCGATCATCGCCGACTCGAACTTGGTGAGCCAGAGAATCACCAGGCCTGAAGCGAGCGCCCAGTCTCCCCTTGGGCCGCCCTGAGTCTTTTTCGTCACGCCCACGCAGAGAATTGTATAGCCGAGCACGACGCCGATTGGGTCCGTCTGCATGTGGCTGGAAGCTCCGTACAAAAACGGGGAAGCCAGCACCAGCAGGGAAGGCACCCAGCTTCCGGTCAGGATGAAGGGGGCCACGCAAACTGCCCAGCCGGCCAGGAAGGGCGCCAGTCGAGCTCCCGCGACCGGATCGAAGCTCAACAGGGAAAACAATCCCAGCAGAAGCGACGTCAGCGGCGGCTTCTGAAAGGGGGTGAAGTCGGGATACAATTCGCCCCAATAGGTTCGGTAATGTCCCGAGTGGAACAACGAGATGCCGGGAGCTAAAAAGAAGCCTTCCTCGTAGCCCAATTCCCTGCCGAGGCATCCGAATCGGGTAATCAGATAGGCCAGCGATAGGAGCGCCAGAATCGCGGCCTTGGCTTGTGAGCTGACACCCGCAAGAGTCTTTTCCACGCCCGAGCCCATCGCTTCTCACTGACAGTATCAGATCCGGTGCACCCAACGGCTTTCACCGAAGAAAAACTTGGAATAGTGGAGGGCATGAAGCCGATGGCAGGTCGAAGACCTGCCCCTGGAGTTTCTACATTTTTTCAGGCGGCAGCAGCCTGAACCAGGGCTTGGTCGGTAATTTGGAAGCCGAGCGGAGTGAGCAATGTAGGTTGTTGGGCCATTTCCTTGCGCAGTAAAGTGATCAGATCCAAGCACGATGGCCGTCGGGCGTTTCTTCGCCATTTGGGAAGCTGGGCATAAGCGGCTCCGCGCTCGGCGCCGAAAGCCTGAAGGGAGGCCAGTAACAGAGCGCTGTAGGCCGCCACGGCGAGCACCGGTTGTTTAGGCACGGAGACGGGATTCCACAACTGAGCTTGGCCGACACCCAGCGTGTCTTTTTCTTCGCGGTGATTGACCTCGATCTGCCACCGGTCCAAGTAGATTTGCAAGAGCTGTTTGAGAGCGCTGCGCAGATCGGTGGTCAATAAATACGCCGGATCGCGGTAGTACAGTTTCCTGCTCTTGCTCTTGCGATAGGGGGTCGGCGCGATGACGATGAGACGCAGCGGACGCTGCTTGGCGCCGCGTTGCCAGTACACTGAGGCGACCTCTTTATAGCGGACCTTGCGGCGCTTGCCGCCATAAAAGATTTTGGTGGTTTTCCAGGCGCGACTCTCCTGCTTGCGAACCTGTTCGGGCGTAAACTTCTCGGTGGCGTAAAATCGGCGCGAATCCTCCGGGGCGCGAAAACACAGCTTGGCGTCCTTGCGGGCCCGAGCCAGCAGCACGGTCCGTTCCGGAATCTCGCCAAAGCAAGTGCGATTGCAGAAGCTGCCGTCGCCAGTCAGCACCAGCATTTTATCCCGGCCACCGGCTTGATCCAGTTCTTGTCTGAGTTGCCGGCCCATCTCGACAAAGCTGCGGGAAAGGTTCTTCTGCTTGACCGCCTCCCGGTACTGTTGCTGCATTTCTTCGGTGGCTTTCTTGCCGGGACGCTTGATCCGCGAAACTTCTTGGAAGCGAATCGGCAACGCCCGTGTGCCGACCGGGGAGTTGCGGTGGAGAGGCACCAGCAGGGAAGCTTGCAGGAAGCGCAGGCCTAGCACCAGGTTGAGGTGAAACGGGGGCGACAAAGGATCGCGTTGATAGAACGCCTGCGGAATCGCGCGGCCCGTCTTGCGCAGCCGGGTATCATCAAGGGCCACACCGACCAGAGGTCCGGGACAGTACCTCAAAGCGCGCTTCAAGATCGGATGAAACAACTGCTGTGGATCCCACTGGCAGCGCGAGTGGAGAAAATACTCCGCGCTCCAACTACGGTTCTGGCCGCCGTTGGTCCAGATGATGCGGGTCAAACAGCGGCGGCCGAGACAGACCAGGGAACCAAGGGCCTGCCGCACGCCGCGTTGAAACGTGCGCTGTTGAGGAAAGATGCCGCGCCAGTCCTGGACGATGGCGAGAAACTCACCCAGCAGGCTCATCGGGCCTCTGGGCGGAGCGAGAAAGTATTTTTCTCGGGGCGCAGGAAGCGATCGCCACGGGCCACTTTCTTGGTGAGGGAGGAGACCAGGCTCTCGCGATCTACGGTGACACCGAACTGGGATTGGATGCGGTCCAGGATGTGGGAGACGTGCAGCGGGGCGCGGGCCTTCTTGAGTATGTCGAAGGCCATATCTACTTGGGACAGACCTTTGCGGCTGCGCGGACCGGCGGGAGCCGGCTCGCCCTGGCGAAGACGGCGGACGGCGCGAAGCTGCGCTTCCAGAGAAGCTTCAAATACGCTTAGGATGAGATCTTTGGTTTCATCGTTCATGGGGGGGCTCTGAGCACGGGCTCAGGACAAACATGACACAACCGCGTCGGTCTGTCAATACAAATATGGATAGACCGACTTCTTTCAAAACATTTCGGGGCCGGCTGTAGAGCAGGCCTTCGGCCTGCCGGCGCTGTACCACAGCCACTCTTCGATAACCGCCAGGTTCAGAATAGTCTGGCCCGTGGCGGACAAAAAAAATGAGGCAGGTTCCGTCGGTGGTAATGCACTCTCAAATCCGGCTGCAGGCCAAAAGGCCTGCTCGACAAGCGGTGTCCAATTCGACGGATTCCTCTTCAGGAATGTAGAAACTCCGGAGACAGGCTGAAAGCCTGTCTCACCAAGCTTCGAAGCTGCTGATGGCGCGTGGTGGGACAGGCGGTTTCGCCTGCCGTTCCAAGATCCGCGGGACTTCTGCCACGGGATGCCAGCACAAGAACGATGTTTCAAGTGCCGTATCAGTCCAGGCAGATTTCGAGCGACGGCATTAGCCGCTGAAGGTTCTTGAGCGACCGCGATTGCCACGGAATCGATTCGGAAGCCAGAAATTGGAGGCTCACGTCGGCCCGTTCCCGAGCCTCGATCACGAACCGCGAAAACATCGTGATGCCGGAGCTGTTCAGGAAATCCAATTCGCGCAGGTCAAACACGATCGGAGCCCCGGGATTCATCAGCGTACCCTTCAGCATCTCTAGAATTGGCGCGTAATCCTCCATGCCCGACAGGCGCAGCGCGCCCTTGAAAAACACCGTCCGATTGTCTTCTTCCAGCCGGACTTCGAACGACTCTCCGCTGATGTTCCTCATGCGCGCTCTCCACAGCGATCCTTTAGCGGCAGGATTGCGCGCGTCGTGACCATCGTCACCCCGGGATGCGCGCCATGCTGCTCAAAGCGCCAGCCCAGCTTCGCGCCGTAGTCGTTCATCATCGTCAGCAGACCAAGGCAGGATTCGGCCGACCCGTTGCCGGCTGCCGTGTCTTCCAGTTGCCTCACCAACAAATCCCCCGCATTCTCCGGCGCGATCCGTTCCACAAAAGTCCGGTAGTGTTCTGCCTGCCCCGCGACCGCGCCGTTGGTTGCGCTTACTGTGATCCTGTCATCCGCCAGCTCCAGGCGCAGCCGTATCGGTATGTCCACTTCGTGCGCGTGGTACTTCATGGCGTTTTCAAGCAGCTCGTTGGCGATGTACGTCACCGCATGCCGGATTTCCGCTTGGTGCTTCCCGGCGGACGCCGTTTCGCTCGCCGCCGGCAGGAACGTCGTAACGTAGTCGCCGAGGAAGTCGGCGGACAACCCGTTGTTGCGCCACCGCGTCCGCAGCGGGACGCTGAGGGGCGAAAACGCCAACGTCAGATACTCGCAGCGCTCGTTGGAATTTCCATAATCGCCCAAGATCCGGTCAGGTGCCATCATCTTGAATTCTCTCCGTCGTGATAACTCACGCGATTCCGGCCGCTCTTCTTCGCCGCGTAAAGATTCTGGTCCGCGTCCTCAATCAAGGCCTGTGCTCCGTTGCCGCCTTCCCGCGGCGGCGTACGGCTGGCCACGCCCGCGCTCAGCGTCACCCGGTCGCGAACCGGCGACCGCGCGTGCGGCAGACCCGCTGCTTCTACCGCCGCCAGCACCCGCTCCGCGATCCGCCCCGCAGCCTCACCGTGTATTTGGGGCAGCACGATCGCGAATTCTTCTCCACCATACCGCGCCACCAGATCGCCGGGCCGCACGCACGTGCCGATGACTTCCGCCACCTGCTTCAAGCATTCGTCGCCGGCCTGATGCCCGTAATAATCGTTGTAGAGCTTAAAATGATCTACATCGCAAATCACCAGCGAAAGCGGCTGCTGCGTCCGCGCATGGTGGTTCCATTCGCTAGACAGATATTCGTCAAACCGCCGGCGGTTGGCGATAAGCGTCAGCCCGTCGACCCGCGCCTTCGCTCCGTCTTCCGCAAAAATATCGCCCTGGTCATTCAAAATCTGAATCAGAATCTCCAAGTCCACCTTTTCGCGGGAGATCGTTTCTACCAGCCTCTGTAGCTTGTCCTCCGCCGCCTGCCGCTCGCGGATCTCCGCCGCCAAACTGTTCCCCACCCGGTACAGGTGGTCCTCCAGATAATCGCCGTGCTCATTCGATGTCAGCAGCGCGATCTCCAGGTCCTGCACCTCCCGCTGCAGCCGTTTCACCTCTGCCCGCAGACGGCAGGTTTCTTCCGTTTCCATCGTGAATCCGGGAGCATTCGCCCGAAATGCGTCGGAAGAGTCAGTCACGGCCGCCATCGTTCACTTAGGCTTGACGATCAGCAGGCTGATGTCGTCAAGCAAATGCCTTGCTCCGATAAACTCGCGCAGGTCCTTCAGAACCGCTTCACGAATCCCTTCGGCAGGTTTGTCGTGATGGGTTCTCAGCGCCTCCGCCAGGCGTTCCAGTCCGTAGGTCATGCCCGCGGAGTTCACCGCCTCGGTGATGCCGTCGGTGTACGCGGCCATCACTTCCCCCGATTGCAACGGAACCTGCGCGTCTCCCACAAAGCGCGAAATGTCCCGCTCCAGCCCCAACGGGAAGCCCAGGTTCAGGGTGTCGATCCTCTCCATCGCGCCGTTGGCCCGCACCACCAGGACCTCTTCATGCTGCCCGCTCACCGTCACCATCCCTTCCTTGTATCGCAGCAGGCTGAACGTAAGGTTGCGATCGCACTGCATGCGGCGGGCGTTGTCGTACACCACCCGGTTCAGCACCTCGAAGAACCTCCCGCTGTCGTGCAGTCCGCTTGCCAGCAGCGTCCGCACCGCCGTCTGGACCATGATGGCGATCACTCCGCTTTCCAGCCCGTGTCCGGTCACATCCCCGATCGTCAGAACCACGCCCTCACTCGTCGGGATCACATCATAATAATCCCCGCCCACCTCCGCCGCCGGCTGCATGAACCCCGCGATCTCCACGTTCGGAATCCCGCGCAGATCCTCCTCCCGTGGCAGCATCATTTGCTGAAGCCGCTGGTTAATCTCCAACTCGGCGCTCATGCGCGAGTTCTCCTTCTTCAACTGGTCGTTCAGGCGCTTGATCTCCGCCTCGGCGCGCCTCCTTTCGGTCATGTCGTTGTAGATTCCCGACACGCCCAGCAGCCGGCCCGCCGCATCCCGGATCGGCGAGATGATTACCGACACGTCGATTTGCCGTCCGCTCTTCGCCACCCGCACGGTTTCGAATCGCTGTACCCGCTCCTGGCGCCGGATACGGTCGATCACGCGTAATGCATTCGCCGAATCCGGAGGCATGATCATAGTCACAATCTGTCCCAGCGCCTCGGCCGCCGTATACCCGAACATTTTCTCGGCGCCCCAGTTCCAGCTAACGATCCTTCCATCCAAGTCCGTGCCCACGATGCTGTCTTCCGACGATTCGACGATCGATGCCAGAAACGCGTGCGTCCGCTCTGCTATCTTGCGCTCCGTGTAATCCTGAGCGATCCCGATGATTCGCATTGCCCCGTGCGGGCTGTTCTTGGCCGGGAAGGTGCGCGTCCAGATCCAGCGCGTCTCTCCGTCCGCCCGCACTATCCGATACTCGACCGAAGCACCTGCCGGCAGCGCCAGCGCCTGCTCGGCCCGCTCCCTGTCTTCCGGGTGAATCGAATCCAGCCAGGAGCACCGCTCCTCGTACACGCTCCCGCACGGATAGCCCCAAATCCTCTCGTACGACTGGCTTACAAAGAGCGGCCGCAAGCTGCCCGGATCGCTCCAAAAGAACACTTCGTCGATGTGCTGGAGGATGCTCTCTGTGAACTCCCGGAAAGCTTCGGCGTCCTTTCGCACCTCAGACCACTGCGGTTGTCGCTCGGGCAGGACCGGCCAATTTCGCTCTGGTAAAGGATACATAAAGGAGCAGGGTCGCGTTACTTATCGACGCCTTGGAAGGTACGGATTAGGGCCGTCCATCGCCTTGGACTACGCGAACCCCCTTAGTAGGCCGCCCCATAACCCCTAAACCACTCATAAGAGATTACCCTTCTAACACTCCGCGACCCGCTCGATCCCAAGGAGTCATTAGATCGGTATCGATTCGTCTTTTATAATTCATCGGTCATGCGCCTTAACCCCGTGCTCATCGGTGCCGACGCCATCCTGCAGTGTTCGGAGGCTTTGGTTCCGGGAAAAGCACTCTCTTGAGGAACATGCTTGCGGGTGACATCGCCGCCGGCCACGGCGTGACTGTATCGTCGGCAACCCATGAACGCCCTCAAAAACGAAACCAATTTGTAAGGCCTTCGAGGCATGCGATGCAGGCGTCCCCAGAACCGCGGAAGCCGGGTTAAACTATTAGTCTCCGCTGGTACCGCGCTAACCCGGTCGTTAGACGAGACGTAAAAACGACAGGGGAACACCATCCATATGAGCCAACCTGTAACTGCGTTCGACGCGAATTTCGTTCTTACATTGGAGGAGGTCGGGACCCTTGCGGCCGAGGCCGGAAAACCGGCCGAGACGCTGATGAACGTGGTGGCGCTGATCGCCAAGCACTTCAAGACCGACGTGTGCTCCGCGTATCTGCTGGAGCCGGACCGCGCCCACCTGGTGCTGGCCGCCACCGTGGGTCTGCGCCCAGAGTGCATCGGAACGCTGCGCATGGGAGTGCATCAAGGCTTGGCCGGGCTGGTGGCCGAGCAAGTTCATCCCATCGCGGTGGAGAATGCGGTGAATCACCCGCGCTTCAAATATTTCAGCGAAGCCGGCGAGGACGCGGTGCAGTCCTTCCTGGGCGTGCCGCTGATCGATCGGGGGGTTTTGCAGGGCGTGCTGGTGGTGCAAACCAAAGACGCGCGCGCCTTCGGCCCGGAGGAAATCCGCACCCTGGCGGCGGCCGCGGCGCAGGTGGCGCCGGTGGTGAACGAAGCCCGCACGCTGGCCCGCTTCATCGCGCCGGCGCAGGAGAAGCTGTGGGCGCTGGCCCGCAATTTGTGGTGGAGCTGGGACAACGACAGCAACAGCCTGTTCCGCGATCTGGACCCGGTGCGCTGGCGGGAGCTCAATCACAACCCCGTGTCGCTGCTGAGCGACATCCCGCTGGCCAAGCTGGAGAAGCGCGCGGGCGAGCTGGTCCTGCACGGCCGCATCAACTACGCGTACCGCCGCATGCAGGAGTATGTGCATGCCGAGCGCACCTGGGGCGCGGCCAACGCCGGCGTTCTGCGGCCCCGGCCGGTGGGCTATTTCTCGGCCGAATTCGGATTGCACGAGTCGCTTCCGGTATACTCCGGCGGCTTGGGAATTCTGGCCGGCGATCACATCAAGAGCGCTTCCGATCTCGGGATTCCGCTGGTCGGCGTGGGATTGTTTTACGCCCAAGGCTACTTCCGGCAGCGCCTGGATATAAACGGCTGGCAGCAGGAAGAGTATTTGATGACGGACGTAAATCAGCTCGCCAGGGAACCCGCCATCGGGAAGAGCGGCGGTCCGGTGACGGTGCAGATCGAGACTCGCAGCGGGGCCATCCGCGCCAAGGTCTGGCGCGTCAAGGTGGGGCGCTGCGATCTGCTGATGCTCGATTCCGACGTGGAAGGCAACACCACCGAGGATCGCGGGCTGACGTCGCGGCTGTACGGCGGCGACAGGCGCGTGCGCATCCGCCAGGAGCTGCTGCTGGGCGTGGGCGGCTTCCGCGCGCTGAAGGCCCTGGGAATCACGCCGGGCGTGCTGCATTTGAACGAAGGCCACTCCGGTTTCGCGGTGCTGGAGGCGATCCGCGCGCGCATGGAGGAGGAGGGGACGAACTTCGACCAGGCCTCTTCGCACGTGGCGCGCGAGGTGGTCTTCACCACCCACACGCCCGTGCCCGCCGGCCACGATCGCTTCCACCCGGGCCTTATCGAGGAGCACTTGGGTCCGCTGCGAGACGCGCTGGGGATTTCTCACGACCGGCTGATGGCTCTGGGCCGCGAGAATCCCAACAACTACAACGAAGATTTCTGCATGACCGTGGTGGGATTGAAACTTTCGCGGCGCGCCAACGCGGTTTCCGCGCTGCACGGCGAAGTATCGCGCGCGATGTGGACCGGCCTGTATCCGGGCAAGCTGGAAGAGGAGGTCCCCATCGGCCACATCACCAACGGCGTGCACGTGCCCACCTGGCTGGCGCCGCAGATGTCCATTCTTTTCGACCGCCATCTGGGCAGCGACTGGCGCCAGCACACCGGGCAGACGAACACCTGGGACGGGATCGAGAACGTGGACGACGGCGAGCTGTGGGAGACGCACTTGGCGCTGAAGTCGCGCCTGCTGGAGTTCGTGCGGCGTCGCGCCGTGGAACAATCCCGCCGCCGCGATGAGCCCGCCGAGGCGCTGCAACGCCTGGCCCGCGTGCTCAGCCCCGACGCGCTGACCATCGGCTTCGCGCGCCGCTTCGCCACCTATAAGCGCGCCAACCTGATTCTGGCGGATATCGAAAAACTGGCGACCATGGTCAACGACCCCAAGCGGCCGGTGCAGTTTGTCTTCGCCGGCAAGGCGCACCCGCACGACGATCCCGGCAAGCGCATCTTGCGGGAGATCGCGGAGCTGATGCGCAACCCGCGCTTCGCCGACAAGTTCGTGTTCGTGGAGGATTACGACATCGACGTCGGCCGGCACTTCGTGCAGGGCGTGGATGTGTGGCTCAACAATCCGCGGAGGCCTTTGGAGGCCTCCGGCACCAGCGGGCAAAAGGTGGTGCTGAACGGAGGGCTGAACCTTTCCGTGCCGGACGGTTGGTGGGCCGAGGCCTACGACGGCCTGAACGGCTTCAACATCGGAACCGGCCGCACGCATTCCAACTTTGACGTTCACGACAATCGCGACCGCGAGGATTTGTACCGCGTGCTGAGCGCGGAAGTGATTCCGCTGTATTACGAGCGCGACCACGACGGCTTGCCTCGCGGCTGGATCAAGCGCATGAAGCGGACTATCCGAACGCTCGGCTGGCGGTTCAATGCCGATCGCATGGTGATGGATTAC
>Ga0210394_10004369_pt1 | contig 16586 bp, 8 predicted proteins | sample IncBWC12MmetaG_FD_160121 | JGI IMG/M metagenome (GOLD analysis project Ga0210394, IMG submission 160121) | Forest soil microbial communities from Barre Woods Harvard Forest LTER site, Petersham, Massachusetts, United States - Inc-BW-C-12-M | ecosystem: Environmental > Terrestrial > Soil >... | reverse complement strand
CGTTTCGAGGGGGAAATCCTTGAAGACGAGGCGCACCTGCGGATATTTGGGGAGCACGGCGCGCAGCACGTAATCGAGTTGGCGGCAGCTGGGGCATTCGAGATCACCAAATTCGACAATCACAATTTTTGCGTCGGCGGGACCTTTGGATGCGGCGCCCTGCAGATTCAGTTTGCGCATGGTCTCGCGCAGCGGATCGCCGCTGAGGTCCTGCAGATCGCCGCGCAGCATGAAGTGTCCGTCCTTGGTGACGTAGACGATGGCGTCGTCAGAGCCTCCCTGTGCGGTGACAACGACCGGGACTTCGTAGAGATCGCCGGCGGGCGAAGGCTTCACGGGGCCGATTTTGAGCTGGAAGTCGGGGCCCCAGGCGTACCATTTGCGCAGAAAATCCTCGACACGTTTTTCGATGGAGCCGGCGGCGGGCGACGCTTGAGCGGGTGAGGACTTCCCTGCCGGTTTTGCGTCGGACTTTGTGTCGGACTTTGTGTCAGCCTTTGTGTCGGCCTGGGCGGATTGCTTTGCGGCCGAATTATTTTGAGGCGCGGCGGCGGATGCTGTGGGAATCGGGCGGACGAATATGATGGCGAGGAAGATTGCGCCGGCGAGCGTCAGGCTTGACAAGCTAAGAGCGGAAATTCGGGATCGCATAAGGCTCCTACGGATTATGGCTTCTTTTTCTCGCTGAGTTTATCAGGTTATGGAAGAAAGTCATTCGTGGAGTGGTGTACGAGCCACGGCAAAGTGCTGGACCTGTGCGCGTTGAGTCTAGTGGCGGCGTGATTGGCTATCAAGGCCTTCGGGGGGTATATGGGGACACCCCCCTAAAGTTGACCCACCCCCTGCGCCTCGCGGTCATTTCTTAGCTTACTTAATAATTACTTGACACCTTTGTTCCCGAGATGATATCGGGTCTAGTCCCCTTGTTCTGGTTAGCTGCTTAAAACAGAGGCTCCCATGCACTTCTGCTCCTCCAGAGCGACCTTTGTCGTCGCGGGAATGCTTGTGGCGAATTGTGCTGTTTCCCTCTCAGGTCAAACTCCACGTAAAGGAGTCAATGCGGGAGCGGTCGCACAACTCCCCATTATCTTCGAGCAAAATCAGGGTCAGGCTGTTCTTCCAACGAGGTTCGTTGGTCATGCTGACAGCATTTATCTTGAGATGCGCCCTGCTGAAATCGACTTAACTCTTGGTGCGCTGAGAGAACGCGCGACACTAAAACTGGACCTGGTTGGTGGTGATCGAAAGGCTCGCATTACGCCCTTGGAGCGAATGGAGAGTGAGACCAACTATTTCCTAGGCCGGGATCCATCCAGCTGGCACACGCATATTCCAAATTTCAGGCGGGTCCAATATGTAGACGTATACCCCGGTATCAATCTCGTGTTTTACGGAAACGGCAAGCACTTTGAACATGATTTCATAGTGGCTCCTTTCGCGGATTGCCGCCAAGTACGCATGCGAGTGCACGGAGCACGCGAGATTCTGGTGGAAGCTGATGGCTCTCTGAACGTTACTCTGACCAATGGGAATGTCATCTTTCGTTGTCCCGACGTATACCAGGAGTCCGAGCACGGGAGGGAGAGTCGGCACGGTCGATTCGTGCTACTGGCGAGAAATACGGTTGGCTTTGAGATCGGCGTTTACGATCGATCAAAGCCGTTAATCATTGATCCTGTACTGAGCTACGAAACGTTCCTTGCGAACACACCCTTTCTCACCTTTGGCGTGGCAATCGATGTATCCGGGAACACCTATGTAAGTGGAGTTGTTGCGACGCCCGGAGTGGTAGGAGGAGCGGTGGGAGTGATCAAAGTTAACTCCGCCGGCACCGGATTAATCTACGCCTCGTACTTCGGAGATTCCTGTCAACCCTATGGAGGGATTGCCGTCGATGGTGGTGGGAACGCCGTTGTAGGCGTTGTGACAAGTTCGGCAAATGTTCCTCTCAAGAACCCCGTACAGCCAATGCTGCCGGGTAACACGGGGTATGCATATGTTTTTTCGCTTTCGCCTGATGGGTCGTCACAGAACTATGCCAGCTTGTTGCCAGCCAATATCGAAGGTGTCGCGCTCGACCCAAACGGCAACGCATACGTTTCCGGAGACACCGGTTCGGCAAGCTTTCCCGTAACACCCGGCGCGGTGAATAACGGCAATGTATCGTCGCCCCTAAACCTCTATGCAACGAAATTTCTCCCAAACGGAAACTTAGGCTACAGCGCTCTTTTAGGCAATGCTGTGCCTCAAAATGGCGGTGGCGGGCCCATTGGCGTTACTGGCATCGCTGTGGATTCTCTGGGCAGCGCTTACATTACGGGAACCGCCGGTTCTCTGTGGCCCACTACTACCAATGCATATCAAAACCAAATTCCCGGGAGTGCCCCCTATGCGGCGCCGTTTGTAACCAAGCTCTCCGCTGACGGGTCAACTCTCGTCTACTCGACCTTCCTTGGGAGCCAGGCACAACCTACGGCAGTTACCGTGAATGGGAATGGAGAAGCCTTTGTCGCAGGGGAAGGTGCGCCTCTCACGTTCCCCACCACCAGCAATGCTTACCAGCCCTTACAATTCCCGGGTGAGACGATCGCTTCTTTCATAAGCGAACTGAGCGCCGACGGTTCGCAACTTCCCTATTCCACGTTCATACATGGTCTAGGTCAATTTGGACCGGGAGCGCACACGAGCGTCACGACGATCGCTTTCGACGGCTCCGGCAACCTTTGGCTGGCTGGCACCACCAATGAATTTGACTTTCCGATGGTGCATCCGCTTCAGTCAGTTCCGCCTACGAGCGGCCTTACGCTGGCTGGGCTTCTCGGTCGGCTGGACAGCCATCTTGCGAGCCTTACGTTCTCCACTTTCATCGGGGATCTAACCCAGGGCGCGCAGAGCCTCAGCCTAGCGTTAGACGCTAATGGTCGAGTACATCTCGCCGGCGTCAACGGGTCGCAAATGTACACGACTCCAGGCGCTTATATTACTTCGGTACCTTCTCCACCACAGTTCGTCGACTATCTATACGGATTTTCCGCCTTGATTGATCCCAGCGTTCAGGCGCCCGCAATATGCCTTCCCGTTATTCCGGTGCCACAGCCGCCGACCGCGACCATCTTCGGCCTAGCTTTCGGTGACGTCACAGTCGGAACGACTTTGGCGCAGGAAGTCGTAATAACCAATTGCGGTGATTTGCCGTTGCAGATCAGCGGCGGCCAATCTTCTGACCCGGCATATACGCTCACGACTACATCTAACACACTGATTATCGATTTCCGTGGGTTGGGTGGCAGGACAAATGCCATTGCATGCGGGCTGGTATGCTGCTTATTGCTTGCCACTCTTGTAGTGCGAGGAAGTTGGCGTTGGAGGTCCGCTTTCGCGCTGACAGTGCTGTTGGCGGCATGCCTTGGCTGCGGCGGAGGCGGGAGTCACGCGACGTCCAGCACACCGGCAAGCGCTACAAGCTCACCGACGTCTGGGATGCCGACAGGCGACGTGGATACATGCCAACAGGCTGTTCCCGTCAATGGGTCCTGCGGTCTGTCGGTTAGTTTTGTTCCCACGGCAGTGAAGTCTTACCCCGCAGTGCTGACGATCACATCAAACGCCTCTATGCCTCTTTTTGTGCCATTGAGCGGAACGGGCAAATAGCTCCCTTGTAATTGCGGCGGCCAGCCGCATGGAAAAGAGCCGAAGATTACCCGCGATTCGCAGAGGTTCTATAGCTGACACGCCCCCGTACAGAATCAGCTTTCCACCACAAAACGGCTAACAGTGTGGTATAAGGCTACGCGTTCCCGCCAGGTTGCGAAAGCCGATTCTACGAATGAGATTTGGAGTGTAACTGTGCCCACGGTGGATTTCGGGAAGGCGTTCTCACAATGGGCACAGTCGCCTGCGATGTTCATGATGCAATCGCTTCGTGGCACTCTGTGTTTCTATTCATTATTAGCTGTAACTTTTGGATTAACAGCCTGTAGCGGAGGTAAAAGCAGCGTGAACAGTGGCGGGGTTGGAGTCAACACAGCGCCCGCGATCACGTCCAACCCAGTTAGTCAGTCAGTGGTAGCTGGGAACTCTGTGAGCTTCACGGCTGCAGCTACTGGTGCGCCGACACCAACCGCACAGTGGCAGGTCAGTAGCGATGGTGGCGCGACATTCAGCAACCTCAGCGCGGCCACTTCGACGACACTCAGCTTCACCGCCGCAGCTTCCCAGAATGGGAACCAGTACCGCGCGGTGTTCACTAACACATCGGGTAGCGCCACGACGTCAGCAGCCAGCTTGACGGTCAAGCAGCCGTCAGCAGTACTTACCGGACAGTATGCATTCGAGCTGTCCGGATTCGATCTGGCAGGGTATCCAATGGCTCTTGTGGGAAGCATTACCGCTGACGGGCAGGGGCACATCACGACAGGCAGCGTCGACGTGAATGATTTTGGCCAGCTTACTTTCAGCAATGCCGTCAGGGGCACCTATACGCTCGACAGTAATTATCGAGGGCTTTTAATAATCAATGGAGGGGTCCCTGCCGCCTTGATATTTAATTTCACGTTGAAAGCTGACGGCACGCTCGCCGACCTTATCGAGTCCAACCAGAACAACCAAACTTTCTTTTTCACTACAGGCAGGATGCAAAAACAAGATCGCACCGCTTTTTCGCTTTCGAGTCTTGCCGGTAGCTACTCATTCCTGCTTGAGTCAAATATGCAATGCCGACGCAGCAGTGTGGGCCGATTTACTTTGAATGCGAATGGAACAACAACGAATGGGCTTGTGGATATCAGCAACGGTGGCATAGGTTCGATCCTGACAAATGCGGGGCTCTCAGCCAACTTCGCAACGGCCGGACCGGATGCGAATGGGCGAGGCTCTTTGAGCATGGTCGATAGCGATGCTTCGACGACATATGCTTACTACACGGTCTCGGGCGATGAACTGCTTTTGATCGAAACTGACCCTGGTAATTCAATCAATTGTGGTGGTGCCCTGCCCATTACCATCTACTCGGGAATGGCCGCCAAACAGAGTTTCGCTTTATCACCAACGGCCGTGAATAGTGCAGGCAGCGTGTTTTGGCTGACCGGCCTTAACGCCGCCGATGAGTCCACTGCCAGTATTGGCGTCCTGCAGATCTCGTCGGGCAATACGGCCACCGTACAGTGGGATACAAACAACAACGATACTTTCTTCGGCCCTATGTCCGTTTCCGGCGCTCCAGTAAATTTCGATCCAAACACTGGCCGCGGGACTATTTCAGTCACTAATGGCTCTGCTCAAGGGTTGTTTGATCAAGCAGCCTTTTACCTCGTCGACTCAGGCACGGCATTTCTCTTAGAGGCAACTGCAGGTTCCGGCAAACAAGCGCTGGCAGGTATGATGGAGCCACAGATCGGGATCGGGAATTTTGGCGCATCGACGATTGCAGGAAATATGATCGGAGGAACGACCACAGGAAACTCAAGCAATAACGTTCAAACCTTTGATCTGCTTTTCACGGCACAAAGCAACGGAACGATCTCATCCATACAAGATTTCAATAATCGTGGCTGTGACCCAACCTTGACCCCTCCTCCTGCTTGTACACCCGATGTGAGTGGTTTTCACTCGAATGTCACGGTCAGCAGCATAGCGATCAGCGGAGTCGATGCAACTACCGGGCGAGGCGTACTAACTACACCCAATCCAAATGGAGGGTCTCCAGCGAAGGAAATCCTCTACTTGATAGGACCTAGTCACTTCGTTTTCATCGACGAGACGCTCTACCCACCGAATGTGTTTACACCGATTTGGGGCTTTACACCCATCTTCAGGTTCGATCCCCAATAGTCGGCGAGTAATCTAGTAATCTATTGAAGTCACATTTTGAAGGTAGCTCTTCGCCCGAGCCGTTAATTGGTCCGAAACTGCGCAAGGCGGGCGAGTGTTTCCCAATGCCGTGGATGCGGGCAGCGTCGCCCTCTGCGAATATCCGCAGCGTATGACCAAGAGACGGAGAGCGCAGTTGCGATTGCCGAGATTGAGAGCGTAAAAGAGGTGAGGCTGAATTTCGCGTTCATACCGTTTCCTCACTGATCCGGTCCGTTAGAGCGTTTCCATTCCCGTTGAGCAATTGCGTTTCGACGCTGTGTTTCAACGCGGCCCGTGCGCTTTGCGCGGCTACTCTCCCCCTTTTCGCCAACCTCAAGGATTTTTTCTGTGGAGATTACCAGACCACGCGCTGTGCAATAATCCCGGTCGCGCTTGACCGAAGCTCCACAGCCATGACAGGTGTAGGGTTTCATCCGCCAAAGTCTTGCACACTCAGATAGGCGTGTCCCGTCTGTGAAGAGTGGCGTCGTACCCTGCAAACCAATTCCTCGAATGTGATTGTGCCCCCTAAGAGCATGTACAGGTGGCTGTGGTCAAGGAGAAGAAGCGGAGTCTTAGGACCGGACGCCTCCCGCATCGCAATAGACGAAAAGCCGGAGACTGAGATCATTACGCCCATCGTGTTATCTGCCTTGCTGCTAACCTTTTTATGGAAGGTGTCAATATCGGGCGCATCAGCCTGTGCCGAAGTAAATTTTAGTTCGATAAGGTACGTGGTCCCATCAACAGTAATCGAACCATCAATTTGTCTGCCATCAACTGTGTACGGACGGCGGCCTACCACTTCAAAGAAATCCACAAGCTCGTAGAACCAATCCTGGACTTTATATCCAGCTTCGTGGGTGCCCAGTCTTTTTGCCAGTTCCGCGAGTCGCTGCGAGAATTTGTCCAAGTTCGACTGACGCTTGTGTGCTTCTTCTTGGATCGTTCGAGCCTTGTTACGAGCGGCACTTCGATCCCGCTCCTTTTCTGCTTCTCGCTGCTGAGCTTGTCTGTATTCGCTCAGCGCAACGACAGCCTTTCTCCCGAGTTCCTTCTTCTGCTCAGAATCTTCCCAACCCTCCAGATCGGGAAACGTAGTCTGCTGAACAAGAGCATCAGACATCCTATGTATGAGACGGATTCCAGCGTCGCTGGCTTCCAACTTAGGGAAAAGTCGATTTAGGAAGTCACGCTTGCTTTCCTCAGCGTTCCATGTCGAAAGGAATTGCGCTGAAACACCGCATCGTCGCAGGAACGACAAAAGTGCATTACGTCGCCAAAAAGACTTCAGAGCTGCGTCGCATACAAGCTCAATATAGTGTGGAGGTACGCAGTCTAACATTTCGCATACTCGCTCAGCGGAGTATAAGCTGAACAGGGCATTTGCGCTGGCAGTGTCGTTCTAGCGGACCTTAGCTTCGCGTCTTGGCAGAACCGATGAGCCGCGCGAGCGTCTCCCAATGTCGCGCATGCGGTTTCCGTCGCCCTCTGCGAATATCCGCTGCGTAAGACTCGCAGACATTAAGGGCTGACATTATCGCTGGAGTTGTTACGCCCGACAGACGCGGTTGAATCTTTAACGCCGACAGCTATCGCCTTCAGCGCTTCAGTAGGGCCTGTAAACGCCTCCCGCCTCCTGCCCTGGATGAAACCGGACATTCTCATTTTGCTGCGACAATACATCCATTGTGGTTGACTTTTGTCGTTGCGCAGTGCTAAATGCCACCCACACGTCGGGGACCTTTCCCACGGCAAGTTCGTAGGCCCTTACCAAGGTGCAGTTCCAGGCCCTTTCTTCCGGTTCTCGTGAAAAGGGGGCGTGAATGAAATCTATAGCATTGCAGATGGCCCGAGCCAATAAGGGTTACATGCGCCCTCGTGCGATTGTGGGTGTGTTGTTCCGGGTCGCGCTGTCTTCATAAGCTAATTTCGGACGCATTTTCGGAATCTCGAAATAGAGCGAAGCGGTGGCGTCTAACAGTCACCGCGGCAGCCGTCATTGACAAAGATTGGGCGGTTGGCTTGCTGCTCCGCCAGAGGAGAAAACATGGGTGTGTATCGTGAGTTCGTAAGACGAAGCATAGTGTGTATCGCTGCGGTGCTGATTTTGGCAGCGATTCCAGTGGCGGCCCAATTACCCACAGGCACGATTCTAGGGAACGTCAAGGACTCCTCCGGCGCGTCAATTCCCGGCGCCACGGTGACCGTGAGGAATACGGATACCAACCTTACCAAGACGGCGATGACGGAGCAGGATGGCAGCTATCGCTTCTCCGAACTGCAGGTGGGTCGCTATGAAATGAGAGCGGAAGCTGCCGGGTTCAGGACGGAGAACCGAACGGGCCTGACTCTGGAGGTCACGCAGACGGGTGTAATTAACTTTGCCCTGCAAGTGGGTTCCACTACACAGCAAGTCACCGTCAGCAGCGAAATACCCTTAGTGAATACGCAGGACTCCACCCTGGGCGGCACGGTCAACGAGCAGCAGATGTCCGAGTTGCCGCTGAACGGCCGGAACTATATTGACCTGGCGCTGTATAAGCCGGGCGTCAACAAGGACAAAAACCAACGTAACTCGTCGGGCACCAGCTTTAGCGTGAACGGAGCGCCGGTACGATCCAATAATTTCACATTAGATGGGGCCATCCTGCAGGGGTCCACGGGCCGCAGCCCGGTGGCCGGAGATTCTGGTAATGCCCTGGGTCTGGATGGCATCAAGGAGTACAGAATTGTAACCGGCACTTTCCAGGCCGAATATGGACTAGCCATGGGCAGCCAGATGGTGGCCGTCAGCAAGGGCGGAACGAACCAGTTCCACGGCGACGTCTTCGAATATTTCCGCAATTCCGCGCTCGATGCCAATGACTTCTTCGATCGCGGAGCGGGCGCTCCCATCCCGCCGCTTCAAAAGAACCAGTTCGGAGCAGCATTTGGCGGCCCCATCAAAAAAGACAAGACGTTCTTCTACGCAGTCTACGAGGGAATTCGGCAAAACCTTGGAGTCCCCATCAACAACGCCGTGCCGGCAGCGGGATGTCACCCGTTCGGGGACCCCGCTTTGGCTACTGCAGCGAACAATTATGGCGCGGGCCAATCGATCACGCTGGCGCAGTGTCCCGACCTTCAAGGTCTTTTGGACAGCAACGGCAATCAAATCCAGTCGGTCACACTTAGCCCTTATACTGCTCCTTTCCTGGCGATCGTGCCTCTTCCCAACGTTGCGGCCGCAGGCGGCAATCCGCCCGCTCAAATAGGCAGCGACCACAGCACCACCGCGGAAAACTATGGCCAGATGCGCGTGGACCAGAATTTCTCCACTGATGACACCTTCTTTGCCCGCTACACCATTGACAATGCGCTTCTCAATCAAACGCAAGGCGACTACTCCTACTTCCGCAACTTGGCGCCCGCGCGAAACCAGTGGATTACGCTCGCCGAGAATCACACTTTCTCGCCTACGGTGCTCAATACGGCGCGGTTTTCTTTCAGTCGCACGCGCAGCAGCACGACAGTGAACAATCATGGCCTAAGCCAAAATAATGGGCTGGGTCCGGAACTCGTGCGGGGTTTTCCCACCGGCGTGGTGGACCTGGCCGGGTCCGGTGGCGGGATCTATCAGGAGTTTGGATCCGTCAATGCCGCCCCCGCGACGTTCAGCGTCCAGAACATCTACACCATAAGCAACGACGTAAACTGGACCCGCGGGAAGCACGCCTTCAAGTTTGGCTTGCTGCTCAACCGGTTTAATCAAGGAAGTCAGTCCACCAATTCCTTTAACGGGCAGCTCCAATACAATCAACTCTCTGACTTCTTGCAGGGCATACCCACCATAGTCGAGTTTGCGCCCACCTTTGCCAATGAAAACCGCTTTTTCATCTACAACACCTACGGCTTCTACGGCCAGGACGACTGGCGGGTCACGCAGCGGCTGACTTTAAACCTGGGCTTGCGCTATGAATTCATGAACACGCCGCGCGAGTTGCAGGGGAAGCAGTCCAGGCAAATCAACGATGCCACCGACCCGTTTACAATAGGTCCCATCATTAAAAATAATTCGCTGCGCGATTTCAGCCCGCGCGTGGGATTTGCCTATGACCTATTTGGAAACGGAAAGACCGCCATCCGCGGCGGTGCCGGAATCTACTACGACATGGGGAACATCGGAGAGGCCCTCGGAGGTACCGCGGAAGGAGCTCTGCCGTTTGGGGCATTGGTCGATATCGGAATTGGCTGCTCATCGAATTATCTGAAGTCGAGGAACTTGCCCTGTACGATAACGGATTGGGAGAAAGCAACCCTGGGCACAACCGCTAACGGGTTTCCATTGCCCATTCCCGATCAAGTGCGGAACGCCTATCAACCAAACGTTCTCGGTGTCTTCACGCCTACGTTCATTGACTACAACTGGCAGAGTCCCTATATGATTCAGTACAACGCGAGCGTTCAGCAGCAGTTGCCCTGGAACATGGCGGTCGACGTGGCCTACGTAGGCAACCACGGAGTTCATCTGACCGTGGTTCGCGATGGAAATCCAATCCTCCCCACATCTCTTGGTCCCTGTGGCGATCCTGCCAGCCTGTGCGTCAATGGCTCCGTGCCACAGTGGGATAACGGTGCGGCTAACTATTCCAACCGCAACCCGAACTTTGGCAGCGACATCAACGTTGCCACAGTCGGGAATTCTCGTTACAACGCTTTGGAAGTACAGCTACAAAAACGGACGACCCATGGTTTGGAATTCGAAGCAGCCTACACGCGCAGCCGCGTGAGCGATGAAACGCAGGGCCAGGCCAACGTACAAGATTGCATCGTTTCAGGTGGCCTGCTGGGCGTTTTTCCGCTGAATCCGCAAGTAGACAAGGGCCCGGCTTGCTTCAATATCCCCAACAACTGGGAATTCAACGCGCTCTATCACTTGCCGAGCCCGAAAGGGAGCGGCTTTATGCCCAAGGTGCTGGGCGGCTGGTTCATGAGCAGCATCGTGAGCATCCAGAGCGGCCAGCCATTCACGCCGATTGTGGATGCCAATCGCTCGAATTCCGGCGTCGCCCAGGGCCAGCAAGGTGAATGGGTCAATGCCAATACGCCGGCTTTACTGGCCGCTAATCCTTGCAACGCGGCTAATCCCCCCTGCGCGTACACGCCAGTTGTTTACAATCCCAACACGGTCATCACCGGCAATCCCAACCAGTGGTTCAACCCGAACATGTTCTCGATAGCACCGGCGCCGTTGAGTCCCAACTCGGAGCAGCCCGCTTGCTTCTTCGCGCCGACGAACCCCTGCGCTCCGAACACGATCGGCCAGCTTGGCACGGCCGGTCGGAATTTCCTGAGCGGGCCGCCCGAAAGGGATTGGGACTTTTCGATCGTCAAGGAAACAAAGCTAGGGTTCCTGGGAGAGGGTGGCATGCTGGAATTCCGGGCCGAGTTCTTCAACATCCTGAACCATCCGAGCTTCGCTGGCGATGGTCTGCACAGCAGTGTATTCGCCGGAAATCCAGGTGACGTGGGCCCGTTCTCGGAAGCTCCACATGGGAGTGCAGGCCAGGTCACCAAACAACTGAAAGATAACCAGCGGCAGATCCAGTTTGCCCTGCGGCTCGAATTCTAAATTCTGCGGGAGCCTTCGCGTTTGAAAGACGCGAAGGCTCCTTCAGGTTTGGCACTTTGCTCGCCAGCGAGTCCTTTGGACCAGGCGTCTGTGGGTTTTGTCGGCGATTCCATGTAGTGCTTCCCTTCGGATGAGGATGAGGTCTCTGGACGCGCCCCGCATGTGACCGGGATATTCTAGCGGATGTCAGTTCCCTTTCGTCTTGAAAGACTATAAAAGACCCAAGGCCCGCCAGAGGGATTCTTCGACTTCGCGTTGAACTTTATTGACCCGGCGAAAGCTCATCCTGTTGGTGACTTTCGCCGGAAGACGGAAATCGTGAGGACACGATTTCCGGGAGCAAAAAGCTTGGGACGCTGCGCTCAGAATGACAAGTAACCTTGCTCGCGCTTGCACGGGTCGGTCGCGTGCCGGCCTAAGGGCCGCGCCTACAAGGCCCATCCTTCGCATATAACGCGAAGAGTGGGACACCCGGGATTGTGCGCGAAAACTATTGGCCGTGGCGGATTTCTGAGATGAAGTCGGCGAAGCGTGTTTCGACTTCGGCGCGCGTGAGGGGCTCGGTGCCCTGGCGGCTCATGGAGTAGCTGCTGGTTCCTCGCTCGAATTTTGCTTCGTAAACATACGCAGCGGCCGGATTGCCCAGGGCTTGTGTGGTGAAGGTCAGTGTTCCGCCAGCGAGTTCTCTGGACCAGGCGTCTGTTGGTTTTGTCGGCGATTCCATGCAGCGATTCCCTTTCGGATAAGGATGAGTCTCCGGACGCACATTCTCTCACGGGAACTGCCACGCTTTAATACGATTCGCAGTGTGACCTACGATCCGCAGATATTTTAGCGGAGGTCAGTTCCCTTTCTCCGGCAAAGGTGCCTCACTTACCGTTGTCTTACGCTGTCATCCCGAGCGAGTCCGGCTCTGCGGACGAGTCGAGGGATCTGCTTTTGTTGTTGCGCGCTCGTCCGTCGGGGGCCAGACCTTCAGCTCTGACATTGACCGCTGACGACTCCGGGCAACCAACCTCTGAAGGTAGGGGCGCGAGCAGGGGAAGTTTTGCGTGCGACGAAAGGATGCCGGGCTGAAGCCCGGCGCTACGTTAAAGACGAAAAGAAAAAGCAGATTCCTCGTCGCTACGCTCCTCGGAATGACAGCGTTTGATATGAAGACGACAGAGGGATTCTTCGACTTCGCGTCCCGACGGAAATCGTGAGGAGACGATTTCCGGGAGCAAAAGCCTCGGGACGCTGCGCTCAGAATGCCAACTAACCCCTGCGCGCGGCGCTACAGGGCGGCGGTTACGGCAGGGGTGCAGGCGGCGAGGCGGTGGGAGAGGAAAGTGCGCTCCATCGGGCTGCGCGCTAGCGCGAGGGCGGCACGGAAGTGTTCGCGGGCGGCGTCGGCGCGGCCAGCGCGAAGCTCAAATTCGCCGAGCGCGGCGTGGTAGAAGGGATAGCTGGCAAGGCGATCGGAATTTGCGATGGCGCGAATCTCTTCGAGGCCGCGTTCTGGGCCATTGCGCTGAGCGATGGCGATGGCGCGGTTGAGTGCTACGACGGGCGAAGGACGAATAGCCATCAGTTTGTCGTAGAGCGAAACGATCAGTCCCCAGTCGGTGTCTTCGGCGCGCGGCGCGACGGCGTGAGCCCAGGCGATGGCGGCCTCGAGGTGATACTCGGTGAGTTCGGGGCCGGAGGCCGAGAGATCGAGCAGTTTCTGCCCTTCCCCGACGAGATGCGCATCCCATTGCGAACGATCCTGATCGCCAAGCGAGCGGAGTTCGCCGGAGGAGTCGAGGCGCGCGGGCAGACGCGCGGCGTGCAGCGACATGAGCGCGGAAAGCGCGAAGGTGGCGGGCGTGGCGGCGAGCGGATGTTCGCGAAGCGGCGCCGCGAGGCGCATGGCTTCGCGGCAGAGTTCAGCGCGCACGGCGGATTCGGCGGAGGCGCCGTGGTAGCCTTCGTTGAAAAGCAAGTAGAGCGCGCGGTGAACGGCGGGAAGACGAGCCGCGAAGTCGCGCGCGTCCGCGATGTCGAAGAGCTTCTTCGAGCCGGCGAGGATTTTCTTGGCGCGAGTGATGCGCTTTTCCATGGCGGCGTGAGAGCTGACGAAAGCGGCGGCGACTTCGTCAACGGTGAAACCGCACAAGATGTGCAGCATGAGCGCGACCTGAGCCTCTTCCGGAAGGCGCGGATGGCAGCAGGAAAACATCATGCGCAGCTGATCGTCTTTGATGGCGTGCGGGGCGAAATTTTCCTCGACCGCCGGTGAGAGAGTCCATTCGCTTTCGAGGAAGCGGCCGAGTTCAGGGGCGAAGGTGCGGGCGGTGCGCTCGCGGCGGAGCACGTCGAGCGCGCGGTGTTTTGCCGTGACCATGAGCCACGCAGAGGGATTTTCGGGCACGCCGCGGAATTTCCAGACCTCGAGCGCGCGGCAGAAGGCGTCTTGCACGACGTCTTCTGCCAGCGCGAGGTTTTGGACTCCGAAGATGCGCGTCAGCGTGGCGACGATGCGCCCGGATTCGCGGCGGAAGAGATGGTCGCCGAGCTGTTCGCCCACATGTTCAGACGAGCCCATTACATCTTCATGACGGGCCGGACTTCGACGGCGCCTTCGACTTCGAAGATGGGGCAGCCCTTGGAAAGCTCGACGGCCTGATCGAGGTCGCGGGCTTCGATCAGCGAATAGCCGCCGACCACGTCCTTGGCTTCAGCAAAGGGGCCGTCGGTGACGGTCTTCTGCTTGCCGCGGACGAGCTTGCCGGCGTGTTCGAGGGGCTGGCCCACGCTTTTGACATGACCCTTGTCGCCGAGATCCTTGAACCAGGCCATCCATTTCTGCATGGTCTGCTGCATTGCTTCAGGGGACCGGTTGGTCTGGCCACCACGATAAAGATAAACAAATTCGCTCATTGTGAGCCTCCTGTTTGGTCGTGTTTGGGTACTTCTAACGTTAATACGTTTGAGGGGGACCGGGGCGGACATTTTTATGCGCCGCAAGCTCCCGCAGTAGCGGGACGTTGCGGCGCCCGACACCATCAGACAGGACTGCCGGGTTCCGGCGTAAAAACGCCGTGATCGCCACGGCTTTTTTCGGCACGACAACACCAGAAATGCGGGGTGGGGAGAAAAGCCCCAGGGCCCCGCAAACGCAGCGGGTGCCCTGGGCTACAAATCGGCCGCCCTAAAGGCCGCCGCGTACATCCGTCGCGTATCGAGGGATCTGCTTTTAGGTTTTTCGGGTGCCCCACCCTTTCTGAAGGGTGGGTCCTGCCTTTGCAGCCCAGGGCGCCTACAGCCAAAACGAAGACGACAGAGGGATTCTTCGACTACGCGTCCAGACGGAAATCGCGAGGACACGATTTCCGGAAGCAAAAGGCTCGGGACGCTGCGCTCAGAATGACAACGGCGGGGTACGGAATGGATTCGGCGCACAGGCAAGAGTGCCTGTGGCACGGATGCCGGGCTGAAGTCCCCGGCGCTACGTTAAAACCTAAAGAAAAAGCAGATTCCTCGTCGTCCGCGGAGGCGGACTCCTCGGAATGACAGCCTTAAAGGCGAGCGGAGGGCGCGAAAAACCCAGAGCCCCGCAACTTCTTTTGTGGTGGCGTGCGGCCTTCGCGCCGGTCACGGGCGGCCTGGGCTACAAGGACCCACCCGCAGTAGAAATGCCGGCTGGAAGCCGGCGCTACGAAGATGCGCAGACGGAGCTTGCGCTTACGGTACGAATTTTTGGGCGATGGGGAAAGGGCGGCCGAAGCCGAAGGCGCGCGAAGTAATCTTGAGTCCGGGGGCGGCCTGCTTGCGCTTGTATTCGCTGTGATCGACTTTCAGCGCGATGTCGCGGACAAGATCCAGAGGAAAGCCGAGGTGCGCGGCGATCTCTTCGGGCGTGTGTACTTCCTCGACGTAAGCTTTCAGGATGCGGTCGAGCACGTCGTAGGGCGGGAGAGTGTCCTGATCGGTCTGATTGGCGCGCAATTCGGCGGAAGGAGGTTTTTCGATGCTCGCGCGGGGCACTAATTCCCTTTCGCGATTGATGACGCGAGCAAGTTCGTAGACCATCGTTTTCGGCACATCGGAAATCACCGCCAAGCCTCCTGCCATATCGCCGTAAAGCGTGCAGTAACCAACGCCGATTTCCGATTTGTTTCCCGTGCTCAAAACGAGCGCGCCGAATTTATTGGAGAGCGCCATAAGCAGATTGCCGCGAATGCGCGCCTGAATATTTTCTTCCGTGGCATCCGGAGCGGATTCGGAGAACACGTCTGCGAGCGTCTTGCGATACGTATCAAAGATATTGCCGATCGGCAGAACGATGAGCTGGATGCCGAGATTCAAGGCGAGCTGCCGGGCGTCGCGAACGCTGCCTTCGGAGGAATACGGGCCGGGCATGGCGATGCCGGTGACGTTTTCCTTTCCTAATGCGGCGACGGCGATGCAGGCAACTACGGAGGAATCGATGCCGCCGCTGAGTCCGACGAGCGTTTTCTGAAATCCGGTCTTGTGCACATAGTCGAGCGTGCCGGTGACGAGCGCCTGCAGCGCCAGCGAGATTTCGTCGGGAGGCTGTGGGCGGAGGTCGCCTTTGCCGGTGGCGGTGTCGAAGATGATTACGTCTTCTTCGAAGGCGCGGGCCTGAGCGGCGATACGGCCATCGGCGGTAAGCGCGACGCTCGAACCGTCGAAGACGAGCGTGTCGTCGCCGCCGACTTGATTCACGTAGACCACGGGACGCTGATGCACACGCGCCAAGGCGCGAAGCATTTCAAAACGGACGGCGCGCTTTTCGATGGTGTAAGGAGAAGCGGAGATATTCAGGATGATGCCTGCTCCCTGAGAGAGGAGGTCAACGACGGGATCGGCTTCGTAAAGGCGCTTGGCCCAGAAATTTTTGTCATTCCAGATGTCTTCGCAGATGGTGATGCCCAGCTTTTCTCCGCCGAAGGCGAAAGCCTGCTGGTTGGGCGCGGGCTGGAAATAACGCGATTCGTCGAAGACGTCGTAGGTGGGCAGCAACATTTTGTGCTGCTCGAAGACGATGCGGCCTTCGGCCAGAAGCGCGGCGGCGTTCCAGGCAGGTTTGCCCGTATTGGAATTGGCGCGCGCGGCGTAGCCGACGAGGATGGGC
>Ga0210394_10004368_pt1 | contig 16593 bp, 9 predicted proteins | sample IncBWC12MmetaG_FD_160121 | JGI IMG/M metagenome (GOLD analysis project Ga0210394, IMG submission 160121) | Forest soil microbial communities from Barre Woods Harvard Forest LTER site, Petersham, Massachusetts, United States - Inc-BW-C-12-M | ecosystem: Environmental > Terrestrial > Soil >... | reverse complement strand
TCCGGGCCAGTGCTATATGGAAGGATTCTCGGTGAGCGGAGGCGAGGGTTTCAACGGCGGGTGGACCGAGCCTTCGCAGGAGGTCCGCACCACCTACGGCGTGTACGACAACCTGAGCAAGACGATCGGGAAGCACGTCGTTTCGTTCGGCATGAACTTGCAGCACCAATACGCCGCCGAGAATACGCAATATCCCACGACTCCGATCATCGGCTTCAACGGACAATATACCGGCAACGGCCTCGCCGACTGGTTGCTAGGCTATATGCAGTCCTATGAGCAGGGAGCAGGCGAAATCGCGGTAGTCAGAGGATGGCAGCCGGGCTTTTATGGTCAGGATCAATTCCGGATTCGCCCGAACCTGACGATCACCGCCGGTTTGCGCTGGGATCCCAATCTTGCTCCGGCCGTTGCGGGCGGTCGCGGCGCGGCATTCGTGCCTGGACAACAGAGCACGCTTTTCCCCAATTCGCCACTCGGCCTGGTCTTTCCGGGCGACAAGGGAATCAGTGATGGCCTGATGCCTAATACTTACAAGGCCTATTGGGAACCTCGCGTCGGTCTTGCGTGGCAGCCAGGTTTCTTGCCGAACACTTCGATTCGCGCGGCATTTGGGATGTTTACAGCGCCGCTGCAGTATTCCATGTACAACCATAGCGCCGACATCAGTCCGTTCAGCCCAACCTACACCCTGCAGGGTGGCCTGAACACGCCCCTTTCCCTGAGCGATCCGTGGTCACAGAACGTCGGAACGAACCTGGTGAGCCCGTTTCCGCCGTTTGCGCCGTTCAAACCGCCATCGGATGCCCCCTTCGCGACGCCCTTCACCATTCCAGCGGTCTTCGCGCAAAACTTCAAGCTGGGAGTGACGCAAAGTTGGAATCTCTCCATCGAACATCAATTTGGGGCCAATCTGGTTGTGCGTGGCGCCTATGTGGGCAGCGAGAGCTACCATCAATCGGACATCATTGATCAAAACCCCGGAATCTGCGGTGCGATCGTTGCCGGCGCTTGCTCGAATGGCGGGCGCACCACCTTTCCCAACTTCATCAATATTCTCGACAATTTCAGCAATGGAACATCGAGCTACAATGCGCTGCAGTTGAGCGTCGAGCGGCACTTGAACCACGGCTTGCAGTTCCAATCCAACTTCACGTGGTCGAAAACCATCGACACCGCGTCGTCGGGAAACATCTCCTTCGGCACGAATCAGCTTCCCAACCCCTTCGACCTGGGTTACAACCGCGGGATTTCGGCCGAGAACGTTCCCTTTATTTGGGTGAGTAATCTCATCTACACGACGCCAGCGCTGCGCGATAAGAATCCGTTTATCAGGCAGACTCTGGGGAGCTGGGAGTTCAGCGGGATCGTCACCTTGCAATCTGGCTTTCCGTTCGGGATTAGCGGCGGCGAGGGGAACAATAACTCCGGCTCGTTACAGTTCGAAGATCGTGCCGACGTCGTGCCGGGCCAGGCCTTGGACGTCCGACAGGGCGGCAAGTCTCAATGGCTGAATCAATATTTTAATACCGCAGCGTTCACCAACAACGCCGTCGGCACCTTTGGCGACAGCGGCAAGAACCTGTTCCAAGGTCCCCCCATCAAGACCATGGATGCGGCGATCGCGAAGAATTGGTACCTGCACGAGCGCTACAGTCTCCAGTTCCGTTGGGAGATGTTCAATGCCTTCAACACGCCCAGCTTTTCCAATCCCGATAACACCGTGGGCGATGGAAACTTCGGCAAGATTACGAGCATAGGTGCGGTTCTGCCCAGGGTCATGCAAGCTGGTCTGAAATTTGCATTCTGACCTTAGCCCCCCAGCTGGGTAGCTACGGCCCCCCCGAGGCTACCCAGCGACCCTTTCGGCAGCGCGATTTCGTAGTGGCGAACACGCGCAACGCAGTCGGCACGGCGAGCCTTATTAGGACCCGCACAGCGCGTCCGCTCTCAGTCGGCGAGCAGGTTTTTTCGCCTCGGGACCATTCGATTTCGGAGCTATGGAAAACTTCAAGCCAGCGGTGCTCGCGGCGGTGTGCCTGTCGTTCCTTCCGGCGTTGGCGACCTTGGCATCCGGCTTTCAACAGGCTGCGGACTCGCTCATTACCATCGATGCGCAACGGCCCAGCGCGCCTCCGGAAACTGGTTACTTCCATCTCGGTGGTGTCTCCAAATCGGGAAACTCCCTCTCCGTCAACAGCCGCTACCTCGTTAGGAATTCCGAGCCTTGGCTGCCGGTGATGGGTGAATTCCACTTTGCCCGTTATCCCGAAGCGTACTGGGAAGAAGAAATCCTGAAAATGAAAGCCGGGGGAGTGCAGGTAGTTTCCACCTACATTTTTTGGATTCACCACGAGGAGATCGAGGGCCAGTTCGATTGGTCGGGGCAGCGAAATCTGCGGCATTTTGTAGAACTCTGCGGAAAACACGAAATGTATGTGGTCGTGCGCATCGGCCCGTGGGATCACGGCGAAGTGCGCAACGGCGGATTTCCAGACTGGCTGCTGGCGAAAGCAAAAGTGCGCACGAACGATCCCGCCTACTTGTCTTACGTCCGGCGTTTCTACGGCGAGATCGGCAAACAACTGCAGGGCTTGTACTGGAATGATGACGGGCCGATCATCGGCGTGCAACTGGAGAACGAATACGGTAAGCGCGGCCCGGATGCCGGAGCCGCGCACATCAGCGCTCTGAAAAAGCTCGCCGTGGAGAGCGGCATGAATCCACCGCTGTTCACCGTCACGGGATGGCCCCGTGCGGATTTTCCGCCGCAAGAAGTGATCCCGGTCTTCGGCGCCTATCCTGATGGTTTTTGGCAGGATTTCCCAGGCGAAGCGCCACCCGACGAAGCTTTTCTCTTCACGCTCCAGCGCGACATCAATGACCATCCCGCGGACTTGGCGCGCTTTGCCGGGCAGGAAGATAAAGCATTCGCGCACGATCCTTATTTTTTGGCGGAAGCCGGCGGCGGCATGGAACTTTCCTATCACCGTCGCCCGCTGGTGCAGCCTGCGGATATCGCTGCGGTGAATGTGACGCACGTGGGATCAGGCGCCAATCTTTTCGGTTACTACATGTTTCACGGCGGCGCCAACCCTGCGGGCAAGCTCAGCACGCTCGAGGAAACTCACGCGACAGGTTACCCGAACGACCTTCCGCAAATTTCTTACGACTTCCAGGCTCCTCTGGGGGAATACGGACAAATGCATCCGTCGTTCCGCAAACTGAAGCTGCTGCATCAGTTTTACAACGAATTCGGATCGCGCCTTGCGCCGATGGTCGCATTTCTGCCGGAGCAGACACCGCAAGACGCGGCGGACTCCGGCACATTGCGCAGCGCGGCGCGCACCGATGGAGAAGGGGGATTTCTTTTCGTCAACAATTACGTCCACAACCTGCCGATGCCCGAGCGGAAGGGAATTGCTTTCCACATCCGTCTGCCAAAGGAAACGATTCAGTTGCCGCGCAAAACGACGGACGTTCCCGCGGGCGCCTGCTTCATCTGGCCATTCAATTTCCAGATGGGTGCAACGCGTTTGCTTTACAGCACTGCCGAGCTGCTTACGAAGCTGGACTCGGCGAACTCCACGGAATATGTCTTCTTCGCGATTCCAGGCGTAGCGCCGGAATTCGCCTTCGACGAAAAAACGGCCGGCAAGATCACGGCCGATGGCGCTAGGGAAATCCGCGAGAACGGCAATTCGTACGTCAGCGGCCTCCAGCCCGGCACGGGCGATGCGATCTCGATTCAGCCGCCGAAGGGCAAGACGATTCACATTTTGTTGCTTTCACAGGAACAAGCAGAGGACCTCTGGAGGATTCAGTGGAACGGTAGGCAATACCTGCTTCTGTCCGGCGCCGATGTTTTCTTCGATGAGGCCACTCTGTATCTCCGCTCGCGCCACAATTCCGCGCTGGCGTTCTCGATATTTCCCGCCCTGTCTGCGGATCCCAAGGCCAATGCTCCGTTGCAAAAATCTGGCGGCGACGGAATATTCACTTCGTACGCGGCAAGTGTCGAGCCGCGCGCGTTCGACATCGGATGGACACAAACTCGGCCGGCCGGGCGCGCGGATCCGGTCCAGACCAGTTCCTTGCAGCGCAAAGTCCCGGTAGCCGTGGCGCCCGATGATAGCGCATTTAAAAACGCGGCCGCTTGGCGAATCACCATGCCCGCGAAAGAAATGACGGGGCTGAGCGACGTCTTCTTGCGGATCAACTATGTCGGCGACATCGCACGGCTCTACGCCGGGCCGCGTTTGCTGGACGATGACTTTTATCATGGCGACGCCTGGGAAGTCGGACTGAAGCGATTTGCTCCGCTGGCCGGTCAAGATTTCACTCTGGAAGTTCTGCCTTTGCGGAAGGACGCTCCGATTTACTTCTCGCCCAAAGCCCGGCCCAATTTCGGATCCGCGGAGCAAATTTCCGAGGTGGGCACGATTGCTGCGGTGCCAGAGTATGAGATTCGAATCGCTTTCTAGCGCATCGCCCCGTCGGCGTATCGCCAGTGGTCCGGAATTCGTTGCATCGCTGCGGGACCTGGCGAGGGAAATTGCTTCAGGAGGCGCGCTTGCGCTATTTTCAGAGTTGCGGCCCGCATGCGCGCCGGACCCAAAGTCTGGCGCTGTGTCGAGGTGCGCGTTTTCTGGGAGACAGGAATGACCACCGCCAAAAAATCGGCGCAAAACGTAGCGATCGAAGCGGTCCGCAAGCGCGCCATCAGCAACCCTCGCGCCCTCAACGAGGCCTACGCTTACGCGAAACCCAGTTCGTTCTCGCGCGGCATGCGCGTGGACCTGGGCGGCGGCGCGGTGATGCTGCTCATCTCCGGCACCGCCAGCATTGACGATCGCGGGGCCACCGTTCACGTCGGAGATTTCCGCGCGCAGTGTCGCCGCACCTTCCAGAACATTTCGGCGCTGCTCGCATCGGAGGGCGCTACCTGGAAGGACGTGGTGCGCACCACCTGCTACCTGCGCGACATCGATCGCGATTACCTGCAGTTCAACGAAGAGCGCACCGCCTTTTATAAGGAGCAGGGACTTGAGCTCTTGCCCGCGTCTACGGGCGTCGAGGCCAGGCTGTGTCGGCCCGAACTGCTCGTCGAAATCGAAGCGATCGCGATGTTTCGCGAAGTGCCGGAGGAGTAGCGTGATCCGTATCAGCGCCCGCAATATCGCGCGCCTTGCGATTCCACTGGCCGGCAGCGCACTGTTGTTGGCGCCACTCATCGCGCGCCAGCCATCCGAGCATTCTTTCGATCCGGGCGCTCCGAGCGCCATGGGCGATGAATTGCCCGCCGCTACTTCACTGCCGGATCGAGCGCCTCCCCCGGTGGCCGCCAGCGCCTCCATCACGATTGATTATCCGCAAGATGGTTCCATATTCCCGCCAGAGATCATCCCGCCAACTTTCATCTGGCATGATGCAGCTGCCTCCGCCAAGACTTGGCGAATCACCGCCCGCTTCGCGGACGGCGCGCAGCCGATCCACGCCACCTCGCACGGTGAGCCCATGCAGATCGCTAAAATGGATCCCCGCTGTGTTTCGGAAAACAACAAGCCACCGTCGCTGACTCCGGACGAGGCTGCCGCACACACCTGGGTACCCGACGCGGACACCTGGGCCTTCATCAAACAACATTCCGTCGCGAATCCTGCAACCCTTGAAATCACCGGCGTCCCCGACACCGCCTCGGACAGCCCGGTTTCCCAAGGCCGCGTCACGCTAACTACATCGAAAGATCCCGTCGGCGCACCGATCTTTTATCGTGACGTGCCGCTGATGCCTTCGGAAGGCGCCAAGAACTTTATTCAGCCTCTCGCGCCCTCTTCGCTATTTCTCATTAACTGGCGCCTGCGCTTTATTGATCAGCCTGAGAGCCGCTTGCTCATCCACGATCTGCATACTTGCGCGAACTGCCACTCCTTCTCGGCGGATGGTAAAACCATGGGAATTGACGTGGATGGCCCGAAGAACGACAAGGGCTTGTACGCCGTCGTTCCGATTCGCGCGAATATGTCCATTCGCAATCAGGACATGGTCTCCTGGAATAGCGACATGAGCGTGGGGAAGTCGCGAGTCGGTTTCATGTCGCAGGTCTCGCCCGACGGGCAATATGTGCTTTCAACTTTTGCGGGACTGGGCCAGGACATCCCCAGTTCCTTTTTCGTTCAGAATTTCAAGGATTACCGCTTTCTTCAGGTGTTCTTCCCTACGCGCGGAATTTTAGCTGTGTACAATCGCGCCACCGGCCGCAGAGAGCCTCTTCCCGGCGCCGATGATCCGCGGTACGTGCAAACAGATGGCGTTTGGAGTCCCGACGGTACGTTCATCGTTTTCGCTCGCGCCGAGGCGAAAGATCCTTACCAGGACGGCCAAGAACCCCCGACCCACGCCAACGATCCCAACGAAGTGCAAATAAAGTACAACTTGTACCGGATTCCTTTTAGCGGCGGTAGGGGAGGTGAGCCCGAACCGATTCTCGGCGCCTCCCACAACGGTATGAGCAACAATTTCCCGAAAGTCTCACCCGACGGTCGCTGGATCGTCTTCGTGCAGTGCCGCAACGGGCAGTTGATGCGGCCGGATAGCCAGCTCTACATCGTTCCGGTCCATGGCGGCGTCGCGCGTCGCATGCGCTGCAATACCTCGCTCATGAATTCCTGGCACAGTTTCTCGCCGAATGGACGCTGGCTGGTTTTTTCTTCCAAGAGCCGTTCGGTTTACACGCAGATGTACCTCACTCACATTGACGAGCAAGGCCAGGACAGCCCACCCATCTACATTGACAATTCCACGGCCTCCAATCGCGCCGTCAACCTTCCTGAATTTGTAAACATCCAGCCCGATCAGATGCAGAGCATTGACGTCCCGGCGTCGGACCTTTATCGCATCATTGATAACGCACTGGCGCTTCAGCAACAAGGGGATAACGCCGCCGCGCTGGCCGAGTGGAAGAAAGCCTTGGACATTGATCCGAATGACGCCCGCGCCAATAACGGAATCGCGATCGCGCTGTCGGTGTCGGGAGATTCCGATGAGGCGATCGCCTATTGGCGCAAAGCCACGCAGATTAGCCCGGATTTTTTTGAAGCCTATTACAATCTTGGCCTGGAGTTGGCGAAGAAGAATCGCGTGAACGAGGCCATCGCTGCGTGGATGAATACCGTGCGCATCAGGCCGAACTTCGCGGCGGGTCACGAAAATCTGGGCTACGCATTCTATGTGCAGGGCAGGTTCGCCGATTCCCTCGATCATCTGCGTCGGGCGCTTCAGTCCGATCCTGATCGCGTCTCCGATCTGAACCTTGCGGCCAGCCTGCTCGCAACTTGCCCCGACGCCTCTGTGCGCAATGGTCCGGACGCCGTCGCCCTGGCGGATCACGCGCAGACGCTCACCCACGCGCAAGATCCCGCAATCCTGGACACCTTGTCAGCCGCCTACGCCGAAACAGGCAGATTTCCCCAAGCCATGGAAGTCGAACGACAAGCCATAACCGTCGCAACGCAGCAAGGTAAGACCGCGCTTACTGCGACGCTCGAAGCTCATCTGAGCCGGTATCAGTCCAATAAGCCGCTGCGCGAGCCGCCGGACCCAGTGTCGTTCTGAAAGGCTGAGGAAGATTGAATAATTACCATGACTGAAAAACTTGCGGGGAACGAGGTGTCGTCGGCGAGCCTGTGGCAGCGCGCAGCGCAGGGTTTGCGCGAGCAATTTCGGGAATTGTATGGCGAGGAGGCGCGGGTATTTCGCGCGCCGGGGCGCGTGAATTTGATCGGCGAGCACACCGATTACAACGAAGGATTCGTGATGCCCGTCGCGATGGATCTTTACACATGGGTTGCCGTCGCCGCGCGGAAAGATTCGCGCGTGCACGTTTATTCGCAGAATTTCGGCGAGCGCGCGGAAATGGATTTGCAGGATTTACATTTGCGGGTGCAACGGCATTGGAGCGCGTACGTCCTGGGAGTGGCAGCAAGTTTGCGGATGTCCGGCGCGGAAATTGGCGGAGCCAATCTGCTGGTGGAAGGAAAAGTTCCGATGGGTGCGGGGCTTTCCTCTTCGGCATCGCTGGAAGTCGGGGCGGGCTACGCGCTGCTGGAAAGTTCGGGGCTATCGCGGAGTCCGGTGGAGCTGGCGAAGATTTGCCAGCGCGCGGAGAACGAATTCGCGGGAGCGCGCTGTGGAATCATGGACCAGATGATCGCCTGCTGCGGGCGCGCGAATTATGCGTTGATCCTGGATTGCCGGACGCTAGGATTCCGGTTGCTGCCGTTATTTGCGGACGCGCAATTCCTGGTGTGCAACAGCATGGTGAAACACGATCACGCGGCGGGCGAATACAACGCGCGGCGCGCGGATTGCGAGACGGCGACGCGGATACTGGCGGAGCGGATGCCGGGCATGCGTGCGCTACGCGACGTGTCGCTCGGGGATCTGGAACGCTATGCGAAATTGCTGCCGGAAGTCGCATACCGTCGCAGCCGCCACGTGATCGGTGAAAATGCGCGCGTGCTGGAGGCGCGCGGGGCGCTGGAACGCGGCGATTCCGAATCCTTCGGGCGACTGATGAGCGAATCGCATCGCAGTCTGAAAGAGGATTATGAAGTGAGCAGCAGGGAGCTGGATTTGTTAGTAGGAATTTCCAGCCGAATCCCCGGCGTTTACGGCTCGCGCATGACGGGCGGCGGATTCGGCGGATGCACGATCAGCCTGGTGCGCAGCGGCGCGGTAGAGGAATTTCGGAGCGCCGTCTCGCGCGGCTATGAGAGAGCGACGGGGCGGAAGCCGGACATCTATATCGTGCGCGCGTCGGACGGAGTGCGCGAGGCGCTGGAATAGGCAAGCGCAGCGGCTGTCCTCAGCACGCGTACCTGATTGCGAAAAGCGCGTGGCTCATTTACTTCGCTTTTCAAAACGTTTTCGGACTGGGAGAATCTATGGACCGGCGCGATTTCATGAAGGCGGCAACCGTACTCGTCGCGAGCGCGGCGCTCGAGCGCAGCGATTTTGCGCAGACTGCAGGGTCGGAAAACGGGACGCGCCTGGTGTTGCCGATGAATCGCGGCTGGCTTTATAGCCCCTCGTTCGTGGAAGGCGGTCACGACCTTAACTTTGACGACTCGAAATTCGAGCGCGTCGTTGTTCCTCATACAAATATTGCGCTGCCATGGCACGGATTCGACGATAAGACCTACGAATTCGCATCGTTGTATCGCAGACGATTCAAGCTGCCACCCGAGGCGCGCGGGCAGCGCGTATTTATTGATTTCGAAGGCGTGATGACCGCCTCCACCGTTTGGATCAATGGCCATCGGCTGGGCGAGTACAAGGGCGGCTATACGCCGTTCTCTTTCCAGCTGACGCCTCATTTGAATTTTGACGGTGAAAATCTGCTGGCCGTGGATGTTGATTCGTCCGAGCGCCCGGATATTCCTCCCTTCGGCGATCGCATTGACTACCTCACCTTCGGCGGAATCTATCGCGAAGTCGCGCTGCGCATCGTTCCGGCGACCTACATCGAGAATATCTTCGCGCAGCCGAGGAATGTCTTGAGCGAGCATCCCTCGCTGGAGGTGGCGTGCTTCCTGCAGCACCTCGAACCTTCCCAGCACGCGCGGACCTTGCAGGCCGTGCTTCTGGACGGCAACAACCCGATAGCCAAGAGCACGCAACAAGTTCCTGCGTCCGGCCCGACCAGCGAGCCCGTGAACTGCACATTGCAATTTGCTCCGCTCTCGGGCATTCAGCTCTGGGACATCTCCCGCCCCTATCTCTACTCCTTGCGTGTGAGTTTGCAGAACGGCGAACGCGTCATGGATGAAGACACGCGCCGCATCGGTTTTCGCGAAGCGCAATTCACCGATCATGGCTTCGAGTTGAACGGACGGGTGATTAAGCTGCGCGGGCTCGACCGCCACCAGACTTTTCCCTTCGTCGGGCAGGCAATGCCGGGTCGCGTGCAGCGCCGGGACGCCTATATTTTGCGCAACCAGCTGCACTGTAACATCGTGCGCACCTCGCACTATCCGCAATCGCGTCATTTCCTGAATGCTTGCGATGAATATGGCTTGCTGGTGCTGGAGGAAATCCCGGGCTGGCAATACATCGGCGATCAGGCTTGGCAAGACCTCTCCGTGGACAATGTGAACCGCATGATTCGCCGCGACTGGAATCACCCCTCGATCGTGTTGTGGGGCGTGCGCATCAACGAATCCAGAGACAATCACGACTTTTATACGCGCACGAATGCCCTGGCTCACAAACTGGACCCCACGCGCCAAACCGGAGGCATTCGCTACTTTCAGGAGTCCGAATTTCTGGAAGACGTCTTTACCATGAACGATTTTGGCTGGCCGTTGAAGCCTCCGAATCATCCGCGCTATCTCAACACCGAATTTGTCGGCCACACCTATCCCGTGAAGACGATTGACGACAACGTTCGTCACCGCGAGCACACCCTTCGCCACGCTCGCGTGCACGATCAGCTCGCTTCCCATCCGCAATACGCCGGCGGCATTGGCTGGTGCGCTTTCGACTACAACACCCACTCCGATTTCGGCGCTGGAGATCGCATCTGTTATCACGGCGTAGTGGATATGTTTCGCGAGCCCAAGCCTGCGGCGGGCTTCTATAAATCGCAGTGCGATCCGGAAGAAGAAATTGTGCTGGAGCCGGCATTCCATTGGGCGGCGGGTGATGAAGCGCTGCGATTTACGGTCGCGATGATTTGCTCGAATTGCGACCATCTGAAGCTGTACGTGAGATCCAGAAACGACTGGGATTTGATCGCCGAAGCAGATCCCGATCACGAGCAGTTCGCGCACTTGCGCTACGCGCCATTCAGCATTGACCTCACCAAATCCCGCCACGAGTGGGGAGATTTGCGAGTGGACGGCTACCTGAAAGGCCAGCAGGTCGTTTCCAAGACGTACGCCGGCCGTGGCGTCGATCAGCGATTCTCACTGCGGCCCGACGACACGGAGCTTACCGCCGACGGCGCCGATACCACGCGCGTGGCGCTTCGCGTCACAGACGAATTCGGCGCGATTCGCCCTTATGCGAACGATCCCATCGTGCTGAGTCTTGAAGGTCCCGCTGAAATTATCGGGGACAATCCATTCGCGCTGACCGGAGGCACCGGAGCTGTATGGATTCGCGCAAAAGAGCAGGAGGGAATTGCGCGCCTGACAGCCAAGCATCCTCGTCTCGGCGACCAGACGGTGTCCTTCACGCTGCGTGAAGCAACCGCAGAGCGCGTCTAGGGCTAGTGCGCTTCGAGCGCATGCTTGGCCCCCGCGGGCGGACTTCCTAGGGAGTCGCGGAAAGTCCTGCAGCGACTGAATGTATTCCCAAAGCGATATCGGAAACGCAGAAGATTCCTAACCGGCATGATGGGATACGTTACACAAAGCGTGACTGCACGAACGCGAGATGATGCCCGCAGAGGACAAGCTGAATGTGCTAGACCGTTGTACGGGCTAACACCTGTGTCGGGGTTCGAGTCCCTCCATCTCCGATCACTTCACGGGCTCCCAGCCCTCTGGCAGCATATCGAATGCGAGCGTGTCACGGTAGGCGTACTGGTTGCCTTCCAATACGGCCACTGGCGTTAACATATGCCAGATGCGATCATCGTCGAAGACGTAACACTCACCCGATTCGCGCATCGTGAAGCGATCGATTTCCCGCTGGTCATTGTCGGTTATGACGACTTCGCCACCCTGAGCGCCGCAGCGGCCCACCAGATGCGTGGCGATATACTTTTCCCCGTCTTTATGCAAGCCCGGTGGACTCGTGTCGCACGGCCGGCCAGGCGCAGCCGTGAACCTTATCAGATGAACGTTGACCAGATACTTCGTACCCACCGTCGACAGCGGCAGGTAATGAAGGTGGTGAGCAATCATCTTGCGAATGCCTAGGGAGCCGGCGATCGCCGGGGACAGCGGAGCGTACTCGCGCGGCTGGCCGCCGATTGTCGTGTTGTATTTTTTCAGCTGCACGTAGGGCGTGCGGTCTTCGCTCAACCAAACCTTTACACCGCCCTCAACAATCTCGGCCCTGACACGATTTAAGGAACGATACCTGTCACCTCCCTCATAGTATTTGTCCTTTGGAATGGACCAGGCGGCATGGGATAACGCTTCCAGCGAGCGCGCTATGTCTACATCAACCTTGAGCGGCTGACGACTGAACCCGCGCTCGACGAGGTCGCTACGCGATCTGGCATTGGTTGCAACCGGAATAAAACTATCTTGACCCATGATTGCTCCCGATAAATGCGTGACGATTGCATGGGCGACGCGCCGTGTTCGTGCGTAATCCAATGAGATCGGCGATTCGAGAAGTTTCGTCGTGAACCAAACCGGTCCAGAGGGGGCCTTTTCGTGCAGACAGGCCGTCCCATTGGTCCGCTTACTTCGAGACTTGGGCTTCGATCTCCGCCAGACTTTTCCTCACCGCGGCAGAGTCAGCAGAGCTGGGAGCAACTTTTAGGTACGCACGAAGCTGGACGGATACACCATACAGGTCGTGCTTCGCTCCGTATATCTCGGCCAGCAGAAGGTGTGCTTGCGGCACTCGGTGGAGGCGATCGGCGTCGATGGTTTCTAGCGCATTTCTCTCCGCCTCCGGCAGGTTACTTAGCCGAAACTGGGCCATTGCGCTGTAAAAATTTCCATACAAATTCTGCAGCGGATCAAGTGCGAGCGCGCGATTTGCCAGATCCAAAGTCTGCTGCCACTGGTGCAGCTGCGCGGCAGCGTCCGCAAGGCAAAGGTACGCGGGCACGTAACTGGAATCCGCGCCGGATGCCTCAGAACAGGCGACCCGTGCTTCTTCGATTCTGTTCCCCGAGTCCAGAACCTGACCGAGCAGCACCCAGGCGGCGGCATATTCCGGATATTTCTGAACCGCCTTGCGCAAGTGCTCCTCGGCACTGGCGAGTTTCTTGTTCTTCAAATCACTGCATCCTTTCCTGTATTCATCCCTTGCCCTTCCGGGAACCTTTAGAGTTGCAGTGCTGATCATGGCTCGTTGCATTTTCCGATCCGTCCACAGCAAGCACGATTCGTCCGCTTCAACAATACTAGGAGGTTGTGGCCCTACGGCATCGGGAAGCGCGTGATCAGGTGCGGAGTTATGCAAGGGCCAACCGGGCGTGGTGTCTTGCTGGGCCGGAAGCGGTGGTGTCAAGAAGGCAACGGCGAAAGCACAAACCGCCAGTTCATTTAGAAGCAGTCGCGCGAGCAGCCGTCCGCCATTTGTCAATTTGCGAAGCTTAGCCCGCGAACCGGCAGAGCCGCAAACGCGGCGGGCAATTCGCACGGAGCACAGCGTAACCGGCATTTTCATGTTGGCTCTCCGGTTAGCCAAGATTGTACATCAGTTCGCCTGCAACCGATGGCCTACGGGCTCGCCGGACGTGTGGGTGCAATCCCGCTCGATGATTATTTAGGCAGAAAGAAACGAAGAATTCGTCGCGAAAATCAGAAAGGATTTCCGTTCCGTCAAAATTACTATCGCAGGATCAAACAACTTGCGCGCCGGTTTGAAGAATTGGTCTCGATGAATCGTTCCTTGCGCAGGACCGGTGCGGAGAGAGTAAGGCTAAGTTCTAGAAGGCGCGGGCTAGCGAGCAGGCCGAGGCCTCGAACGAATTAGTAACGCGCGCTGCATCGGGGCTGGACCCGTGGATTGTCGCACTACGAACTGCGGCTCAACCGCAATTTCCGACACGAACTCGCCGCGATCTTCAATTCGATCGAGAATAGTGCTCGCCGCGAGTTCGCCCATTTTGTTGAGCGGTTGCCGCACCGTCGTGAGCATGGGACTGGTGTACGTCGCGGCCTGAATGTCGTCGAACCCCACGACCGAAACATCCTGCGGCACGCGCAGCCCCGCGTCCTGAAATACACGAAGCGCCGCAATCGCCGAGTTATCGTTGTACGCAAACAGCGCAGTGAACGGTAGGTGACGGCCCAGCAATTCAGTGGCAAAGGGACTGCCATTTTCCGGAGTCAGCGCGGCGCGGCCGTCGGCGGCATTGAGCTCCACAACCAGCTCTGGGCGAATACAAATCTCCAGTTCGCGGGCGACCTCGAGGATGCAATTCCACCGATCGTCCGCATCCGAGCTGGTGGCTGGACCCTTCATAAAAGCGATGTTCCGGTGGCCCAGTTCGAGCAAATGGCGAAGCGCGCAAATCACGGCCGTCCGGTGGTTAATGGTGATGTTCGTGACGCCCTCGACGGAACAGTGGCCGGCGACAGCGACGACGGGCAGAGGGACAGGCTGAGTAATCGAGGCACCAATTGTAATCAGGCCTTCGACTCCCCTCTCCAGCAGCAACCGCAAGCAACTTGCGAGCAGTTCATTTTCGTGCCGGTGAACCATCGTGAGATAGAAGAACTTTCTCTCCCGGAGGCAGCTCTCGATCCCGCTAATGACCAGCGAACCGTAAGGGTCACCGATTTCCGCCGCGATCACTCCGATGGTGTAGGTACGTTTCACGCGCAGAGCGCGCGCGCAGAAATTCGGCCTGTAGTTCAATTCGCGAGCCGCGGCGAAAATGCGGTTCCTGGTGTGTCCCGGGACGGAGCGGCAAGCCGGAGAGTTATTCAGAACCGAGGAAACCGTTCCGGGAGCCAATCCCAGGTGTTTGGCGACGGCCTTCAGCGTCATTGGTGTGTTGTGCTTGGTTGGGGCTGCCATTTTCAGACCGTTATTCAGATTCCTACCCAGCTTGCGAACCGCAGAAATGAAAGGCTCGACTTGTATCCGGCTGCTGGCCGGAACGAATCAAGACCCCGCCGCGCTGCGCCAGATTAGGCAGAGCTGGCCATCGCGCACCGCTGGTTCGCAGGCGCGGTGGAATCGCGCACGACAAGCTCGGGCGCGATCGAAATTTCGCGAACGTACTTCACCCGTTCCTCGATTCGATCAAGCAGCGTGCGCGCCGCGATCTCACCCATCTCCTGCAGGGGTTGCCTTACGGTGGTCAGCGGCGGACTGAGGTAGGCAGCGCTCTGGATGTCATCGAAGCCCACCACGGAGACATCGTCTGGCACACGCAGGCCTGCATCCTGAAAAGCGCGAACGGCGCCAATGGCGGAAATATCATTGTAGGCAAAAAGGGCGGTAAAGGGCTGCTGGCTCGCGAGCAACTGCTTGGCGAAAGGGTAGCCTAGATTCGGTGTGGGGTCGGCGCCCTCGAGTTGCAGGATCAACTCCGGACGAATGCGGATACCCAATTGTGCAGCGATTTCGCAGATCGCCTTCCAGCGCTCGTCGGAGTCAGAACTGGCCGTGGAACCCTTCATGAATGCAATTTTTTCATGGCCCAGATCAACCAGATGGTTCAGCGCCAGCGCAGCGGCGCGGTGATGATCCAGCACAATATTGGTGACGCGTTCGATCTTACGATGGCCGGCAATCGCCACGGTCGGCAGAGGAGGTTGGCCATTCAAGGCAGTATCGACCGTGATGAAACCCTCGACGCCGCGTTGTTGCAGCATATTCTCGTAGGTTGCCAGCAGTTTCTCGTCGTGCCGGTGGGCCACGGTGAGAAAGAAGAAATCCTGCTTGCGAAGATAACGTTCGATTCCGCCAATCACCAGAGAACTGTAAGCGTCACCGATTTCCACAGCGATCACTCCGATCGTGTGGCTGCGCTTCACCTTCAGTGAACGCGCGAAAAAATTCGGCTGGTAGTTCAGTTTGCGCGCCGCAGCCAAAATGCGGTCTCTGGTTTTCTGCGGGACCGAACGCGCCGCGGGAGAATTGGTGAGCACGTGCGAAACGGTGCTGGGCGTAAGGTCGACGCATTCGGCCACAGCCTTCAGCGTCGCGGCTGGCTTCTTGGCGCGGCCTGCTTTTTTTGTACCAGGTTTCATTCTGGTAACGTCCTCGCGGGGCCCACGCCTGACCTGAAGGTCGCTTGCTTCTCACGCCTGTCCGGGCCGGAATTGTATCTCAGAGAGATGAACACAAATCAAGAAAATCCAGCTATTACAATTTTCTCTTCAGAATATCGATATTTCCTATTGACAAAGAAACGTTTCTGGAGCTAAATCTGCCCAATCAGGGGTAGTGTAAAACTACTAGCTGAAAACCCAGTAGAACAACGATGTTTCTCGCACGCTGGGGGCGGCGAGCAGAGAAGTACATTAGAAGCGCATGTAAGTAGAGGTGTGGTTAATCGGATTGCTTTGCGCCGCGCAGGCCAATAGCAGGCCAAGCGGTGGAACGATTCGAGGCGCCGGTTGCTTATTCTAGAGATCGAGTTTGTTGCTGCAACGATTGCTGCCAGTGTCATCAGGACACCGACAACTGCTCGGTGGAGATTGGCGCAACGTGGCTATTTCGGGTGGATAGCCGTTTCCGAGGGATGGTCAATTTCTGGGGTGGAGGGATTCAATGAATGGATTATTCCGCTTCGCGCTTGCGTTTTGCCTTGTGGTGGGTATGGCCAAACCGGTCCTTTCTCAGAGCAGAAACACCGGTGAGATTCGCGGCACGGTCGCAGATTCTTCGGGAGCGGTGGTGGCAGGCGCTACCGTCACCCTGCTCAACGTTGATACGGGCGAG
>Ga0210394_10004367_pt1 | contig 16601 bp, 17 predicted proteins | sample IncBWC12MmetaG_FD_160121 | JGI IMG/M metagenome (GOLD analysis project Ga0210394, IMG submission 160121) | Forest soil microbial communities from Barre Woods Harvard Forest LTER site, Petersham, Massachusetts, United States - Inc-BW-C-12-M | ecosystem: Environmental > Terrestrial > Soil >... | reverse complement strand
GGTTGGTACTAGTTCATACGACGTCGTTGCGCGGGAACTCAGGAGGGAAATGAATCGCCATGAAAACTATTCAGATTCGCACAGAAATTCCAGGGCCAAAATCAAAAGCGCTGCTGGCGCGGCGTGAAGCAGCCATCCCGCGCGGACCATCACTGGTGACCCCGGTGTGCGCCGCGAAGGCGGAAGGCGCGTGGATCGAAGACCTCGACGGGAATCGCTACATTGATTTTGCCGGCGGCATCGGCTGCCTCAACGTTGGCCATCGAGCGCCTCGTGTAGAGAAGGCCATCCATGAACAAGCCGAGAAATTCCTGCATCTTTGTTTCGGTGTTACGCCATACGAGGGGTACATCGCGCTCGCGGAGAAATTGAACGCGTTGGCTCCGGGCAAGTCGCAAAAGAAGACCATGCTCATCAATAGCGGTGCGGAGGCGGTCGAGAACGCGGTGAAGATCGCGCGCGCGTACACCAAACGCCCTGCGGTCATCTGTTTTGAAGACGCATTCCACGGGCGCACTCTGCTCACGATGTCGCTGACCAGCAAGACCTCCTACAAGACCGGATTTGCGCCGTTCGTCAACGACGTCTACCGTATTCCTTACGCTTACTGCTACCGTTGCTCGTACGGGCTGACCTATCCTTCGTGCAAGGTGGCCTGCGCGACGCATCTGGAGGAGACATTCAAAAAAGTTGTTCCCGTGGATGCGGTTGCCGCGATCATCGTCGAGCCGGTTTTAGGCGAAGGCGGTTTCATCGTCCCGCCGAAAGAATTTTTCCCTATCATTCGCGAAATTTGTGACAAGTACGGCATTGTCTTGATTGCGGATGAAGTGCAATCCGGCATCGGTCGCACCGGAAAATATTTCGCGATCGAGCACTACGGTGTGGAGCCAGACTTAATCACCATCGCGAAATCCATTGGCGGCGGCCTGCCGCTTGCCGCAGTCACCGGTAAAGCGGAAATCATGGATGCGCCGGGACCCGGCGGACTGGGCAGTACCTTCGCGGGCAATCCCGCATCGTGTGCAGCGGCGCTTGCGGCGCTGGAGACCATCGACAAAGAGGGTTTGCTCGCCAGGTCCACCGCCATTGGCAAGCGTTTCGAAGAGCGCGCCAGAGGTTGGCAGAGAAAGTGGCCGCTGGTCGGAGATGTTCGCGGCCTCGGTGGCATGTGTGCGCTGGAGTTGGTACGCGACCGGCAAACCCGCGAACCCGCTGATAAAGAAACGAAGGAAATTTCAAAATTCTGCTACGAGCATGGGCTTATCACCATCACCGCCGGGACGTACAACAACATCGTGCGTATACTTGTGCCATTGGTGATCAGCGACGACCAACTCGACGAGGGTTTCGACGTACTGGAGTCGGCTCTCGCGCACGTTGCGGAGCAAAAGCAGGCCGTGGTCTCTCACGCCTGAAGCCGCCCGTAGCGCGACCGCGAACATTCGCCGCCGGTTTAACAACAAGACCATTGAGGTGTACAAATGTCGGAAGTAACTATCGGTGCGGAGAATATCGCCGCGGGACTCAAAGATCCCAAGCTGTTTCGCGACGCGTGTTACGTGGATGGCAAATGGGTGCAAGCGGCAAGCCGGGACACCATTGCCGTGGACAATCCTGCCACCGGTGAAATTATCGGGAAAGTTCCCGCGTTAAGTGGAGCGGAAACCCGCGAGGCAATCGAGGCCGCCAACCGCGCGTTTTCCACGTGGAGCCGCACCACTGCGAAAGAACGCGCCGGTGCGCTTCGACGCTGGTTCGATTTGATCATGCAAAACCAAGAGGACCTGGCTCGTTTGATGACCATCGAACAGGGTAAGCCTGTGGCCGAGTCACGCGCGGAAGTTGCTTACGCTGGTGCCTTCCTGGAATGGTTTGGCGAAGAAGCCAAGCGCGTTTATGGCGACACCATTCCCGCGAACCAATCGGACAAGCGCATCGTGGTCTTGAAACAGCCGATTGGCGTTGTGGCGTGCATCACTCCGTGGAATTTTCCGCTGGCCATGATCACGCGCAAGGCCGCCCCAGCGCTGGCCGCGGGCTGTACGGTTGTTTTGAAGCCGGCGGAGCAGACTCCGTTCTCGGCACTTGCCCTTGCGGAGCTTGCGGAACGCGCCGGTATTCCCAAAGGCGTCTTCAACGTCATCACCGGCGAGCCGCGGGAGATCGGCGCGGAACTTACCGCCAATCCGATCGTGCGCAAACTTTCTTTCACCGGCTCTACCGAAGTGGGCAAGCTGCTGATGGAACAATGTGCCGGCACACTCAAGAAGCTTTCACTGGAACTGGGTGGCAATGCGCCCTTTATCGTCTTCGATGATGCAGATCTGAATGCTGCAATCGAAGGAGCGGTTGCCTCCAAATATCGAAACACCGGCCAGACCTGCATCTCCGCCAACCGGTTCCTGATTCAGGATTCGATTTACGATGAATTTGCCGCAAGGCTTGTCACCGCCGTGAAGGCTCTGAATCCCGCTTCAGGTTTTGAGAGCGGAGCGACGCAAGGGCCGCTGATTGAAGATTCGGCAGTGGAAAAAGTGGAAAATCACATTCGCGACGCGCAGGCAAAAGGAGCGAAGGTCGCTCTCGGTGGCCATCGGCACAAATTGGGTGGGCGCTTTTTCGAGCCGACGGTGTTGCTGGACGTTACGTCCGCAATGGCCGTCTCCCGTGAAGAAACATTTGGACCGGTTGCGCCGCTTTTCCGATTCAAGACGGAGAAGGATGCCGTTGCCATTGCCAACGATACAGAGTTTGGTCTTGCTGCTTATTTCTACGGTCGTGACATTGCTCGTGTCTGGCGCGTTGCGGAAGCCCTCGAATACGGAATCGTGGGCATCAACACTGGCATGATTTCCACAGAGGTCGCGCCCTTCGGCGGATTCAAGGAATCCGGACTTGGCCGCGAAGGCTCCAAGTACGGTATAGAGGAGTATCTCGAGATTAAGTATCTGTGTTTCGGAGGCATGCAGGCGTAGACGAATATTTTCTTCACGTCCATGGAATCGTCCTTCAAGGATCAGGTAGCGATCGTCACCGGCGCAGGCAGCGCGCACGGCATCGGATTCGCGATTGCTTGTACGCTCTTTCGGCTAAGGGCTGCACTGGCCATCACCTCTACCACCGATCGCATTTATCTTCGCGCCAAGGAATTGGATGACACCGGAAACCGCGTGCTTTCGTTTGTGGCGGACCTCACAGATGAGAAACAAGTGGATAGTTTTGTCCGAACCGTGCGAGATCGCTTTGGTGCAATTCATGTGCTGGTGAACAATGCAGGGATGGCTCAACAAGGCAAGCAGCCTGGAAGCGGCAGCCTTGAGAATCTCAGCCTCAGCGATTGGCAGCAACAAATCGCGATGACGCTGAACACTGCATTCCTGATGACACGGGCGGTCTTGCCGATCATGAGGCGCCAACGCTACGGACACATCGTCAACGTTTCTTCCGTCACCGGCCCCCTCGTCAGCAATATAGGTTCTGGCGCATACGGTGCGGCCAAGGGAGCCATGGACGGGATGATGCGCGCCGCTGCTATCGAAGCAGGTATGGATGGAATCACCGTCAACGCCGTCGCGCCCGGTTGGATTGCAACGGATTCATCGCTGCCCGATGAGTTGGAAGCATCGCGGTACACACCGTTAGGCCGCCCAGGAACTCCTGCCGAAGTCGCCGCCGCAGTCGCCTTCCTCGCATCTCGTGACGCGTCCTACATCACTGGACAGGTCCTGGTCGTCGATGGTGGCAACATTCTGCAGGAAACCAAGAGAGCCTGAACTCCGGCTTTTCTCGCGCGAATAAGTTCCTTATAGTAGAAGAAAGCTGCAAAGGGCTCGTAGCTCAGCGGTTAGAGCAGCGGACTCATAATCCGTTGGTCCCAGGTTCAAATCCTGGCGGGCCCACCAACATCTTCTGAATCCTTAACAACTTACAAAAGTTGCTCCCGCAACTTTCCCGCGTTAAGCCCTAATTTGGGAACATCTGGGAACAACTGCGCGGCCAACAGCGAAACTGCCGCCTTCTGCGCCTCCGGTAATGCGTGCGTGTAGATGGCAAGAGTAGTCGTCGGATTCGAATGGCCAAGCTGATCCTGCGCCACCTTTACGGAAACTCCAAGGTGTTGCAGCAGCGTGGCCACGGTATGGCGAAATGCGCGCCATCCCACTCTCGGCATCTTCAACTCTTCCAGTACCGGATAAACTCCCTGCTTGAGCACTCGTGATGGATCGATTGGTTTGCCTTGACGTGTTGAAAAAACCAACTCGCTCGTTTTCCGTTTGGAACGCTCGCGATGATTTTCGAGCGCCTTGCTCAACACCGCGGGCATGAGCAGAGTGCGCTTGGACTTGTTGGTCTTCGGCAATCCAAATTCACCCATATAGTACGAGCGGATGATTTGCATGGTCTGTTTCTCGAAATCGAGATCCGTCCAATACAAACCAAAGAGCTCCGAAGGGCGAAGGCCTGTTAGAACAGCGGTGAGCACAATCGTGCGATATGGTTCGCGAAGCGCGAAAACCAGTTGTCGCACTTGCTCCGGGGTCAGATAGGGCTGAGGTGGGGCGAGTCGGGCATTTGGGAGCCTGACGTTGCGCACCGGATTGTCCCGCACATAACTCCACGCCACGGCGTCCGCGAAAAGACGGCTGAGCGTGGCCTTCATGTGCTGAAGACCGGAGCGACTGTATTTCAGCGCCTTCTGGTTCAAGAACACCTGGATGTCCAGCGTCCCGATGTCGGTGAGCCTGCGTGCGCCAAAATATGGCAGGAGATGACTGTGCGCCTTCTCATCGTAGAACCGGCGTGTTGCCGGCCGTAAGACAGGTGAAGTCGTTCGTTGCCATTCGCGGAAGAAGGCATCGAATTGCAGAGGAGCTCTCCGAGGGGCTTGGCAAACATTCATTTGCCGTAACCGGTCTTCGAGCATCATCTGCGCATCATGTTTGCTGGTGATGACGGAAACGGGTCCCAGCATCACGGAATGCTGAATCCGTTCGGAGCGACCGTCCGGATTCACGACATCTTCTCTCCAGCGACCAATCCACACTTTTTCTTTTTTCCCTCGTTTGAAAACACAACCACGTTGATAACGACGAGCCACTCTCGTTTCCTTTCCTCTTGTGGCTCGCCATGCCTTAGCAATCGTTAGGGTAGCTCGCATGGTTGTGTGAATACAACGGGCAGCGTTAGGAACTCTTTTCAGACATTCGTCGAGTGGCGAGCCACGCGAGAATATCTCCTTCGGCGAAACGCCAGTATTTGCCGATTCGAAAGCCGGGAATTCGGTCTTTGGACCGCTTTCGCGTGTGCCCATAGACCCAGGACGGAGGGACTTTAAGAATGTCTGCCACTTCGTTTACAGTGAGCAAAGTATCCTCGTGAACCGCTGTTTCCATCACCGCCTCCTTTGGACAAATCGAGAGTTTTTACATTATTCGCGTGGCGTCTCGCGCACTTCGTCGCGATCGGGCGATTGAAAATCAGCCGATGCTGCCCTCAATTGGGCGAGCGCCTTAGTCACGGTAAGCCGGGCGTAGTATTCCGGATCGGATTTATCGGCGATCCGATGTTTTGCGATCTGCCGGATAACTTCTTCGGGCTCCTCGCCACGTGCGAGGACGCGTTTCGCGAAAGCCCAGTCGTGTTCGGACTGGCTCAGACCGCCCCGTGACGAGGCCTCTGGTTTGACGCGGGTGTTGTAGTTACGGCGCGGGAAGTCTTGTGAGTCGATGTGCAATTTGAAATCGCGAAGATGATAAATGTCGGTGGATTCTCCGCGAGCTTCCACGTAGAAATCGGTCTCGTATTTCTTGTTGGCAAAACCGGGAAGCCGCAGGACGCGAGTTGCGTCCGTGGCAGCCGGATCGCCGCCGAATTCGCGCGCCATGGCACGGAGAAGCCCTTCCCCCTCGTCGAGACTCATTCCCTCCACTTTCCACGCGATTTGGAATTTGCCCGGAGAACTGTTGAGGACATAGTTCGGTTTCGGGACAACGCTGGAGCTTTCTACAGATGCCAAAGCCTCCGGCCCGCCATGATCGAGATCGAGATAGACATGCCGGATGGCTTCAATGTCTTCCTTCGTTCGTGTCGAGGCATCCTGCCGGAGCGGGTTCATCCCGACGTAGATGTCCGACCCATTCGCGTTCTTGTAGCGCAGCCATGCCTGAAATTCGGGGCTCGCGGCCTTCCGGGCGGTGGTGATGCGCTGGACGGTCTCTCCGGAAGGGCGATTCAGTGAAAGCATGGCGATCCGATCGGTGGCCTCGAAGCTGTCGAGAATGTACTCCGAAGGCGACGGGACAAATGCACGGTCGTTCTCTCGAGGAGTCATAGCAACTCCTTGTGACTGTCGAAAATAAAGCCATGGTTGTATTCATCTCTGTCGGGATCGTAGCCGTGGATTTCCACGACCTCGGAAACGAACCGTCGGCCAGGCCGGCGTTCCAGATGAACGACGACATTCACGGAATCGCCGACATTGGTCTTGATTGCGCGATACGGCAGGTCCACGCCACTCTGCAAAACGCAACTCGTGAATCGCGAAAGCCCTTGCTTCGCGGAAGTGGCGTGTACAGTCGAGAGGCTTCCCGAGTGTCCGGTGTTGAGGAGCTGCAGGAGATCGAAGGCCTCACCACCTCGGATTTCGCCCAAGATTATTCGGTCGGGCCGGTGACGAAGCGAGGCCTTGAGGAGTTCTCGGATGGTGATGGCAGGCAAACCATTCTGCGGCTGCCGTGCCTCGAAGCGGACCAGGTTGTCCTGGGCCATGTGTATTTCGGAGGTGTCCTCAATGAGTAGAACGCGTTCATCGGAGGGAATAAATTTCCCGAGAACATTTAGCATCGAAGTTTTTCCTGAACCCGTAGAACCGGTGATCAGAATATTCTTTCTACCCAGAACGTAACCTTCGAGCTGGTTGGCGAGCCATCGATCCAGAGTCCCCGCTTGAACCAGGTCTTCGACGCCGAAGTGTCGGCAGTTGAATTTTCGGATGGTCAGTGTCACGCCGTTCACGCTGCACGGCGGAATTACTGCGGCGACTCGGCTGCCATCCGGTAGTCGCGAATCGAGGATCGGTTTTGATTCCGAGATGTCGTCCCCCAATCGCCGGGCGATATTCTTGACCGCAACCATCAGAGATTTCTCGCCAAGACATATGCCGCGAACGGGCTCGATGAATCCCGCCTTCTCAATGAAAACGCAGTCTGGGCCGTTGACCATGACCTCGCTAATTGAGTCATCAAGGATGAGGTGTTCGATGGGTTTGAGAAACGGCAGGATGGTTTCGAATCCGTTCATTAGAGTTCTCCGTCCGCGAGTTGGCGGAAGTAGGATTTGTTCACATCGTTGAAGTACGGTTTAAGGTAACAAAACATAGGAGGAATCGGGTTGGTGCCGTCGTAGGCCATGGTGATGGACTGCGCGTTTCGCAGTTCCATGAACGTCCTGGTATCGAAGCGAAGATCGTGATGCGGGCTGTAGCTTTTCGATGCGGTGACATTCGCCTTGTGCGAGAGGGCCTTGCCGGTCAGGAAGCTTACATTGGCGTCGTGGCCGCTTTCCGAAAGGTTGTAGCTGGCTTTCAGTTTGTCCTCGCGCCCACACAATTCACTGGCGATTCGCGCGGAGAAATCATCCGACAGGGACAAAAAGATCTTTGTTCGAAACGTCTGCAGTAATGTCCGCCAGGATTCCCCCGGCAGCGCGGACTTGAGAGAACTGATGCTCGGCGTGGCGATGATCGGGATGCATTTGGGCTGCCGGGAGAGGCTGAAGAATTTGTCATCGCCGGTGGGTTCGCTCTCGCCGACCGTGGCGAAGTGTTGATACTCATCGCAGAGAAACAGCACCTGACGAAAATAGCTTTCCGGATTCTTTTCCATTTGGGGCACGCGGTTGAGCACGGCCCGTTCGAAGTCGAGTTTCAACATCACGCCGAGAGCCTTGGCGAGGCCGGCGTTCATAGCGATCGGAAAATTCAGACAGCAGAGATTCCCGCGTTCAATGAGCCAGGAAAGAGAGGGCAGCGGTCTACCAAACCTGAAATCCGCATTGGCCTGGGGGTCGTAGCACTCCGCAGGGGGACAAAACGTGCGCTTGACGTCGAGATTGTCATCAAAGAGCGAGAGAAATACGGAAATTCCCTCAACGATGGAGGTCCGCAGTTTGGGCTCGATGCGTCTCCAATCGTGGAAGAACCATCTTTGGACGGCTTCGAGCTGTGCTTTCTTTTGAGGCGGAACGGAATTCCTGCGAGAGGCATTTTCCGCCTCCCACTGCACATGGTTATCTTCAACACTGCGACGAGACCCGGTGTCAGGGGCGCACGGTAGCGGTTGGATTCTTTGTCGAGCCGGAACGCGAAGGGATCGAGGTCGCGCGGATGCTTCAGATACTCTTCTTCCCAGAGCAGCACAGAATCGGCTTCGATGAGCCGGCGCTCTGCCTCCTTGATTCGGCTTTCGAGCAGATCTGGGTTGATGGCGCATTCGTACACATCGAAGAGCGTGACGTAATCGAAGGCGACCTTGTGCAGGAGGATGATGAACTTCACGAGATTGGTGTAGGCCTGCTGCCAGAAGGGTTCCTTGCCCCGGCCGAAAAGGTTGTTCAGGAGCGAAGCGATGTTGTAGGCAAGGGCGTAGGCATCGAGGTCGTTGTGCAGCGGATTGTAGCGATACTCCGATTCAAGACCGATTTCGACGTAGTCGCTGGCCCGTCCGTACCGCGCGAGGATTTCCTGCACCTTCCCGCAGAAGTCCCCTTTCACTTCCAAGATAAGTCCGCCGATGCGCCGGTCGACGTCGGCCGCGCGATACGCCAAAATCTGTTCGGCGAAGGGATACATGCAGCTTGCCGTCTTGCCTGAGCCCACGGCCCCGACGATGGCGATCCCCGTGAAAAGCCCTCGTTCCGGAATGATGAGCCAAGAGGGCGTTTCCGAGGGAGTCTGCTTGCGGGGATTGTGCACCTCGCCAAGCACGAGAGTAAGTTGCGTCCTGGTCCGAGGGTCTGAATAAGGAGGCAATTGTCCCGCGCGAATCTTGCGGCCTGCCTTCAGGGCGAAAATATAGAAACCGGAAAGCAGGATGGAATAGGCGATGTACGGCGTGGTGTAGAGGAAGAGAGTGTAGGAGTACTTGAAAAAGAGAAACGCGGGGTCCGAGCGCATGGCCATAACGCGCAGAAAGAAATTATCTTCCGGGAATGGTGCGCGGAAGAAGAGCACCATTCCCGTGGCCCCTGCGAGAAGACAAGCGAGGAAGTGTCTCGCGTGGAGAATTCTCTGGATCATGCCCGCGCCGCCTTTGGCGCGGCCTGACCATCCTTCCTAGCCACCGGCGTCTGCTGTTGCTTGCGCCAGCGGCGAAACTCCGCGTCGCGCCAAATCACTATCTTCAACGCGGAGTTGACGACGTGATCTGGCGTACTCTGGATGAAGATGGCGTACTTCTCAACAGCAACCGCGATCGGCTCCTGCAGTTCGTATTCCCGCTTCACCATCTCGGGTGGTTTGTTAATAATCGACATGGTTTTATCTCCTCCTGTTTTTGTTCCACATTACTGGACGGCGCAAAACACCTGGGCTGGAGCGACCGCCACGGGTTCCGTGGCAACAAAGTGGGGTCGCTCCAGCCCAGCCGGGTGTTTGTCCGTGTCCAAATTCCGTGTCGCGCCATGCGCAACCTCTATCCTCCTCAACACTTCGCGTCACCCCGGAGGTGACGCGAACGGTGACGGGAAGGGTGACGTGTGTCTTTCACGCACCCGTCACCGTGCCGAACAACCTCATCGACAGGGGAACAGTGTTCCTGGACCAGGAAGGTCCCGAAGAATACGGGCCGCTCCGATTTCTGTTGGTAGAACTCCAGGCGCAACTCACGCTCGGCGACAGTCCCCTCTTTCCACCCCTGATACAGACCCTCGAAGTGATCACCCTCGAACCGTCGCCGGGCGTCATTGAGGAATTCAAAATCGTCCGTGACCGGCACGACGTATTCGTGCCGTTCCCACTTCGTGCGGATCTGGAAGTACCGGAGGAGGTCGCTGGTGACGTTGGACTCGAGCGGTCTCTGGACGCAGGAACGGAAACGCTCTTCCGCCTTCTGGAAATAGGCATCTTTCGCGGCGATATAGAGGAACCGAAAAGTCGAAAGCTGCCGAAATAGCCGTTGGTAGGCCGCAAGATGGGCGGCGAAGTTCGACGGCGTTTCGAATCCGGAATCCACGTAGGTCAAGGTGACCACAGGTGGTGCCCCTGGGACCGGCGGAGCGATAAAGAGTGGAAATTTGTCGATGAAATAGCGGAGTGTCGGCTTCGCATCGGCGCCGCCCTCGTAGACCTTGGCGGGAAGAGAGTCCTTCGGGAGGCCGAGTTCCGTGCAAAAGAAACGCACTTTGTCCTGCTCGGTTTCGAAATACGGCAAGTCCGGATTGGCCAGAATGAAATCGAGAAGCACGAGCCGGGCGCGCATGAAATCAAAGGAGTGTTTTTTGCGATTGCGGAGATTGTCTTTGTCGATCTTGCCGTAGACGATCCTCGAGAAGAGATGAAAGATGGAGCCGCGACGCATGTAATCGCGGATACTGGCGTGACCTTGTTTCAAGAGTTTTTGCGCGAAGGATGTGGGTCGTTTGCCATAGCTGCACTTCGTGAACGCGCGGAACTGTCCGAGCGTGAAATAACCCGAGTGGACAGCCACCACGTACAGAAAACGAGCCTCGGCCTCGGTGTAGCCGAGTTCCTTGATGCGTTCGATGTGTTCGGCGGGATAGTTCATAGCGACAAAATCTCCGCCGTCAATTCACGCTGATCTAGCACGCGCCGGAGATTCGACACGTCGCCTGCGTGGGCGTAGATGGAAAATCCGGCGCGAACTTTTTCCGCGAGATTGCGTCCGCGGTAGTGGCCGGTGGCGAGCTCGAGGTCAATGTGGACGCGCTCTCCCTCGCGGGTGTCGTACTCAATGCGCACGTCGGGAAGAGGGATCTTTGCGCGCACCACCTGAAGCCCATGGCGTGCGGCCACGTCGCGCTTGCTTGCGTCGGAGGCGCGATCGGGACCGAGCTTGGCGAGGTCGTGGTAGATGCGCTTTTTGAGTTCGTAATCGAGGACGACGCGGAGATTCCGTCCGCCACCTCGTTCAACCTTCTCCGCCGCTTTCCGGTAGACGCGGTAGAGATCGGCGTCGTGGTGCGCTTCGCGAGGTTTAGCGAAGCCGAAGTACACGGCCTGATCCTTGTCGGCGATCCGGTTGGCGGTGAGGAGGCGGTGCCCTTGCTTGGTGAGCGCCAGCAATTGCCGGGAGCCCTTTTCCTCGTGCGGAATGGACTTCATCTGGACGAGGCCTTGCCGGAAGAGATTTTCGACATCGGGCCGCATCCGGACCTTGTCACCGCCATAGGCAAATTCCCCGAGGTCTTCGAGCGACAGAGCTCGGAATTTACCGACTTCGACCATCGTTGCGATTTCGGAGTTCCGTAGGCGATAACTTCGGCCCCGGATTTCATAGGCTTTGCGCGGGTCCACTGGTCGCGTTGTGTCGGAATGGGATTCGGGATCTGTCTCGTGCGTGCGCTCCTCGTGCACCCGGTTACGCGGTTCGTTATCGGAGGAGTGTCCAGCCAGCGGTTCTCGATCCGGAGCGACCTCGCGCGGGTCGATGGAATCTCCGGGCTCGTAGCCGCGCGCCATTCAGTCGAGCTCCTGTCCAAACGACGGCACGGGGACTTCGGATTCGCGTGACTGAAGCTGTTTGTCGAGGTGCGAGAGTTTGCGGCCGGTGTCCTTCAAGAAAAACTTGCGGATCAACGCGAGCGTGCCAGAGAAGAGATTCGCGAAGAGCACGGCGACATAGATAAGGATCGCCCGTCCGTAGGCGTGCAGGAGCGCGGTCTTGTACGGGATGAAGAATTTGAGTTCTCCCATCAGCCAGAAGCCCAGAGCCAATAGGAGGGCGATGGTGAGGAAAATGGCGTTGGCGATCATTTCTGCCTCCTCTCACTACGAAAAGGGGAACGGTCCTTCCTCTAAACTCTCGGGGGCGGGAAGGGGGACATGAGCTGACCCTCGACGAAGGTTGGGCCGACGTGGTCTGGCGCCCCGCGACCTTTTCGCATCTTCCTTTCGCATTTCATTTGAACGCCTCGTCCTCGCGAAAGTAGGTGATGGTCAGGCCCAAAGGATTGATGGGGATCAGTTCGTTCGGAACACGGGTTTTGAAGAGGAAGACAAAGTTCGCGGTATAGAGATCGCGCTTCAACTCGCTATGGTCGGCGGGCGCGTAGTAGACGAGATAGAAATCCACACGGGCGCGGAAGGGCGGTGTTTGCATCTCTTCGAGCGCGACTTTCTTGACGTCCACATCGATTTCGGGCGCGGCGGTATTGGTGATGAATTTCTTGATGAGGTCGTCCTTGCGATAGGCGTCGAGGATGCCGGTAACGAGCTTGCCGTCGAGGAAGTACAGGGACTTCGATACATCATCCTGAATGGTGTAGCGATTGCGGCGGTAATAGAGGTTGCAAAACTCGGAGAGAAAATACTTGGCTTCGGCGTCCTGGGGTTTGTATTCGAAGTTGTGGTAGTTGATAGCTTCGGCGCGGCCGAGATCGTCGATGCGAATGACCAGGGGACGGAAGTTCTCGAAGGTGCGAATGGTGCGCAGATCGATGAGCGCGAGCGCCACGCAAACGACGGACAGTAGCGCCAGCGCAATCTTCAAATAGGTATTGGTGACCATCGGATCCCCGTACTGTTCGAGATACAGCCGTTTGGCGTCGTAAAAGCTCGCATCGTTGTTCATCCGAAAACCCTCTCGAGGATTCCCGCCGAAGACCCGCCCGCCGTTCCGCTGAAGATGTGGTTCGTCAGCATGGGCACTTTGAGCAGGGTGTAAATCGAAGCGAGAAAGGTAATGAAGAGAACCGGAAACCAGGCGAGGAGCTGCACGGTCGAAAGTGCGCCCGCGGGCGGGAGGCGCAAAGCGCCGAGCATGAGATTCCCAATGACAAAAACAACCGCGGCGGCAATGACCTGGTAGAAGGCATATTGAATGAAGCAGCGGAACCAGCCCCAGAACAGCCATTCCATTTTCGGAACGATAAAAAACGGAACAAACACCGGACCCACCAGCACGCACACCGCCGTGGCAATGAATCCGTAGGCGATGACCACCAGCGCCACGGCCTGGGCGGTCGCCAGCAGGAGGGTGATCAACACATAGATGGCGGTCCCCAGAATGTCCCCCCAGGTCGGCGAATCCATACGGGACTCGAAGTCCGCGACACCCTGAATGACTGTTTGCAGCTGCGCCTGATCGATCTGGCCGGAGAGGAATTGGGCCTCGTTGGTGACGAGATTGTGAAAACTGGTGCCGATACCGGGGATCGGCGTGCTGTAGTAGTTGACCATGGCGAAGCCGAAGCTGATGGTCAGCAGAAGACTCGCGAAATGATCGAACTGAAACGCGTAGCGGCCGCTCGCGGCCGAGAGCGCGGATTTGATTCCATACCAAGCGACGAGGATGGTGGCGAAGGAGCGGAAAAGATTTTGGCCCATGGCGTCGAAGAAGCCGAGGTTCTGGGTGAGCAAGGTGTTGATGGCTTGGAAGATGTACTGCAGATAATCGGTTTGCACTGCCGTCAGCTCCTTCGACGCTCGGGCGTTCGTCTCCGCACACTACGGCATGCGGAAGTTCTGAAGTGAATTGGTCAGGGTGCCGGTGACCTGGGCCATGTTTGCGTCCATGCCGGCCTGGCGCAGGATGTCGGCATTGATTGTGTTGGCGGTGGTCTCGCGCTGCTGTTTCGCGAGGATGGTCTGCTCTTCGAGCAACGACGCCAGCAGTTTGTTTGAGTCCTGCAGCGTACGGATGGTCAGGACGCCCGCGGCGTTGATCTTGTTGAGCACGCCGATCTCGGTGTTGAGGTCCGGATCGTCCGAAAGCGAATCCTGTTCGAGGTTGCCGATCTGGGTCTGGATATCGGCCGCGCTGCCGCGGATCGAGCCGATGGTGGCCATCGCCGTGGTGTTCGCGCCGTCCGCGAGTTGTACGGTGGCGTACTGCGACTGGACGCGGGCGAGTTCTTCGGCATTCATGCCGGCAAGCTGCACCTGGCTGTAGGGAAGGAGTTGGGTGGTGGCTTGCAAGTACCCCGCGCCCGCGAGTCCGGTCTGACCGGTGTTCATGCCGGTGACCCACGGTCCGGTATTGCCGTAGGTGTCGGGCGCGAAGGTATTTCTCCATTGCGAAAAGACCGCGCGATAACGCGCGGGCATGTTCTGGATATTCCGAGCCATCTGCAGCGCGAAGTTGTACTGCGCGACCAGTTGCGCGTAGCTGTTGCGGAGTTGAATGAGTTGCTGCTGCAACTGGAAGTAGCGGAGCAGCGCGTTCTGGTAATTCGTCGGATCGTAGACGATGCCTCCGAACTGCGCCGAAGCGGTTCCCACGGCCAATGTCATGATGAGCACAACGAGCAAGGCATTTCGTTTCATCGAACCTTCATCCTTTCGTTACTGCCTTCACAAATCGGAAGGAATTTTATGGTTGGCGTAATCGGGCAATGCGAGATCGCCCGCAAGATAGACTTTGACGCGGTGGCCTTCGCGGATGGTCACCGTGGGCATCACGTTCAGAAACTTGTCGAGGATTTGCGCGGAAGATTGCGCGGTACTTCGCGCAAATCCTTGGCGCATCAGGTCGCCGCTGGATGCGGTGAGTGAACCGGCCGTGCCGCCTTCGGCGACGGCTCCGAGCGCGCCGATGGCGAGCGACACGCCAAAGATACGCAGATAGTGGTTGTTGACCTGGTCGCGCAACCCGGTGTCGCCGATCTGGTTGAGTCCCTTGAACTGATCGAGGTTGACGGAATACCCGTCGGGCATGAGCGCGCGATGGAACACCACGGCTAGACGCGTCTGGCCAAAGGTGTCCACCTTCTTCGTTTCGCCAAGAAGTTTCGAACCTGCGGGAAGAAGTAGGTGCTGGCGATCATTGGAATAGACGTCGGTCGAGAGCAGGCACTCGACGGGACCGGCAAAGCCCCCGTCGAGGCGGTTGATGAGAACGGTTTCAAGTATGGTGCCTTCAAACAGAACGTAGGTTTTTCCTGCCGCCGCGTTGGCAGCGCCCGCCGGCACGGCGGCAGGATTTTTTACTTCCTCCTTTCGGTCTTTGGCTGTTTCCGCGGAATCGTTGCGGGCGGGAGAAGTTTCATGGGGCTGCATGTCCCGCCAGAGTTGCGCGATCTGCGCAGGGTCTGGACCAGCCGGGAGCGGCGGCGGAACAGTGGCCGGTGTTTCCGCCGCCGTACCGGCCGAGGCCTTGCGGTAACTCAACGCGACATTCGATGAGAAGAGCGATACATAGGCGCGCCGCTTGCGCTCTGCGAGGATCGGATCCTCTTCCGGTCGCGGTTCGCCGGTTGCACCGGGCTGCGGCGAGGCCGGTGTGTCACGCACAGCGGCACCCAGTTGGCGGGTCTGTTGCGCGAGCGCCGTCTGCGCCAGCAATTGTTGCCGTTGCAGATCCTGGATGCGATTCTGCATTTCGGCAATCTTGGTTTCGTTGACTTCGAGAGGCGCTTGCGCCGAAGTGGAAGGCGACGCTTTTACGGCCGGCCCGGACTTCTTGCCGCCAGTCAGCCACATGATGGCGACCATAAGAAACGCCACGCCGACGAGAACCCACGACTGGACGTTCTTCGGGAGAAGGCCTTGCGGCTTCGGCGTTTTTTCTTGGACCTCGAGAGGCTGGGTCATGGGAATCTCCTCAGTGCGCGGCCGTACGGCGAGCGAACGGTAGCTTCTTTTTGCCGACGATGAGGTAACCGGCGTCGACGATCTTGGGCGCGATGTACACGCCGTTCTCGACCTGGAAGGAGATCAAGTTCGGCTTGCCGTCTCTGATTTCATACAGAGCGGGTTTTTCCCGCGCAGCGCACTGGATGTAGGTAAACGAATCGTCGTGGTAGATAGCGGACACCAGGAAGGGCTCGCGGCCCGCAATTGCGTTGAGCGGATAATCGAATTGCAGTTTCGTGGCGTAGCTCGATCGGAAACGGCCCACTTGTTCCGCCGATTGCGTTTGCGCGGCCCGTACCTGTTCCGCGGTCTGGGCGCGCAGCGTTTCGAGTTCCTTCTTGTACGCCTGGGCTTCGCCCGCGGTGACATAGCCGCGCAACGCGGTGTTCGCGGCACTCCCGGAGCCCTCCTTCGGTTCGACGAACAGTTTCAGGTCGGGTTCGGCATTCGGCTGGTTGCTGATTTCGGTCAGCAGGAAAGAATAGACGTGGCCGCTGACGGTGATGAGATTCAGATTGCTGCGGATGCCGGCCTGGGCAGGGTGGACGTAACAGAGGTTGTGGGCGCCGTTAATTACCCAGAATTCCTTGTCGCCGGTGGTGAAATCGAGAATCTCCTCGTCTTCGGGAAGAACGATGAGCGTCGAAAAGCGCAGCTTCGCACGCACGGGAACAATATCTTCCTTCCCATACTTCACCACGCGCGCCGCCGCTTCGGTCGCGGCGCGCACCACCGAAACAGGGAAGAGGGTGGCGTTCCCGCCGAGAAGAACGAACACCGAGAAGAAAAA
>Ga0210394_10004366_pt1 | contig 16601 bp, 18 predicted proteins | sample IncBWC12MmetaG_FD_160121 | JGI IMG/M metagenome (GOLD analysis project Ga0210394, IMG submission 160121) | Forest soil microbial communities from Barre Woods Harvard Forest LTER site, Petersham, Massachusetts, United States - Inc-BW-C-12-M | ecosystem: Environmental > Terrestrial > Soil >... | reverse complement strand
GGACGTTTTGGACGCCCGATCGAGGCGTCCCCTTTGCCTACCGATTGACAAGCGCGCTTGCCAGCCTCCCTAGATATGATATGCGTCATATTACTAACAGTTGTCTGACCGTCGGTGGAGGACGGTCCGCTCGTGCCGACCGAAGAGGACCAACTAGTTTTCGACCATTCCCGAACGGTGAGCTGGACCTCGACGGGCCCGTTTCATCCGCAGATGGCCAAGATGTCGGGACGCGAGGTGCTCGAGGCCATACAGGCGGGTCTGCTGGCGCCGCCGCTTCTGGCGCGGGTGATCGGCTTTCACATCGTGGGGGTCGGTGACGGGCAGGCCGAGTTCGCCTTGGAGCCGCGCGGGGATCTCATTGGAGCCGCGCGGGGATCTTGAGAATCTGGCCGGCGCCCTTCACGGGGGCGTGGCCGCCTCGCTGCTCGACAATGCGTTGGGCGCGGCGGTAGTCGAGTGTCGCCAAGTACATGGTCAAGCGGCGAGGCCCACCAAGTCAGGCATGGCGAACCTTCTTGGGTAACCACGCGCCGGACATTGCCGCCATGCACTTGTTCGTTGTTCCCACCATCAGTTTCGACCTGCTCTATGCGTTCGTCATCGTCCGACTAGACCGCGGAGACTTGGTCTGGATCAACGTCACAAAGAATCCGACGGCGGAATGGATCGCACGTCAGATCACCGAGGCCTTTCCTTGGGATGAGGCCCCAAAATACCTCATTCGCGATCGTGACCGTATGGCACCATCGTTACGCGCCGATTGCGCGCCACGGGCATCCGCGACAGGCCTACTGCACCAGCCTCGCCGTGATCCCTGCGCCGGGGCGCTGGCACCTTCACTATACGGAAGCGGTCCTTCAAGGGAGCGGGTAGGGGCTCGATCGAGTTTGCGGTCGCGATATATGCGAGATAAAGTGGGAGGGAACAGTCGAGATCGGAGAGAGAATCGCTATCGCTTCCCGATGAGGTCCGTCTTGCGCCATAGAGCGCCACGCGGCCTTGGGGCCGCGCATGGCGCTGTACCGCGCGGTCGAGTCACGACCGGTGATGACGGCTGGCATGATGACGCGGGAATGCGTCGGGTGCTCGGCAGTGAAATGACGGGCGACATATTATCACGTTGTTGAGAGCCCCTCGCGTGATTAGGACGGAGTCTATGGCTCAGCAGAAGCTTGAACTGCAGGCTCGCTAGAACGTCATCGATACAATCCAGCGAGGATGACCCAGCGCGACCGAACTCTGCGGTCTCCGGATCACCGCTCCGACTGAGGGGCACCGTCTAGGTAGTCGGGTTTGCGGGTGCCCTTTGGCATCCACACACGGCCGCAGCGGGGTTGAAAGATTCGAGCGGCACTTCCATTTCTTTCGTGGAAATTGGAGTCGGAAATGATCGAGCAAAGTAAACTTGAATCGGCGATCCATCATTACCTGGTGCGCGGGCTCATCGATGATGGTTTCGCCCCCGATATTGCCAGGCTGCAGGAATTGGTCAAGGTCGATGCGGCACCGGTGAGGGAGGTGCTCAAGCGGCTGGAGGCGAGCCACAGCGTCGTCTGCCACCCCGGTTGCGCGGCGCCGTGGGTAGTCCACCCGTTCTCGCTCAGCCCCACAGCCACCTGGGTGCAGAGCGGTCAGCGGGGTTGGTGGGCGCCGTGCATCTGGTGCGCTCTCGGCATCGCCACACTGGTCGGCGGCAATGTCGTCATCCACTCCCGCATCGGCGGGGAGGCGGAGGACCTCAACTTTCATGTCGGCGACGGTCTTGTGCGCGAGGACAACATTGTGATGCATTTCGCCGTGCCGCTGCGTAGGGCGTGGGACAACGTCCATCATTATTGCGCGACCGTTCTACCGTTCAGAAGCGAGGGGGACATTGATGCCTGGTCACGCCGCCACGCAATCCCAAAGGGCGCCGTCGTGCCAATTGTCCAGGTCGCCGAACTAGCTCGACTCTGGTACGGCAAACATGCCGACCGCGACTGGAAAAAATGGTCGGTGGCGCAAGCACGTGAGATCTTCGAGCAGGTCGGCCTAACCGGACCATTTTGGGATCTGGAGCCGGATGAAGGGAGGAAAACCTTTTAGCGCGCTATTTCCGAGCGTGACGGCCTCGCCGTCTGCTCGCGTCTCGCGTAAGCGCGATAAGTATGTTTTGAAAGCCAGCAGGCAAACGTCAGGGCGACGGAAAATATCGCGTTGGCGGTGGCGAGGCTGTCACGCTGGGAAACAGAGTGAGGGGCGGCGAGTCCTGTCTGCACCGATGGACATGCGCTGGCGATCGAAGTCCAACTCGCGTCCGTTTCAAACTGTGAGGGGCGGACCTCCCGCGTGTTTGATCCGGAGCGCCTTGCCCCTCTGTGGGAGAGGCTGACGCGAGCATAGCACATTGTGGCCCTCTAGCGCATGTTTTGTCCCTCCTGTGGAAGCGCGCGCTCGTACGCGGCAGTACGTAAAGGACCGGCGAGAGACAGCTAATTCCTTTCGCACAGGCATGATGGTGGCGACGATGACGCTTGAAATTGCAGCCACGGAATTCGTCGATGCGGCATCGACGCGGTTCGCCTATCGCAGGCTGGGGCCAGCGACGGTAACGCGCCTCGCCGCCGCGTGGGAAAGCTGTCGCATCGGCAACTTAGAAAGCGAGAGCTGCCCTCAAGTCTTCAATCCCAGGAAAAATTGCCGAAAACGGTCGCCGTTTGCATGATCACTGTCGTGCAAAGCGCGGTCTCCGCCCGCGATCGCGCGGTCTGTCCGGAGGCACGGCGTCGGTCAAATGGAGGAAAGCGATGGCAATGAAGTCGAAAGTGCCAACACAATCCTGGCGCTTCATTGTCAGCAAATCGAAGCTCGATGACTGCAAGGTTGTCGATGGACCGAGCGCTGACCCGGTCGATCTCGCCGACGGCGCGATCCTGATCAAAGTCGATCGCATTTCGCTGACCGCCAACAATATTCTCTACGCGGTTCTCGGCGAGGAATTCCACTACTGGGATCTGTTTCCGGCTCCCGACGGTTTTGGCGTGATCCCGGCGTGGGGATTCGGGGATGTTGTCGCCTCTCGGCATCCAGGGATCGCCGTCGGCGAACGGCTCTTTGGCTACTTCCCCATGGCCTCTCACGCGACGCTCGAGCCCGCTGACGTGGCTCAAGGCCGTTTCCGGGATGGAGCGCAGCATCGCGCCCTCGCGGCGGCTCCCTACAACGAATACCAGCGGATAAGCGGCGACCCTGCATTCGAGGGCCGTCAAGGCGACTATCTCATCCTGCTTCGCCCACTGTTCCTGGTATCGTGGCTGGCCTCAATTTACTTCTCCGAGAACGCTTTCTTCGGTGCCGAGAACGTCATCGTCACGAGCGCCTCAAGCAAGACGGCCATTGCTCTGGCATACCTGCTGCACAAGTCTGGTGCTTCGATCGAGGTGATCGGGCTGACGTCAAGCCGAAACGTGCCGTTCGTAAAACAGCTCGATTATTATGACCGGGTCGTGAGCTACGACAACTTGGACGAATTGGAACCAGGTCGCACTAGTAGCGTCTTGTTCGACATCGCAGGTGACGGAGAGTTGAGGGCTAAGATTCACGCGCTCTACGGCAACAACCTGCGGCACAGCGCGCAAGTCGGGCTCGCCCATTGGGACGCGCCTGCACAGACCGAACCACTTTCTGGTCCTGCACCGACCCGATTCTTCGGTCCTGACCACATGGGTCCCCTCAGGGAAAAGTGGGGCGTAGTTGAGTTCGAGCAACGTCGCCGGGCTGCTGCATTGGACTTCATCAATTCATTTGGCTCGCTACTGTCCGTTCGGGACAGGCTGGCGCCGGACAACTTTACAGACACGTACCTCGAGGTTCTAAACGGGCGCGCGCCTCCCGAGGTCGGCTACATCCTCGTCATGTCTTAGGCCCTCGATCTGAGGGGCCGGAAAACGGATCGGTCATGGATGCTCAAGAATGAACAGCCGCCTCTGGCAGGTCCCATCACAAAAGACATATCCCAAGATTATCCGGACTGTTAGTTCCGGATAATCCTTGGGAAGCACTGTCCCTAATCTCTACGATCTTGAGTAGATCCCTGGATGCTGTTGAGGTCTATGCGTTCATCTCGCTTCCACCGTTGACTGACCGACATTGTCCAGTGATGAAAGATGCGGCGTCCGAAAAAAAGAAGCAGACGACCGGCGCGACCTCTTCCGGCGTATCTCCCGAACGGAATTTTAGCAAGATAGGCCTCTCGAAATTTGTCACCGCGGCTCCCGTCTTGGTCAGGGTTTGGTCCAAGAGCACCGCGGCGCGCACTCAGAGCTGGCGCGCGAGCGAGCCCAGCGTCTACTTCGCTTTGATCAGGTGTTCCTTGCTCGTTGACGTGCGGTGGTATTCCGCAGGGTCTCGAGGTCCAACGCCTCAGGCGGTGGGCGGGAGGAAGTCCGCCAGCAATCTGGCGAAGGCGGCCGGAGCCTCGCGGGGCGCCAAGTGGCCGACCTCTGGGATGATGTGGAGCTGTGCGCCTGAGATCTCGCGGGCGATCTGCTCGGCGTGTGACGGCGGCAGCGCTTGATCGGCGCCGCCGGCGATCAGAAGCACCGGCGCGTGAATCCGATGGATGTCGGCGGCTATGCTCTCGCGGCCGACCAGGACCGAGGACGCGGATCGAGCAAGCCCGACTTTGTCAAACGCGTCGATGAGCTTGGCCAGCTGCTGCGCGGACGCGGGATCGTCTCCTCGGGCCCGCGCGCCCAACAGCCCTTCGACAGCGACCTTGCCCAGGCCGCCTGGGAAACCATTCCGGATCATCTTCGCCAGGGCCGCGTCTCGCATCCGCGCTGTCGTGGGCATCCGTTGGGACGAGGTATTGCTCAGCACAAGGGCGACGACCCGGTCCGGTGCTTCCAGGGCGACATGCAGGGCGACGAAGCCGCCCCACGACACGCCAAGGAAGGCAGCCCTTTGAACGCCAAGCTCATCCAGGATCGCTAAGGCGGCCTGGCCGCACTGCCGCATCGAGAACTCGCGGGGCGCGGGGCCGCTGGCCCCGTGGCCGGGTGGATCCACCAGCGCTGTTCGCCAACCCAGCCCGTGCAGGCCATCTAGTTGCAGCCCCCAGGTGGCCGACCCATCCGTGAAGAGGCTTGGCCACATAAAGGCGAGCGGCCCGTGCTGAGGTCCGCTGAGCCCCACTTTGAGTCGGCCCACGCTGGTCTCGATGAATTTGCTTGTTTGATTGTCCATGGGTTCACGAGCAAGGGGTCGGTCAGCGCTCAGAGATGGCGCTCGAACCAGGCGAGGGCGGATCGGCTTGAGGCGTCATAGCCTTCGAAATAGATGCCGTAATGTTTGATGCCGGGGATGACCTGATAATTGACGATCTGCCCCGGGCGGCCCCGCAACTGCTCGAACGCCCGCCCGCAGTTCTCCGCTATGGCGAACATCTCTTCATCGCCCGCGTCGATCATATTGGTGGGAATATGAAGCCGGTCGAGCTCGCCAAGGACGTTGTAGCGGGCGCTCTTGGCCAGGTTGGGGCTGCCCGCCAGCCCCGGCCGGGCGTCCAAGCCTTCCGGGATCGGATCAATCGCTCCGCGGGCGATCTCGATGGCGCGCTGGCGTGCCCGCGCCAAGGCCCGATCGGACAACGGCACCACCGCGGTGACCTGAACGCTCAGGACCTTGATGCGCGCGTCGTTGGCCGCGGCGTGTATGGCGACCCCGCCGCCGAAGCTGGTACCCCAGGCGCCAATCCGACCGGGATCAACGTTGGGCTCGCCCTCGATGAAGTCGATGGCGGCATGGAAGTTCTGTATCCAGTCGACTGGATCTACTTGGTCTCGGATGAGCCGGACCTTGGCCGCGGCCTGACCCAGTGCGCCGCGTTCCGGCGGTGGGCCGATCAGGTGGACGCGCGCGCCGGAACCGAACCAAGTCGCCTGAGTGAAGGTCAAAGTGATCATGCCAGCGTCGGCGAACAGCGCGGCGTAGCGCTCGCCCGTTAGCTTGCTGCCGCCCCAGCCGTGACAGAGCACCACGGCGGGAAGTTCGGCGTCTGGCGCCACCTGGCGCGGACGATAGACGTCACCGTCTAAGGCGACGCCATTGCTCCAGATCGTGACCTTCCGTCTCTCGACGGTCGGCGGCATCTCCAGCGGCGGGTAGACAGGTTCAGGCATGTACGGGCTCCCGGCCTGGCGAGCGCGGCCAGATTTCGGACAGTGTGTCCGTGTCCGTTGCGGTCGACTGAATGCCAACTACGCGCCAGCCTTGGTCTGACTTGGCGACTTCGAAGTGCACCGCCCAGCGCTGGATTTCGCTGTCATCGGCGCGCCGGCGCGACCAGATAACTTCGACGGCGGCACCGACGATATTGTAGACGAACACCCGACTGTCAGGGACGACCGTATGAGTGTACCCAGCCGCCTTGAGGGGGGCGCGGTTCATCTCCAGGAAGCTTAGCACCCCCTTGGCGTCGAGGAACCACGTGCTCTTGTCGGGGAGGCTGACGTGCATCGGCACGCCCCAGTAGTCGAGGATGAACTCGGGGCTCTCATCGGTTGCGCCCGAACTCGCGGACACCCACCGTGGTAGATAGTCTTCGAAGAACCAGGCGGTGACTTCTGCGCGCGTCTGGGTAAAGCGATCTGACATCGCGGTTTTCCCGTTTAGCGTCCGTGGAAGTCGAGGTCGGGACGATCAACACCCCGGCTTAGCGCATCGATGGCCGAAGCGATGCCCCGCCGGGCGTCCTCGGTTTGCATCAGGGTCGTGGTCAGGGCCGGCAACAGCTTGTCCGCCGCCTCGATGCCGCCGTCGGACCAGGCGCGAAGCATCTGCTTGTGGCCTGCATGGGCGCGGGTCGGCCCCCGGCCGAGTCGAACCGCCCAGGCCTGCGCGGCCTTCAACAGGTCCCCCGGAGGAACCACCTCGGTGATCACTCCAGCGGCTAACATCTCTGCGGCCGGAACGAGCTCCGAGGTGTACGCCCAGCGGGTGGCTCGGGCCCGGCCAGCGCGTTCAGCGACGCGCTGGATACCGCCCAGCAGGGTCACGACGCCCAGAGTTTGCTCGGAGTGTCCAAACTGGGCGCCCTCTGCAGCGACGATAATGTCGGAGCGCAGCACCAACTCGAAGCCGCCCCCCGTGCACCGGCCCTGCACAGCCGTGATGACCGGTACGGGCAGTTGCTCGAAGGCGTTGAATATCGAAAGCGCCCGGCCGGTGTTTTCGCCCATCTGAGCCGGTTCCAGGTCCAGCCAATTGGAGATGTCTCCACCGAAGCAGAAGTTCTCGCCCGCCGCGCGGACCACGACCACCCGGACATCGGGATGGCCGTGCACCTTCTGCACCGCTTCGGCAAACCCACGTATGACCGCGAAGCTCAACCGGTTCTGCGGCGGATTGTCGATTACAAAGGTTGCGACTCCTGCATCGATGCGACATTCAAAGGCGGACATCATGTGACCTCGCTGGTGGATGCGTTGCCTCTAGCACATACGTGCATAATACCGCAATATTATATGTGCATGATACCCTAATTGACATGCCTGGTGACAGATTCCTTGGAGAGTTGACGTTCAGTATCCCGCCGACATGGGGTACGAAGCTTCGGTTTGGCTGAACTTCCCTGACGAAGAACGGCCGGAATCACGGTGGCGCACGGCTACGGCAAGATTGGGCGCACAATAGTCCCGTTCGCCCAAGGTGGAGCTCACTTGCGCGACATTGTCGTCGAGCAGGCGTCGCCCTCAGCGCAGCCTGACGCTCGTCAGGATTCGCCCGAACCCTGCCTGTCGAATCGGGCACAGTCGGCGATCTGCAGGGGAGTCAGGCGCAGCACCTTCGAGGTTGGGTTGTCCACCGGCCGCTCGACATCGCGTCGTCGGACAAGGTCAGATTGCGCTGGGGCGCGTTGAGAGAATCTGGCCCTCTTCTGGACGCCCGCCGCCCTTCAGGGTCTCTCGGAAGGCCTTCGCAACGGCGTCGGGCCCGTGGCCTTCGATAAGGTGGAGCCAGCTTTCCAGAGCCTGTGTGAACCCGCCCCACGCGAGGTCGAATCGCTCAGCGAAGGCCGCGGGTCCCCATGCCTTGTTGTAACGTGTCATGTAGACCGGAGTAAAGAACAGCGTCGGCTGGGCGCCCGGCAAGTCCTCGGTATTAGGGGCTGCGTCCCAGTGTGCCATACCCACTCGCGCACTGTGCCTCACGTTATCACCGAAGTGCCGGTGCAACGCGGCGCGCGCATCCCAGTTTCCAGCGACATCGAAAAACAGAATAGGCTCGCCCGCATCGAGCGATGCGAGATCGTCGTAGGTCACTATTGCATCGTAATAGCCCAGAGCCTCAACGAATTCGGCGTTTCTCTGGGAGGTGAGAGCGACCACGCGAAGGGCCGAATGTCGGTTGTGCAGAAGCCAGGCCAGTGCAATCGACGTCTTGCTGGAGGCACTGGATATGATGGCGGTCGTGGCTCCGAAGAATTCATTATCCGCGAAGTAGGTTTCCGCCATGAATGAAGTCAGGAACTGGGGGCGAAGCAGGGTCTGGTAGTCACCCTGGCGCCCGGTGAACCTGTCGTTCTGGCTCACCCGGAAATAGTTGCTGTAGGGGGCCGCGGCCCCTTGCCGATGAGGGGCGGCGTCGCGAAAGCTGCGCGCGGTGACCTCGGCGACCTGAACCAGCAGGTGCGTGGCCATGGGGAAAAGGCCGTAGAGGCGCTCGCCCGTCGCGATCTCGGGATGCCGAGACGCGATCACATCCCCCACGCCCCAGACCGGTACGATCCCGTACCCTGCTTTTGCGGGGAACAGGTCCCAATAATGATATTCATCGCCCGACAGAGCGTAGAAGATGTTGTTCGTGGTTAAGGAGAAGCGATCAACCTCGATCAGCGCGCTCCCCACCGGGACATCCTCGACGCGGGGCGCCACCGATCGCTCGACATTGCAATCCTCAAATCGCTCGCGGTTGACGATAAAGCTCCAAGCGTCCGAGCGCGGGGCCAGCAGTGCATCCTTCATTCGTAATCTCCACTTCAATGATTTCAGATTGCCGGAGCGCCTGGCTGGCCGGCGGGGTAGTCGGTGTAGCCGCGCGGGCCCTTGGTGTAGAAGCTGGCGCGATCATAGGTGTTGAGCGGCGCCCCCTCGAAGAGGCGACGCGGCAGATCCGGGTTGGCAATGAAGGCGCGACCAAACCCAATCGCGTCCGCATGGCCGCCGGCGATCATGGTGTTCGCGTTGGCTTGGTCGTAGCCGCCCGCGCTGATGAGGGCACTCGGCCAATGCGGTCGAAAGAGCGCCGCCGCGAGTGGTTGATCCGAGCGGTCAACCTCAGCAGAGCCGATGCCGCTTGAGCGCGGCTCGATCAAGTGGAGATAGGCGATATTTAGCTTCGCCAACGCTTGGATTGTGTGCAGGTAGAGCGGAAAGGGCTCGTCCTCGCCGCTGTCGGATGCAACGCCGTATGGAGAAAGGCGCACGCCCACGCGCTCCGGCCCGCAGACATCCGCCACCGCCGAGGCCGCCTCTAGGAGGAAGCGGGCGCGGTTCTCGAATGCGCCGCCATAGGCGTCGCTCCGCCTGTTGGTACGGCTCTGCAGGAATTGCTCGAACAGATAGCCGTTGGCGCCATGAAGCTCGACGCCGTCAAAGCCGGCCACGAGCGCGTTCCTGGCTCCCTGACGAAATTCCTCGACGAGGCTGGCGATCTCGTGGGTTTCAAGCGCCCGTGGCGTCTCGAATGGCACACGTTCGCCTCGCGCGTTGAGGGTTAGGCCCCGGGCAGCGACGGCGGAGGGGGCCACAGGTCGACCCCCGCCGGGTCGCACGGAGGAGTGACCGATGCGTCCACTATGCCAGAGCTGAAGGAAGATGACGCCGCCCTTCGCGTGGACCGCCTTGGTCACCGCCGCCCAGCCTTCGACCTGGTGATCCGTAGAGACGCCGGGCGCGCCCGGGAGCGCCTTGCCGCCAGGCGACACCCAGGTCGCTTCCGCGATGATCAACCCACCTTCGCTCGCACGCTGGCCATAGTACTGGGCGTTCAGTGGGCCGGGTGCATTGTGCGGCTCATCCGACCTCAGCCGGGTCAAGGGCGGCATGACAATACGATGCCGAAGGTCGTATGGCCCAAGGCGCCAGGGCGAAAACAGGGTGCTCGAATTCATCTGGAAATCCGTCGGTTGACTGAGTATCGCTGGGCGAGCCGCCAGTGCGGTTCGAGCGGGTCGCTAACCTGCTGATGAGACGTTCATCAAGACGCGCCCGAATGGCCGGTCCTCGATAAGATGGCGGACGGCCTCGGCCGCCTGGGCGAGCGGAAATATCTTGGCGATGGTGGGGCTGAGCCCGCCCTCGATTAGGAATTTCTGTAGGACCTCCTTGGCGATCGCGATCGTATCGGCGCTGAAGATTTCCGGCCGGAAGACAAATCCGCGGGCGGTGGCCCCACGCCAGATCAGATCGGTCACGTCGATGCTTGCATTGCGGCCGCCTGCATAACCGACACTGATCCACATGCCGCCGAAGGCCAAGGTTCCGACTGCCTCACCGGCGAGATCGCCACCGACCCCGTCGACAATGACATCGACGCCCGCCCCAGAGGTCAGCCGCGCGACGCCGTCGCGCAAGGATTCGCGGGAGAGGTCGATGGCGTCACCGTAGCCTGCGGCGCGAGCCGTCTCCGCCTTCTCCGTCGTGCTGGCAGTGGAAATCGCCATGCCCGCGCCGAGACGACGTGCGATCTGGACGGTCTCCATGCCCACGGCGCCGCCTATCCCCGGAGCCAGAACAATTTGACCCGGCTTGAACTTCGCGAACTCCGTGAGGGCCAGATAGCCGGTGAGGTATCCGGCACCGGCAACGAAGGCCGATGCGATGTCGTCGCTGACGTCGTCTGGGACAATGGACAAGAAGTCTGCTGGAGCGGTCATGAACTCGCGCCAGGTCCCGTCCAGGCTGCGGCCAAACCCGCCGCCAGCCACAGTTACCCGCTCACCTGGCTTGAAGGCGGGATTCCTGGTTTCGACAACGATGCCGACGCCGTTCTGGCCGCCGACACGCGCCAGGTTCTGGCCGTTGGCGGCAGGATGGTGGCCCGAGCGGAAGGTGTTGTCGAGCGGGTTGATCCCCACCGTTCGCATCCGGAGGAGAACCTCGCCGTTGCTTGGCGACGGCATCGGCAGCTCAACGAGGCGGTTTTCTTCATAGCCGCCGAAGGCGCGGTATTGAAGGGCTTTCATGGTAGTCTCCTGGAGGAGGCCGCGCGGCGTGTGCGCGGCTGTCTGCTTTCGAAGGCGAGGGCCGCGTCCTCTTGGTGACCGGCAATGTGCTTGAACTCAAAGATCGCGCCGCGGACCGCCATGTTCGCATCCAGGGTCTCGAACTTGTTCCAACGCTCTGGGCCGCCGTGCGCGGACCGCCATTTCGAGAAGATCGTTCACTCTCGCCCTCGATCTCGATGTACAGAACCTGCCAATCTCGCGCTCGGCGGCCGCCGGCCGCTCATCAAGATTCGCCCCTGTCCTGTTCGTCCAACCAGGCGGTGATGTTCTCGACCACGTCGGCGTAGAACGTGCGGTAGAGGTCTTCAGACACGTAACCGACGTGTGGTGTGGCCAGGACATTATCTAAGGTGCGGTAAGGATGCTTCGCCGGCAGAGGCTCCTGATCGAAGACGTCGAGCGCCGCCCCCGCGATTGCCTTGGCGCGCAAAGCCTTTATGAGGGCGTCATCGTCGATGATCGGGCCGCGCGACGTGTTGATCAGTCTGGCGGTCGGCTTCATGAGTTCAAGCTCGGCCGAGCCGATCAGCCCGCGGGTGCGCCGGCTCAAGACCAGGTGGATCGTCACCACGTCCGCATCGCGAAACAGCTCGCTTTTGGTGACCAGGGTCGCTCCTGCCGATTCCGCGGCTTCGGCGGTCAAATTCTGGCTCCAGGCAATAATATTCATGCCAAAGGCGAGGCCGATCCGAGCGACCGCGCCGCCGATCCGACCCAGCCCGACGACGCCCAACGTCTTGCCACCGAGTTCATGGCCGATCGCCGTCTGCCATCCGCCGGACCTCACCGAATGGCTTTCCGACGCGAGATTGCGCGCGCCGGCGAGAATCAGGGCCCAAGTCATCTCGACCGTCGGCGTCGACCGATAGCCGGTCGCCGAAACCTTGATCCCCCGCTCCGCAGCCGCGGTCATATCGATCGATGCGTTTCCGGGGCCGGTGGATGCGATAAGCTTGAGGCGAGGCAAGCGCTCGATGATCTCGCGCGGCAGAGGCGTGCGCTCACGCATGACGCAAACGACGTCGAACGGAAGCAGCCTTGCGACGACCGCATCTGGATCGGCGAGATGGTCATTGAAGGCAGTTATTTCCGCTCGCGCGCTAAGCGCCGACCAGTCCGCCAGCGTCAACGCGACATTTTGATAGTCATCTAGGACAGCGATCCTCGTCATCTCACCTCCTTGGAGTCGCGGGCCAGACCTGGACGAGCGCCTTGCCGAAGTTTCGGCCCTCCAGCATGCCCATGAAGGCGGAAGGCGCGTGGTGTACGCATTCGGTCTCAAATGGCGTCGGCCTTCGAAAGCTCGATCCATCCCAGGCCCCGATCTCAACCGGTCAAGGCCCACCGGCACTGAGGGGCGGCTTGCCAGCACGATCTGCTGCGCGATCTCGTCGGTCATTGGTATGGGTTCCTGTACACCTTACGGCTTCGCAAGCTGGCCCGCGCTTGGCCTTGCCCATGGCTCGATCCGCGGCTCAACGCTCCCCAATCATATAGGTGCATAATACCCTAATTGACAAGCGTTGATATCCGTGTCCAAATTCTTGTGCGTCGGCGGCGCCTAAGCCGCGCCAGCGCCCGGTCGGGCGCAACCATGGAACCCATCAAGAGCGAGCCACGGAGCCGACATGGCTGATCTTTTTAGTCCCTTCACATTGAAGGGGGTGACGCTGCGCAATCGAATCGCGGTGTCCCCGATGTGCCAGTATTCGGCAGTCAATGGCTTACTCAACGAGTGGCATCAGGTGCACTACGCTGGACTCGCCAGGGGCGGAGCGGGCGTTGTTGTCGTGGAGGCGACAGGCGTTGCCCCGGAGGGCCGCATTACGCCAGGCTGTACGGGCATTTGGACGGATGAGCACGCTGCGAAGTTCGAACCGATCGTCCAGTCGATCGAGGCTGCCGGTGCGGTGCCCGGCCTTCAATTGGCGCACGCCGGGCGCAAGGCCAGCGCCAATCGCCCTTGGGAAGGGGATGACCACATTCCCGAGGATCACCCGGAGAGCTGGCAGCCCGTCGCGCCTTCCGCGGTCGCCTTCGGTCGCCATCTCCACCGCGTGCCGCGCGAAATGACGAAGGACGATATCATTCGCGTCCAAAACGACTTCGTCGAAGGTGCAAAACGGGCCCTGAGGGTAGGATTCAGATGGCTGAACCTGCACTTCGCGCACGGATACCTGGGGCAGAACTTCCTATCGATCCATTCGAACAAGCGCACGGATGAGTATGGCGGTTCGTTTGAGAACCGAGCCCGCTTTCTCCTCGAGACCCTCGCCGCCGTTCGGGCCGTGTGGCCGGAAGAATACCCGCTCTCCGTTCGGCTTGGCGTCGTCGAGTTCGACGGACGTGATGAGGAGACTCTGGCCGAGGCGATAGAGTTAGTCCGACGCTTCAAGGTGGCGGGATTGGACATGGTGGACGTGAGCTTCGGATTTTCGACCTATGAGAACCAGATCCCGTGGGGGCCGGCCTTACTCGTACCCTTTGCCGAGCGTGTTAGGCGCGAGGCGGACATTCCCACGTCGACGACCTGGAACATCGGCACTTCGAAATTGGCTGATGACGTCATCCGGCAGGAGAGCATCGACGTGGTCATGCTTGGCCGGTCGTTCTTGCAGAACCCGCATTGGCCGGACACGGCCGCTCGTGAATTGGGGCGCGACGCAGCGAATTGGACGCTTCCGGCGCCCTATGGCTACTGGCTGGAGCGCTATGGCGTCGCGAAGTTGACCTAACCTATCGCGCCATCGGCGCGCTTTGTGCAGGTCGATGGTGCCTAGTTTGGCCAATGGCGGTCTGCTCGGCGCCGGCGCATCGGGGGCTGTCTTGACAAAACCGGACGAGGCCATCCCTTAAAGGGGGATATGCACGCAAAATTAAATTTGGGAGTTGAGAATGCGCGACGCTGTCGACGTCCTCTATGGTGGTTCCGCTGAGAACCGCGGTCGGCCGCGTGTGGAAATATTGGGAGACGTTCGCGCCGTCTGGCCGGAGCGGTTGCCACTCAGCATCCAATTGGGCGTCGTTGAGTTTGACGGCTCGCGTCGCGGGTGATCTCACGGTTGCGACGTCCCGCGCAACACAAATGTGCGGACACGCCCCGCTGACGTCAGGAATGAATGAACATGTCGGACCTTGGACCCGTTGACCCCCGAACTGGAGGATCGATCTGCAACAGCACCTCGATCCGACAAGCTGCCCGACACATGTCGAGATTTTACGATACCTGTTTGGCCGAAGTCGGATTGCGGGGAACACAATATGGGGTCCTGCTTTACCTGTCCCGCCACGGGGCAGTGAGCGTCAACGAACTTGCCGAAATCTTAGTGATGGATCGCACGACGGTCGCTCATACTCTTCAACCCTTGAAACGCGACGGATTAGTTTCCGTAAAGGTATCCCGAAAAGACCGCCGGGCTCGCTGCATCGCCCTGTCAGAGTCAGGCCGTCAGCGCTTGAGGGACGGCCAAGCCGCGTGGTCGAAGGCGCAACGCCTGTTTGAGGAAAAATTCGGTCAGGCTCGGGCGCTGGCGATGCGCAAGATGATGGCGGAAATCGTGGCTCTTGATTTAAGCACGGAGTGAGACGAAGCGCGGCTTCGCCGCGACCCCTCCTTCGATAATCGGTAACAGCTGATTTGAACGGTCAGAAAGCGGTATCGCGTCTCATGATCCCGCTCCACAAACGAACTAGCGCGGCCAATTCTCCATCGCGATGTCGACGATCGCATCGAGTTCCGATGGCGCCGCTCCGTCTCGAGCCTGAACCATAGTGCCTTGCATCGCCTTTATCAACGAAGGTAGTGAGTGAACATCTCGATCCGGCGCGCAATCGGCATCGTCAGTACATCGTCACCAGGCATCATCGCCCAAACCTCACCGACCGCTCAGACTCGGCGATCAACTCGGCGGCGGAAAGGTGGGTGAGGGGACGGTTACAATGTTCGAAACGACGGGCCGATTGGACTTCCGACCAAGAGGTTCTGTGCGTCAAGTTCTGCAAAGGCGGTCATGGTTGGCTGGAGTCATGCGGCTTGGCGGAGCTGGATTTTCTTGTGCTCTTTGAGATCGTTCATATTGAGATAGCGGTGGGCTTCGAGCCAGTTCTCGTGGGTTTCGACGGCTAAGGCTCGGACGAGCCGCCGGCATGCATCAGCGTTGGGGAAGATGCGCACGACATAGGTTCGCCGCCTGATCTCCTCGTTGAGGCGCTCCAGCATGTTGGTGCTCTTGAGGTGCTTATGGTGCTGGCGCGGAAGCCTGTAGAAAGTGAGGGTCTCCTCGATCGTTTCTTCGACCCATCCAACAAGCTTTGGGTAGCGGGCGCCCCATTTGGTGATCCAGGCGGCGAGGTCGCAGCGGGCCTCCTCGACGGATCGCCTGTCGTAAAGCCAGCGCAATTCCTGCAGGCAGTCGTCATCGGCCTTACGCGGCAGGTGGTCGAGGGCGTTGCGGAGGAAGTGCACATAACACCGCTGGAAGGCTGCTTCGGGCAGGACCTCGCGGATGGCCATGCGAAGGCCGGCGTGATCGTCGGCGACGACGAACTCGACGCCGTTGAGGCCCCGCCGACGCAGGCCGAGGAGGAAGTCCTTCCAGGATGAGCGGCTCTCGCGGTTGGCCATTTCGACCGCCAGGATCTGGCGGCGTCCGTCCCAGTCGACGCCGATGGCGATCAGGACCGCCTGGCTCATCACCACGCCGCCTTCCCGCACCTTCTCATAGCGCGCATCGAGGATGAGATAGGCAAAGGGCTCTTCGAGGGGGCGTCCGGCAAAGGCCTCGAGGCTTTCGTCCAGACGCTTGTTGATGGCGGAGATGGCCGAGGCCGAAAAGGCGTGGCCGCAGAGCTCCTCGGTGATCGCCTTGACCTTCCGGGTCGAGACACCCTGCACGTACATTTCGGCCAGCGTCGCCACCAGCGCCTGCTCGGAGCGCTGATAGCGTTCGAAAAGCTCAGTCGAGAAGCGGCCGTCGCGATCCTGCGGCACGCGCAGCTCCAGCTTGCCGACCCGGGTGACGAGGGTGCGCGAGTAATAGCCGGAGCGGTAGCCGAGCCGGGCGGCTGAGCGCTCGCCCTTCTCAGCCCCAAGCGCATCGGTCATCTCGGTTTCCAGCATCTCCTGCATCACCGCTCGGACGATCTCTCGCAGCCCATCGGGGCTGTTGGAGAAAAGCGCGTTGACGCTCTCAGCGACAGGCTTAGCTTCGGTCTTGGTCATGGCGGGGTTTCTCACAGGGAATCGGTGACTTGAGCATCACCAGCCTGCCATGACCGCCTCTCCCCTCTCAGGAATTTTGCAGAACCTTCAGCACGCTACTCGGCAAAG